>JACCEC012521877.1_pt1 | contig 113603 bp, 103 predicted proteins | sample 7450121 | NCBI WGS metagenome assembly JACCEC01 (sample SAMN15323455, study PRJNA562643) | freshwater metagenome | isolation source: river surface water | place: USA:Blue River Watershed | collected 2017-08-18
GTCACTTGTCGCAAATGCGCTCGGTGCTGAGTCGTTTCGCCGCCGCTCATCCGGGGCAAATTCTCGACGTGACATCCTCGGACATCGATACCTGGCTGCGCGGTCATCCTGTGTCACCCAGCTCACGTAATGCCATGCTGCTTCACGTTGGCTTGTTGTTCTCCTTTGCCTTGGAGCAAAACTATCTTCCTGAGGGCAAGCCCACGGCATCGAGCCAGTTGCGCAAGGTGAAGGTGGCCGATACCGAGATCGAGGTGTTCTCGCCCGATGAGTTCCGCAAGATCATTCATGCCGCGCCCATGCACCTCATACCACTGCTGGCCATCAGTGCCTTTGCGGGCATTCGCTCCGCGGAACTGGGGCGACTGGATTGGAATGCCGTGGATGTTGCGTCTTCATCCGTGTGAAAAATCTTGATAAAGAGCCTTGTATGGCTATTTTCGCGCTCCGTTGCAAGTGCATTGCAATCTCTTTATCACACTACTGCCTCTGTAACGGTCAACTTATTGCTAACGAAAAAATTTTCAGTACTATCATGAAACTTTGGATGATTTCGATCATGTGGATTCTGTCGCTTTCCATGGCGCCCGCGATGCAGGTTTTTGTTAAAACGCTGACCGGAAAAACCATCACTCTCGACGTTGAGCCCAGTGACACAATAGAAAATGTGAAGGCAAAAATCCAAGATAAGGAAGCGATTCCGCCGAATCAACAGAGATTGATCTTTGCCGGGAAGCAACTGGAGGATGCTCGCACTTTGTCGGATTACAATATCCAGAAGGAGTCCACATTGCATTTGGTGCTGCGCATTCTGCTGGACGAATCGAGTGTGGCGGAACAAGCGCAACTTACTCGCACAGCGATGCGCACGGCGGGGATGGTGTTGCATGGCTTGCACGGGCATCCCCTGGATTTTCGGATCAAGCCCGGAAAGGATCATACGGTTTGGATGGGTGGAGATTGGGGCATGGATCAGCACGACTTTAGCGATGGCGCGATTGGTATTGCCGAGTTCGGCGCGGCTAGGTCTCTCGGTCCATCCGGCATGCAATTGGGTGGCGCAATTGGCCAATCATGGAGTGATCACGACACCTACCAGGGAGGCAATCAAGACCTACGCGGTCCATATCTTCTTAGTGAACTTATCTTGCCCATCGAAATCGCTGGCCCCACTGCGTGGATGACCTTCACGGCATATTATCACCAGTCCGATGCCGATATCCTTCGTGCCTATACCAATGGGCCTAACATCGATACATCCTTTGGCGAAACAGATATCGACACATGGGCTTTTCGGGCACGCATTGATTGGGAGAATGTGACCAAGTTTGCAGGCGTTACGTTTTCACCTTTTTTGGATTTCGCTTACATCAATGCTGACGTCGACGGCTACAGCGAAGCGGGTGGTGCAGCTGCGGCGGTTTTTGCATCGCGCACGGATCATGCCATGGAAGCGCGTGCAGGAGTGAACATGAGCTATGAAATCAAGAAATCGCTCGCCCTCACCGCAGAAACGAGTCTCGCTCAACGATTGAGCGATAAAAATTCCGCCGTTGCGGGTCAAGCATCAGGAACCGGATTTCGTTTGATCACACCTGATGATCATGACACGTGGGCAATAGGGTCGTTCGGTATCAGGGCCGATACAGATGCAGGTGTTGTAAATCTTCGTGTGAACGGAACCACCCAAGGTAGTGGAGCTGCTGCTTGGGTTTCACTCATGTGGAGCCTTCCGCTTTGACTAATTAAAAGAAAGGGCTGGCAAATGATGTGAGGTTCTTTCCATCGGGCCTAAATGTTTTGCCGTATGCAGTAGATGATCGTCGGCAAGGATGTCTGATTTTGAACTCGTGCCGTGTCGGTATGGTCAAAGATTCCGGGGAAAAAATTGGCAGTGCAACGAGAGGAAGATACCGGGAATCATGGTTATTTCGAATGTTGGATGCGATTGTCAGTCGGGTGTGGCAGGGATCTCCATTCTGATCGTGTTCGTGCGATGCTGACGTGTCATTTCGCAGGATACGACATGGCCGCAGAAAATCAGTAGCATAGGGAATAGCATGGGCCTTGATTGTTTTACGACCATGTTCATGGCTGGCTTACTTGCGATGAATTTTCACCGAGGGTAGAAGCTATGGATTTTACGATTTACCCAGTTTTTTGAGTCGTTCGTTTATTTCGATGGTGCGTTTGGCTTCTTCCGTTCGGCGGTGGTCAAGGCGGGTTTTGCCGTCGTCGTTCCATTGTTTGCTGAACTCCCTTGTCAGGCCCTTGTCGGTGAGGTCCGCGCTTTCGGGGAGGTCCCAGGAATCCGTCCGGAACTCGGGGACGGGCATTTCTTTATGGCCTTGGACATACAGGTTGCCCATCGGACTGTTTCCCCAGGCATAACGAACGTGAATCGGCTTGAGGACCAATGGACTCCAGACGTGAACAATTTTTGCGGCGGTCCAGAACTCTCCGGCAGTTGAGTTTCTCGCGTAGGCTTTGTAGAATTTTCCATCCTCGCCGGCGAGGGCGAAACCTTCGATGATGGGTGACATATCGTCCGGGTGGATGCGTTTGTCGAAGGTGAGAATCATCTCTTCTCCGTTTGTTTTTACCGAGAGCAGTTTCGCCTCGTCCCATTGGACCTTTTTGTCATAGAATTGATGAAGTGCCCATCTTGCGGCGCGATGGCCGTGTTCGACCTTCTTTGTCGGATGCAGTCCTGGGACTTGCACATCATAGGAGGGGATGTAGCCATTCAGAAGAGGGTCTTTCAAATCCTCGACTCCGAGGCGCTGTGCTTCACGGATGTATGGTGGACCGGGAGCTTGGAGTTCGAAGTCTTCGTCGCTCTGTGGTTTTCCACCTGCGCAGAATCCGATGATGCCATAGGCAATCGATGGGTCTTTGAAATCCTCACGCACGCCTTCGATGAGAGCTTTAGTCATCCATCGGTAAAACTTGGGGCGGCAGTTGCTCGTCATTGCGTTATTGTAGCCGTGATGTAGCAGCACACCCTTGATGTGGTAGCCCTTGAATACGCCGAACATGCCGTTGTAAACACTGCCGGGATGGCTGGGGCTTTTGCCGGGAATGTTCCAGGAGCGGACATTTTCGCCGTTCAACGGCTTTTGAGGCCATTTGTCTTCGGGTAGTTTTTTGTCCTTGGCCTTTTTCAGTTCCTTTTCATAGGCCTTCTGGGATTCCGCTTGAAGATCGAAGGAGGCACGCAGAGTGTTGATCGACTCGACTAGTGCTTTGCCTGACGGGATTTCCAGGAACTTGTGGGGTGGCACCAGTGCCTCCATCGACGCGCCACCGCGAGAGTTCTTGATCAGGCCGATCGGGATATCGAGCGAGCGCTGGATCTGCGCGCCGAAAGCAATCCCGATGGCGGAAAATTCCAAGGCTGCATCAGGCGTGGAAGTTACCCAGCCCCCGGTGTCGATCGCTTCACGTTTGATGTCATCCTGCGGGTCTGCTTGCTCGTTGGTGGCGATGGAGAAAAGGCGTAGGTTAGGTAGGTTTGCCAAGAGGGATTCCGTATCCCTGTTCTCCACTTGTTTCAGGGGAAACGCCATGTTGCTCTGGCCATACATGACCCAAATGTCACCGATGACGATATTGCCCATCTCGATTTTCTCACCACCTGCGGTTACGGTTAGCCCTTGCGGATCGGCACTGGCTTCGCGCGCGGGAAATATCACTTCCCAACGACCTTTTTCGGCTGCGGCGTTGGTTTCGGCCTTGTCCTTGCCGAGTTGCACTACAACGCTGACACCCGGCTTGGCCCAGCCCCAGATGACGATAGGCTTGCCGCGTTGCAGGACCATGTCGCTATCGAAGATGGCATGGAGTTTCAGTGACTCCGCATGAATCGAGTGCGGCCCCAGTAGCAATGCGATGGCCGTCACCATCTGTACAATTCTTTTCATATGATTTTTTCGATGGGTTGATTTTGAAGAAGGGGAGATGGAACTATCTCTCGATGCGATCATTCGAGTGATAAGAATCATCACCGAGCCTGGATTTTTGCCAAGCACCATTTTCTGGGATCCCGTGTTTGGAGTGGATCTCCGAATCACGTTTGATCGCGGAAACATTCTTATTTCTGGTGATTGATTTTTTGCCTTTTTCTGACCAGACTATTACTGTTACCCGATTTTGGAGAAATTTGGTTTTTTTTGGTTTTTTGTTGACGAAGCCGAAAAAACAAAGAAAAGTCCTTCTGCACATGTCTTCTTCAACCCAATCCCAAGTGAACCGCGAGATCATCGAGCGGCTGGTGCGCGAGCAAGTGTATGCCGCACTGAAGAAACCCATGCCGCGTCAGTCTCCTAACAAGTTGTTAGTGAATATCAGTGCCCGTCATTGCCATCTCACGCAAGAAGCTGTCGAGGCTCTTTTCGGCCCTGGTTATCAGTTGCAACCGATGAAAGACCTGTATCAGCATGGTCAGTATGCTGCCAAGGAAACCGTGACGCTCATTGGACCGCGCAGTCGTGTGATTTCCAATCTGCGCATCCTCGGCCCCTGTCGTAATCTGAATCAGGTCGAGCTGGCCTACACGGATTCGATCACTCTTGGTTTCGATATCCCTGTGAAAATGTCTGGTGACATTGCTGGCACACCCGGTGGCATGCTGATGGGGCCTCATGGCTATTTTGAACTCAAAGAGGGCATCATTCGTGCCCAGCCTCACGTTCACATGCATCCGGATGATGCCGATTTTTACGGCGTGAAACATCTCGATACGATGAAGCTGAAGGTGCATGGTCCACTGGCCATGACTTTCGACAATCTCGTCGTGCGCGTTGATTCAACCTTCAAACTGGAAGTCCACATCGACACCGATGAAGGCAATGCCTGCGGCCTCAAGCCTGACACTTTCTGCGAACTGACCAAGTAATTTTTATCAACAATCAACTAAAACGAACCACAACCAACCACTATGAGTGCAGCACTCGGATTCATTGAAACCAAAGGATATGTCGGCAGCGTCGAGGCTACCGATGCCATGACGAAAGCGGCTAACGTCGAACTCGTGAAACAAATTCAAACCGGTGGCGGTTTCCTCACCGTCATCGTCAAAGGCGACGTTGGCAGCGTGAAGTCCGCCGTCGCCGCTGGCGCGGATGCCGCTGGTCGGGTGGGTGAGCTCGTCGGCTCGCACGTGATCGCTCGTCCGCACAACGACCTGCTCGTTCAACTCGGCATCGCTTAATTTCTCACCATCTAACAAATTACCATTATGGCCAAACAAGCAATCGGAATCCTGGAAACCAAAGGCTTCATCGCACTCATCGAGGGCGCGGACGCCGCACTGAAATCCGCCGACATTCAAATGAGCGGTTGGGAAAAACTCGGCTCCGGTCTCGTCACGGGCTTCTTCACCGGCAATGTCGCCGCTGTGAAAGCCGGTCTCGATGCCGCTGCTGCTGCCGCATCCAATGTCGGCACCGTCACTTCCGTGCAAGTCATCGCCCGTCCGCATGACGACCTCGGCAAGCTCGGCGCCTGGATCGGATAATCGTCCTTTTTCGGATTCTCATCATTTTCCCTCATGCTCGTTCTCATTGCCAACCTCGGATCCACGTCCTTCAAGTACCGTCTCTATCGCATGGAGTCCACGGGACAGGAAGTCTTGGCCAAGGGAGGTTATGAGCGCGTGACGGACTATGCATCGGTGATCGACGATGCTCTCGCCTCCCTGCAAAAGGATGGCGTGATCGGCTCGGCGGAGGAGATTGACGCCGTCGGTTTCAAGACCGTTCTCGGCAAGGATCTCAGCGGCTGCGTGCTGGCGGATGATGCCTGCGTGAAAGCGCTGGACGACTTCGCCGCCGTGGCGCCTGCGCACAATCCTCCGTATGCGAATGGCATCCGTCAGTTCGCCCGATCATTGCCCAAAGCTCGACTCGTCGCCCTGTTCGAGACCGCTTTCTACCAATGGGTGCCACAAGCCCGCGCAAACTACGCGCTGCCGCAATCCTGGCGCGATGCCGGAATCAAGCGCTATGGCTTCCACGGCGCGAGTCACAAGTTCGTGGCCGAGCGCTCAGCGGAGTTGTTAGGTCGCAACGATGTGGCAGCCGTGACGGCTTCGCTCTATCAAAAAGGCCCGCAAGCCATTTCCGGTATAGCTTTGCGTGTGGTGTCCTGCCACCTCGGAGGTAGCAGTTCGGTGACGGGCATTTGCAACGGTGTCGCCATCGGCACCAGCATGGGTTTTTCGCCGCAAAGTGGCCTGCCACAAAACAATCGCGTGGGCGACCTCGACTCGGGCGCGCTGCCATACGCCATGAAGACTCTCGGGCTATCATTGGAGGAAGCGGAACGACAACTCACGAAAGAATCCGGTCTGCTGGGTCTCTCGGGCGTCAGCAACGACATCCGCGACATTTTGGCTGCCCGCGATTCAGGCAATCCTAATGCAGCGCTTGCTCTCGATCACCTGGTGGACTCGATCCGTCACTGGGTCGGTGCTTTTGCCTGGCAGATGGGCGGGCTCGATGCCCTGGTCTTCACCGCCGGCATCGGTGAAAACAATGCCGAACTCCGTGCAGCGGTGTGTGCCGGCCTAGAGGACTTCGGTCTCATCATCGATGCCGAAGCCAATGTCGTCGCCCGTGCAGTCGAAGCGGAACTTCAGGCCGCTACCTCCCGCGTGAAAATTCTCGTCATCCCCGCCAACGAAGAGCAGGTGCTGGCTCGCGAGGTCTATCGCAAAATTTCTTCCCTTTCCTGAAAACCATTTCATTCAACAACTCAACAACCAAACCAACCACAATTATGGCTAAACAAGCAGTAGGACTATTGGAAACCCGCGGGCTCGCCTGCCTCGTCGTCGGCGTCGATGCGATGCTCAAATCCGCGAACATCGAACTTGCCGGTCCGATGAGACATGTGGGCAGCGCCCTTTGCAACGCCGTCATCACCGGTGATGTTGCTGCCGTGAAGGCTGCCATCGATACCGGCGCCGCCGCTGCCAGCACTTGCGGAGAAGTGGTCAGTGCCCACGTGATCGCTCGTCCCGATGATGCGATCGACGGTGTGCTGCCCAAAGAAACCGCCGCCCGCGCTCCACGCAAATAAGCCCTTGAATCCGCGCCCGCCGCTTTTGCGTGGTGGGCGCGCCATTCTCTAACGAAACAATCCTATGTTTCTCGCAGAAGTCATCGGTCAGGTCGTGGCCACGAAAAAGGACGAGCATCTCACGGGGCGCAAGCTCTTGATTCTCCGTCCCAAGCTCGTGGATGAAAAGGATAGCCGCCAATTCAAGAACGGCCAGAACACCGTTGTCGCGATCGATACCGTGGGTGCTGGCGTTGGCGAAATGGTCCTTTTTTGCCAAGGCAGCAGTGCTCGCCAAGCCGGCGACCTCAAGCCCGTTCCCGTCGATGCCGCTGTGGTGGCCATCGTCGATCGCGTGGAAGTGCAGGGGACGACGGTATACAAGAACCAATGATCCGTCTGACCAGCTCACTTTGACTGAGCATACCAAACAAAAACAATTTTCATGACTCTCGACCAACAACAAATCCAATCCGTGGTGGAAAGCGTGCTGTCACGCTTGCAGGCGGCGAATGTGACCGCGGCGCCCGCTGTGAAAAAAGATGGTTGCGGCTGTGGCTGCCCCGGAGCTGATGGTGACCACGGTGTGTTTGCCTGTGTGGACAAAGCCGCCGATGCCGCGCATCACGCCCATCTGAAACTCAAAAAAGCCGGTATTGGCGCGCGTGCCAAGGTGATCGAAATCGTCAAGACTTTGGCCGTGGCAAATGCCGAGCCTTGGGGCAAGTTTGAAATGGCGGAAACCAAGATCGGTCGTGTGGATCACAAGATCGGCAAACTGCTCATCACCAAAAACGTTCCCGGCGTGGAATATCTGCGCCCCGACGCGATGAGTGGTGACGGCGGCATCATGATGGAGGAGTTCGCTCCCTTTGGTGTGATCGGTGCCATTTTGCCTGTCACACACTCAGTGCCGACACTGACAGGCAACGTGATCAGTATGGTCGCAGCAGGCAATGCGATTGTTTTCAATCCTCACCCGGGTGGTGCCCGCAGCGCGGCGATGGCCGTGCGTGAATACAATAAGGCCATCGAACGTGAATTGGGCATTTCCAATCTCATCACCTGCATCGAGCAACCGACGCTCGAGTCCTTCAATCTCATTTGCAAAAACGAGCAAATCCCCCTTCTTGCCATTACCGGCGGACCTGCTGTCGTGAGTGCCGCCATGAAATCCGGCAAGCGTGCCATTTGCGCTGGTCCGGGTAACCCGACTGTGGTTGTCGATGACTCCGCCGATCTTGCCCGTGCCGCTCGTAGCGTGATCGAAGGTGGTGGTTTCGACAATAACCTGCTCTGCATCGGCGAAAAAGCCGTCTTTGTTGTCGGATCCGTCTTCAATCGTTTCATGGAAGAGTTGGAGAAAGCGGGAGCCGCCCGCCTCAATGCGGCGCAAATCGACTCTCTTACCAAGGCGGCATTCACCTATAAGGAAACCGATGGTGGTTGTTCGCATGCCGCGGTCAATCGCGATCTCATCGGTGCTGATCCCTCCGTGCTTGCCCGTCATGCCGGAGCCAACGTATCCGCCAGCGCGCCGATTCTGTTCGGTGAAACAGGCGCGGATCATCCCTTCGTGCAAGAGGAGCAGATGATGCCGATGATCCCGATTGTGGCATGCCCCGACTTTGCCACAGCGGTGAAACACGCGAAGCAGGCGGAGCACAACTACCGCCACTCGGCGATGATCCATACTCGCAACGTCGATCACATGACCGCCATGGCGAAAGAAATGGATACCACGATTTTCGTGAAAAATGGTCCCAGCACCGCCGGTCTCGGCCTCGGTGGCGAGGGCTATCTGTCCTACTCCATCGCCACCACGACGGGCGAAGGTATCACCACTCCCAAAACCTTCACTCGCGTGCGCCGTTGCGTGCTGGTGGACAACCTTCACATCATCTAACAACATTTGCGCAATCCATGCTCGTCTGTCGCATCGTAGGCAACGCCGTTGCCACCCATTGCCACCGCTCGCTCAGCGGGAAAAAGTTGCTGCTTTGTCAGCAACTCGGCGATGGCGATGTGAATGTGGGCGCGCCTTTCGTGGCAATCGATTTGTTCGGTGCCGGTCTGCACGAGCGGGTGCTCGTGAGCACGGATGGTCTCGGCGCGCGGCACATCGTCGATGATGACAGTTCACCGATCCGCATGTTTGTGCAGGGGATCATTGATGAAAAACAACAAGCGGTATGAGAATCGGACAAGTCATCGGCAAAGCGGTCATGAGCGTGCAGGATGCAGCGCTCAAGGGCGGTCGTTGGCTGATTGTCAGCCCGCTGGATGCCGCACAATTTTCTGCAGCTTGCTCCAAAAAACAGGCAATTAGCGCGCAGTCCTCGCTCATCGTTTACGACAATATCGGAGCTGGCGAAGGCGATGTGATCGGCTTCAGCGAAGGAGCTGAGGCCACCGCGCCGTTTTCCGAACCCATTCCCATCGATGCGTTGTGCATCGCGATTTTCGACTCTATCGACTACACACCTTACCCCGCAGTCTAACCCTTTGATCCACCATTTCACGCTTATGAAAAAAGTCATCACCGCCGCCGACGCCGAAGCCATGATCCGCAGTGGCAACATCAACATCCCCGCCGGAGCTGTTGTCACGCCTGCTGCCAAGGATGTGTTCGGCAGTGCCAACAAATCCTATGGCGTCGCCGCACCTACCGCGAAAAAAGCCGAGCCCATTCTGCCCGACTACGAATACCACTGGACACCCGGCAATGATCCGAAAACTCCCGCGGAGATCGAAGCCTTTTTCCACTCGCCTGCCATTACCAAACTCAAGGAGCGCATGGTTGAGATCGGTCAGCGCATGTGGGCCCGCGAATACACTGATGGCAACGGTGGTAACCTCACCATTCGCGTGGGAGACAATCTCGTGCTCTGCACGCCGACTTTGGTGTCGAAAGGTTTCATGACCGTTGAGCAAATGGGGCTCGTCGATCTGGAAGGCAATCAGCTCGCCGGTAAATTCAAGCGCACCTCCGAATGCATGACGCACCTCGCGATCATGAAGCGTCAGCCCAAGGCCAAAGCCTGCTGCCACGCCCACCCTCCGCACGGCACAGCTTTCGCCGTCGCTGGCGTGCAACCTCCGACTTGCATGATCCCCGAAGCCGAAGTGTTCCTCGGACAAATCGGCATGGCGGAATACCGCACTCCCGGCACCCCTGCGAACGCAGAAGTGGTGGGCAACGCCGCCGTCGATCACATGGCTGTGCTGATGGTCAACCACGGTGTCATCACCTGGGGCAAGGACATTGAGGACGCCTATTGGAAAATGGAAAATGTCGAGTCCTATTGCAAAACCGTTTGGGTGGCTTCGCAACTCAACGGCGGTAACTTGCTCACCATCACCGGTGGTCAGGCGAAGGAACTCATCGCCCTGCGCAAGATGCTTGGCATGGACGACAAACGGGCCAACTGGAAAGAGTGCGAACTCTGCGACAATGCGGAGTTCCGCCCCGGCACGGTTTGTTCCATCGGCGGTCCCGCCGCGAAAAGCGATAGCGCCCCCCATGCGGAAGCTGAGGCTTTGGTGAAAGCGATCACGGATCAGATCATCGCTGGTATGAAGTAACCGTGGCGGCGGATTCCATCCGCCAAGCCAAACGTGGCCTGAGGTGTCCGCGCCTCCCTGCCTAAATCACCCATCCCTTTCCAAGCCTGCGTTCATGACGCAGGCTTTTTTCATCCGATACCAAAGGCCTCTCAGCCAAAATTCTCAAGCATCGTTAAAGTAATCAGAATCGATTTTCTTTACTTCATAGACTGATGCTGTGGCAACTCCCACGTTGTGATCAAACATCAGTTTGGCGAGAAGCGATCCATCAATCAGAATGATTTTTGTATCGATCCGGGCGGCAAATTCGCGAGCCTCTGCGGTGAAAGATGAGGTCGTAATGAAAATTCCTTTCTTCGCGCGTTGCCCCTGCAATGCACCGGCGAATTTTTGGATTTCCGGTCTTCCCACAGGGTTTCCCCAGCGTTTTGCTTGCAGGTAAATGATGTCCAGTCCTAACGGATCTTCGTTGATGATTCCATCAATCCCTTCGTCACCACTGCGCCCAAGTGCTTTGCCCGCCTCCTTGCGGTTGCCACCGTAGCCCATTCGAACAACCATATCCACCACGACCCGCTCCAAGAAATCGGGAGGACTCGCCATGATCTGCGACAACAGATCGCGTTCGATTTGCTGACGTACTTGCAGGTAGGCGTTTTCGAGAATTTCCTCGGGTGTTTTTGAATTCTGCGAGTCTTCGATTTGCGGCGTGGATTCTTCTTCGTCTTTGCGGCGGTTGCGGAATTCGCGAAAATCTTCGAAATTTTGTAGAACACGTAAATCGATGCGGTCAGTATTTTCCAACAAAGCCTGTTGTCCGCGCGCTGTGATCACCGATATCGCACGACGGGGTGAAGCGAGTAATCCAGCCTGATTCAGATGGGTTTTTGCCCAGCCAATGCGATTGTCGAACAAGCGAGTACCACCGCTGGGTAAGAGTTCACGGCGTTCCTCTTCTGTGAGATAGAACTGTTCAGCAAGTTGGGCAACAAGATCGCGATTCAGATGCTCTGCACCGTCAGCGTGTAGCTGCAAAAGGGGGCGCATCAATGTTTGAAAATCGGGGATTGGCATGAATCGTAAATTACGAATCAACATTAGCAGTTTACTGACATACCGCAAGTGTTTCTGAGTTTGCTGTTGCAAAAGAAGCGACTTGTTAGGAGTTGTTCTCCGTTATGACAAAAGTCGTTGCGGGTAGTGGCATCGTTTTGCGACTTTCAGCTGAGGCTGCCGTTCACGTCCCGAACAACCGGTCGCCCGCGTCGCCCAGACCGGGGAGAATGTAGCCGTGCTCGTTCAAGCAGCGATCGAGAGCGGCGGCGTAGACGGGCACATCGGGGCAGGCCGCGGTGAAAGTTGCCACGCCCTCGGGTGCGGCGACGAGACAAGCGAAGCGGATGCTTTTCACTCCCACTGACTTGAGTTGTCGCACGGCTTCCACGGCTGAGCCGCCGGTGGCCAGCATGGGGTCAAGTAGGATCACGTCATGCTCCGCGCTGTTTTCCGGAAGATTGGAATAGTAGGTCTTGGGCAAAAGCGTCTGCTCATCGCGCTTCAATCCGATGTGGGCGACGCAGGCCTGCGGGATCATGTCGAGAAAACCATCAAGAAAGCCAAGTCCCGCGCGCAGAATGGGCACCAGCATGATAGGACGGGCGAGGGTTCTGCCCTGAGCTTGCTCCAGAGGAGTTTGGACCGTAACGGGCGTGGTGGAAAGATCCTGGCAGAGATACGGTGTCATCAGCGCTCCGATGCGACGCACACAGGCTCGGAATGTGTGCGGGGGACAGTTGGCTTGGCGCAATTGCGCGAGTTCTTGCTGGATCAGCGGGTGTTGCAGTTCCTGAAACATGGTTTCACGGAGCGAGAAGTTTTTTGAGTTCCTCCGGCGAGATTTTGAGGTTGTTCGCGGCTTGTTTGAGGTCATTGTCCGCCAGTGCCATCGTCCGCTGGGCGAGTTGGGAAATCACCCACTGGATGACATTGCCCGCTGGTGCGGAATTGATGATGCGGTCGATGGCGTCATCGATCTTGAACTTCGAAAGGATCGGAGAGGAAGCGAGAGGAATGTCGTTAGGCAGCAGCACGGATGAGGAAGCCAGCGCACAGGCGCGGGCGATGGTGTTTTCCAGTTCGCGCACGTTACCCGGCCAGTTGTGGGTTTGGAGCGCCGTCACCGCTTCTTGTGACAGGCGGATGCGTGCCATGCCGTTCTTATGTGTGATACGTTGCAGGAAATATTCCGCCAGCAGGGGAATGTCTTCTTTTCGATCGCGCAAAGGCGGGATACGCACATCGACCACATTGAGGCGGTAGTAAAGATCCTCGCGGAAACGTCCAGCCGCCACCTCGGCAGCGAGGTCCTTGTGCGTGGCGGTGATGATACGGGCATCGCTGGAGATCGTCTCATTCGATCCCACACGGGAAAAGGTGCCGTCCTGCAATACGCGAAGTAGCTTCACCTGGATCGACAAGGGCATGTCCCCGATCTCATCAAGGAACAAGGTTCCGCCATCGGCTTGCTCAAAGCGGCCCGCACGGCGCGAGATCGCACCGGTGAACGAACCTTTTTCGTGACCGAATAATTCTGACTCCAGTAGGTTTTCCGGTATGGCACCGCAGTTGATGGGGATCAACTCCTTGAGACGACGTGGGGAATACTCGTGAATGGCTTTGGCGATCAGCTCTTTGCCAGAACCGCTCTCACCGGAAATCAGCACGGGTGCGTCGGATCGCGCCACACGACCGACGATCTTGAATACGTCTTGCAAGGCTCGGGAAACTCCGATGATTTTTACTCGGCCATCGAAGGCCTGCTGTGTCGGCACGGAGGTATCGGCACTGCGCCGGTCATCGGCGAGTTGCATGGCAGACTCCACGACCGATCGCAGTTCGAAAGGCAGTGACTCTTTTCGCATGACATCATGCGCGCCGCGCTGTGTGGCCTCGATGACTTGTCCTGTGGTCGGGAAACCAGCGATCAGGATCACCAGCGTGGATGGGGACTGGGCTTTGATTTTACCTAACAGCTCCATGCCGTCGAAGGGTTGCAGATCGATGGAGGTCAACACCACGTCGACACGTGTTTTTTCGATGATTTTCGCTGCCTTGTCGGCTTGATCCGTACGCAGGATATTCAAGCCCTTGGCAGCAAGGTGCTTCGTTGCCCAATCAAGGAATTCGATTTCCTGATCAACAATGAGAATCGTTTGCTCGTTTTCCTGTTCGGTCATGGGCTGGCATCAGAAAAGCAGATTTCCGTGATTAGGCACGAAAAAACCACGCATGATGGGGAAAAATCAATCGAGGCAATCCATTTTTCTTTTTTCTTGATCCGGTTATCAGCGATGATTGTGAAAAAACGAGTTGTATACTTGCGTCCCGAGGTGCATTTGGTTACAGTGAATTCGCAATGAAAAACAAAACTTTACTTTTGATTCCGGTTCTTGGCTTGCTCGCATCTTGCGCTCAGGACAGCATGTCAGGGGATGTTTATTCGCGCAATGAAGCTCGCATGGGGCAGAGTGTGCAAACGGGCCGCGTGACCAGCGTGCGTTTCGTGAAAATCGAAGGCAACAATGAGCTGGGTGGCTTGGCAGGCGCCATTGCAGGTGGTGTTCTGGGCAGCAACATCGGACACGGTCGCGCATCCAATCAGGCCGGCGCCATTGGTGGTGCCGCTGCGGGCGCGGCACTCGGTTCCCAGTTGCAACAGAGAATGGGCTCCCGCCAGGGGATGGAAGTCACCGTTCAACTCGACCAGGGTGGTTCTGTCGCTGTGGTGCAGGAGGTGAACCCTAAGAATCCTTCGACCTTCAACGTCGGCGATCGCGTGCGCGTGATCAGCTCCGGTGGAGCCATGCGCGTGGCATACTGAAACGTGCTGATTCTCCATTCCACGCCTCTTGGGTTTTTCTACCCAAGAGGCTTTTTTGATGCTGGTTTGCTTTCGACGCCATGATGCCCTATCCAAAGATTCATAATCGTCTTGCATTCATCGTTTTTTTATGATCATTTATGTCTAACGATATGATGGAACAAGTGCAGCTGGTGATATTGGTGTTAGGCTTTGGCATTCAGGCGATGGTGCTTTGGATGCTATGGCGGCAATCGCGCTCCTCGACTGACCAGCCGTATCATGAACTCCGCGAGATGTTGCGTGGCATCATGTCGCAGGAATTTCGCGATACGCGGGCGGAGTTGAACCAAGGCATGCGAGACAACCGTCAGGAAATGGCGCAGGGATTGAAGGATTTTCGGGAAGAGTTGACCGAACAGCAGCGTCAGAAGTTCAACGAACTGGTGCTGAAGCAAGAGGATTTGGTGAAAACCACAGAGGCGAAGTTGGAAAAAATGCGCGAGACTGTGGATGAAAAACTGCATAAGACCTTAGAAGAACGGCTGGGGCAATCGTTCAAGATCGTCAGCGAGCGCTTGGAAGCGGTGCAGAAAGGTTTGGGCGAAATGCAGAATCTGGCGCAAGGGGTGGGTGACTTGAAGAAAGTACTGACCAATGTCAAAACCCGCGGCGTGGTGGGTGAGATTGCTCTGGGTTCCATTCTCGAGCAGTTGCTCTCGCCGGAGCAGTATGATGCGAATGTGAAAACCAAAAAAGGCTCGAACGATCACGTGGAGTTTGCGGTGCGCTTGCCGGGTCAGGAATCGGGCGATGGCCATGCCGTGTATCTGCCCATCGATGCCAAGTTCCCGCAGGAAGATTATTTGCGTTTGCAACAGGCCTATGAACTGGGAGATGCCACTGCCGTCGATGTCGCCAATCGCGCTCTAGCGCAGGCGGTGAAAAAATTCGCCAAAGACATTCGCGACAAATACATCGATCCGCCGAACACCACCGATTTCGGCATCATGTTTTTGCCGATGGAGGGACTGTTCGCGGAAGTCGTTCGGCAGCCCGACCTCGTGGCGCAGTTGCAGCGGGAATTTCAGATCATCGTCACGGGGCCGACCACCCTGGCAGCGATGTTGAACAGCCTGCAAATGGGATTCAGAACACTTGCGATCCAGAAGAGGAGTTCGGAAGTATGGCGGATTCTCGGAGCGGTAAAGACGGAGTTCGGAAAATTCGGTGGTGTGTTGGAAAAAGCTCAGAAGAAATTGTTAGAAGCGAATCAGGAGATCGATACTCTGGTCGGAACGAGAACGAGAATTTTGCTGAACAAACTCAAAAACGTCGAGGCGGTGGAGGGGGTGTCCGCCACTGAAGCTCTTGGCGACGAGGGAGATGCTGCTGGTGGTTGAGAAACCTTATTGTCTTTTTTTTCGGTCCACTTTTACGCCCTTGGTTTTCATCGCTTCGATCAGTTCGCCCACCAATGGATTGGGAAAACGGCGGCTTGGTGTGACAGCGTGAAATGTCTCGCGGATCTCGGGAATTCGATGGGTGACGACGAGTGATCCGTTAGAGATCTCGTCACGCACTACCACTGGCGGCACGAGGGCGAGGCCCTTGCCTCTGCGCGCGAGCAAGCGGAGCATCGCCATGTCGTCCACTTCTGCCAGAATCAAGGGACGCACTCCGGCTGAGGCCAGCAGTCGATCGAATCCCGCGCGGGTGTTGCTGGCATGACCGGGCAAAACCAAGGGAACTTCATCGAAGTCACGAGGAAAACGCAGTCGCTTGTTTTTCCACTCGGGGGCTCCGACAAGCGCGACTGATTGATCGGCCAAACGGTGGCTGTGCCACGGGCGCTGCGCATCGCGGTGTACGGCATCGTTTGTCAGGACAAGATCGATCTCGTGCGTTTGCATCGCGACCAACAATTCGGCGATCGAACCAGAGCGCAATACCAGTTCCACATCAGCCCGATGCAAAATGGGCGTCACGAATTCCAGTAGGAAATTCCGAGACAAGGTAGCTACCGCTCCCATGCGCAGAACCTTGCGCCCCGTACCCACGCGATGGCTCATCACGTCCATCAATTCCTCGCCCGCGCGTCCGATGGCATCCGCATAGTCGAGCGCCATGTGGCCTGCTTCCGTCAGAACCAGTCCGTTAGGATTCCGCTCGAACAATGTGTGGCCAAGGCTTTCTTCCAGTTGTTTCAGCTGAACGCTGAGAGCGGGCGGGGAAAGGTTCAGTTTGCGAGCAGCGCGCGATAGATTCAGCTCTCCCGCGATCACGCGAAAGTAGCGCAGGTGATGGTAGTTCAGAAAGTCCACGCTTTTTTTTGTATTATAGAAAAGTTAACGACAAGATAAAAAACATGTCATTTCCTAAAATGCAAAGTCGGGTTAAATTTCAGCCAATGAACATGTCCGACCTGCTTTCGCCGATCTTGATTCCTGTGTTTCCGATTGTTGCTGGTTGTGCCGTCAGTTTGCTACCTAGTAGATATGCGGGAGTCGTTCCGGTTCTCTCGGCATTGTCCTGCATCACCGCTCTGATCCTGATTGCCATCGCGGACCCTTCCCGGGGAACTTGGCTGCGGCTCGATACCCTGTCGTCGGTCATGGTGGTTCTGGTTTCCTTCCTGGGAGCGGTGGTAACGCGCTTCGCGGTCCGTTATCTCCAAGGAGATCCTCATCGTTCGCGATTCCTGATGTGGATGAGTTTCACACTGGCCTCTGTGCTGGTGTTGGTGTGTGCCAATCATCTCCTGCTCTTGACCATGGCGTGGTTGACCACGAGTCTGTGTCTGCACCGCCTGCTGTTGCACCATCCGGGCCGAGCGGGTGCAGTATTCGCAGCGCGAAAAAAATTCATCTTCAGTCGTCTGGCGGAGATTTTCTTGCTGACTTCCGTGCTGATTCTTCATGCCCACTATCATACGTGGCAGATCGATGAATTGCTCGCGCAGGTTGCCGCCGGTGATCACAAGGGATTGAGCATGCCGGCTCTTTTTCTCGCGCTCTGCGCCATGCTCAAATCGGCGCAGTTCCCGTTCCACAGCTGGCTGCCGGATACGATGGAGACGCCCACTCCGGTATCGGCATTCATGCACGCGGGAATCATCAATGGTGGCGGCTTTCTCGTGCTGCGCATGTCGCCGATCTTTGCAGCCTCGCCGTTTTCCCTCCACCTGCTGGTGATTGTGGGCTCCATCACCGCGGCCTTCGGAGCCATTGTCATGCTGGCACAGCCGGGGGTAAAGCGCTCACTGGCATTTTCGACGATCGCTCAGATGGGTTTCATGATGATCCAGTGTGGTCTGGGTGCCTGGGGGTTGGCCCTGCTGCACTTGGTGGCACACTCGCTTTACAAGGCTCATGCTTTCTTGCACGCGGGTTCAACCATCGGCGCGACGCCTCGTGCCGCTGTGCCGCTCTCTCATGCTGCGCTTGGTTTGGGATTGCTTGCGAGCGCGATCATGGTGACAGTTTCGAGCAATGTGTTTCATGGGAAAGCGCCGCTGGCGAATCCGGTGCCATGGGTATTTCATTTGATTCTCGTCTTTGCGATCGCTTATGGCATTGCGCGCGCTTGGTCGGCGCATCAAGCCAGTCTTCTGCGGGCGGCGCTTGTTTCGCTCGGCGTAATTGTGGCGGCGCTGGTGCTGCATATCATCGCAGGGAGCCTGCTGGCGGACTATGCGATGCATTGTGCACCCTTGAGTCTGAAACTCTGGTTGGCTCTGGTTTTCACCGGACTCTTTTTCTTCCAAGCCATGCTCTGGCGGGCATCGGCCCATCCATGGGGCAGAACGCTCTACATCCATGCCCTGAACGGATTTTATGTCGGCACCTTCGCCAATCGCTTGCTGGGTCGTCTGTGGCCCAAGCGCAAACTTTCCTGATCAATTTCTCACTCCCACCATCATGAATCATACCTTGCCACAAGTCGCTGTCGATCACTCTGCCAATCTGGATATCGCCATCGCGGAAGCGTTAGACCGTGTCGCACCGCTCTGGCCGCTGGAACATTTTGTCGCGGTCAATCCTTTTATGGGTCTTGTCGGGCGCACTTTTGCCGACGCCAGCGGGGTGTTGCGCCGGACCTTGGGAAAAGCTCCCGTGCAGTTGCCTGAGGAATATCTTGCGTCCTGGCGGGAAGGTCGTATCACTCCCGAAGATCTGGCTTTGGTGTCGGATGAGGGATGGACCAAGGATCGTTTGCTCGAGATTTTGCGGAGCCAGTCGGACCAGCCTTTGCATCATCCGGTCATGAGCTTTGCGGATTTGTTGGATGACACTCTGCCGCACGCGCACTGGTCCGATTTCATCGCCGAGGAAATTGCCAAGTGGTGCGCCGTGCACTATGACCGCAACCAGACCACCTGGAATTCGCCGTGGCGGGAGATGGGATTGTTCGCCGCATGGAAATCGGCCGCCTGTTATGATCGCAAGCCTGAGATGTTTGGGCTGGCGGGATTCTGTGCCTACGTTCGCAAGCTGCCCGATGATGTGCGGGAAGTGATCGAACAATGCATGTTGCAACTCGATCCTCGGGGTGTGGATGCGACCGATTTTCTCCATCGCCAGCTCTCGAACATTTCCGGATGGGCCGGGCATGTGCGTTATCTGGTGCGCGAAGATGAAATGAGAGGGCGCAAGAATTCCTCCCTGCATGAGCTTCTTGCCATACGTCTCGCCTACGATGCTGCCCTTCACGCTTCCCAGATCGCCGACTCCCAGATCGCCGCGACGTGGCGTAGCCAGCGGGTCAGTGCGGAAACCACTGAGCTCGACGAAGCCTTGGCACGCTGGCAGAGCGCTTATGAGGCGGGTTATCAGAGAAAATTGGCCGCGGCGTTGATTGGTGCGAATCGTTCGGTGAAAGCGGATCGTCCTGAGGTGCAAGCGGTGTTCTGCATTGATGTCCGCTCGGAAATCGTGCGCCGCCATCTCGAATCGGTCATGCCGGGTGCACAGACTCTGGGCTTTGCGGGTTTTTTCGGATTCCCCCTCTCGCATCAAAAAGCTCATGCCTGTCGGCCCGCATCGCGCTGCCCCGTGCTGCTGGTTCCGCCATTGCGCAGCAGTGAGCCCAGACCTGTGAATGCGGATCGCGCCATCGCCGAAAGCGGCGCGTGGAAAGCCTTTCAAAATTCGGCTACCTCGTGTTTCAGTTTTGTGGAGTCGCTGGGTGTGGCGTTTGTTGCTGATTTGCTCAAACCCCGTGGCAATAATCTGTTAGATCATGAGTCGAAGCCGCGACTGGACGAGCACGATGTCGGTCAACTGGCTGCGGTGGCCGAAGGCGCTTTGCGAGGCATGAGCCTGACCAGCAACTTCGCTCGATTGGTGCTGATTTGCGGTCATGGCAGTCATAGTGCGAACAATCCCTTCGCGTCATCGTTGGATTGTGGCGCTTGCGGTGGTCATGGCGGCGAAGTCAATGCTCGTATCGCGGCGGATGCGTTCAATCACCCCGGAGTCCGGCACTTGCTAAAGAAGCGCGGCATCTTGATTCCTGATGACACGCATTTTGTAGCCTCGCGCCACGATACCCTGAGTGATGATTTTGTTTTGTTCGACAAGGAGAATGTGCCGGTTTCCCATCTTGACACATTGGCTTCGTTGGAGACGGCCTTGTCGCGGGTGGGGGAGCAAGCGCGGCGCGAGCGGGCCAGCCGTTTGGGACTGGATCACGTGCGAGACGACAAGCTTGCTGAAATGATCCGCCGGCGCGGTAACGACATCGCGGAAGTTCGTCCGGAATGGGCTCTTGCCAATAACGCGGCGCTGATTGCCGCACCGCGCTGGCGGACTGCTGGTCTACCACTGGACGGCAGAATCTTTCTCCACGAATACGATCCTACTTTGGATTCCGAGTCCGAGGTCTTGAAAGCGATTCTGACTGCGCCCGTGGTGGTGGCAAGTTGGATCAATTTGCAATACTACGCCTCACGCATCGATCCCGAGCACTTTGCCGCCGGTGACAAAACAATCCATCATGTGGTCGCGGGCCTCGGTGTCATCGAGGGCAATGCTGGCGATCTTCGCTCGGGGCTTCCCATGCAATCCATCCATGATGGTAAGGACTTTGTCCATGAGCCGAGAAGGCTGACCGTTTATCTCGAGGGTGAAACGGAACTCGTCGATAAGGTGCTGGAGCAGCATCCGGATGTTCGTCAGTTGTTCGATCATCAGTGGATTCACCTATTCGTGCTGACAGGTGGCTGCGCCTATCAGCGGAGGAACGGAAGTTGGAATGTGCTACATCAGTAAGCGCTTCTCTGCAAATGCCCCCCGCGTGCCGGCATGGCAATTTCCCGTTTGAAGCTCAATACAGTTTCACCCAATCGATACGGCAGGGATTCACTTTCCCGGGATCGGCGTGTGGCTTGCCATTCCATGCTGCGCCGATTTTGCCGTATCGGGCGGTAATCGGGTCTCCGGGAAAGTCTGTGCGCGGGAAGGTTTTGATCATCTCCCACTCGCCGTCCTTGCTGCTGGCGAGGATTTGGATCTGATCGGCGGCAAGGCGGAAAGCGACGGTGGCGGGCTGACCGGCTGGGTGTTCGCCTTCTAACATTTCCTGGCCGTTGCGGCGGATGCTCCAGCGGCCATCGGTGCGGGCGTTGATTTGCAGGGATTTGCCGTTTTTCCAACCCAGGGCGAGACCCAGGCCCCACGACTGGCCGGCATCTTGTTTCGGATCGAGCTGCGCCATGGCGACGGTCGCGCCCTTGACCCAAGCAAGGTCCTTGGTGCTGACAGTGTTGGCCGGGATGTTCAAGTCGAGGGCTGCCGTAGATGCCAGTTCGCGCAGACCTTCGCTGGGATTTTTCATCGTAGCAGGTATCAGGATGTCACGTGGTGTTTCGTCCGCGATGAACATCCAGCCTTGGTTGGCTGGCACGCGGATTTCACTGTCGACGGCGAAGACGGCTTCGTTCTGGAATTTCTCGCAAGCGGGTGCCCACAGTGTCGCTTTTTGCGGCGAGAGCCCGAGCGCTTTCCAATCGATTTGCAATTTTACTTTTGCAGTTGTTTTCGCCCAACTGGATAGAGCAATGAGTGTCTTGCCGTTTTTCCGATAAACCGACACCTTGCAGTCAGGATGATCGACTTTTACCGGACAGGCTTGATCCCACCAACCGATGAACTCGGAGTCCTCGATGCCGAACTGTTGCTCGAATCGCCACTGTGCGCGCGGGTCGCCGCTCCAAGGCCAGCGAGTGCGCATGCCAAAGACCATGCCGTGCCAAGCGTTCGGGTGATGCAACATCTCGCTCATCAGGCCGTAGGGAATGCCGGACATTTCCACTAAGATCAAGTCGGGTGATGCGTTGGCATTGAAGCCCTCGCCGTGCCAGAGGCCATCGTAGTAGGGGTAGAGTTCCATGAAGGCGATGGAGCTGTTGCTCCATTTTGCGAGGCCGTTGAAATGGCTCCACGAGTGCATGCTGACGCGGCGCCCTGTGTTTCCATCGGCATCGAGCAAACGCCGCGCGCGCTGCATCGACTTGCGATCAAGCGCGGTATCGTCGATGTAGAGGCCATCGATGCCGACGTTTTTGATCAGATACTGCAAGCCCTCCAGATAGAAATTGTTCCAGCGCGAATCAGGCGTCGTAATGACCGCGAGGTCGAGTTTCGTGGGATACTCGGAAAAACGCAGATTTTCGCGCCAGGCTGGCACGATGTCGTCGCCCACATTTTCCAGCAACCAAGGATGCGGGCCGCTGCGGTTTGTCACCGGCCAGGCGACGCCTTGCTTGCGTGGCAGGATGATCTCGCCGCCCAAGCTTTTCAGCGCAAAAAATTCGGGTAGATTCTGCGTCAGCTCGCGCGTGGTATAATAGACTGCCACCCGCATGTCATCGCGATGCGCTTGTTTGACAAAGTCCTTCAGGTGCTTGATCGAATCGTCGTTGTAGGGGTAGTTGATGTAGGGATTGCACAGGCGGTTGTGATGGATTTCCAGAATCGTGGCGCCATCTTTTTTCAACTGTGAGGTATTTTCCAACGGGCTCCCTTGCCCGCTGTGAAAGTAGCGATCCGAGAAGTGTTTTTTCAGATCCAGTGGCTTGAAAGGCGTGAGATACCAATCGATATCGAAGTGCAAGGGAGTTTGGGCCGCGCCGATGGTTTTGCGGCCCGCGTAGGCGATCAGATTCGTGGTGTTTTTTCCTTGTTCCCACTTCACACCGCCCGTGCCCCACGAGGCTGGCAGATTCAGCGGGGAAAAGTCATAGTAGGCATTGATGAGCGGTCGGCGGAAATTCGACGAGTCCTTGAAACGCAGCATCGCGCCGATATTCACATCGCCCATCCAGATCGCATCCTGGTGCTTGCTAACATCCCATTTCCAATCGTGTCGTGGTGGACATTGGCCGCCTTGCAGACCTAAGCCCATCGCATAACGGGTGACATCCGCGCGCCAAGGCACGACAAAACGCACATCGTCGAGGGCGACCTCACCGGACGCGGGGTGATCGAGCGTCATCTGCAACTGGAGATTGCCATCGAACTCCAGCAGGCCCTTTACGGTCAGCCGCAGATTCCCGGCCTCGCTGCGCGCTGTCCAGGAGACAGCCACGGGCGTTTTTTTCTCGAAGGTAAATGTCAGCGGTTTCCATACGATGGGTTGTCCCGCGATCAGACATTGCAACTGCGGTTCCTCCGCAAAGGCATCTCTACCATTAAGTAAAATTTTTGTATTGCTCGTAGAAAAATTACTAATAATTTGAGCGGGAATACCGTTGGCGCCGAGTTGCACAGATCGCCCTAGTATCTTCAAAGTGCGCGATGTTTCCTCAACCTGAATCGGAGTAAAAGGACGTGTCACTTCCGTGTCGCTGTCGGCAATGGTCGAGTCCAGCCATTGCAAACGGGCCAGGCGCCAGGCATCGTGCGTTCCGCCATCGGGCAGAGGATCACCCTTTACCTCGATGGTGAAGGTAAGATCCTCATTCAGGGCTGGTGCCGGATTTTTCGGATCGGACAGAGCAGGATAAAATCGCACTTTGCCCGCGTAGCGCCCGGGCTTGGCATCCTGTGGGATGGACAAACCCACCCAGAACGCGTCCAGCTTCTGCCCCTGCGGAGAAATGACCCGCGCTGAGGCTCCCGGCAGCGAATCGAACTCCACCTGCGCGCGCAAGGCTGGCGCACCGATCAAACAAGCCTGGAACACATAAAACTCACCCGGTTGCGCCACGCCGAAAAACCGCTGAAACTGCAGCGCTCCGCCCTCAAACCAATGAGCTGGGATGATGCCCTTGCGCACCGCCTGCTGCCTGTCCTCGCCAAAGACCCAAAACGCTGCCTGATGTTTTTTCTGGAACTCCGCCAGCACCTCCGAATCCACCGCACGGGTCATCTTTTGCGCGACGGCATCGGCAGACACAATCGCCGTCACCGCATCCGGCATGTTGTAATTTCCCGACTCCGTCGCATGCAGCGCGCAACATACCAGAACTAACATCGATCGCATGGCGGCGACTACGTCATTCTGTGCGGATTTCTGTCACAAACGGCAAAAGCCGCGAGTGTCCGTATCAGAACAAAAAGAGCTCTTCCATGCCATCGTTGGCCTTGGCTTTTTTCGCTCGGGATGGCTTTTTGAACGCCTCCACCGGAGCAGCATCGGCAATAGGCTCCGGCTGCGGTACGGCGATTTCCTCGCTGGATGGCACGGCAACTTCCGATTCGGTAGCTGGCGGTGTTTCCACCACTTCCATCGCGGCGGCGACCACTTCCGCGATCTGACGCAAAGGCTTGGCTACTGGATTTTTGCGGGGATGGAGCGTTTGCTTCTCGGCATTTGCCTCGCGTGACGGCAACTCATCGGGTCCGGCCAATTGCGCCACCATCGCATCAACCCATTGGTCGAGCACCCGACTCAGGCGATAATCCGCTTGCACACCAGCGCCATGAATCAACGCGTGAATCAACGCACCTTGCGCAAAATGAAATCGCCAAGCGAGTTGTTCCGGTTTCCGCGCACCAAGCAGGTTTTCCAGCATGCGCAGCATCATGGCATCGACTCCTTTTCCGCGCGTGGAAATCTCTTGGTGAAGACCGGCTTGCGTCGCTTCCAGGCATCGACCCAGGACTCGCGCGTGCGTCACCTCATCCATGTCATCCCGAGGCACAGCGAGCAACAAGGGCTTCACCCAGGTCTCCAACATCTGCCGTAGGCTCGCCGCTTCTCCCAGTGCCTCCAGACGCTCGCCACGCTCGATGAAAATTGGTTTCAAACGCTGCTCCAGCAAGGCACCCAGCAGACCCTCGCGACTGCCGAAATGATAATTGACTGCCGCCACGTTCGCCTTGGCCAAGCCCGTGATGTCGCGCACCGAAACCGCATCAAACCCTTTTTCGGCAATCAGCCGCTCCGTTGCCTCTAGCAATCGCCCCTTCGTCACATCACCTTTCACGCGCAGATCCATCATGTCGGCGAGTATTCACCGGAGCAGGCCGGCACATGTCAAACAAGCGCTCGAAAAAACTGCGAATCACCGACAAAACCAACGTTCATTTGAATGACGCGGAGCCGGAAAAACATCAAGATTTCCGAAACTTTTTGCTAACAAAATGCAAAAATCAGACCTTGAGATACTTGCGGATCGCTTTGACCAAGCCGGGGATGTCATGCTCCTTGGCTTCGAATGCTGGCGGCTTGCCTAGCTCCACCAGTGCTTGTGTGGTCACGGGGCCGATGCTTCCCGCGACACAATGTTCCGGCCACGGAATGCCCAGGGCAAAGAAATGTTCCGCCGTCGATGCTGAGGTGAAGGTGACAATGTCGGCGCCTTCCTCACGCAGGCGCGCCACAGCTCCGGTGGGATCCTCTGTTTCGGCAACGGTGCGGTAGGCGATGCAGTCATCGACGATCGCGCCCATGGCCTGCAAGCCCATCGACACCACATCCCGCGAAACTTCCGGTTTCACCACCATGACGGTGAGGTTTTCGATGTCCTCTTTTTTGAATGCCTCCACCAATCCCTCTGCTACGTATTTTTCCGGCAATAGATCGCATCCAATGTGGTATTCTCGCAGTTTTTTCACCGTTCCTGGCCCGATGGCGGCGATTTTCGGCTTGCCGAGACAGCGGGCATCGTCGTGGATCGAATAAAAGGCGTCAAAGAAACGGGACACGCCGTTCGGAGACGTGAACACCAACCAGTCAAATTCATGAGCGGATGCCACCAACTCCGCAAAACCGAGTTTGTCCACGGGGTCCTCGATGCGGATCACCGGAAGTTCGATCACATCCGCACCGAGTTGGGCGAGTTCCTTGCTCAGGGTGCCCGCTTGCTCGCGCGTGCGGGTGACGATGATGCGCTTGCCAAACAGCGGACGTGTTTCAAACCAGGAAATTTTCGCCCGTTCCTTCACCACGTTGCCGATCACCGCCACGGCGGGTGACGAAAAATTTTGGCTTTCCGCGATGTCGGCGATCGTCGCCAAGGTGCCCTCGATGGTGCGGTGTGAGCCCGTCGTCGCCCAGCGAGTGAGGGCGATCGGGGTTTGCGGATCCGCGCCGTGCTGGACAAATTGATCGCATATTTCACGCAGGCGCGCCACGCCCATGACAAACACTTTCGTGCCCGGCGCTTTGGCGAGATGTTCGTAATCGATCGAACTTTCCCCCTTGGTTGGATCCTCATGCCCGGTGAAAATGGTCAACTGCGAGCAATGATCGCGATGCGTTACAGGGATGCCAGCGTAACAAGGACCGGCAATGGTCGAGCTGATACCGGGCACAATCTCAAAGGCCACGCCCGCATCCGCCAGTTCGGCCGCCTCTTCTCCACCGCGACCGAAGATCATGGGATCGCCGCCTTTCAGCCGCACCACATTCTTTCCCTCCTTGGTGCGAGCCACGATGAGCGCGTTGATCTCATCCTGAGTCAGTGCGTGATTCTTGGCGCGTTTGCCGACATAGATTTTCTCGCAATCCGGTTTCGTCCACTTGAGCAACTCGCCGCTGCTGAGAGCATCATAGACCAATACGTCGGCCATTTCGATGCACTCCTTCGCCCGCAAGGTGACCAAACCCAAATCCCCCGGACCAGCACCGACCAAATAACAAATTCCTTTTTTGCTCATACTAACGATTCAAACAATTGTTTGGCGACTTCGAGGGGCGCTTCTGCTGAACCCTGCGCAGTCGCCAAGCGGGGTTCGCCTCCTGTCTCGGGGAATACCCGGGCGCTCATGGATAACTCACCTTCTGCCAGGGAAGAATAGACTCCCACAGGCGTGTGACACCCTGCATCCAACAAACGTAAAAATTCCCGTTCGGCCTTGACTCTCAGGAAGGTATCGCCATGACCAATGGCTTCCACCACCGTTTGCATCCAGGCATCGTCACGACGGATCTCTAAGCCAATTGCCCCTTGTCCTGCCGCTGGATAAAACACTTGTTCTTCCAGTACTTCAAAAAACAAACGTTCGTCTGAATTGGGCAAATAACCCAAACGCGCGAGTCCGGCTTCCGCCAGCATAATGGCATCATAGTCATCGGCGTCTCGCAGTTTTTTCAATCGAGTCGGCACGTTTCCGCGAAGGTCGGAAATGTTCAGGTCCGGACGCAGCCAAGCCAGTTGTCGTGCCCGCCGCACACTGCTGGTGCCCACTCTTGCGCCCTCGGGCAAGGCATCGAGGCCGCCGGGGATTTTGCTCACCAGCACATCCCGCACTCCCGCGCGTTCGAGGGTGGCAGGGATGCAAAAATGATCGGCCAGAACGGTGGGAACGTCCTTGAGGCTGTGGACCGCGACATCGATCTCATCCGCCTCCAAGGCGATTTCCAATTCCTTGGTAAAGACGCCTTTGTCGAGCGTGCCCTCGCTTTTGGCTACCTCGCTCAGCGACACATCCGTCCGACGATCGCCGGTGGTTTTGATGACGCATCGCACGACCTCCACCTCCGGAAACGTCGCGCGCAGCAACTCCTCGGTCGCATTCGCCTGCCATAGGGCCAGTTCACTGCCTCGCGTTCCCACTCGTATGATCGTTCTTGCTGCCATGGTTTGTCCCGCGCTCGGGCGCGCAGCCTAGCCGCGGGAATGCATTTCGTCAATGAATCAGAAAATCGAATTTCGGTGTGAAGTCGGCATCCTCAGCGAAAGGCAAAGCGCCACAAAAACAGGCTTGGCACACCGTGGTTTTCCTCCTACAACCGCTGCCCGACATGGCCACCGAATACGAACACACGCTTGCGTCCTCCGCCACGCTGGAGGGAACTTCTCTGCACACGGGCGAAAAGGTCTCGCTGACCATCAAACCTGCTCCAGAAGGACATGGCTTCAAGTTCCGCCGCATCGACCTCGCTGACCAACCCTTCATCGATGCCGATGTCGACAAGGTGAAAACCGTGGAGCGTGCGACGACCCTCGCCGAGGGTTCGGTAAAAGTGCATACAGTGGAGCATGTGATTTCGGCCTTGACTGGCATGGGCGTGGATAACGCCGTCATCGAGATGGATGCCAACGAGCCTCCGATTGGCGACGGTTCCTCTCGTCCGTTCGTGGAGTTGATCAAAAAAGCCGGCATTGTCGCGCAAAAAGCCACGCGACGTATCTGGGAAATCCGCGAGCCCATTCATCAGGAAAGCGGCGATGGCTGCATCATCACGATCGTTCCGAGCAAGACCTTTCGCGTATCCGTCACCAATGTCGGTCCGGATGGCCGTTTCACCCAGTATTTTTCGAGTGAGGTGACTCCAGAGCTCTATGAGAAGGAGATTGCTCCTGCCCGCACGTTTGTCTACTATGAGGATGTGAAACCTCTGCTCGACAAAGGGTTAATCAAGGGCGGCTCGCTGGAAAACGCCGTTGTCGTGCGCGGTAACGAAGTAATGTCGAAGGAGGCTTTGCGTTTTTCAAACGAATTCGCCCGTCACAAGGCACTCGACCTGATCGGCGATTTGATGCTCTCCGGCAAACGCATTCTCGGTCACGTCATCGCCGTCAAACCCGGCCACGGACCGAATACGCAGATGGCTGCCACGGTGAAGCGCGAATACAGTCGTATGCGCTCGATGGTCCCGCCGATCAAGATCCCCAGCGGCGAAGCAGTGCTCGATATCAACGACGTGCTCAAAATTTTGCCTCATCGCTATCCGTTTTTGCTGGTTGATCGCATCGTCGATTTCGAGGGTGACAATAAGTGTACCGGCGTGAAAAACGTCACCATCAACGAGCCGTTTTTCCCTGGTCATTTCCCCGGTCATCCGGTCATGCCTGGGGTATTGCAACTGGAAGCCATGGCTCAGGTTTCCTCTGTACTGATGCTGCGCAAACCGGAAAATCAAGGGAAAATCGGCTATTTCATGAGTGCGGATAGTGTGAAATGGCGCCGTCCCGTGCTACCAGGAGACACCTTGTTCATTGAGGCAGAAGTCATCAAAATTCGTGGTTCGATCGGACAAACGAAAGTGCGGTGCTTGGTCAATGGAGAAGTGGTCTCCGAGGGCGAACTGAAGTTTGCACTCATCAACAGCTAAACCCATACAAAAAACGAGGGAACCATGATTGTTGCTACGTAAGCTGTGGGGTGTCTGAGCGCTCGGAGCAAGTGTGTCGATCGACTAAACCTACTCTCGGCAGCGGCAGTTTCCGGGCAAGCCCGCAAGCGAAAAAGTCGTTTTGCCGAATCCCTTTTTGTGAAGATATCCGAGCGCATGGGGATAGGCAACGCTGGTCAGTTCACCGACATCAACTCCTGCATCATCTAGCAGAGTCGTGCCTGAAGGAACTGATGCGGAAGTTTCTAACAAAAAACTCATCAGCATGCGGTTCAGCTTGCCCGCTGATTTGATGCGTGAAATGACTTCCTGGCCGATGTAACAGCCTTTTTGATAAGATATCGCCATGCGATCCAGTCTTGCTTCAGGCGGTAGCATGCCTTCCACCAGTTCACGCCCCCAGAGCGGCACGCCGTTCTTCACGCGGATGGCTTCCACGCGCTCTTGCGATAGGAACTCAGTCGGCTCGATCGCAGCACCTGCTTTCATCCATCGGTCGTATCCCGGAACGCCATAGCGCGCATGTGAGAAATCTCCTGGTTCTGCTGTGTCGCCAATGCAATGCAACAGCCGGTAATCATCAGTCCGATCCTCGATCTCCGCATCATCGGCAATGAGATATCTCGACAACCTTGCAAACATGGTGTCCCGCAATTCCAGTGGTGCCTCCACCCAAAGGGTCAGGGGAGAATCCTTGATCTGATAGAGGGTCACATAGCCCTGCAAACGTCCCTTGGCATCCGTGACACATGCGGGCAAAGCTGAAGTAGGATCCTGTGCCAATGACCGCACATCTTGCGTAACCTGGCCATTGAGATAGCGCACGGCATCCGGTCCATGAATTTCCAACAGGCAGCGGGTTCCCAGATCAATCAAAGACATGAGCGGAATCTAAGCCCGCACAGCAGTCATGGCAATCATGGCGAAGATTTTTTTGTCAACGATGCATTTTTGGGTTGCCAAAACCGCGATCAACGTCATAATCCGCGCCCCCACCGCGAGTGGGACACCAAGATGCAGCAATGCATGGCTCGATAGCTCAGTTGGTAGAGCAGCGGATTGAAAATCCGCGTGTCGCTGGTTCGATCCCGGCTCGAGCCACCTTCTTTCAAATCCTCCAGAAGAAAGATGGAGTCATCCCATAGTGATGGGAACTTGATTGGAGGATCGTCAGAAAGATGATTTTCGATTTTTATCTGTAGCGTATTTGTAGAACTGATCGGTTGAATTGCATCGGAAAGAAAAAACGGATCGAATCATCACTCCTTCAGCCAGCAATTGCATGACAAAACGAAATTTTCTCTCGGCGGCATTGATCAGTGTCTTTGGAATCGGTTGCAAAAAGGCACCGGCGGAAAAGTCTGAGGATCACACGATAGAGATCACCAACGCCAAGCTCGGGGAGAGCAGCTCCGATGATGTATTTCTGGCGAAACGCGTGGATGCGCCATGGGGTGACTATGGCAGCATTCTGATCAACGGCATTGTCAGCGGCGGTGGGCGGCGGGAGGCAGATCGTTTTGATGTGCTGTCATTGGAGCGAACGGGACCATTTGTTCCGCCCATTAGCTTTCCGGGTATTGGCAACATCGTAGTCACCGATGCCATGAAGCAGGCCATGGAGCGTGCGGGATTTCGCGGCATCCAATATCAGGTGGTCCGCAAGAAGCTGATCGTTGAGAGCGACTGGCACACGTGGGATCGCAGTGCGAAAGAACCAGTTCGCTATCCCAAGGGGGGAGAGCCGGAGGGCTACATCGATGAGCGCAAGCACTCTGAAAAAGTTTCGCAACAGATCGGCACGCTTTGGAGCATCACACTCAGTCCGGGTGCGGAGTTTGAGAGGTTTGAGACTGGCCCGAATAAGTATTTGGACATCGAAGACCGCTACGTTCCCGGGACTTGGAAAGGTGCGGACATTTTCTCCACAACCCGCAACGGACGATGCTATCTCTCAGCACGGGCCGCAGATTGGTTCCGCGAACATTTTGGCAATTGGATCGATGTGCGTCCCGTCAGCCGGACAAATGCCACCGACGTCAAACAGGGATCGCCGTGACAATGCGGAGCAAGCGTTCTTGGCAGTCTTGTTCGTGATGCCGCTTCATGATGACATGTGCCTGCAAAATCGCTGGGCATTCGTTGGCGGTTTTGATTGATTTTCCCATGATGTTTTGGCGCCAGTGGTTTGCAGGTATTGTTTTTGTCGGGATCGCAGGCATGGGTTCTTTGGTGGCCGGTGGTATTGTCAGTCCGGCACCGGGCATGGTGACGCAAAACCCTTTTCCCGGTTTTCGCTGGCAGGCTCATACGGATGCGTTCCGAGATGTTGCCCATCTGGTCGAATATGAAATTCGGATCTCGCGTGAGGCATCAGGTGAATGGCGAGTCGTCGATGAAGATCGCGTGGCGCTGAACCGCTATGTGCATGATCGGCCGCTGGAGCCCGGCCGATACCGATGGCAGGTGCGCGCGCATCATCGCGGTGTGGCCGGCGCATGGAGCGAGGAATCGTTCTTCACCATCCGCGAGGCGGAGCGTGTCCTGTCAGTCGATCCGGCCCGTGGTTTGATCGAAGGCTTCCGGGATGTGCTGAAGCAGCTTGATTCGGAAAAAATTCCGTCGGCACGCATCGTGATTCCTCCCGGTGACTACCGTCTTGATCCTTCCTTCCAAGGATACCTGTTTGATGTTTCCGGGCGGTCGAACTTGGTCATCGACGGCCAAGGAGCGCGTGTGCGCTTTGCCACGAGAAAGCAGGGTTTGATGCTGGCAAAAGATGCCAAGGATATCGTCATCCAGGGTTTTGATTGCGCGTATGCCAAGGGTAGCCTTCGGGTGCAGGGGACGGTGCGTTCAGTCGATCGCTCCAACCATCGCATGATGCTGTCTGTGGACGAGGGCTTTCCTGGGTTCGATGTGTCCGATAATACGAAACAGGATATCCTCTACCTGCTGGAACCGGGAAAAAACGGACGCCTGAAAACCGCCGCGCCGAGTTTTCTTCGCGCGAATGGTCCGATCACACGCGGATCGGATGGCGCTTGGATTTTTCCTTGCGCACGTGAGCTTGGTTTCTGTCGTGTGGGGGATCGTTATGGTTTCAATTTCCGTTCCGGTTCATTGCATCTGGTTGATGCCAGTGGTGCGCATCGGGTCACCGCATCCGGTCTCACGACCAACGGATGGGGTGGCATGCAGTTTGTCTCGATCGAAGGCGGTGACATGCGTTTGCTTCACTGCAAAGCCCGGTTGGGGGAAGGGGAATGCATGACGGGGAATGCTGATGGGGTGCACATTCGCGGGCACGACATGGGGCCTTGGATCGAGGGAATGGAGATCCATGCCATCGGCGATGATGCCATCGCGCTTTACGCCAGACCTTCCACGATCAAAACGGTCGCGGCTGCGGAGGAACATCGCACGGTTCTCTGCCGCAGTGAGTGGTTCAATCTGGCACCCGGTGACGATGTTTCGTTTTTTCAACCCTTGGAAGGCCGGATCCTGCTCGAGACCCGTGTCGAGAAAGTGGTTGCGGAAAAAGGAGCCTATCGTGTGAGTTTTGCGCATGCGCTGCCGGATGGCATTCGTTGTGAAGGCCCCGTGCAACAAGCCACACAAATTTGGAATCGATCCAAATCGTGCGGTGATTTCATGGTGCGGAATAGCCGTTTCATGAACATCCGACGGTATGGAACGGTGTTCCGCTCGCGGCGCGGTGTGGTGGAGAACAATCATTATGAAGGCATCTCTTCGCGGGCGGTGGTTTTCCGGAATGAAGCGGAATGGCCGAACGGATTGTATGCATCGGAGATCATCATACGCGGCAATACGATGATTGACATCGGGTTTGATAATCCCGGTCTTCAACCGGCGGTGGCATTTCTTTTCAGCGGATACCAACGTGCCGCGAGTGGAATCGGTCCGCGTCACATCCTGATCGAGCGCAACACGTTTGAAAAAGGTGCCAAACCCGAAATGCAATTCACCGGGACGCGGGACGTGGTGTTGCGCGGGAACAAGGTCAAAACCGCCGAGGGCTCATTCATTCCGGCAAAGTACCAAGCGCGCAACTCCGAGGAGATTCGCGATGGCGGGCTCTGATGCGGTATTTCATCAGAAAGCCAGCCTGCACAGCATTCACGCGTGATAGAGCAAGATCGAATTCGCAGTGAAATGATCGGAAAGCATGTCGGACACAATCACGATGGGTGTGCCGGGTTGTGCGAGGTTGTTCTGGCGCAGGATCTCGGCGGCGCGTTGGATTGTTTCATCGATGGTCGGAGAAAACGGCAGGACAAACGAGGTAACACCGCGTGACAGTGCCATTTGACGGCAGACTTTTTCCTTGGGAGAAAAGGCGTAAAGTGGTGTGCGCGGGCGCAGCAGGGCGGTGTGGTTCGCCACGATGCCGCGACGCGTGAGCACGATGAGACAGGCGCCGGGCAGGGAGTCGGCCAGGATCACAGCGGCACGGCAAGTTTTTTGCCGTTCATCGCGCAGGATCGCGTGCTCCGCATAACCGAGACCTCCGGTGCGTTCGATGCGTGAGGCGATGCGCACGAATGCTTCCATGCAGCGCAGTGGATAGGCACCCACGGATGTTTCGCCAGAGAGCATCAGGGCATCGGCTTCCTCAAATGTGGCATTGGAAACATCCGTCACTTCCGCGCGGGTAGGCGTGGGGTTGGTGATCATCGACTCTAACAACTGCGTGGCCACGATGACGCGTCGTCCAAGTTCAAGGCAGCGCTTGACGATACGGCGCTGGAGAATGGGGAGCTCTTCAAATTCCACTTCCACACCCAGATCGCCGCGGGCGACCATGATCACATCGGTGGCCTGGATGATGGAATCAATGTTGCGGATCGCTTCCTGGTCCTCGATCTTGGAAACGATTTGCGCATTGCCTTCGAGTTTTTCCATGGCGCTGCGCAGTTCACGCACGTGAGCGGCATCGCGCACGAAAGAACCGGCGACGAAATCCGCATCGCATTCGACGGCCAGAGCCAGATCGCGGTGATCCTTGTCCGTGAGGGCGGGCAAATTCAAACGCACGCCGGGCAGGTTGATGTGTCGCCGCGAGCCGAGTTTGCCGGGGGTTTTCACCTCGCAAGTGATGGAGTCGGGCCGCACGTTTTTGATCAACATGAGCATGGCACCGTTATCGACCACGAGAGTGTTGCCCTCGCTGACATCCTCCATCAAACCGTCGTAGTTCACCGTGGTGGACAGGGGAATGGTGGCTTCCACATTCGCCTTGCGGAATTCCACAAGATCACCTTCTTTCAATTCAAAAGGTTTTTCCAGATCGCCAGTGCGGATGGAGGGTCCGGTGAGATCGAACAATACGGCGATGTGCGCGTTGCGGTCCTTGGCTTGTTTGCGCACACGACGTGTCATTTCACGCGCCCAGTCGTGCTTGGCGTGAGACATGTTCAGACGGAAGACATCGGCTCCGATATCGATGAGTGAGCCGATGGTTTCTTCCGCCTCGGTGGCGGGACCGAGGGTGCAAATGAACTTGGTGCGGGGCTGTGCAGGCATGGTTGCCACCAACTAACACCTGAACCAGCGAATTGGCAAGTCATTGCTTGCAGTTGCGGCATGGATGCCGCTTCGTGGTCTGTCAGCAGGAAAGGGGCGTGCAAAGTTTCACCAAATCACTGTCGATCATATACCGTGATCCGGCTACTTTTTCAATGGGTAGGCTGCTGAATGAGCCGTCCTTGAAAGTCATGATGGCGTTGGTCTGTCCCGCAAGCAGGGAATCAATGGCGGCGACGGCAAATTTGTAGGCCATGATGCGGTCGTGCACGGTGGGAGAGCCGCCGCGCTGCACGTGGCCTAGCACCGTGAGACGAGCATCCATGTTCATCGAGTCGGTCAACCAGCGGGTGAGATGCTCGGACATGCGTGTTCCCTCCGCGACAATGGCGAGTACATAACTGCGACCGTTTTTCTTTTCTTCCGTGAGCCGAGCGCCGATGGAGTCAAGATCGTAGGGAACTTCAGGGATGAGGCAGATTTCCGCACCGCTGGAAAGTGCCGAAACCATCGCCAGATAACCGCAATGACGTCCCATCACTTCGATCACAAAGGCACGCGAAAACGATGTGGCGGTGTCGCGGATGGAGTCCACCGATTGACGGATCATGTTCAGTGCGGTATCCACGCCGAGGCAGTAGTCGGTGCCGGGAATGTCATTGTCAATCGTGGCGGGGATCCCGGCAAAGGGAACGCCGAAGTCCGCGTAAAATTGATTGAGTGCGCTGAAAGAGCCATCGCCACCGATGACGATCATCTGCCCGATGCCACGGCGTTGGAGGTTATCGTAGGCTTGTTGGCGATATTGCAGTTCGAAAAAACGTTTGGAGCGCGAGGAACGCAGGAAGGTGCCACCGCGATGAAGGATGCCGGAGCAGCGCTCGCGACTGGCCTCCACGATCTGATCGTCAATCAACCCGCGCAGTCCGTCATAGATGAGGTAGGGAGTGAATCCTTGTTTTCTGGCATACTCGACGCAGCACTTGATGGCGGGGTTCATTCCCGCGCTGTCACCGCCGGAAGTCATGATAGCGAGTCCTTTTGACATGTCGGAACGAGAAAACGGTTTCACTTGGAAAATTGCAAGCAATTCATCGGCCAAGCAGCAGGAAAATCGTGGAATTTCGTTTGTTGCTTGGAATCGTGGCGCGGATGTTCATGCTGGCGGCGCATGACAGAACGAGAAATCCGCCAAGTGCTCAACCTCACCGGAGTGATGCCCAGTCGCCAACTGGGGCAGAATTTTTTGACCGATGCTACGACAGCCCGTGCGATCGTCGATCATCTCGATCTTCAAGCGGCTGATACGGTTGTGGAAGTGGGGCCTGGTACAGGCGCGTTGACGCAGCATGTGGTGGGCCGAGTAAAGCGGGTCATTTTGGTGGAATTTGATTCCCGGTTGGCTGCGGCCCTGAAGGAAAAGTTTTCGTCGCGCGATGACGTCGAGGTCGTTCACCAAGATGCCGTGGAGTTTGATGTGCGTCGTTTGTTCGCCCATCGCCCGGTGAAATTTCTCGGCAATCTTCCCTACGCGAGCGGCGGTGCCATCATGAAAAATTTTCTTTCGGTGCCGCATCCGTTTGAGCTTGCAGTGATCATGTTGCAAAAAGAGGTGATTGATCGTCTCAGCGCCCGTCCCGGCCATGGGGACTATGGGTTGTTATCGCTGCGCGTGCAGAGCGCCTGGCATGCCGAGACGGTGATGGAAGTGCCACCGGAGGTGTTCTATCCGATTCCCCAAGTGGACTCCAGCGTGGCGGTTCTGACGCCGCGCTCGGATTTGCCGGTCTTTGATCGCAGGTTGTTCGATGAATTGATACGCCGCGGTTTCGGTCAGCGCCGCAAACAATTGCACAAGTTATTGCCGTCCTGCGATGATTGGAGCGCGTTGGTTGATCGATTGGGAGTGCCCGTGACGGTAAGAGCCGAGGAGCTCGACTTGGACCAGTGGCTGAAAATCACCCATCATTTTGACGATCATCCTTTGAAAGAAATCCCACAAAAAGGATCGGAGGTTTTTGATGTGGTGAATGATTCCGATCAGGTCGTGGGTCAGAGTACTCGTGCGGAAATTCATGCGCAAAGCAAGCTCCATCGCGCCGTCCATGTTTTCGTTTTTAATAAGCGCAAGGATTTGCTGATGCAACTTCGTTCACAATGGAAGGACGTTCATCCCCATACTTGGGATTCCAGTGCTGCCGGACATCTGGATGCGGGCGAGGATTATCATAGTTGTGCGGTGCGCGAGTTGAAAGAAGAGCTCGGAATTGACATGGAATCGTTGGTGGAAATTGGAAAAATTTCACCCTGTGCCGCAACGGGATGGGAATTTGTGATGCTGTATGCCATTCAGTATCAGGGAGTTCTGCGATATTCTTGCTCAGAGATCGAAGCAGTTCAGTGGTTTCCGCTCGCCACCCTCGAAGAATGGATGAAAAATCGTCCGGAAGACTTTGCCAGTGGCTTTTTGGAATGCTGGAAGTTGTTTTGTAGGATCACTACCAATTAGTAGAAGGATTGATTCAATTGATATATAAAAAAATGCTTCGTATCCAAAAATACGAAGCATTGTTTGATGAATGTTTTTGAGAGAAATCAGTCGATGGCGGCGCGGATTTCCTTGCGCAGTTCCTTGGCCTCGCGATTGAGTTTGGCAAGTTGCTTTTCTGCTTTGGCGATTTCTGATTTCACCGTATTGAGGCGGTCCCACAGCTTGCTTGGATTGCGGGTTTTCTTAACGGCTTTACCGGCTTTTTTCGCTTTCTTGCCGGACTTTTTGCCCCACGAGGAAAGGGTGGCAGCGGTCACACCGAATTTCTTGATAGCGACGGTTTGGCCACCGCGACCGTTGTCGGCATTGTATTTTTCAATAAAAGCGAGAATCTCACTTTTTTGCTCTTCCGTGTATCGTTTGATTGCTTTTTTAGCTGGCATAGCGACGAACTGATAGTCGATGAGTTCAAGATTGGCAAATATTATTTTGATCGATCAATGATGACACTCGATGAATGCTGCGAGCAGTATGGCGCATGACAGGATGGTTTCCTGTTTCGTGTTTTTCAGCATTGCCAGCATCGGCTAAAGCTGTCATACCGTCCGCGCATTGATGCAACCTTGTTATGATTGAATACACCAGTATCGTTGAAATTCGTGGCCGCGAAGTGATTGACTCACGCGGCAATCCCACCGTGGAGGTGGATGTGACTCTTGAGGGCGGTGCCGTGGGCCGTGCATCGGTTCCCTCCGGCGCCTCCACTGGCGAACACGAGGCTTGCGAGCTTCGTGATGGCGACAAAAGCCGCTATCTCGGCAAGGGCGTGCAGAACGCCGTGGCCAATGTGAATGAAAAAATCGCCCCCGCATTGTTTGGCACGGACGCCACCCAGCAAGCCGCGATCGACAAGATCATGCGCGAGCTCGATGGTAGCGCGAACAAAAAAGTTCTTGGTGCCAACGCCATTCTGGGCGTCTCGATGGCCGTAGCCAAAGCCGCTGCCTCCCAACTGGGAGTGCCGCTTTACAAATATCTGGGCGGCCCGAATGCCAAGGTGCTTCCTGTGCCGATGATGAACGTGATCAACGGTGGTGCGCATTCAGATGCTCCCATTGACTTTCAGGAGTTTATGATCATGCCCGTGGGCGCTCCCACCTTCCGCGAATCGCTGCGCTACGGTGCAGAGGTTTTCCATGCCTTGAAAAAAGTGCTGCACGATCGTGGTCTCTCCACCGCTGTGGGTGATGAGGGGGGCTTCGCTCCCAAACTCGACAGTGCCGAAGACGCCCTGGGGGTGATCGCCAAGGCGATCGAATCCGCCGGCTACGAATTGGGCAAGGACATCTGCATCGCGCTCGATGTGGCATCTTCCGAATTCTATGACGCATCGAAGAATGCTTATGTGTTCAAAAAATCCGACAAATCCGTGCGCAGTGCCGCCGAGCTGGTCGACTTCTATGCCGATCTGAAGAAGCGCTTCCCCATCATTTCCATCGAAGACGGCTGCGCCGAAAACGACTGGGACGGCTGGAAGTTGCTCACCGATAAGCTCGCATCCACCACACAACTTGTGGGCGATGATCTGTTCGTCACCAACGTCGATTTCCTTGCGAAGGGCATCAAGCTGGGTGTGGCAAACTCCATCCTCGTCAAGGTCAACCAGATCGGCTCGCTCACCGAGACCTTCGATGCCGTGGAATTGGCAAAAGAAAACAGTTACACCTCCGTGATCTCGCACCGCTCCGGTGAAACGGAGGACGCGACCATCGCCGACATCGCGGTAGCGACCAATGCCGGACAGATCAAGACTGGTTCGATGAGCCGCTCCGACAGGATCGCGAAATACAACCAACTGCTGCGCATCGAAGAAGAGCTCGGCGACGAGGCCGTATTCGGTGGCAAGCTCAAGGTGAAGTTCTGATATCCCTTAACTTCCCCAAATCAAAGGCCACACGTTTGCGTGTGGCCTTTTTTGCTTATATATGCGGCTCGCGGCCAGGTTATTTCCCATCAATCGACTTCGGTTTTTTCGCTTTGAGCGAATTTTCCAAAAACTGAATGATAGCATCTGCACAGTTTTTGTTCGTGGCGTTTTCGATGCCCTCCAGACCTGGCGAGGAGTTCACTTCGATAACCAAAGGTCCGCGGTTTGATCGGAGCAAATCAACACCTGCGAGGTTGAGTCCCATCACCTTCGCGGCTTTGATGGCGGTTTTGCGTTCTTCCGCCGTGATGGAAATTTTTTTCGCTTTGCCGCCGCGATGCAAGTTCGAGCGGAATTCACCATCCATGCCCTGGCGCTCCATGGCGGCGATGACTTTTTTCCCCAACACAATGCAGCGGATATCCGCGCCTTTCGATTCGGCAATGTATTCTTGCACCAGAATGTCCGCGCGCACTTCCTTGAAGGCTTCGATCACCGATTCGGCGGCTTTTTTCGTTTCCGCGAGAACCACGCCCATTCCCTGGGTGCCTTGTAGGAGTTTGACGACGAGAGGTGCGCCACCACACATGCTGATGAGCTCGGTGGTGGCATCGATGGAGTGCGCAAATCCTGTTACCGGCAGCCCGATGCCTTTTTTCGCCAGCAATTGAAGACTGCGGAGTTTATCGCGTGAGCGAGAGATCGCGACGCTGTCATTGAGGGTGAGCACGCCCATCATTTCGAACTGCCTCACCACGGCATTGCCGTAGGCGGTGTGCTGTACCGCGATGCGCGGAATGATGGCATCGGCCTTGAGTTCCTCGCCCTCCAGATAGATTCGTGGTTTGCTGGAGGTGATATTCATGTAACAGCGCAGGTAGTCCACCACCCGCACCGAGTGTCCGCGGGCAATGGCAGCCTGGACGAGGGCATCAGTGCTGTAGAGCGTGGGATTGCGAGAGAGGATGATCAGGTTCACAATGTTTTGTTGGATGAAGTGGATGAGAGAAAGTCATCGAGATTGCCGAGCAGGTAGTCCGATTGGGGGTCGACAAGGAAATAACCTGAGAGTGCTCGGCGTCCCAACAATGCCGGGCATTTCATGTGTTGGCGATCGGTGAGAGTGAGTTCGATGGAAAAACTGAGGCCCCCGGCAAAAACGGCCCGCGTGAGAATGATGACGCGGTGCTCGGCGATTCCCGCGGAGTTACGGATGGTCTTCGTCCGCGAGAGGGGAGCGCAGCACGCAATGATGTTGCCTTGGCCGTCGGTGGTGTTGAAATGCACTGTGTGGGAATCGTCATCGATCCAAACATCCGTGGCATGAAGTGTGGACGTGCGGGCTCCGGTATCGGTTTTCGCGAGCCAAGGTAGTGGACCCAGATCCGGTAGGCCCAGCCATTCATGGCGACCGACGAGCAAGCGAGAACTGGCTTGATGGGTGGTGGGCAAAGCGAATGCATGCGCCATTGCTGCGGAGCTCTGGTGGATAAAGACCCGCTGCGCTTTCCAAACTCCATGCAATCGTGGTTTCATGAGATCGGCATGATCCTATCATCGAATGCGAGGAAGAAAACTGCAATCGTTGTGACGAGATGGTTGCCATAACGGGGGATTTTGCGTAAACGATTGGCACGTTGCACAAAATCATTTCATCGATGGGAAGAAGAAGTATAGTAGCAGCGACATTGCTATTGGCTTTGTTGCTGTGTTGGTGGCGTCTTCCGTTAGAACAGCAGCAGGTGGTGGATCATTTGCGCGGATTTCCCGACTCGGATCGTTTTCTCCATGGATTGAGGCCATATGTTTTGGCGGGAATCTTCTTTCTGCCATTTGTCGGCTCAGTTTTGTATGCGGCTTCAGACATTTTATCGCGCTGGCTTGTGCGCGAATTTTTGCGCGCGATGTTGGTGTGCTATGGAGGGATCCTCTTGATTTATTTTCTCATCGACTTTTCCGGCAATGCTTCGCGTTTATCGGAAAAGGGAGAATTGCTGCAGAGCACATGGTTTTTTTACTCGCGTCAAGCACCGGCAATCATGAGTCTCATGCTACCGTTCGGCATCTTGTTTTCAGTCATGTACTGCGTGTCGCGCATTTCCCGATCCCGTGAAATGGTGGCGGCTTTGCAGAGTGGTCGCAGCATGCTGCGCGTGATGCTGCCGTTGTATCTCTGCGGATTACTGGGCACCTTGTTTTATGCAGGCTGCAATTTTCACTGGGCACCCATGGCAGAGGGCATGAAAGGTGCGAATCTGGACGAAGCGAGGGGGCGGACCGGCACCTTGATGAATCATGCCGTGTATTATTACGCCAAGGGTCAACGGATGTGGATGGTCACAGAAATTCCCCGTGGTTTTGATCGAGGGGTGCCCATGAATGGGGTGGAAGTGACATCGCTCAATGCCGATGGCTCGCTTGCTTCTCGTTTGTATGCGAAGCAGGCGGTCTGGAATGAAAATGATCGCACCTGGAAGTTTTATGATGTTGAGCTATCCGATCATCATAAAAACCAAGCGCCGGTGTTTGTCAGTCCTCCCAATCCGTATGTGAAAACCTCGTGGCAGGAGACTCCGGCGCAAATCGTCCAGCTCGGTCTGAATGTCCGACATTTGGGCATGCCGGACTTGAGTGGAGCGATGAAATCAGACATGCACTCGCAATGGCTGGAGCGGGACCTTGCACGCTATCAGACGCAGTGGCATTATCGACTGGCTCTGCCCGCCAGTTGCATGGTGTATGTGATATTCGCCCTGCCGCTCTCGCTGTTTGTGACGCGTCGCGCCCACGGTGGAACGATGGCCTTGACCATCATTCTCGCGATACATCTGGTGTTGCTGTCGTCTGTGGCGCTGGCATTGGGAGAGTCCGGCAACATGGCTCCTGCCATCGCCGCATGGTCGCCTGTGATGTTATTCGCTCTGATCGGTGGTTGGTTGATGTGGCGACGATCCTCCGGGCGCGCTTTATGGCCGCTGTTCGGTTGATGAATTCGTTATTTTTTTCTCGAGTAAGTTAGATCCGCCCGTGCGTTCGCGCCGTAATGAATGATTTCTTCTTGCACATTGCAACTTGCCACCAGTGTGAATCCGCACGCCAGCATTTGATCGATCAATTCTTCCGCGGGAATGCAAGCCCTGCCCCCGGTTTGAATCAAATGAAAGGAAACCGGTGGGTAGCCGTGATAGACTCGATAAATGACTTCCGTGCAGGCGAGACGATCCGCAGTCCGAAAATCGAAGAGGAAATCATAAAGTTTGCCCTCATGCGTGAGGGCCCGTGTCAACGCGTCGGCCATTTGCTCTGCCGTGAGGGGCGGACGGAATACCAGACAGGAGTCCAAGTGCAGCGTTTCGGCTGCGGAACGCAGTCGCGCACCGTCTTTTTTCGCCTCGAGAAAGTGGATGTTGTCCTGGTATCGTGCGCGTAGGGAAGGCGACAGGGGACCGGTGACGGTTTCCAATTGGGCACGTGGACCAAGATAGAGTGCCGCATGAGGCCAGTATCCCGGAAGAAAGAGATTCGACATGGCATCGTCATGTCTGGTGATGAAGACATCGCCCGGTTGGCAGGCTTCCAGGAGGGATTCGCGTTGCCGTGCGCTGATTCGTTTGGGTGCTCCCACCGGTTTCACTCCGGGCTGACGCAACTCGGCAATCGCCGAGCCTGACCAACGGAACAGATGAAACATCACTCGGCGGTAGCCGGAGCGATGAGAGCGTAACAAGGAAAACCAGCGATATCCCATGCGATTGCGCCAGATGCTTCGTGGAATCTGGTCCCAATGCGTTTCTTCCCGCATCAGGATGCCGATCAGACCGGCGAATGATTCCTGTTGGCCCAGCGCAAGAATCTCCTCGCGGTGATTGCGATAAAACGCCTGCGCATCGAGAAATTGACGTTTTCTTTTGCGATCGGTGGCGGCTTTGTGGAGGGCGGTAAATGTCGATCGCGGCAGACCGAAGCGTTGCTCCGGTTCGTCGAGCTTTTTCCACACGACGGGGCGCGATCGAGCGAGTTCGACGATGAAGGACGAACCTCTCACCATCAACGATGCCGCGGCAAAGGCTGTGGCAAAATAGGGCAGGTGATCCGACCATTGCCGGCTCAATCCGGTCATCATGCTTTCGATTTGCTGCAGAGTGGAAAGCAGTGCCATGCGCGCGGTGAGATATTGCGCGTAACGCGTGCGGATTTGCTCATCTTCATCCGGTGTGAACCATCCTCGTTCTTGAGCGCGTTCCACTGTGAGCAGTTCCTCGCTGAGGCTTGCTCTTGAGGGAATGGCAAGTGCTGCCGCTTCAACACTGCGCAAGGCCCGTGATAAAGTGATATCCGCGATTTCCATGATGCAACCGAGGGTGATCCGAATTACGCGAATGACAAGCTCTGGTTTTTTGTTAGATGCGATGCTTTTGCAGGGCTGTTGCTTTTCCTCTGATACGAAGCACTGACGCAACAAGGAAAGAATGCGCGATTGTCAAGAATATGTTTGATTGCAATCGAAAAATTATTTTTCAAGTTTCTTCAATTTATCTTGCGCAATCAGGGGTTTTTTCGGCAAAACCGCTGCCGCCATGAATAAAGCCGAACTAATTGAAGCAGTGCAAAAAGCAATGGGTAAAGAAGCGACCAAACGTGCCGCTGAAGATGCCGTGAACACCGTTCTTGATGCGATCTCCGCAGGAATCAAGAAGACCAAAAAAGTGCAACTGATCGGATTCGGGACCTTCTCGGTGAAGAAGCGTGCCGCTCGTATGGGTCGCAACCCTAAGACTGGCGAGTCGATGAAAATCGCCGCTTCCAAGTCGGTGGGCTTCAAAGCTTCCAGCAGCCTGAAAACTGGTCTGTAATCGTTTGATCGAAATCCTAACAAAACCCAACTTTTCAGCCCTGGTTCTCCCAGGGCTGTTTTTTTACCAAGATCCGTTTTTTTGATCAGAAAAGTTTTTCTTGCAACAGCGATGCATCAAGACTTGGCTGATTTAGCAGCCAAAAAAACGACGTAGGTTTTCTCTGGACTCGAGCGCGATTTCCTCGGGTGAAGGAGTGTAGTCAAATACCTCCACACTGACCCAGCCGGTATAAGCGGTTTCTCGTAATGCATCGACAATGGGTGCGTACTCAACTTCGCCCATGCCTGGACCACGGAGGTTCGGGTCATTAGCGTGGAAATGCACCGTATAATCTTTTGCCATGCGGATCACGTCGGCGATGGAATTCTTCTCATAGCTCATGGCCTTGACGTCGAGATGCAAACGACAGTTGGGGTGGCCAATGTCGTTGATCAGCTCGATGGTCTCGGCGGCACTTGTGAGAAAATTCGTTTCCACGGCTCCCAGTGGCTCGAGAGCTAATGTCACGCCCGTGGATTTTCCGTGTTCGGCAACCTGATGAAATAGCTCCGCGGCACGTTTGACCGCCTCAGCCCTGACCCAATCAGCCTCGATGAAGCGCTGTTTTGGCGAGCCCCAGACCATGATCGATCCTCCCAATCCATGACAGAGATCGACCAGATGACGGCTGAAATCGAGAGTCTTTTGACGGATTTTTTGATCGGGTGTGGTGACATGCAGTCCGGGAGGTTGCAGCAACAGCCAGTGCAATCCCACAACATCAACTCCTTCATTCCGTATCTCCTGTCCCCAGGTTCGTGCGTCTTCCATGGTCACAGTGCGAGGGTCTTGTGCCAGAGTAAAGGGGGCGATTTCCAGTCCGCTGTATCCGCAACTCTTCGCCAGTTTTGCGGACTCGCGCAGGGAAATGGCACCGAACGTTTCATTGCAAATGGCAAATTTCATGCGCGCATAGTGGGAAAAATTCCGAATAACGCACGTAAAATTTTTCCGGAATTTGTCAGCAACCGTTGCGTAGTCAACATGCATCGCCTAGGGGGATGACCCCACGGAGTCGGATCTCGTCAGGAAAAATTCCAGCATAGTCAGACGATGGGGGAATCGTGGCGCTCTTTCCCGCCGATTGCGGCAATGGCTTGGCATGGCAAACACCGTGAAATTCCCCTCCCATGGATGTTTTTTCGTCAACACAATGGTTTTTCCGAGTCCCATCGAGCGATTTCTAGCGTAGGATCGGTTCCGAGATGACATTTGATTTTGAAAGGGTTTCCGTGATCTGATAAAAAAAACGCTCTTTCGTGATATTTTTTTTGACAGATTCCATTGAACTGTTAATTTCCCGCCCGCTTTTCCCGGGCGGCTGACAGTTTTCTGGCACCTCTGGGGAACGGCATGCGACGAAAGTTGCTCGTGTAGCTCAGGGGTAGAGCGCGTCCTTGGTAAGGACGAGGTCGGGGGTTCAATTCCCCCCACGAGCTCCATCGGCGCAGCGCGGTTCAGCAGCCCACAACAACAACATCAACCAACGCCTCAAGCGAAACTAACTACTACTATGGCCAAAGAAGCATTCCAACGCAACAAGCCCCACGTGAACATCGGCACGATCGGTCACGTCGACCACGGCAAAACCACCCTTACCGCCGCGATCACCAACACTCTCGCAGAGAAAGGTTTCGCTCAGGCAAAAGGTTATGCTGATATCGACGCCGCTCCCGAGGAGCGCGAGCGCGGCATCACCATCAACACTGCACACGTGGAGTATGAAACCGACACCCGTCACTACGCGCACGTTGACTGCCCAGGTCACGCTGACTACGTGAAAAACATGATCACCGGCGCAGCCCAGATGGACGGCGCGATTCTTGTCGTTTCTGCTGCGGACGGCCCGATGCCACAAACTCGTGAGCACATCCTTCTGGCTCGTCAGGTGGGTGTTCCCGCTCTGGTGGTGTTCATGAACAAGTGCGATATGGTAGACGACGCCGAGCTTCTCGATCTCGTTGAGATGGAAGTTCGCGATCTGCTTTCGACCTACGAATTCCCAGGCGACGACATTCCCGTGGTGCGCGGTTCCGCCTTGCGCGCCCTCGAAGGTGACGCTACCTACAAAGAAGCCATCAACAAACTCATGGATGCCGTGGACAGCTACATCCCGCTGCCTGAGCGTCCCATCGACAAAACCTTCCTGATGCCTGTGGAAGACGTGTTCTCGATCGAAGGTCGTGGAACCGTTTGCACCGGTCGTGTGGAGCGTGGTATCATCAAGAAGATGGAGGAAGTTGAAATCGTGGGTATCCGCGATACGCAGAAAACCACTGTTACCGACATCGAAATGTTCCGCAAACTTCTCGACGAAGGTCGCGCTGGTGACAACGTTGGTCTGCTTGTTCGCGGTCTCAAGAAAAACGATGTGGAGCGCGGTCAGGTGATCGCCAAGCCCGGAACTGTCAAAGGTCATAAAAACTTCAAAGGTGAGATTTATGTTCTCTCCAAAGAAGAAGGTGGTCGTCACACTCCGTTCTTCTCCAACTATCGTCCTCAGTTCTATTTCCGCACAACGGACGTCACTGGTAGCATCAAACTTCCCGAAGGTGTGGAAATGGTGATGCCAGGCGACAACGTCGAGCTGACCATCGAATTGATCATGCCGATCGCCCTTGAGAAAACCATGCGTTTCGCGATCCGGGAAGGTGGTCGTACCGTTGGTGCTGGTCGTGTGGCCGACATCTTGGATTGATCTGAAAGATTCGCTTTACTTGGCCGGGCTGACCGACTAAGTTCAGCATGTCAGGAGGCACTTGGGCGATATTTCCCGGGTGCCTCCGATTCAGCTCAGCATAATGCAGTTTTCAATACGGCGGTAGTTCAATTGGTAGAGCATCGGTCTCCAAAACCGAGTGTTGGGGGTTCGAGTCCCTCCCGCCGTGCCACTGCGATTTTACCCTCTTACGCATCCATCCATCGTGAACATTTCCAAATTCATCAGCGAAGTCACAGGCGAACTGAAAAAAGCCAGCTGGCCGTGGGAATCCGATCCCAAGGTGAAAGGTCTCAAAAAATACAAGGAGTTGGTAGATTCCACCATTGTTGTTTTGATCGCCATGATTCTGTTGGCGGGATTTGTGAATTTTTGGGATTTATTTTTGACCAAAGCGCTTTCTTTCTTGACAAGCTTGTTCGCGTCATAACAATTTCCTCCCCGCGTCACGCAAAATCTTTCTCACTACGCTTGATTTCTTCCTAAACTCATGTCATCCGCCGCCCAAAATAAAAACCAATGGTATGTCGTTCACGTCCTTTCAGGCCAAGAGTCGAAGGTCCGCGAACGCATTTTGCGCGATTCGAAGGAACAAGAACTGGGGGATTTCGTTTTTGATGCGCTGGTTCCGATGGAAACGGTATCGGAAGTAAGGAAAGGCAAAAAAACCGAGTCTCGTCGGAAGTTTTTCCCCGGTTACATCATCGTCAACATGAATTTGTTTGATGAGGCCAACCAGTTGATCGAAAAAACTTGGTATTTTCTGAAAGAAATGGACGGCGTGATTGGCTTTGCTGGAACCAAAGACCGCCCTGTCCCGATGCGGGCTCGTGAAGTAGAAGCCCTACTCGCCCAGATGCGCGAGCGCGAGGATAGTGTTCGCCCCTCCATCGTTTTCGAAGTTGGTGACACGGTGCGTGTTGCTGACGGTCCCTTTGAAAGCCAAAACGGCATTGTCGAAGAAATCGATCCCGAGCGCGGCAAACTGCGCGTGGCGGTCTCCATCTTCGGCCGCTCCACTCCGGTGGATTTGGAATTCTGGCAGGTCGAGCGCGCCTGATCAAATGCCTCCGTTTCCGTTCCGGCGCTTCGGCAAAACAACGGACCTAACTCTCTTAATCAAATACACTCCTAGTCATGGCTAAAGAAATTACCGGATTCATCAAGTTGCAAATTCCCGCAGGCTCTGCCAACCCCTCTCCACCTGTCGGTCCCGCTCTCGGTCAGCGCGGTGTGAACATCATGGCATTTTGCAAAGAGTTCAACGCAGCGACACAATCGCAAGCGGGTGATGTGCTTCCTGTGGTCATCACCGTATACAAAGACAAGTCCTTCAGTTTTGTCACCAAACAGCCGCCTGCGGGCAATTTGCTGAAAAAAGCCGCAGGCATTGCTTCCGGTTCCAAGGAGCCTCACAAAATCAAAGTTGCCAAGCTGACCAAGGAGAAATTGATGGAAGTGGTGAATCGCAAGATGCCCGACCTCAATACCAAAAATCCTGAGGCTGCCGCTCGCATTCTCGCCGGAACCGCCCGTCAAATGGGCATTGAAGTCGAAGGAATGTAATCCATTTCGCCGGAGTTTTACGACTCTGGCACGCAGGAGGGCTCCCGTTTCATGGAGTCCGCCATCACTGCCAACCAACAGACACCATGTCCAAACAACGTAGCAAACGATACAAAAAAGCTGTGGCTTTGATCGACAAATCAAAGCCGTATGGCCTCAGCGCCGCCGTGGAAACCATCAAAAATTTCCCCGCACCCAAGTTCGATCCCGCTGTGACGATTTCCATCCACCTGGGTGTTGATCCACGCAAAAGCGACCAAATGGTCCGCGGTTCCGTGGCACTTCCCCACGGCACAGGCCGCAATGTCCGCGTCGCTGTTTTCGCTCAGGGCGATGCCGCCAAAGCTGCCCTGGAAGCGGGAGCTGATCACGTCGGTTACGAAGATCTAATCGCGAAAGTGCAAGGCGGATTTACTGATTTCGACGTGGCCATTGCAACTCCCGATGCCATGACCGAAGTTCGTAAAATCGCCCGTGTGCTCGGTCCTCGTGGCTTGATGCCCAACCCTAAAACCGGAACCGTGACTGATGATACCGCCAAGGCGATCAAAGAGGTGAAGGCAGGTCGTATCGATTACAAACTCGACAAAAACGGCAACATTGCCGCTTCCATTGGTAAACTTTCGTTCTCCAATGAAGCGATCGCAGAAAACGCCAGTGCTTTCATTGACAGCGTTGTGCGTGCCAAACCAGCCACCGCGAAAGGAAATTACATGCGCAGTGTGACCATCGCTGCAACCATGCTTCCTGGTCTTGAGCTTGAATCCGCAGTTTACACCAAAGTCACCGCCTAATCCTCAGCTGAGCAATACCCTATGAATCCAGATAAGAAAATCATCATCGACGCATTGCAGGAGCAGGTGAACAACTCTCCTTACGTGATCGTCATCGATTACACCGGCATGACCGTGCCGCAGTTTTCAGAATTGCGCAATCGCCTCAGCGCCGCCGGTGCCGAGTGCCACGTTGCCAAAAACACCTACCTCCGCAAGGCCATGGCTGAAGCGGGTTTACCCGATATCAGCGAAAGTTTGGTGGGTCAAACCGCTTTCGTCAGTGGACAGAGCGAGATTTTTGCGGCCGCAAAAGCGATCAGCAACTTTGAGAAGGAGTTCAAGAAGCCCTCGATGAAAGTCGGTGTGCTTGGTGGACAAATCCTCGATGACGCAAAATTGAAGGCAATTTCCAGCATCATCTCGCGCGAGTCCGTGCTGTCTCAGTTGCTTGGTACGATCAACGAGCCTGGCGCACGCATCGCACGCATCATCAAGAAAAAATTCAACCCCGAAGACTAAACACCCTCGGAATCCCTTTGAACAGATGGGAGCCGATCTTTGGATCAACTCCCTGAACGCGAAAATGGTTCCTCGTCGGGCTGGTGGCTGCCAGTCTGAAATGCCCGGAGGCTTTCGGGTGCGACGATACCGCACAAACACAATACCATGGCTGACCTAGACAAAATCGTAGAAGAACTCAGCAAGCTCACCGTTCTGGAAGCTGCTGACCTCGTGAAAAAATTGGAAGAATCTTGGGGCGTTTCCGCCGCCGCACCCACCGCAGTTGTTGCGGCTGGTCCGGTTGCTGAAGCTGCTGAAGAGAAAACGGAATTCGACGTCGTTATCACCGACGGCGGTGCCAACAAGATCGCTGTCATTAAAGCAGTGCGCGAAGTGGCTCCCGGACTCGGCCTTGCTGACGCCAAGAAATTGGTGGAAAGTGCTCCGGCCAAAGTCGTCGAAGGCGTTGCCAAAGACGCTGCCGAAGCCGCCAAGAAAAAGCTCGAAGAAGCTGGCGCGAAAGTCGAGCTCAAGTAATTCCTACCCTCGGATTTCTCCTCGTGGTCGTTTGTTCGGCCACGGGGAATTTCCTCTCCGAAATCGGCGCGAGTTGTCACTCACTGAAGATTTTCCCTCTCCTGCATGCGACCATTCCCGCCGATCTCGACTCGAATAAACATCTCCTGATCCTGTCCTCGCCCGAACCGTTTACCGGATCGGGCTCAACTTGCTAGCACCACCCAACTGAATACCACCATGTCTGAACGTCTCTATTTTGGAAAATTTGAGGAAGTCATCGAGCCACCCAACCTCATTGAGGTGCAGAGCCGCTCCTACGAGGAGTTTTTGCAAAAAGAGATATCTCCCTCGGAGCGTACCAACACCGGTTTGCAAGCGGTCTTTCACGAAGTATTTCCGATCAAGTCATACGACGAATCGATCACTCTCGATTTCTTGACCTATGACATTGAGGACCCGAAAGTGACTTCGCTTGATTCCTTGCGTCACGGCGAAACCTTCTCCGCTGCTCTTTACGTGACGTTCCGTCTCAAGGACGAGTCTGGCAGCAAAAAAGAGCGTGTCTACATGGGCGAGCTTCCCATGATGACACGCCGCGGCACCTTCATCATCAATGGCGCAGAGCGTGTGATCGTATCCCAGCTCCACCGTTCTCCGGGCATCTGCTTTGAAACTTCACAACACCTCAACGGCAAGACACTACACTCGTTCCGCATCATTCCTGACCGTGGTTCCTGGTTGGAAGTGCAGTTCGACACGAACGACCTCCTCTACGTTTACCTCGATCGTCGTCGTCGCCGTCGCAAGTTCCTTGCTACCACATTCCTGCGGGCGCTCGGCTATTCCACGGATCGTGAAATCATCAACGAGTTCTATTCTCCCGAAACTCTCAAGCTCAACGACAATCTTGATGAAAACGAACTGGGGCACAAGGTTCCTTTCGAGGACATCATGGACGGCGAACTCGTGGTCGCCAAAGCCTATGAGCCTCTCACGATCGGCATTGTCCGTCAGTTGATTGCTCTTGGTCACAAGTCCGTCGAAGTGATCGATGCACGCGAGGACGAAATTTTGATCAAATCCTTGCGCAAGGATCCCGCACACGACGAAGACAGCGCTCTCAAGGACATTTACCGCAAACTGCGTCCCGGCGATCCGCCGACTGCTTCGAACTCGAAGGCCCTGCTCAAGCGCTTGTTCTTTGATCCCAAGAAATACGATCTGACTCGTGTGGGCCGTTACAAGATCAATCAGAAGCTCGACCTCAACGTTTCTTCTGACACGCGCATCATGGCCCCTGAGGATTTCCTCGGCGCAGTGAAATACATTCTCAAATTGAAAAAAGGCGACGGTGTCATCGATGACATCGATCACCTTGGCTCACGTCGCGTGCGGGCTGTCGGTGAATTGCTCGCCAATCAGTGTCGCATCGGCCTCGCCCGTACGGAGCGTCTTGTCAAGGAGCGCATGACCTTGTTCGATGTGAACATTGAAGGCATGATGCCTTCCAAGCTCATCAACCCGAAGGCGCTCAGCGCTGTCGTGCGCGATTTCTTCGGACGCAGCCAGTTGTCCCAGTTCATGGACCAGACCAATCCGCTGGCCGAGCTGACGCACAAGCGCCGTCTTTCCGCCCTCGGACCTGGTGGTCTGAACCGCGATCGCGCCGGCTTCGAAGTCCGCGACGTGCATCCATCGCACTACGGTCGTATGTGCCCGATTGAGACCCCGGAAGGTCCGAACATCGGTCTGATCAACTCGATGTGCACCTACGCCCGCATCAACGAGTTCGGTTTCATCGAAACTCCATACCGCAAGGTGAAAAACGGCAAGGTTACCAACGAGATCGAATATCTCTCCGCCGACCAAGAGGAAAAATTCCACATCGCCCAGGCAAACAACCCCATCGACAAGTCCGGCAAGTTTCTCAACGAACGCATCACCGCCCGCGAAAAGGGTGGTGAGTTCATCGAAGTGGGACCGAATGATGTCGAATACATGGACGTTTCACCCAAGCAGCTTGTCTCGGTGGCCGCCGGTCTGATTCCTTTCCTTGAGCACGACGACGCCAACCGCGCCTTGATGGGCTCGAACATGCAACGTCAAGGTGTGCCGCTGCTTGTTTCTGAGGCTCCCTTGGTTGGCACCGGTCTTGAGGCCAAAGCTGCGCGCGACTCCCGTGCGGTGGTCGTTGCGGAAATGGATGGCATTGTGGCTGCTGCCACTGCGGAAATCATTGTTACCACGCCCGACGGCAAGTTGCCTGTGGCTGATGAAAAATTCCTTTCGGATGCCGAGTGTGTAAAAACCAATGTGGATAAAGGCATCATGGCCTATCCACTGCGCAAATTCATGCGTTCGAACGCCAGCACCTGCATCAATCAGAAGCCCATCGTTCGCTGTGGTCAGAAGATCAAAAAAGGCGATGTGCTGGCCGATGGTCCGAACACAGAAAACGGCGAACTGGCGATTGGACGCAACGTGCTCGTCGCGTTCATGCCATGGAATGGCTACAATTTCGAGGATGCCATCGTCATTTCTGAAAAAGTGGCCAAGGAGGACATCTACACTTCGATCCACATTTCCGAGTTCGACGTGGCTGCTCGCGACACCAAACTTGGTCCCGAGGAGATCACTCGCGACATTCCGAACGTCGGCGAAGAAGCTTTGAAAAACCTCGACCACGATGGCATCATCCGCATCGGTGCCGAAGTGAAGCCTGGCGATATTCTTGTCGGTAAGATCACGCCGAAGTCGGAAACCGAACTCGCCCCCGAAGAGCGCCTGCTGCGCGCCATCTTCGGTGAAAAAGCGGCTGACGTGAAAGACACATCATTGCGCGTTCCTTCGGGCGTGACGGGCATCGTGCAAGACGTCCGCGTGTCCAGCCACGGCAGCGCCGCTCGTCGTGATAGCAAAATCGATCCGAATGAGATCAAGAAACAGCTCAAGAAAGTCAACGACGAGCACAAGAAGAAAAAGGATCAGCTCTATGATCAATTGACGGAAAAACTTTCCGACATTCTGCTCGGAGAGAAAATCCCGCTTGATGTGGTCAACGCGCAGTCCGGAGAAATCATCATTCCTTCGAACCGCAAGATCACCAAAACTCTTCTGCGCAAACTGGCGTCGGTATACGATCATATCGAAATCGATCCAAGCCCGATTCGTAACAAGATCATCGAGATCATCACTTCGTTCGAGCCTCGCTTTGCTGAAGTCGACAGCGAGCGCGAGCGTCGCCTCGACCAAATGGAAGCTGGTGACGAAGTCGAGTCCGGCCTGATCAAGGAAGTGAAAGTCTTCATTGCTGCGAAACGCAAGCTCTCCATCGGTGACAAGATGGCAGGTCGTCACGGTAACAAAGGTGTGGTCGCTACGATCGTGCCGGAAGAAGACATGCCATTCCTTCATGATGGAACTCCGGTGGAAATCGTGCTCAACCCGCTCGGCGTGCCTTCGCGGATGAACGTCGGTCAGGTGCTGGAAACCCACCTCGGTGTGGCCGCCAAAGCACTGGGCTTCAAGGTCGCAACTCCGATTTTCGACGGGATCAAAGAAGAACGCATCTGGGAATTCATGTCGGAAGCGAAAAAAGTCGACGGCGTGAACTTCATCGGTGAAAAAGCCAAAGCGCGTGAGCGTAAGAAAGGCGAGCCCGAAGGTCGTGGTTTCACCTGGATCGGCGATGGCAAGGATGGCACCATGGGTGGCAAATCCACTCTCTACGATGGCCGCACTGGCGATGCCTTCCACAACCCTGTGGTGGTCGGTTACATCTACATGCTGAAACTCGGTCACTTGGTAGCCGATAAGATTCACGCCCGTGCCGTTGGTCCCTACAGCCTTGTCACGCAGCAGCCGCTGGGTGGTAAAGCCCAATACGGTGGTCAGCGTTTCGGTGAGATGGAGGTCTGGGCATTGGAAGCTTACGGTGCCGCCTACACCTTGCAGGAGTTGCTCACGGTCAAGTCCGACGATGTCATGGGACGCACCCGTATTTACGAGGCTATCGTCAAAGGCGACAACAACCTGGAAGCCGGAACACCGGAGTCCTTCAACGTTCTCATCAAGGAGATGCAATCCCTCGGCCTCGATGTTCGCCCCGGCAAGCGTGGAAGCAATCAAGGATCCGGCGTCACCGGTGGCGTGGATGACTTCTCCCTCGATGATCTTACTCTCTAATCCTAACATCCAATTAAACTACTAACACTATTTTTTCTATGAGCGTTGAAACTAACTTGCGTGAACTTTTTGGAGTGGAGGAGAAGGCCGAACAATTCGATCAAATCGCCATCACCGTGGCGGCGCCTGACATCATCCGGTCTTGGTCGAAAGGAGAGGTGAAAAATCCCGAAACCATCAATTATCGCACATTCAAACCGGAAAAAGGCGGTTTGTTCTGTGAGCGGATTTTCGGACCCACCCGCGACTGGGAATGTGCATGCGGCAAATACAAGCGCATCAAGCACAAGGGCGTGGTTTGCGACCGTTGCGGTGTCGAGGTGACCTTGTCCCGCGTCCGTCGCGAGCGCATGGGCCACATCGAGTTGGCCGTGCCTGTTTCTCACATTTGGTTCTACAAATGCATGCCTTCCCGCATCGGCCTGATGCTCGACATCACCGCCCGTCAGCTGGAGCGCATCATCTATTACGAAGATTTCGTTGTCACCAACGTCGGTACTACCAATCTGACTCTCGGTCAATTGTTGACAGAGACTGAATTGCGTGAAGCGGAAGACGCCTACGGTGAGTCGGCTTTCCGCGCTCGCATGGGTGCTGAGGCGATCCAAGATCTGCTCTCACAAATCGATCTGCCTGTGCTGATTGAGGACCTGACGCAGCAACTCGCCGCGACGCGCTCTAAGCAAAACCGCAAAAAACTGGCCAAGCGTCTCAAAATCGCCCAAGGTTTCCATGGTTCCCGCTCCCGTCCAGAATGGATGGTGCTGAATGTGCTGCCTGTGATTCCTCCGGATCTGCGTCCTTTGGTGCCACTGGAAGGCGGACGTTTCGCCACCTCCGACCTGAACGATCTCTACCGCCGCGTCATCAACCGCAACAATCGTCTGAAGAATCTTCTGCAATTGAAGACTCCTGACGTGATCATCCGCAACGAAAAGCGCATGTTGCAGGAAGCCGTGGATGCTTTGTTCGACAACGGTCGTCACGGTCGTGCGGTCACAGGTGCCGGCAACCGTCCGCTGAAGTCGCTTTCCGACATGCTCAAGGGCAAAGGCGGTCGTTTCCGTCAGAACCTGCTCGGCAAACGCGTGGACTACTCCGGTCGTTCGGTGATTGTGATCGGTCCTGACTTGAAACTCAACCAGTGCGGTCTGCCCAAGAAAATGGCACTCGCATTGTTCGAGCCTTTCATCATCCGTCGCCTGAAAGAACTCGGCTACTGCCACACGGTGCGTTCTGCCAAGAAGATGATCGATCGCAAGACCAAGGAAGTGTGGGACATTCTGGCTGACGTGACCAAAGGCCACCCGATCCTTCTCAACCGCGCTCCCACGCTGCACCGTCTCTCGATCCAAGGCTTCGAACCGAAACTGATCGAGGGTGAGGCCATCCGCGTCCATCCGCTGGTTTGTACCGCATTCAACGCTGACTTCGACGGTGACCAAATGGCCGTTCACGTTCCGCTTTCGGTGGAAGCGCAGATGGAGTGCCGTCAATTGATGTTGGCACCGAACAACATCTTCTCGCCCGCCAGCGGTCGTCCGATCACAGTGCCTTCGCAGGACATTATTCTCGGTTCCTATTACCTTACCTGGGCGCCGATTCGCACGGACAAAGATCGTGAGCGTGATAAGAATGTTCACCTTCCTCTGTTCGAAAGCACGGATGAAGTGGAGTTTGCCATTGCCTCGCGAAAGGTTGCCTATCACTCCTGGATCCGCATCCGCAACAAGGACTTCGGCAAGGACACGCATTACGGCAACAAGGAAGCAAAGATCATCGAGACCACTCCGGGTCGCGTCCGCTTCAACGAAATCTGGCCAGACGGCATGGGCTTCATCAATCACACGGTGGGCAAGAAGCAGATGTCCGATGTCATCTGGCGTTGCTACCAGGTCGCCGGTCAGCGCGGCACGGTGGAAACTCTGGACGCTCTGAAAAACCTCGGCTTCCGCGAGGCATCCCGCTCGGGTTGCTCCGTTGGTATCGTCGACATGGTGATTCCTGAGGAGAAGCCTGCGATCATTGGCAAGGCTTACGAAGAAGTCGAGAAAGTCACCAAGCAGTATCGCAATGGTATCATCACCGATGGCGAGCGCTACCAGAAGGTCATCGACATCTGGACCCAAGCGACCGATCAGATCGCCAACCACCTCTATCGCAAGATCGAGCACAACGAAGGCAAAGCCGGCATTTCTCCTCTGTTCATGATGGTGGATTCCGGTGCGCGGGGTAACAAGAGCCAGATCAAACAGCTGGGCGGTATGCGCGGTCTGATGGCCAAGCCCTCGGGTGAGATTATTGAGCGCCCCATCACCGCGAACTTCCGCGAAGGTCTCTCGGTGCTGGAGTATTTCATCTCGACTCACGGTGCCCGTAAAGGTCTCTCTGACACCGCTCTGAAAACGGCGGACTCTGGATACATGACTCGTAAGCTCGTAGACGTGGCCCAAGACGTGATCGTGACCGAAGAGGATTGCGGCACTGTGAGCGGCATCAGCGTTGCACCGATCTATGATGGCGACGAAGAAGTGGCAACACTCGCGATGCGCATCTATGGTCGTGTTTCACTCCAGAAAGTCGTCGATCCGGTTTCGGGTAGCACGATTGTGGATATTGACGAAATCATTTCCGAGAAAGCATCCAAAGCGATCGAGAATCTCAATTACGACAAGTTCAAGATCCGCTCGGTTTTGACCTGCGAGTCGAAACGCGGTTGCTGCGTGAAATGCTACGGACTCAATCTCGCCACCATGAAACCGGCGAAAATCGGTGAATCTGTCGGCATCATTGCCGCGCAATCGATCGGTGAGCCCGGAACCCAGTTGACGATGCGTACCTTCCACGTGGGTGGTGTGGCATCTTCTGCGTTCAAACAACCGATCATCAACGCGAAGAACGGTGGACGTTTGGTCTACAAGGACCTGCGTGTGGTTCACTCTACCGAAGGTTGGGTGGCACTGAACAAAAACGGTAGCATCTCCGTCCGCGACAAGGATGGACTGGAACTGGAAAGTCATCCGATCGTGATTGGTTCGTTCATTCCGGTTCAAGACGGTGAAAGCGTCAAGAAGGGCGATGTTCTTGCGAAGTGGGATCCCTACAACGTGCCGATTCTCACGGAGAAAAACGGTAAGGTGGAGTTCCGTGATATGATCAAAGGCATCACCGTGCAAACTGAGACGGACAAGGAGACCGGCAAAAAAGGAATGCTGGTGACCGAGCACAAAGAAGATCTTCATCCGCAGGTGGTCATTCGCGATGCGAAAACCGATGAGATTCTTGCCAGCTATTCGATTCCGGTGGGCGCGCGCCTGTCCGTGAAGGAAGGTGAGAACGTCACAGGGGGTACCATGCTAGCGAAGACGCCGCGCAAAGTGGCCCGCACCAAGGACATTACCGGTGGTCTGCCCCGAGTTGCCGAGTTGTTCGAAGCGCGTAAGCCGAAAGACGCCTGCGTCATCGCTAAGATCGACGGTATTGTCTCCTTCGGCAATAACATCCGCGCCAAGAAGCGCGTGATCGTGACCGATGCCCAAACCGGTGAGGAAATGGAGCACTTGGTGCCGATGGGCAAACACATCATCGTGACCGAAGGCGACCGCGTTTCCCGTGGCGACCATCTCACGGAAGGTTCGGTTTCTCCCGAAGACCTGCTGGAAGCTTGTGGTGCCCGCGAGTTGCAAGAGCACTTGGTCAACGAGGTGCAGTCGGTCTATCGTGTGCAAGGTGTGGAAATCAACGACAAGCACATTGAGGTCATCGTTCGTCAAATGTTGCGCAAGGTGAAGATCACCGATCCTGGTGACGCTGATGATTTCCTCTGGGGCGATCAAGTCGAGAAGACCACCTTCCAACGCATCAATGAGCAGATCATTGCCAACGGTGGTAAACCTGCCGAAGGCGAGCCTGTGCTGCTGGGTATCACCAAGGCATCGTTGGAGACGGAGTCCTTCATCTCGGCCGCTTCGTTCCAAGACACCACCCGCGTGCTGACCGAGGCATCGACCTTGGGCAAAGTGGACTACCTGAACGGCTTCAAGGAAAACGTGATCATGGGTCACTTGATTCCTGCAGGCACCGGCTTCGTGCGTCACCGCGAGGTGGATGTCGAATTCACCGTCGAGGAGCCCGAGCCCATTTTCGTAGCCGATCCGGATGCGGACGCATCGGAAGACGACGAATCGGCGATCACTGCGTAAGCGATACCCCTGTATTCCTGTCACAAACGCCTACCTCTTTCGGGGTAGGCGTTTTTTTGTATGATCGATCATTCATGAAAAAACGTCTGACCCTTTCGGATCAGACGTTGAAGAAACCGGGTAGGATGATGCAAGACGCCGGCAATCTGTTCAGAATTGGGCACGGAAGCCGACATAGAAATTGCGGTCGTTGGCCGGGTCAATGCCATTGGCGCGAACGCGACTGAAGTAGTTTTCGTCGAGCACGTTGTTGATCCCGCACAGCATCCACAAATCCGATTCGATGCCTCCCACTTGACCGGACCATACCTTGGCCTCGGCGGTAAGGTCCACTACGCTATAAGCTGGGATGTGCCAGTTCGCGGTGGGGCTGATGGTGTTCGCATCGTCGGCCCAGTGACCGGAAAGGTGGGTGAGCATGGCAGCCACTTTCCACTCCTGCTCCTGTTGCACGATCAATCCTGTGCGTATCATGTGATCGGGGGCATACTGGGGCGTTTTCCCGTCAAGCGGACCTTCGACGAATTTGGCGTCAAGAAGCTGATAGGAGGTATACCATATTACGGAGAAAGGAGATTCGCCGCACAGCATGTCGTAGAGGTCTATCTGCCCGCTGAGACTGAATCCCTGGTTCACAGAGCGTCCGACATTTTGAAAATTCGATCCCACACGTCCGAAGCGTCCATCGTAATCGATGTAGAACATACTGGCGTCAAAGTTGGCCCATGAAGCCGGTTCTCCGCGATAGCCCAATTCATAGTTCCAGACCTCACCCGCATCGAGGTTTTCGCTGATGGTGTCGGCACCGCCGAGGGGAAACGCATCGGTGTAGGTGGGCGGCTTGTAGGATGTGGAGAGATTGCTGTAAAATTCCGTTTCTGCTGGCATGTCAAAGGTCATGCCGATGCCACCCAGAGGAACTGTTTCTGTGCGACTGTCACGGATCAGGTTGCCCGATGATTTTGCCACATTGATGCGCTCGTCCATGCTTTGGTTGTTGTATTCCAGGCGCAAGGCCGGAGTGATGGTGAAGCGATCAAAGCGGAAGAGGTTTTCTGCAAAAATCGCCCCGTAGTGCGACTCGCGTATCGCTTCAAAGCGTCGGGTGACACCACGGTTGGAAGAGAGGTCGCCCGCTGCGGTGCGCTCGGTAAAAATGGGCGAGTGAATGTCCATGTAGGTGGTTCCTACAGTGAATGACTGTGTTTGCTCGCCCAGATCGTAGTCATAGCGGACCCGGCTATCGAGTCCCCAGGTGTCATAGGTGTGCTGATTGATGTCGAGTTGATTGCCTGTAACTGTGCCGAAGCTCTGACCTGTTTGCCTTTTGCTGTAGCGCACCACATCAGAGGCCCAGAAGCGTGTGATCCACTTGGCGGTTTCATCTCCTACCTCGTAGCCGATCGAGCCAAATGTACGGTCCAGCCTGAGGCGGTCGTGGTCTAACAAGTTTTCATCCCTGTTGTTGGCGAAGTCTGTGGACGTTCTTCCTCCCGGTTCTCCGTGATCGGAATCGTAGCTGTCAAAGGTGGCGGTGAAACGTCGTCTTTGATCAAGATCATAATGGAGTTGCAGTTCCGTGCCGGTGAGTTCGAAGTCGCTGTTTCGGCTGCGGAAAGAGTCACCTTGGCGGTGGTCGAGATTCAGCAAGTAGCCGAATTTTTCGTTGCCTCCCTCGATGGTGCTGAAAGTTGAGTAGAGATCGTCACTGCCGAAAATGTGTTGTGTGGATGCCCGGAACGGTTTGCTGCGATCGGGCTGATGAGTGATGTAGTTCAGAGCACCTGAGGGCTGTGACCCAAAGAGAAGAGCAGCGCCGCCGGAAACAAATTCCAGTCTGTCGAGACTCTCAAAGGGAGGGGCGAAGTACACCGTGGAATATCCCAGTGGATCCAATACGAAAGGAATGCCGTCTTTCAGCACCATCATGTTTTGTGTTTCATGGGGATCGCCAATGCCACGGTAGCTGAGCGATAACAGGGAGGAGTTACTCAGCTCACTGGTCAGCAATCCGGGTGTTTTGGCGAATGCTTGCCGGTAATTGTCCGTCTGGATTTGAGGCATGGCATCAAAGTCGATGACCGATGTTTTTTTTCCGGCGTAAATCGTAGTGCCCATCACCTCAGGAAGGAAAGGTCCTTGGATCAGACGGTCATTGGCCGTTTCTGCTGAAACCACCACGGCACCCATTTCTTGCGTTGTGGTGTTGGTGGAAGTGGCTGGTGCAGAAGTTTGTGCGCCAACAGTTAACGTCAGGGTGGATGCGAGGCTGACAGGGAGCAGTCGATGCAAGAGATACGGCAAATGTTTTCTTTTCATGCGCAGCTATCGTTATTGAGACTCAATCTCATTACAAGAGAAATGTTGATTTTTTTTGTCATAAGGTGCGGGGGTAAGACGCGAAAGTTTCATATTTCATGACTTTTCGTTCGACACGCGATGCCTAAGAGACTATCGGTGCGGAGAGGATGAATCCTATCATTTTGCACGTTTTCCTGCCATGAAAGCTTTAACTCGATTCCGTTTGATACGTTCCTCAGCCATGGCTGTGGGTTTTTTTGCTGCCTGCAGCATTTTTAGCTCCTGCACATCAGGAGGTGGGGGAGGATTGGCTGATACCGGTTATGGTCCTTTTGATAGCCGGGGCAACTATGTCGAGGCTTGGGCGGATAATCCTTCCAAATGGAATCGGCGCATCTTCTCGCGCGATGCTTCTCCCGATGGGGATGAAGCGTCATTATTGGCGGCGAATGACACTCCGCCCAGCAATTTGACGCCGATTGCCTCATCCCCCTCGTCGAAGCCCGAATCATCGTCGTCATCGGGCAGTTCTACCAAGTCACGAACAGCTCCGGTCACATCATCCACGTCGGCGAAACCCAAAACTTCCGCCACGGTCAAAACCGCCAATACTTCCACAAAATCCAAAACGGTGGCTTCCAAGCCCCGAAGCACGCGTGTGGTGGTGAAGAAAGGTGACACGCTTTCCGCGCTCGCCATGCGTCACGGCTCCAGTGTGACTGCCATCCAGCGAGCCAATGGCATGCGCGATACCAAACTTGCCATCGGTCGATCCTTGGTGATTCCTCGTCTTTGATGAGGAAGTTTTCCGATGTCGCATCTCATCGGTAGCCGAAACGACGATCGAGCTCACGCAGAGAAAATTCGGTCAGAGTAGGTCTGCCATCGGCGGCGCAGTAGGGAAGTTCACAAGTAAAAAGTTCTTCCAGCAATGGCTGGCAGATATCACAGTTGATGACTTGATGGAGTCCCACTCGTTTTGCCATGCAGCGGGCCAGTTTGTCATAGGCCATTGTGGAGCCAGCGCTTCCGCCGGAGACAAGGTCATCGATGACCTCGTGCACGAAGCTCCGAGGATCGTTCACATCCAAAAAGGCGGGCAAGCTGCGCACTTGCAATGTCCCTCCACCGAAGTCGCCGAGTTCGAGACCCGCCGTGGTAAAACGTTCCTGATGGCGCATGACCACGTCCATTTCGCGTGGATCCAAATCAATCAGCAAGGGAACTAGTAAGCCCTGACATTCCATGCCTCGCTTTGGAGCCTGCATGATTCGTTCATAAACGATGCGTTCTTTGGCCGCACGGGGATCGAAAAGAACCAGACCGTCATGACTTTCCAAGATGGCAAAACGCTGATGCAGCAGGCCGATCCAGCGAAACGCCGCTGCTCCCTGAGTGGCATGTGGTTTCGTTTCCTGCGGCAGATCATCGAGGTGCATTTGCACCTGGGTTTCATGGGCGGTCCAGGCGGTGGTTTCCGTCTCTGTTCGTGGAGTCAAACTTGCGATCTCGAGTTTCGGTGCCGGAGATTGTTGAGCAGCCATCCATGAACGGACTTGTCCTGTGGCGGGAGTCGCTTGCTCGGCTGAAGTTGCGCTTGCGCGTCGTTGCTGTTGTTGCAGTGCTTGAGAGACGGCTGTGGAGATTCCCTCGCGCAATTCATGGCTGCGGTGAAAGCGAACCTCTCGTTTGGCGGGGTGCACGTTGACGTCGATCAATGAAGCATCCATCTCGATCCACAACCAAGCCGCAGGGTGCAGGCCATCCATGAGTCCTCCACGAAACCCCTCGTTGAGACCCCGGGATATGGCGATGTCTTCAATCGGACGACCATTCAGAAAAACGCATTGGTGTTTGCGACCTTTTCTCGCATGGGATGCAGGTAACAGATAGCCTTCCACGGAGAATCCATTACCGTGATACAGCGGTATCTCGATCAAATCTCCTGCGCTCTCGATGCCGATCAAATGTCGCAGTCGATCGCTCTTGCGCGCGACAGCAGGTAATTCCAATACTTCGTTGCCGTCACGTCGAAAACGGAATCGTACGGTAGGCGCCGCCAGAGCGTGAAGTCGCACCTCATGCTCCACATGTGAGGCCTCGGTGCTATCCGCTTTGAGAAACTTACGACGTGCGGGAATGTTGTAAAAAAGCTGCTTGATCTCGATCATCGTTCCCGGTGCGCAACCAGCACTGCGCACATCGATGATCTTTCCTCCATGCACCTGGACTTCCGTTCCGTCTAGCGATTCGCGTTCGCGTGTGATCAATCGGAAACGCGAGACACTGGCGATGCTGGGAATGGCTTCTCCACGAAACCCCAGCGTGAGGATATGGTTCAGGTCACTGGCTTGACGCAGTTTGCTGGTGGCGTGACGTTCCAGAGATAACAACGCATCATCGCGATCCATGCCGCATCCATCATCGGTGATGCGCACCAGTGCGATGCCTCCGCGCTCAATTTCAATCAGCACTTCACGCGCCCCCGCATCCAGGGAGTTTTCCACCAATTCTTTCACCACGCTGGAGGGACGCTCCACCACTTCACCCGCCGCGACTTGGCTGGCGAGTATATCGGGTAAGACGTGGATGCGCGGCATGTTCGTGTCCAGAATAAAAGGCGGAGCGCACCACACCAAGCCATTTTTTTCGCAACTTCTCGCTTTCCAGCGGGTTCATTCTTCCAGACCATGTGGGCAGCCGTTTCCATGCCTGATTTTTTGCCTGATCAACCACAACCCGCGCTGCATGCTACCGATGCGGAAGATGCCATCGATGTTGCATTGATGAGTGAAGTGGCGCGTGGCGATGAGAAGGCATTTCGTGAGCTCATCCTCCGTCACCAGCAGGCGGTCGTGGGCACTGTGGCGCGAATGCTCAATGACCCCACCGAAGCGGAAGACATTGCGCAAATGGTGTTTGTCCGTGTATGGCAATCCGCCTCCAAGTGGACCCATGATGCGAAATTCACGACCTATCTCTTTACCATTACCCGTAATCTTGTTTTCAATGAAAGCAGGCGCCGTGGCAGAAAAAAAGAAGTTTCGCTCGAGTCACGCGAAGAACATCAGCCGGCGATTGCGCGTGCCGATGAGTCGATGCAGCCCGGCGAGACCTTGGAAAAACGGGAACTGCATCGGAGCATCGATCGTGCCATCGCATCGCTGCCCGAACAACAACGCATGGCAGTGATTTTGCGCACCTTTGAGGGACTGGACTACGAGGAAATTGCCAGAGCGCTCGATACCAGCGTGTCATCCGTCAAAAGTTTGCTGTTCCGGGCCAGAGCTTCTTTGCGTGAGGCTCTGGCATCTGAAATGGATTCACGCTGATCGCTGGGTAGCTACGCGATGAACACCTCGGCACGCGATTGCATTTCCATAATGCATGCCGAGATCCATTCATGATGCATCTCATGCGCGTCGACACCGCATCCCGGAGAGCGCAACAAAAGCACCGTGAGTCTTCCTCCCAAGTGCTCGCGGAATTCTTCGAGTCCTGCCAAAACGGCGAACTCTCCGTTTTCGTCACGTTGCAGGAGTCGCTCATCAAACATGGGCATCCCTAGAGTTTCGAGCACGATTTCAATACGGCGTGCATCGTGTTCGCTGAGCAATCCTGCTTTCAACGAGTAACACACATCCAGCCAAAGTCCTACGGATACAGCCGCAGCATGGCTCAGAGTGAAGCCGCTGAGTTGCTCCATCTTGTGTGCGGCCCAGTGCCCAAAGTCAAGCGGCCGACTGCTGCCCATTTCGAAAGGATCTCCCCCGGTGGTGATGTGACGTGCATGCCATAGCGCCGAGCGCTTGACGCATTCTTCCAGCGAGTCTTTTTCCAGTCGTGCGAGAGATGCGGCCTGTTGTTCGATCCAACGAAAAAACTCTTCATCTTTCACCAAAGCAACCTTGAGCGCCTCGATTAAGCCGAGGCGATTGATTTCCGGATCCTGGCTGTGCAGGAATGTGAAGTCGTTGATCACCGCAAAAGGCACGGCAAAGCTGCCGATCCAGTTTTTTTTGCCAAAGGCATTGATGCCATTTTTGACACCGACGCCGCTATCGTCCTGCGACAGGGTGGTGGTGGGAAAACGCACGAGACGCACGCCACGATGTGCGGTAGCAGCCCCAAAACCCACGGCATCGAGGAACGCACCACCACCGATGCAGAGAATGTAGGAATGGCGGTCGATCTTGCATTTTTCCACCTGATCCCAGACATGACGCACGAGAGAATCATCGGCCTTGCAGGCTTCGGCTCCGACTTGAACATGGAGATCGCAGAGCTCGATACTGGATTGCGCCATGTAGTTGCGGATCGAAGATACCAGGCCGGGCCAGGCGGCGGCAACGGCCTCCTCCACATAGACCAAAACGCGTCTTCCGCCTCCTTCCGCCAGCACATCGCTCAATAACGGATTGTTCGACGCAAAAGCGTCATGAGTGAAGCAGACGCGATGCGTGAAAGGCACGGAGAAGGATAAATCAAAACGTTCCATGGAATGGTATCGGCGACGGATTTGCTATCTTCTTTACGTAGCACTGACCAGTCATTCTTCCAGCAAAAACCTGTCATGCTGTCGCGCGTATCGATTTGCAGCTCCCGCCTTCAGATCAGCTTGTTGGCTTTCTCATTCAGCCACATACGCGCCTTTTCTGCGTCCTCTGTGATCTGTGCTCTCAAGGCATCGAGATCGATGAATTTTTTCTCGGGGCGCAGATGATGTAGGAACTCGACTTCAACAATCTTGCCATAAAGGTCCTCGTCCATGTCAAAAAGATGAACCTCTAGAGATCGTTTGCCATCTCCGATGGTGGGACGCACACCAAGGTTGGCAATGCCATGCCAGCGCTGAGATTCACCGTGCACATCCACGACCCATACGCCGTCGGGTGGAAGTTGCTCATCGTGGAGTGCGAGGTTTGCCGTGGGAAAGCCCAGGGTCCGCCCGCGTTGTTGCCCGTGAATGACTTCGCCTTCGATGCTGTAGGCGCGTCCTAACATCGCCGCGGCATTGGCCAAGGCACCATCACGGATCGATTGCCGGATGCGTGTGCTGCTGATGCGTTCTCCCTCGTGCATGAGTGGTGGCAGGGCATGGATTTGTATGCCGTATGATTCGCCATGGCGGCGAAGGAATGAAACGTCGCCTTGCCTCTCACGACCGAATCTCCAGTCCTCGCCTACGGCGATGGATGCGATGGTTCCTGCTTCCCGGAGCATGGCAAAAAAGGCTTCCGCGCTCATGGAGGCCAGTGCTGCATCAAAAGGCAATGCCAACACGCCCCGCACTCCCATGCGTTCGAGCAGACGGCATTTGTGATCGAGCGATGCCAGGAGCTGTCGTGGCGCCCTTTCCGGAGACAGCACTCGGATGGGATGTGGCTCGAAAGTCACGACAACGCAAGTGCCTCCGCAACGTGCGGTAGATGCCAATGAGCTTGCAATCACCGATTGATGACCGCGATGCACACCATCGAATACACCCAGCGCGAGGTGCAGTGGCATCGGAAGCGGAACAAGATCGGCGGCGGCTGTGGCACGAAACATCGGGGAAATCATGCATGGTTTTTGTTGCAAGGTAAATGCCGAATGCGGGAATGCACGGCGATCAAGCCAGGGAATCGTTTGACAACCGTAATTTTCGCTATTGACCACTGATATACTGAGATCCACTGAAATCACTGAATTTTTTATCACGGAAAACTGGAAACCTAGAATTTTCCCATGTATCGCTTCTGTAAATTCTGAAAAATTCTGAAATTCGGTTCGATTGGGCTGAAATAAGGAGTGAGAGTTCGTAACCATGAGTCGTCAAAAATCGTTAGATCGTATTCATCTCCCTAGCTTGATCGCCGTGTTCGCGGCACGCCATTTTCCTGCTTGAGTCCTGCGCGATGATTTTTTATCAAATGGACATCAACCCACAAACCTTATGAAAATGTTTTCGCTGTGCTGGATCGCATTGGTATGCCTGATCGTCACTTCTTGCAAAGAAGACGAGGAAACCAAACAGAAAATTGCCGATTTGGAGACAACCATTGCTTCGTTGGAGAGTGATAAAATCAGCCTGCAAGCGGATAACATCACGCTGAAAGCCAATCAGGGTGGCCTCAATGAAGCTGCGGCGAAAGCCCTCACCGATCGCAAGGATCAATTGGAAAAAGAAGTCCAGCGGCTGTTGCCTCTGGAGACCCAGATCGCTGATCTGAACAAGCAGATCGAGGAGTTGAAAACCAAGTTGGCGGCAGCGACGATGACCCCCACCGGTGGAACGAACAATGCAGATGGTGGCAATGCAGGTGCGGAAATCAGCAAAGCAGTGGAGTCTTCTTTCGTTTCCATCGAGGGCGACATGAACCGTGGTGGTGGCTTCTTGGCGGTCGATGGGGGAAAAGTGTATCTCTATACCGCAGCGAGTGTGTTGTCCGGAAATCAAAAACTCACCATTCGCACCTCGGGTGGACAGGCTCTCACCAAATTTGGCTCACTGGAACTCTGCGATGGTGTGGACATCGCGCGTTTGCAGGTGTTGGACGAAGTTTCCGATAAGATGGAACTGGTGGCTTCCGGTTCGGAAATTCCGGCATCGGTTCCTTCGCTGGCACTGGGTATGGCGAAAGGCAGCACGGTGGTAGGGGTGGAAAAAGCCAACGTGGTGGGCGTGGAGGGACAGGCTCTCACGCTCGACAATGCCTACTTGCAATCCGCGCCCGGCGGTCCCGTGATTCATGCCATTTCCGGCAAGGTGCTGGGTGTGATCGGCAAAATCATCGCCGCCCCTGCAGGCTTGTGGCAAACCCAGGACGCCAGCGGTTTGCCTCAGCAATTTGTGGTGCGTTTGAATCAGTCATTGGCATGGAAAGAGACCAAGATCGGCACGTTCATTGCCGAGTCCAAGCGACTGCGTGAGTTCGATGATGTCACGCGCCTCGCGCTTGCCGTGGCCAGTGTACAGCTCACCGAAAATGTCCCCCAGTTCGATGCCATGATCAACGGTTCGAACTCCACGGTGCAGTCAGTGTTCGACCTCAACAAAGACAAATCCACGGTGCAATCCTTTGAAAAATGGAAAGCCGATGGCAGCGGCAAAAAGCTCGTGATGAGCGAGGCGGATGTGAAGAAAAAATGGCGTGGCCTGTTAGGCGAGGGGTTGTCGATGGCACAGAAGGGAGTGGTTGAAATGAATCCTGCCTTGTTTACCTGGTATCACCGCGCAGGGGCCGAGTCGTCGGTCAGTGCGCGCAAGGATGTCATCGAGGACCTCAACGATAAAATCGCTGAGGCGAAGTGACTTGAGCGATCTGAGTTCCCACAGTTTACATCAATCTGGCGCCGACGTCCGCCAGTTCCGAGCGTTCGCCGCGGGTAAGCGCGACGTGTGCCGTGAATGATTGCCCTTTGAGCCGGTTGCGTGTGTAGACGAGACCGTTGCTGCGGCTGTCCACGTAGGGATTGTCGATCTGCGCGGGATCGCCCACCAGAACCAACTTCGATCCCCGGCTCATACGCGTCACCACCGTTTTGGCTTCCTGCGGAGTGAGTTGTTGCGCTTCATCGAGGATGAAAAAGCGGTTGGGAATGGAGCGGCCGCGGATGTAACACAGGGCCTCGATCTCAATGATACCCTGATCCATCAGCAACTCCCAGGGTTTTTTGACTTTGGGATCGGGGCCTTCTTTTTTGACCTGCTTGCGGCGGGGGCCTGCGGGCATGGTGGGTCGCATCAGCAGATCGAGGGCGTCATGAATGGGTTGCAGCCAGGGGCGCATTTTTTCTTCCAACGTACCGGGAAGAAATCCGAGTTGGTCACCCATGGCGACGACAGGGCGACTGATGGTCACTCCATTGTAGCGTCGGTTGAACATTTCATGAAGACCCACCGCCACCGCGACAAGGGTTTTGCCCGTGCCGGCATGACCGTAGCAGGTGACTAACGAAATATCGGGATTCAGCAAGGCATCGATCAGGCACTTCTGCCCGATGTTGAGGGGCTTGAGATTGTGACCATCGGGAATTTTCAAGACATCGGGACAAAGCAAACGAACGAGCATGCCGTGGCCATCCACGCGAGCGGGCATGTGGTGGTGATCACCGGCATCCAGCAGCACGTATTCATTGACGCTCAACCCTTCGATGCGGCTTTCCTCCAGATCCAACTCCCCGCTACTGGCGAACCGTTGGAGCTCCGAGATATCCACGGGGATGCGTTTGGTTTCATAGTTTGCGATCTCCTCTGGGCGCACTTTGTCGTTGAGATAGTCCTCACAGCTCAAGCCCACGGCACGGGCCTTCAGGTGCATGTTGAGGTCCTTGGTGACGAGGATCACGGGTGCTTCGTTGTGCTGTGTGATGAGCAGCACGCAGGCTAGGATGCGGTGATCCATGCGTTCACGATCGGGGAAAATGCGATGAAACTGATCGAGTCGTTCGGTGTTATTTGGGCAGATTTGCGGATCGTAGATCACCATGCGAACGCTACCACCACCCTGCGTGGGAACACCCTGAGTGACAGGACCAGAACCGGAAAACAGCTCCATTAGCATGCGGTGTGCTTTGCGCGCATTGGCTCCGCGTTCGGTTTGTTCGCTTTTGAACTTGTCCAGTTCAGCCAAGACATCGGCAGGCACGCAAATGTGATTCTCCTTGAATCGCCCGAGACACGCCGGATCGTGGAGCAGCACATTGGTGTCGAGAACGTAATTTTTCACATCCTGCGTGGGCGCGACTAGACCGTATTCCTGCGGCGCGGCGTTTTCCTGCACGGTTTTTGCTGACTTTGTGCGTTTGGGTGACACGGTGTTGATTTCCGGAAAAAGTATCGTTTGCTTGGATTCGTTGCGCTGGATCATTGGTTTTTTCGGGGATTTGGCAAGCTTTGTCGGAGTGTATTTCTCCGCAACCCGCCGGATTCTCTGGGAGTACGATGCGAACGTTTGATATTGATTTTCAACTTATCCATAGTGTCGCTCAAGATGACGATGAATCAATGCAAAAATGAAAAAACAGGCTGACTTTGCATGCTTTATTTTCATATGGGATTTTTTTCATGCGATTCACGCCTTTTTCTTGACACCACCCGCTAAAACGGTAGATTTCTCGCCCGCACTCGCGGAAACGTCGTCCGATCATCTTCAACTCTGTCATTTCTTTATCATGGCCCATACCAAATCTGCCCAGAAGCGCATCCGTCAAACCGAAGTGCGCACGGAACGCAACCGTGCTGCCAAAAGCCGTATCAGAACGCTTCGCAAAAAAGTATCCGAAGCCCTGAGCGCCGGCGACAAAACAGCGGCCACGACTGCCGTGAGTGAACTGGCTTCCGCCGTTGACAAGGCTGCCAAGACCAACCTCATTCACAGCAACAAAGCGGCAAACATCAAGAGCAAGGCTGCCAAGGCACTTGCCGCCACCGGTGCTTGATCGGCTGTTCTGATTTTCCACAAAAGCGGACTGGGTCATGCCTCGTCCGCTTTTTTTCGCCCACGTATCCCGAACCCCCATGAGTGCTCCCGAATCGCGACAGGAAAAAGCCCAGAAAATCGCTGCCAACGCCGCTTCATACAAAGTCTGCGAGGGCTGTGATTCGATCGTTGGTTTGCGCACGGTGCTGTGCCCGAATTGTCATTCATTCCGTTTCGACGAGTCGCCCCTGCGCGTTATCACCCAAGCGAAATTGTTGGGCGCTCGCGAGCAGAACTCGGTCACTTCCCACGACATGTTCTGAGTTTTTTCTGCTGCACAGTGGCTGGATGATGCTAACGTGAATCATGCGCCTCGCATTTCTCTCCGGAATCTTGATGATCTCACCGCTGTTGTCCCAGGAAAACGGTCACGCCACAGCCGAATTGTGGCTCGCTGCGCCCATCGTCCGTGAGGGGAGTCCCACGGTCATTCCGGCAGCGTTGCGACTCGTCTACGAAAAAGGTTGGCACGGCTATTGGATCAATCCCGGTGAGGGCGGCATGAAGACGGAGTTGCGCTGGAAATTGCCGGCCGGAGTCAAGGCGGGCGATCTACAATACCCCGCACCCAAACGGGAAATGACCGGTGAACTGGTGAATTATGGCTACTCCGGTGAGGTGCTTTTGCCGGTAACACTGACAGTGGAAAGCGGTCCAAAGGATCATTTGCCCATCGAACTCCGGGTTTCCTGGTTGGCATGCAAAAATACCAATTGTGCCGCAGGAGAAGATACGATCAAGGCTGATCTGGCCATGGCTGCCGTCGCCGATGAAGCCAAAGCCGCGGCAGTGAAACGAGCGTTTGACGGGCTTCCTGTGGTCGACAAAACATTGCGACTGAGCGTCAAAGAATCGGATGGATGGATCGATCTCGTCTTCTCCGGGGCCGATCATCTCGATTTGGACGGTGCGGAAGTTTTTCCCGTGTCCGAGCAGGCCCTTGATCCGCGTGAGGCGATTGTTTGCCGCCAATCTGGTTCCTCGTTCAGGGCACGAGTGAAAAAAAACGAATACGCCAGCTCGGAATTGACTTCGTTGGCGTTGATATTGGTTCCACGCAATGGTGGCAAGCCGCTGAAGGTCGATTGGAAAAAATAACGGATTTTCCTGTTGGAACAACCCTTGGTTTGCGTCAATGTTTTACAGATTTGCGAAAAAAAATTGCGGCAAATCACGTAGACGAATCAACCCTCATTGAAAATCTAACACAAAACTAATATGATGACTGCTAGAAACATGTTTGCTGCGATGGTCAGTGCCATTTCGATTTCCGTGTCTGTTCATGCCGCTGAGGTAGGGAAGCCCGCGCCAGCATTTTCCGCCAAGGATGTCAAGGGAGCTGACGTGTCGCTCGATGGATTGAAGGGAAAAGTCGTGGTGCTGGAGTGGGTCAATCATGGTTGCCCTTTCGTCGTGAAGCATTACGGCTCGAACAACATGCAGAAGCTCCAAGAGACCTATACCGGTAAGGGCGTGGTGTGGATTACCATCAATTCCGGTTCGAAGGCCAGCGGCAGCTATACGGACGATGCTACGTTTCTCAAACTGGCAACCACCAAGGGCAGCAAGGCCACGCATCTGGTCTCCGATGACAGCGGCACGATCGGAAAAGCCTATTCGGCAAAAACCACTCCACACATGTTTGTGATCAACAAGGAAGGCGTGCTCGTCTACAACGGTGCGATTGATTCGAAAAAAACCACCAATGCAGCCGATATTGAAGGGGCGGAAAATTATGTGGCAAAGGCCCTAGACGAAGTGCTTGGCGGCAAAGAAGTCACCACTCCCAAGACGGAGCCTTATGGCTGTGGGGTGAAATACTGATCGATGCAGATATCCATTTCAGAGGGAGCGGCGAAAGCCGCTCTCTTTTTTGTTAGCGGTCCATCATGCTGGATCGTTTTTGCGAGTCTTCACTTGGGTAAAAAGAATGCTCGTTGTTTTTCGCTGATGGGAATGTTGAGTTTTTCCATCACTGCAAGCATGTCTTCCCAGAATTTGCGTTTTTTCTGTTGCGCTGCGGTGAGAAGAAAGGACGGGGCATCCGTGGTGCGAATGGTGATTCCATTCCAGTTGTGCCAGTGACCTCGCAGTTCCTCGGCCGTCCCGTTGGAGCATAGCCGCGTGGAGGTCAGCGACCCGAGCGCCACGATCACTCGCGGAGCGACGATTTCCATCTCGTGGGCCAGTGCAGGGAGAAATGCTTCGATTTCCTGATGGCTGGGCGCGCGGTTGTTGGTGGTTTGATTTTTGGTGGCAGGGCGGAATTTGACAAGATGAGTCAGGTATACCTCGGAGCGACTCAGGTTCATCGCTTTGAGAATCAGATCAAACTTTTCTCCCACCGCGCCGGCGAATGGATGCCCCTGCAGTTCGTCATGATGGGATGGGCTCTCGCCCACAAACACAATCGCAGCATCGGGATTGCCTTGGGAAAAAACCAGAGTGGAGCGCAGTTGTGCGAGCTGGCTGTTGCGCGGCAATTCCATGAGTTGTCGACGCAGATCTGCAAGCCGTTCCGCCTTGCTGTGTCCGTTCGTTTGCCATATCGCGCGAACCGAAGCTGCGGCAGGGGGCGGGGAATCGATGATGTCTGGCAAGATGGCTTTCTGAACCGCCGCTGGCACCGCAGGTTGATGTTTTTGTGTGGCCAATTGCTTAAGAAAAGCGCGGGCTGTCTCGTCAAGATCCACATGGGTGATACCGCGCGATTCTTGTTCACGCAAGTAATCGATCACGATATCAACCGGACGAGGCATGGATCGATGATAGTGAATCAAGAGCATTGTCCAATCACCAAATCACCAAATCGGAGAATTTCGCCCAAGTCATTGATCGAGGATCATATGCTCCAGGCTGAGTCGCTGCGCGCGCTGTTCGGCTTCTTTGGCACGTGGCGTGGGAAAACCCGCGAGTTTTTTTGCCAGAGCGATCGCCGGATCCCACCGACGGTTTTTTTCCAGCAGGGCGATGGCGTTGAAACCGCAGCGTTCAAAGTAATCCCATTGCGCGGGTGCTTGTTTTGCAGCTGCCTCGATAACTTGATAGTAGATATCGAGCGCCTGATCCGTCTGGTTCATCTGCTCGAGTGTTAGGCCGCGGAAATACATCACTCGGTTGCGGTCATCATCGGCAAGCGCCGGCGCGTCCAACAACTTGCGCTGCAAGGAGAGTCCCTCCTGCAAACATTTCGCATCGGAACCGCTCAAGGCATACAAGGTCTCCATCCATAACAAGCCCGCTGTGATCTGCAGGGATGCGTTTTGTGCCAGAGTTCCATGAAGAGTTTCCAATTCCTTGGCTGCTTGCTGGAGAGAAGCGGTCGATTTGGTGTCAATCAGTGTGCGTGCTTTCTCCAACGAGGCGAAAGCGGAGAGCGGAGACTTTGACCCAATGATGCGGTCAAAGAGTTCGATGGCCTCGTTCAGCGACTGGGGCGTGCCGGTGCGCGCCGCCGACCTCGCAGCGATGAGGAGTGCGGGTGCGGATTTTTCTGGATGGCTTTTTTCCAATTTTTGCAGCGTTTGGCGGGCGTCATTGAGATCGCCATTTTGATAGAGCGAGATGCCCAGCGAGAGTGTGACGTTGGCAAACTGGCGCGACTCTGGGTAGTCTTTGAGAAATTTCTCGCACAATGCGATGGCTTGACCATTGTCCTGACTGGCAGTGGCAAGTGCAATTTGCGCCAACAGCAATTCCTCGGCATATTCGGTCTCGCCTTGCAAAGATTCTAACAATGCACGAGCGAGAGAATTGGAGGGCGGAATTTGCTCCAGAGCGCAGAATGCCATGGCGAGTCGCGCTTCGTTGATCCGGTAATGAGTCGGGTGATCGACGATGAATCGGTCTAACATCGACAATCCGCGCTCGGGTTGTTGATGCGCGGTGTAGAGAGCTTGCTCCAGTTGCAGGCTTGCCTTGAGCTTCGGCGTGCCCATTTCCTGAACTCTTTGCACATGATCGGGTTCTCCCGCCAGTAGCCAGGAAATACCTGCATTGAATTGTGCATTGCTGCGCGCTGTGGACATCAGATGATCGGCGGCTTTTTCAAATGCGGCAGCGGATTGATCAAAGTTTTGGTTTTGAAACAACTCGCGAGCGAGCAAAAGTTGAGCCTCGGTTTCAGCCGCGCCGCCGACCGAACAATCGATGATATTTTTCAGCAGTTGCGTGGCTTTTTCGGGCTGTTTCTGACGATAAAGCGCGCGTGCCAGAGCAATCGTGGCTTGATGGGCAAGTGGGTGATCAGGGTGTTCCCAGCGCAATTGCGTCACCAGTCGACGCAAATCTTCGAGGTTTTCTCCATCGTTCTTTTGTGACTGCTGTAGGATGCGGAGATAAAGCGAATGAGCGTGCAGTTCGGGGTGGTCCAGTATCGTTGAGCCGGGCATGGCATCTGCGGCACCAGAGGCAGAAACTGGCAAGATCGCCGGTGATTTGACAACAGGACTTTGCGACCACTGTTTCAGTCGTGCATCAATCAACGCGATGACGGGATCTTCTCCTTCGGTATGGGTCGCGACAAGAGATTCGAGAAGTGAAAATGCATCGCCGATGACGGGAGATTCAGGCTGGTTTTGCAAAAAGGATAGCAAGGCATCGGTGGCCTCGGCACGCTGATTCAGGGAAGCGCGCGCGCGTGCGATGCCCACGGCGGCTTCGTGAATGAAGGGAGGTAGTGGTTCTCCTTCTTTTTGGTAGGATTTGAGAATCGTTTGGTAGGCCGCCTCCGCTTGGGGATGTTTGCCTTCGGCCTGCAACAGGGCGGCATCCAGCAACTGCGCTTCCAACATTTCACTGCCTTTGAGAGATTTAACCGCAGGCAGAATGTTGCGGGCATCTTCGGTTTTTCCTGTCAGCAGGAACAACTTCGTTTGGTCCAGCTTGGCGCGGTTGGCGAGCGCGGATTTGGTGGTGGTAAGCAGATTCAGCCCCGCGATGGCAGTCCGCAGGTTTCCCTGAGCGGATAGCAGGCGGGAGCGTGTGAGCACGGCTTCGCCAAAGTAAGGGAACTGTTTGACTTCGATGGTTTGATCCAGCAGTTCAATGGCTGTCTGCATTTCGCCCAGCGCCCGATGTGCCTGCGCCTTCCAGAACAAAGCGAGCGATGATTCCCTGAGACGATCATCCGTGAGGATGGTGAGTGCTTTTTCTGGCTGATTCGAGCGGACAAGCGATTCGCCAAGCAACAAAAGCAAACGGATGGTTTCTTCGTTGTCCGTCGGCCCGGCAGCCAGTCGTGATTCAAAGCGTGCGGCAGCTACGTCGGGAAGATGATCGGCCAGCGCCGCGCGCCCTTGTTTTTCCAGCTCCGATGGCGGTGTGGCGGCATGAGAGAGCAAGCCCGCGCTCAGACAGAGAAAAAACTGCCGGATCATGCATATGCGGATGGTTTTGCCTGGATTGCAGGTCACGCAAGAAGGATAATCGGCGAAAGCCCTGTGGGCAAGGCATTTCCCCCAGCTGGTGATTTCAATCGTTTGCCCGAAATAGGGCAAGGGTTCGTCATGACTTGGATGCGGCTTCGATCTTTTTCAACTGTGCTTTGAGGTAATCGGCGCATGGAGTCTCGGCACCTGCCTTGGGGCGAATCAGGTAAGCCTTGCCCGTGGTCGAGGAGCGCGTCGCGACTTTATCGATGAAATCCACGGCGGAGTGCACTTCTTTGCGTTGCGCATCCCATTTGCCGCGTAGAAATTTCGCGGCATTTTTTGCACTGTAATCACTGCCATTGCGCACGAATGTGGCGTCATTCATCGATTCTACCGATCGAATCAGCGCCTCGATTTTCGACTGTTCCGTCATCTCTTCCGCCGTGGCATGGTTGGAGAAAATCACAAGCGCAACCAGCGAGCAGAGCAGAGAGATGATTCGGCCTATTCCAATCAGTGGCAGGGAGATTCTCATGGCTTTCAACGGATAAGGGATATCGGCCGCGTTGAGGATCGCACGGCTAAAATGTCACATGATCGAACAGCAGGGTGATGGCTGTTTCTCTTGGTCGCAGCATGGAGCCTCGAGTCCGGGGTCTGGCGCTTGCGCGCCAAGTCCCAGTTTGGCAAGAAGATTGCGGTCTTTTTCTACCGCGGGGTTTTTTGCGGTGAGCAGTTTGTCTCCGTAGAAAATCGAGTTTGCTCCGGCATAAAAGCACAAGGTCTGCGCTTCCTCGCTCAGCATGGTGCGACCGGCTGACAGGCGTACTTTTGCTTTGGGTACGGCGATGCGGGTTACGGCAATCATGCGCGCCAAATCAAGCGGATCCACTTGCGGGTTTTCGGCCAGAGGTGTTCCGGGCATGGGCATCAGCGCATTGATCGGGATCGATTCAGGTTGGGGGTTGAATTCCGAGATCACCTCCAACATTTTAAGGCGATCTTCGATCGTTTCTCCCAAGCCCAGAATTCCGCCACAGCAAACGGACATGCCGGCATCTTGTGCATGGCGAATCGTGCGGAGCCGGTCTTCAAAAGTGTGGGTACTAACGATATTGGGGTAATGTTCGGGAGAGGTATCGACATTGTGGTTGTAGGCCGTGACGCCTGCTTGTTTGAGAGCCTTGGCTTCTTCCGCGCCCAACTCACCCAGAGTCACGCACACTTCCATGCCGAGCTTGGCGACGTCGGTAACGATGTCCAGCACCTGTTCGAAACGTTGGGTCCCCATGCGCACTCCGCGCCATGCGGCACCCATACAAAAGCGGGTGGAACCAGTAGCGCGGGCTTGCAAGGCTCTCTCCATGACAGCATCTTTCGACATCAGGCGTTCCACATCCACACCGGATTTGTAGCGTGCGGATTGTGCGCAATATGAGCAGTCTTCCGAGCAGCCCCCGGTTTTGATGGAAAGCAAGGTGCAGAGTTGCACTTCCTGCACGGGCCAGTGTTCCTTATGGACCGCGCGTGAGCGATCGATGAGTTCAAACAGTGGGAGTTGATAGAGAGCGGTGAGTTGATCGTAGGTCATGTGGAAAAAGTGGAGAGTGGTTAGCGTGCCCAGCCGCCCGAGACGGCCGGGAACTCGCCCCGGGCGAGAGATCGGTAATCGGTTTTGCCTCTGGCACCTTCGAGAGTCACACCGAGCTTGGATTTCCATTGGCCCGACATGCTTTCGCCGGTGTGGCATCCCCAAGATTTGCAATACGCATGACGCGCAAAAACGGAGGAACGAATGCTTCCCAATTCGTTTTCGTGGAGCCATTGCGTGCAGGTGGCGATGATTTCTGTTCCGTAGTCCAGGCAGAAGCAGTGCTTGTTCGAGTGGCCGAAATAATCAAAGGTTTGGATGGAACCACGACGTCGTGAATTCATCGCGCGGATCAAATCCGGGCCGCTACGGATCCAGATGAGTGAGGCATTCCGTTTGCTGGCTTGTTGTTCAATCATGCTCACATAATTCTGGCCATCCTCACGACCTCGCATTTCATAAGCAGGACGATAGACGATCCATACAAGCGGAGCTTCGTTTCCATAGGCCTTGCGGATCTCATCCATGCGCATCGTGCCGCCACGGATGAAATTTGCCCACCATCGGTCATGCTGGTCTTCCGGAACTCGATACTGTTCCCAGCGCTTCATGGAAGGCCCGCCCGAAACGATCACATGGTCGGCCCAACCCACGGACTTCAAGAGCAGAAGCAGAAGGATGAGGGAAATGCGGCGGTTCATCGAGTCGGATCGTAAAGGATGATGGAGAGTTTGCCAAACAAAAAGGGGGATGGTTGGCAACAACGGCTATAGAGCTAATTCGTTTGATATTGGCTCCCGTTGCCCGCGTTTGTTCAAGGCGCGATTCATTTTACTTCCAGCTTCACACGCAGGAATTCCTCTTTGTTTTTCGGCGCGATGGATTCCAGGGCGCGCGGACGGTTGGCATCCGCGCCGGGGATCACAACTTGGTAACGCACCCCCTGGGGCACGCGGATGTTGAGAAACTCGTTCATGTCTGCCGTGGGGCCCGGGGTTTTGCCCTGGGCGACAACTACGTCAAACTGCCGTACTTCAATGTCCATGACTGCGCGTTTGTGGCTGCCGTCAGGCTGCACGATGAAGGCATCGATGCGCAGTTCGCACTCACTGGGTTTGATCATGGTTTTGGCTCCGAGCTCGATGTAGCGTTTGGTGACATCCACTCCGGGCACGGTCGTGTCCTTCATGTTCCAGATCATCGGAAAATGAACTTGGGTCGCTTGCCAGGAGGTCGCATAGATGCCATGAGCGACCGAGCCCGGGACACCGCGCGCGGCATCGGCGAGCAACCAACCGTGGTCGAGGCCTTTTTTGTCCGGATCGTATTCCGTAAAAAGCCAGCGTTTGTGCTCGGGCAACCAGACTTCGTTCCAGTTGTGGTTTCCTTCCTTCGTCGTCCACATGGCAGTGCCGGCGATGCGGCAGGGGATGCAGACGGAACGCAGGGCATCGGCGAGTAAAATCGATAGTCCGGTGCAGGATGCCATTTTTAACTTCATCGATTCGTAAGGCCCTTGATTCGGCGCACGGCGTTTGGTGTTGTATTCCACTCCCACTTCCTTGCCGATGGAGGCATTGATGCGTTCCAAGGCCTGCGAGGCGGTGGCGGCATCCCCGGCGATTTTTTTGAAGCGTTGGAAAAAATCCGCACGCCAGTTATCGCGCGTTTCATCGAGCACCGCATAGGGAAGCACATCGTTAAGGAAAATTTCCTCAGGAATGTCCTTGCCCCATGGCATTTCAGCACGTGCCTGATAGGCGAGTTTGACATTCTCTAACAAAAAATCCGCTTGGACTGTCGTGACATCCCGCGGCGGCATGTGGCTGAGCAGGAATTCCATGCCGGGGCGTTGTTCGACGGGGCAATGCTGCCAGGCTTTTTTGAGCTCGGCGGACTGACCGCAAACCGCAGCGACGGCTGGAGGCGTTGTCGTTTCGCCGGATACGAGTGGCGTGTGAATGAGGAAGAGGGCAATGAGGGAATAGCGCATGGCTCTTTTTGACAAATGGCGCTTCTTTTGGCGATGGCAAAAATACACTCTGCGCGAAAACACGTGGGGAATGGGCTTGCATTTCTCGCCTGCTGCGCTTGGATGTGCGCGGCTTGTGCAGATCGAATCACCATGTCGATCGTATCGATGCCCAGATCACCATCTTACACACTGCGAATGAGTCATTTTCAAGTAAAAGCCATCAAAAGCCTGCAAGCGGAACTGAGCGTGCCGGGAGACAAGAGCATGTCGCATCGCGCCGCGATCATCGCTGGGTTGGCCGATGGCGATTCGCTGATCCGCAATTTTTTGCCCAGCGAGGACTGTCTCAACACCCTTCACGCCATGGCCGCGGCCGGCGTGTTGTACGAAGTGCTGGAAGATATGGTTGGCTTCGGTCCCACGGCCTTGCGCATTCATGGTCGTAATGGAAAACTTCAAGCTCCACAGAAACCCATCGATTGCGGCAATTCCGGTACGGGCATGCGATTGTTAGCAGGTCTGCTGGCAGCGCAGCCTTTTGTGAGTGAGCTGTTTGGCGATGAGTCGCTATCCTCGCGTCCGATGGCACGGGTGATCAATCCGCTCTCGCAAATGGGCGCGAAGATCGATGCGCTGGGTGAGAAGCCTGGCTGTGCGCCGCTGCGCATTCACGGCCAATCGCTGCAGCCGATTTCCTACACGATGCCTGTTGCGAGCGCTCAGGTGAAAAGCGCAGTGCTGCTCGCGGGGCTGTTTTGCGAAGGAGTGACAACCGTGATTCAGCCGGCTGAAACCCGTGACCATACCGAGCGAATGCTCGAGGCCTTCGGCGTGCAGACACATCGCGAAGGTCATGCCATCCGCTTGACTGGTGGGCAGACTCCCCAAGCGCGCGATTTCCGTGTGCCTGGTGACATTTCTAGCGCGGCTTTCTGGATCGTTGCCGCTTCCTCGCTTCCGGGCTCGCGCTTGTTGATCCGTCATGTGGGGCTCAACCCCACGCGCACCGCGATTGTCGATGTGATGCGTCGCATGGGCGCGAAGATTACGGTGGTGAATGCCTCCTCGCAGGATGGCGAGCCCATGGGTGATCTGGAAATTCGTGGTGCGGCGCTCACGGGCACGGAAATTTTCCCCGCCGAGGTGCCGAATTTGATCGATGAAATTCCCGTCATCGCCGTGGCGGCTGCCCTTGCGAGTGGTAAGACTGTCATTCGCAATGCGAAAGAGTTGAGGGTCAAGGAAACCGATCGCATTACCACCGTCGTGAACAATTTGCGCAGCATGGGCGCTGAGGTGGAGGAATTCGAAGACGGCATGGAAATCACCGGTGGTCACGCGCTGCACGGAGCCACGCTGCAAAGCTACGGTGATCACCGCATCGCCATGGCTTTTGCGATTGCGGGGCTGTTTGCAAGTGGTGAAACCATCGTGGAAAACACGGCTTGTGTGAATACCTCGTATCCGGGATTTTCCCGACACCTTGAAGCCATTATGGCGGAGGCTGCCGATGCCACAGCTTACGAACTGCCCACCATTTCTCATTCCCACTGATGCAACCGTCCTCCCATTACGCTATCGCGATCGATGGTCCCGCCGCTTCGGGCAAAAGCACCATCGCCAAATGTCTGGCGCGTGAGTTGCATCTGGTGATGGTGAATTCCGGAGCGATGTATCGTGCGGTGACTTGGAAGGTTCTGCAACTTGGCCTGAACCCGGATGACAAGGAAGCAGTCATCGCCGCGCTGGAATCCATGGACCTGCAATGCGGAGTAAAAGGAAATGTGTCCACGGTCTCGATCGATGGTCGTGAACTCGATGAAGAGCTGCGCGATACCGCGGTGAACCGTGCGGTATCGATTGTGGCGGCGATTCCTCGCGTGCGCGAGGTGTTGGTGCAAATGCAACGCGACTACCTGCAGCACACCAGCGTGGTGATGGAAGGTCGTGATATTGGATCCATCGTGTTTCCCGATACCCCCTACAAAATTTACGTGGATGCCTCCGAGGAAGTTCGCGCCGCACGCCGTTCGGCGGAGGGTGTGACCGATAGCGTCGCAGCGCGCGACAAGGCGGACAGCAATCGCGCGACGGCCCCCTTGCTGGTGGCAGATGGCGCGGTGGTGTTGGACAATTCTGATCACACCGTGGCATCGGCAGTGGCTGCCGCGCTCGACATTTTGCGAAGTCAGGGTTTAGTGGTGAATGAAGCATAATACGGTCATGATGCGATGGATTTATTGGTTGGGATGGATGAGTTTTGGTGCGGCATATCGCACTTTGTTCGGCTTGCGCATTGAGGGGAAAGAGCACCTCATCACCAACGGTCCCGTGCTGGTGGCGGCGAATCACCAGAGTTTTCTCGATCCTCCCTTGATCGGAAACTTGTATGATGAGGAAATGTATTTCCTCGCCCGCAAAACCCTGTTTGTCGGCCTCGGAAAGTGGTTATACCGTCAATGGAATGCCATTCCCGTGGATCAAGAGCGGCCCGATATGGCCAGTCTCAAGACCATGGTGAAATTGCTGCATCGCGGCGAAAAAGTATTGGTTTTTCCCGAGGGCGAACGCAGTGAAACCGGAGCGCTCGGCAAAGGCCAGCCCGGCGTCGGTCTGATCGTCGCCAAAGCCGGAGTCAAGGTTCAACCGGTGCGCATTCGCGGTGCCATGGAAGCTCTGCCTCGAGGATCGGGCCGCATACGCTTTGCCCGCATCGTCGTCAGCATAGGCCCGGCCATCGATTTTTCCGGTGAGGACTACCAAGGCAAAGAGGGCTATCAAAAAATCGCCGAACGAATCATGTCGGAAATCGAAGCACTCTAACCACAGAGCGTGGACTTCAGTTCGCATGGCTTCGCAAATGATGCGGTGGAATCTTGGCGCGGCTGTCAGACGCTTTGGACTGCTGCGAGTCATCGCAGCTTTGCTTCGGTATCCCGCCTCCCATCCCTACAAGTCGCGTCATTTTCCAAGCCGATTTTCCCAGACCTCAAACGGCATAATGATGTCCATCGTCAATATGGCTTGAGAGAGAAGAATTGACGATTGTTGAATATTGATTTTCGATTTTTGCTATCTCTTCAAGCAGCGCAGTGATTGCAAGACCTTGCCCTGGCTTTCCCAGAGCAATTGAAAATCCGTTTTCGGATAGAAAAAATCTCCGTCAGTCCATGGCAATTGCGTGAATTTTCCAAACTCGCCCACCTCGCGGCACACCCATTCGTAGTATTCCTCGTGGTCGGTCTTGAATAAAAACTCGCCACCGGGCTTGAGCGCATCCCACAGAGCTTGCAAAAATTCCTGCTGCACCAGACGGCGCGAGTGATGCCGACCTTTTGGCCACGGATCGGGGCAAAGCAGATGGAGTCGGTCGATGCTAGATTTTTCTAACAACCATTCGACGGTATATTTGCTTTCAAGTCGCAGCACCTTGGCGTTCGTGAGGCCTGCTCTTGTGATGTCGCGCGCGACCTTGCGCACGCGTCCGAGCAACCTCTCCACCCCGAGGAAATTGCGCTCAGGAAATTGTTTCGCCATCGCTAGCAAAAACGCTCCGTCGCCACAGCCGAGATCGACCTCGAACGGCGCGTTGCCAGGGAAAATCGCCTCGCTGCCAATGCGGGCGAAATAGTCCTGCGGCACAAACAGTCCCGCTTCGATGTCCTTGAGTTTTACTCCTTTGCCCATTTCCTTGCGCTTGATGTTCCCGATTTTTCTCGCCATGTCAATGGTCATCGGTGGCGTGGCGCCACGCATGATGAGAGTGTCCGGAATCGATCTCAGAAGATCGATTCCGGAAGTTGATGACTGACGTTAAACGTCGATCTTCCACGGGCTGCGCATCGGTTGATGGATCAACTCGTTGGCTTCGGGCAGATCGAACTTCAGCGTTTTGGAATCAAACTTGAGGTTTTTGTTGAGGCGGTGTGCCATCACTCCCATGTTGACCATGGTGCAAGACCAGAATCCATTTTGTTCATTGAGCGCAAATTTTTTGCGTGTTCTGACTGACTCATGGAAGTCGACAATCTGTTCCGGAGGATCCGGCAGGGCCGCGAGTTTTTTGTCGAGGTCAGGAATATCGCTGCGGAAATTTTTGAAAATTTTTCCTTTGGGGCCTTCGATGTAGGCGGCTTCCTTGTCCTTGTTCTGGCCGTCGAGGATGACCTTGCAGCCATCGGCGTAGGTGAATTCGATGCGACGCCAGGTGCCGATGGCGTCACCGTCCTGAGGATCGGCATCGATCTCCACCGAGATGGGGGCCTGATCGTCCTTGCCGAGAATGTATTGCACGGGATCGAGATAATGCTGACCCATGTCGCCGAGACCACCGCCATCGTAATCCCAGTAACCGCGGAAGGTCTGGTGGGTGCGGTGCGCGTGGTAAGGTTTCATTGGCGCGGGGCCGAGCCACATGTCGTAGTTCAGAGCAGGGGGAACCGGTTGAGTAGGAAGATTGGTTTTGCCAATCCAGAAGAATTTCCAGTCAAATCCCGTCACGCCGGAAACCGTTACTTTCAGCGGCCAGCCGAGGAGGTCGTTCATCGCGGCCTTTTTCAGTTGTTTGACCGGAACTCCCATGCCGTAAAAATTGTCCTTGAAGCGGAACCATGTGTTCAGACGGAAAACGCGATTGTGTTTCTCCACGGCTTTTACCATGGCCATGCCCTCGCCGATCGTGCGACTCATGGGCTTTTCGCACCAGACGTCCTTGCCGGCCTTGGCTGCCTCGATCGCCATGAGTGCGTGCCAATGAGGCGGCGTGGCGACGTGGATGATATCGATATCCTTACGCGTCAGCATCTCGCGGAAATCCTCGTAACCCTTGATGCCGTTTTCCTCGGCTTTGGCTTGCTTCATGCGCTGGGCGAGATGGTTTTTGTCAACGTCGCAGAGGGCGAGCAACTTGCCCGGCATGGACAGATGGGAGGAGGAAATGCCGCCGCAGCCGATGATGCCGCGTGTGAGTTGATTCGATGGTGCGGTCTGTCCGCGAAGCCCTAACACATGTCCGGGGACGATTTGGATCGAAGCGTAGGCCGCGATGGTTTTGAGGGCATTCCTTCGTGTGATGTTTGTCATGACAAAATCCTTACGAGGAGTGGGGAGGGCACGTTTCAAGAAATCGCAATTCTTTCCTCATGCATTCATTGCATCTAGCTCAAGCGAGCCAGCTCGAAGTTTTTTTGAAAAATCGGTAATGATCCGCAGTATGAACCATGTGAATGAAAATCCATGGCGAAATGTGATTTCGCGTCGCGCGTTTCTCGGCTCTCTACCGGTAGGTGCGGCGCTAGTGCCCCAGGTCTTGGCGCAAACCTCGCAGTCGCTCGGTATCTCTTTTTTTGTGGTGGGGGACACGCATTACTCGGCCATGCAGGAGAATCCGAGCAAAATGATGGACCATTCTCTGCAAACCAACCAGAGCCTGCTGCGATGGTTGAATGAACTTCCCGGAAAGGAATTTCCCGCGAATCTCGGTGGAGGAGTCATTCCCGAACCGGAAGGTGTGATCCATGTGGGGGACATCATCGACAACGGCGACAAGGGGCCGAGCAAATATCCTATGGTGGCCACCGAATGTGCGGCGTTCACGCGCGATTGGGGGCTCAATGGTGGTGAGGGATTGTTGCGCTGGCCCGTGCGCGAGATCCACGGCAATCACGACGGACCTCAGGGAGACACTCCCATGGTGAAGGAAATCATCGCCCGCAACAAGCGACGCAAGGGGCTACTGCATGTATCCGACAACGGATTGCATTATTCATGGGATTGGGGCGGCGTGCATTTCGTCGCTCTCGGCATCGTTGCTGGAGATGCGCCGCAGGTGACTCGCAGACGCCGCTATGCTCCGATGCAGAGCTTGCCGTTTTTGGAAAAGGATTTGCAAACGCACGTGGGAAAAAGTGGCAAGCCGGTGGTGCTGATTCACCATGTCGATGTCCATCGTTACTCGGACACGGTGGCGGACGAGAAGGTCAAAAACCATGAATGGGATTATGGCGATGCCCAGGAATTCTATCGCATCATCTCACCCTATCGCATTGCCGCATGCATTTGTGGTCACACGCATGTGCGCCGCATGATGCGATGGGATGGCACGGCGGATGTGAATACCACCCGAGGAGTGCCATTTTTGAACACGGACAATGCCGCTCACTTTCATTCACCATCTCAAGCCGTGCTCCATATCACCCTTTCGGGTAAGGAGATGATCGTGCGGGAATTCGCCACCAAAGACAGTTGGAAAAGCGGCGAATGGACGCCGCAAATGTGGCGCTATGACGTATGAATCAGCCCTTGATCTCCAGTAGCATCTGCGCGTTGGAGGGGAATTTTTTCAGGAAATAAGTCAAGCGTTCCATCGCTTCCAACGGCTTGTGTCCGGACAATCCGCGGCGGATCAGGTGGATCTTGTGCAGCATGTGCTCGGGCAACAACAGCTCCTCGCGACGAGTGCCAGACTTGAAAATGTCCACCGCTGGGTAGATGTAGTTTTCGGCGATCTTGCGGTCGAGAACGATCTCCATGTTACCGGTGCCTTTGAACTCCTGGAAAATCGCCTCATCCGCGCGCGAGTTGGTCTGGATCAATGCGGTGGCGAGAATGGTGAGAGAACCGGCGCCGCGGGTATTGCGTGCGGCGGCAAACAGGCGGCGGGGAATTTCCAGAGCCCCCACGGTGACACCACCGGAGCCGATGCCGCGACCGTGGGTGGATTCTGTGTTGTTGTAGGCGCGTGCCAGACGGGTGATGGAATCCATCAGCAGAAACACATGTTTGCCCGCTTCGACAAGACGTTTGGCACGCTCAATCGTCAACTCGGCAATGCGGCAGTGATTGCGCGGGTGTTCATCGTTGGAACTCGCGAGGATTTCCACGCCGGGCAACGCGCGACGGAATTCCGTGACTTCCTCGGGACGTTCGTCCACCAGCAGAATCATCAGGTGCAGATTGTCGTCCTCGCGCTGTCTCACCGATTCGGCAATGTGCAGCATGAGTGTGGTTTTTCCCGAACGCGGTGGCGATACGATCAAACCACGCTGTCCTCGGCCCACAGGAGCGACGATGTCGAGCACGCGTGTGGTGAAGCGGTTTTGATCGTTTTCAAAAGGAATACGCTTGTTCGGATTCACCGCGGTGAGTTCCTCGAAGTGCGGAAGTCGACGAGCTTCCTCTGGAGGCATGTCGTTCACGGCAAGAATCTCGACTACCTGCGGACCACGGGGGCCCGATTGAGCTAAGGCCTTGATGACAGCGCCAGCGCGCAATCCCCATTTGCTGACCAGCGAGGCCGTGACAAAGGCATCGTCCTTGCCCATCTCAAAACTTTTTTTCACGCTGCGTAAGAAGCCGCTACCCTTGGGCGTGAGTTCCAACAGACCCTCGACTTCCGTTTTCGGACCTTCCAGGACTGCATGGGAGCGATCGGCATCCGGATCTTGTTTGAAGCCGCCGGGTGCTTGTCCGTTCCCTTTGTGCTTTTGTTTGGGATGCCGATCAAAACCATTCTTCTTATTCTTACCAAACTTGTTTTTCTTATAATCGTTGGGATGCTGGCGCGCAGGTTGCGGGATGTTAGGTTGTGAAGGTCGCTGAGTCGGAAAGGGGGTGGTTGCCGGTGCGGGAGTGGCGGCGACAGGTTCCATGGCAGGAACCGGCCTTGGTTCAGTTGATGGCAGGGGGGGAGCTGTGACCGTAGCGGCGATGCTCGCTGAGGGTGGAGCCTCAGGGGCTACGGCGCTTTTTTTCGCGCGTTTGACCACAGCTTTGTTACTGGTCTCCTCGATCGGTAGCGTGACTGTTTTTTTCGCAGTGCGTTTTTTCGCTGTCGTGGCAGGTGTCTCCGGAGAAACTTTCACAGCGGTTTTGTTCGCGGTCTTTTTAGTCGTTTTTTTGGCAGCAACAGACGCCACGTTTTTTTTCGCTGCTTTTTTTGCCGCAGGAACGGCAGATTCGCTCGAAGACGCAGTTTTTTTGGTAGCTCGTTTTTTGGGAGCTTTGGCTTCTTCGTGAGATGGAGTAGTGTCGCTCATGCGGATGAATCAATCGGATTTTTTTCAGTCGAGTTGTGATAGCACCGCATCGGATAGTTCAAAGTTTGTGAACACATTGCGGGTGTCGTCGTAGGAGTCGAGGATATCGTAGAGTTTGAGTGCCTGACGGGCCACGTTGGAGTCATGGATGACCACAGGCGTCTGGGGAATGGAGGTAAAGGTTTCGGAGCGGATGCTAAGCCCCTGCGAACGCAGTTCGTGTGCGACGCTGGCCAATTGATTGGCGGGTGTGTAAATCACATGTTCGGTGTCATCAGAAAACACGTCATCGGCACCCGCCATGATGGCGATTTCCCAAATCTCGTCCTCTTTTCCAGCCTCGACGGGAAGGATGATCTGACCTTTGCGGTCGAATTGATAAGCTACGGCTCCGGGAGTGGCGGCAGCTCCCTGGTTCTTGGAAAAGATTGTGCGGATGTCCTGTGCCGAGCGGTTCAAATTGTCGGTGGCGATCTCGATCAAGAATGCGGTGCCGGATGGTCCGTAACCTTCGTAGGTGACTTCCTGGATCACGGCTCCACCCAGCTCACCGGTGCCTTTTTTGATGGCGCGGTCAATGTTCTCACGAGGCATCGAAACGGCCTTGGCATTGTCGATAGCAGTTCGCAAGCGGGCATTCGCCGCAGGATCACCACCACCAGCTCGTGCGGCGAGGGCGATTTCGTGGGCACATTTGGAAAAGATCCTGCCTTTGACGGCATCGACTTTCGCCTTGATGTGCTTGACCTTGGACCATTTGTTATGACCGGCCATGGAGAAATAAGAAAAATGAATGAAATGAAACAATCTCGCACGAAAAAGTCATGCGGAGATGTGGGGAATGGACGTCAGCAACATGCTCAGTGCAAACAGGATCCACGAAATGGTATCGAAGATCACCTAAGGGGGCACATGACGCAGCAGATTCACGGATCCAGTGGGAAGTCCTGCGCGTGCTGACGAAAGCAATTTGTATTACGACGATGATTTTGGCAAACCTTTTTTTGCAGCTGCGCCTTTCGATTTTGTCTCGTGCGAGGGTTCCCGCGGCATGGGCGAATGGATGTGTGATCAGCGCAGAGGAGAGAGTGGAAGTGTCTGGCGCCCTGGAGTTGAGCCATGGCCTTGGCTCTGTGTCGTGATGCGGCCGCTGGCATCACGGCGGATTTGGGAGAAGCCATTGGCGTGGGAGCGTGTTTGTGCGCTGCCGGTGAGGCGTCCGCTGGCATCGCGAAATTGAGTTTGGGAGCCATGCGAGGAACCGGGGGATTGTGTCACCGCGGTTCCTGAAAGGCGCCCTGCAGCATCGCGAAATTGGGTGTGCTGTTGTTGTGCCGTAGTATGGCTCTGTGCTGTGCCGGTGAGGCGTCCCTGTGCGTCGCGGTATTGCGTTCTGGTTTGTCCTGCGGAGGAACTGGAAGCGGATGTATGGGCGGTGCCGATGATGCGTCCGCTGGCATCGCGTATCACACTCACCACTCGCCCGTTGCTATCTTGGCGATGCTCGATGGTTTGCATCATGCGCCCGCTCTTGTCGCACACGGTTTCGCGGGTGGTTTGTGCTGATACCATGGCCCATGGGCAAATGCTGATGACGAGAAGCAAGAGGCGATGCATAACGCTACGTTTGACGGAACAGGGGACAAAAACATTCGAAAATTCGCTGATTTTCCTGCGTGGTTCCGGGACAAATCATGATTGCCATGCGACGCAGCACTGTATAGCTTTGGCAAGTGAAACAGAGTAGCTTGCGGCGGTATTATCCCTTGCTTTGGGAAGCGAGGTGGACCTTTGGTGGCGGTGTGCTGGCAGGTGTGGTGTATGGCCTGGCAAGCGGCTTGGGATTGCCGACGATGGTCAAATACGTCTTTCCGATTTTGTTTCGTGACTCCAAGGGCATGAAAGAAGTGCCGTCGTGGTTGTTGCAGTGCAAGGAGCAATACCTGCACAATTCGGTGGAAGCGATGACGCTTCTCGTATGCGCTTTCATTCCTCTGGTTTTTCTGGTTCGAGGTCTGTCGTCATTCCTCAACACATACCTCATCAATAAAACCGGTTTTCAGGTGCTAGAGCAAGTGAGGACCATGGCTTTTGCCAAATTGCAGCGATTGCCGATGAGTTATTATCACGGACAGAAATCCGGCGATTTGTTGTCGCGTCTTACGTATGACGCGGAGGTTATCCGCAATGCCATCGCACAGGGTAGTAACGATTTTATCAAACAGCCGGCCACTCTGATTGCTGCGATTGTGTATCTGATTTCCGCGGCTTTGAAGCAAGACAGCATGGCGATCGCAATGATCGGATTGTTTTCGATTCCATTGTGTGTGTTGCCCATTTCCCGAGCAGGGAAGCGCATTGGTCGCCGGAGTGCCGCCGTGCAGAGGCAAATGGGGGAGACTTCATCGATCATCAGCGAGACACTCCAATCACCTCTGGAGGTGCGCGTTTATCAGCTGGAAAAACGCCAGCAGGAAAGTTATGGCGGTCAGATCCGGCAAGTGTTGCTTCTCATGCTCAAGGTGGTGAAATACAGAGCGTTGATTTCACCAGCCATCGAGGTGGTGGCCTCGGTGGGCTTCGCATGGGCTCTCTATCTCGGCGTGCAGCGTGGCATGTCGCTTGAGCAATTCATGTCCGTTGGTACGGCGCTTTTCATGGCCTACGAGCCTGTGAAAAAGCTAGGCGCCTTGAACGCTCTGCTGCGACAGGGTCGTGCTGCGGCGGATCGCATGGAAATGATCATGCAAGCGGAGGAGACCGTTCGTGAACCTGAGGATGACGAGCTCCGCGCACAAGGCAAAATCGCAGGCCGGGTCGAGTGGCGCGATGTCTCTTTCGCCTATGATGATGAGCCGGTGTTGCGTCAAGTATCGCTCGTGGTGGCACAGGGAGAAATGGTTGCTTTGGTGGGGCCTAGTGGATCTGGCAAGACGACGATGGTGAATTTGCTGCCGCGTTTGTTTGATCCCAAACAAGGGGTGGTGAAAATCGATGACTGTGATTTGCGACACTGGTCCCTTCGCGATTTACGCCATAACATCGCCGTGGTGCCGCAGATGCCGGTGTTGTTCCAGGCCAGCATTTTGGAGAACATTTTGGTGGGGCGCGAGGGAGCATCGGAAGAGGAAGCCATCGCCGCAGCGAAAAAAGCGCATGCGCACGAGTTCATCGAACGATTGCCCGAGGGCTACCGCACTGTGGTCGGCGAGAGGGGTTCCAGTCTATCAGGTGGTCAGCGCCAACGCATCGCCATGGCACGTGCGTTTTTGAAAGATGCGCCGATTCTGATCCTGGATGAAGCCACCAGTGCGCTCGATGCCGAGAGCGAGGCGGCAGTCTCCGCTTCCCTGCAAACCTTGTGCCAAGGGCGTACCACCTTTCTCATCGCGCATCGTTTTTCTACGATTCGCATGGCAAGCCGTGTCATCGTGCTGGAGCGAGGTGAGATTGTGGCTGACGGTACCTTTGCCGAATTGCAATCGCAGCCCGGTACTTTTCGCAAGTTGTTAGAAGCTGCTGGAGAAGCTTGATGCCGTTGGTTGCAAGTTTTGCCTTATCTCAGGCGTATGACAATCATGCGCGGGATCTTGATACTGTGGTGCTGTCTGCTTGGCTCTGTTCTTGCGATGGATCGGCCTGCGGATCACCCACATCCACGACTGTTGTTTCCCTCGTCTGCCGAGGCGGCGCTAAAAAAGAAGATCGCCACGGATCCGTTGGCGGCGCAGCTCCAGCAAAACAATCTGCTGCGCGCTGATGCGGTGATCAAAAGCAGAACCTGTCGTTTTGAAAAGTCCGATGGCAAACGCTTGTTACCCGAGTCGCGTCTGGCGCTTCACAACATCCTTCACACCGCGTGGGCCTGGCGCACAACTTGTGAGAAAAAATACTTTGACCGCACCTTGGCGGAAATGGATGCCGCTTGCGCGATGCCCCATTGGAATCCCGACCATTTTCTCGATACCGCTGAAATGGCTGCCGCGATGGCGATCGGCTATGACTGGCTCTATCCGAAACTGAGCGAGGAACAGCGCAAGAAGTATGCCGATGCTATCGATGGTAAGGGCATGCTGGCATTGGTGAATCACAAGCATGCCTGGTGGAAGTCCGCGACGAACAATTGGTCTCAGGTATGTGGCACCGGCATGGAATTTGCTGCGATTGTCCTCGATGAAATTCAACCCGGTCGATGTGCGGAAGTGTTGTTGGAAAGTCAGCAGTTGCTGGAAAAATGCGTGAGGTTTTATCTGCCGGACGGCGCCTATCCCGAGGGTCCTGGCTACTGGCATTATGGCAGCAATTTTCAGATCCTGCATTTTGCGGCACAACAGAGTCTCCGGGGGGAAAAGGAAGTCGACGAGATTTGGAAACGTTCGGCGGAATTTATGATTCATATGAATGCCCCCAGCGGAGGGACATTCAATTTCGCGGATGGTAGCATGCGTGAATTTTATCCTACTGCAGCGCAGACGTGGATTGCCGCGCAATTTCCCCAAAGCGCCTTGCCCAGATGGAGTCGCGAGGCTCTGGGTGCGTTGATGAAAAATCGTGCTTGGGAGGCAAAGACCTCGGATACGCGTTTTCATCCGCTGCATGTGTTGTGGTTGCCACCCGCGCCAGAAAAGTCACCCACGCTCGATCTCACCGCGCGTTTTGGAGGTGAACAGGAACTGGCATTCGCTCGCACTTCTTGGGATAGGGATGCCGCATGGTTGGCCATCAAGGGGGGCACGGGAGCTGCCAGTCATGGTCATCTCGATGCCGGAAGTTTCGTCTATGAAGCCGGTGGCGTTCGATGGTTTGTCGATCTTGGCAAGGAAGACTACAACCTTCCCGGATACTTCGGCAAACAACGGTGGCAGTATTTTCGTTTGAACAATCGCTCGCACAACACCTTGGTGATCGCTGATGCTTTGCAGGATACTCCCATGCCCGGTTGTCCTGTCACTCCATGGACAAAGGATTCAGATCAAATCACAAGCTGTGAGATCGATCTGACGCGGGCTTATGCCAAGCATTGTGCCAATGCCAACCGCAAGGTATACTTCAACCGTGCGAATGGTGGCGTGATCTTGGAGGATCGCATCGAAAAGCCGTTAGGCGATGTGCGTTGGGCCGTTGTGACGGATGCACGTGTCTCCATCCAAGGGCGGACAGTGACATTGCAAAAAAATGGCAAAACGCTGATCATGCAACGCACCGATATCACCGGAGGTGAATGGCAGGAGTTTTCTCTTCAGCCACCGACGACCCTGGAAAATGCCAATAAGGGATTTCGTCTGATCGGTTTCCGTGTGCCAGCAAACGATCAACTCAAGTTTCGCGTGGCCTGGGAACTCAGCACGAACGAAAAAGAGAGATGAAAGAGATTTTTGGCAATCGTGAGGGATCGATCGTGGGGCACTATCGATCGATTTTGGATCGAGCAGGCATTCCCTGCTTCGTCAGAAACGAGCAACTTCAGGCTTCGATGCAACAAGATTGGTGGTGCTTACGTTGTGGTGAAACCGTGCCCGCGCGTTTCGATTTTTGCTGGAATTGCGAGCATGACTGAAGCGCTCAAGTCGATGGTTCGGATCCAGGGAGTTAATCCTGCGGTTTGCTGCGTTTCAATTGTGATAGGAATACCACACCGGCGAGCACCATGAACAAAGAGTAGAATTGCCCTTTGGTGAAAGTCCCAATCATCGCGGAGTCGGGTTCGCGGAAATGTTCCGCGACGATGCGCAGTGCACCGTAGAGAATGAAAAAAATCCCGCAGATCATGCCGTGCGGAGCGTTGCGATAGCGGAAACGCAGAAACCACATGACCGAAAAGATCAGCAGGCCTTCTAACAATCCCTCGTAGAGTTGAGAGGGATGGCGAGCGGTAAGGTATTGTTCGGCGATGGCGCGGACCTCTGGCGAAAGTCTTACCGCTTCGGTGAGGCCATGAGGCGTCGTTACCATTTCGCTGAACTGCGGGGCGTGGTCTGCGCACTCAGTGACAATACTTTCCTGCTTGTCATAGCTTTCGGTATAAAGGGCTTGTGGAAACTTTACACCCCATGCGAGTTGCGGTGCCACGCGGCCATAAAGCTCGCCATTGATGAAATTCGCCATGCGCCCGAAGAACAAACCGAGCGGTGCGACGATGCAGATGCCGTCGCCGATGCCTGTCCACGAGAGCTTGTGTTTGTGCGCGTAATAGTAGGTGAAAATCGCTACGCCCAGGAAGCCTCCGTGGCTGGCCATACCTCCATCCCATACGCGTATCACCGACAATGGATCTTCTTTCAGCAAGGCCATGCCTTCCGCGGGTAGCATGTAAAACAGCACGTAGCCGAGGCGACCGCCAACGAAAACACCGAGCATGGCCAGCAGGGCGATGAAGTCGCCGATTTGTTTTTCCGCCACGACCCACAAGTTCCTTCGCGACAGATAGGTCAGTAGATAGTAGGCAACCACGAAGGCCATCAGATAGGAAAGCCCATACCAACGCAGCTTGATGCCGCGCCAGATATCAAAGATGACCGGATCCCAATCATGAACGTAGGCGAACATGCGCTGAGAACACTACAAACCACCAGTGCGGTCAAGCTTGGGCACTCGCGAGCCGGGAGTTTTATCAAGCACCAGCCGGTTCCTGCGCAGGGGCTCCGGTTTCGAAGCGCATCAGTGGGGCGATGAAGGTGAGGGGAATGCTGCCGGTTTCGCCGTTGCGGTTCTTGGCCAACAGAAGTTCGGCCTTGCCCTCTTCTTCCTGACGTTCCTCGTTGTTTTCGGCGTAGTAGGCACTACGGTACAGCAGACCGACCATGTCGGCGTCCTGCTCGATGGAACCGGATTCCCGCAAGTCTGACATGCGCGGCGTTCCGCCACTGCGACCTTCTGGTCCACGGTTCAGCTGCGCCAGCACGATGACGGGAATGTTGAGTTCTTTCGCCAAGGCCTTGAGCCCCGACGAAATTTCGGCGATTTCTCGTTCGCGCGAGTTGGCCGCTTGTTTGCTGAGCGATCGCATCAATTGCAAGTAGTCGATGGCAATCAGCTGTATGTCCTCGTCGCGCTTTTTGCGCCGCGCCTTGGCTCGCAGGTCGTTGATGGTGATGCTGGCGGTGTCGTCAATGAAGAGCTTGGCATTGCTGATTTCCTCTGAGGCCCGTTTGATGCTGAGCAAGTCCTTTTTCTGCGGCTTGAGACCTTTGCTGAGATCCGAAAACTTGTAGCGCGCTCGGGAAAAGATGAGACGCTGTACGATCTGGAAAGTCGTCATCTCGCAGGAAAAGACCATCGCCGGGCGCTGTTGATCGATGCAGATGTGCTCGACGATGTTCATCATGAACGAGGTTTTTCCCATCGAGGGGCGCGCTGCGATGATGAACATTTCGCCGGGCTTCAGCCCCCCGGACATGCGGTCCAGCACCTCGTAGCCCATCATGAAGCCCTGGGATTTTTTCTCATCACTGACCAACGCCGCGAAATGCTCCATCACATCGCGCACCGCGGATTTCACGGTGACAGCGCGATTGACTTCAGAATTTTCACGGATCGCCAATACGGCGGTTTCCACACTGTCGAGCAATTGTGGTACGTCCTCCGGGTTGTCAAAGGCACCGGCAATCGCTTCGTTGCATGAATTGATGATGCTGCGCAGGGTGAACTTGTCTTTGACAAAATTCAGGTGTGTGTGGAAGTGGCCGGAATTCGGTGCGTAAGAATAAAGCTCGGTTAAAGCTGCCGGCCCACCAACGGATTCCAGCAGTCCTTTGTCGATGAGCTTCTGGACCAGCGAGACCAACTCCACCGAGGTGTTCTTTTCGAAAAACTCCAATAATACATCAAAAATGATCGCATGGGCCGGCAGGTAGAAATGAGCGCGGGTAAGTTTTTCCTCGATGGCCGTGCTGATGTATTCGGCAGGGTTTTGCAGCATCGAACTCAAAATCGACTTCTCCGGTCCCAGCGCGTGGGGCATGGCGCGCATGACGTCGTCCACCTTGTTCTCGTTGCCTTGTTGCAATGTGATTTTGGTGGAGTCGGAGACATTTCCTTGGTTCGCTACGATCATGCGGTGGTGAGATTGACAAATGCCCCCCCTGTTCGTCAATCCTGTGATGGAATTTTATGAAGGGATCGTTGTGGGTGAAACGATAGGTTTTTTGATCATAAGGATTCATGGAACCAGGCCAAATCTGACGACATCCACCATAGCGATCAAATCAAGGCTTGCCACTGAAGCAGGATGCTGCGCAGGTTTTGTTCCGCAATTTTCATGTCTGCTACCGATTCTACCATGCAAATCCAAGAAACGTCACGCCGACGGACCTTCGCCATCATTTCCCACCCGGATGCTGGTAAGACCACGCTCACGGAAAAACTCCTTCTTTATGGTGGAGCTTTGCAGTTGGCAGGTAGTGTCACGGCACGGGCTTCTCAGCGCAGTACTACCAGTGACTGGATGGAATTGGAGAAACAGCGGGGTATTTCGGTTTCTTCGACAGTCCTGCAATTCGAATACGGTGGCTGCTGTGTGAATTTGCTCGACACTCCCGGGCACAAGGATTTTTCCGAGGATACCTATCGCGTTCTCACCGCCGTGGATTCGGCGGTTATGGTGGTGGATGCGGCAAAGGGCATTGAAGCGCAGACTCTCAAGCTGTTTGAAGTGTGTCGGAAACGAGGTGTGCCGATTTTTGTATTCATCAACAAATTGGACCGTCCTTCACGTCCGCCGCTCGAACTGATTGATGAATTGGAAAAAGTCTTAGGATTGGCTCCCGCGCCGATCAATTGGCCACTCGGTGATGGCCCGCGGTTCCGCGGGATTTATGATCGGGAAAAACGTGAGGTGCATCTTTTTGAACGAACAGCCCACGGTGCGTATCGAGCTCCGGTCAAGACGGGCGGCATCGATGACGAATCGCTCACAGAAACGATCGATGGCGATGTTCTGGCGCAGGCACGCGCGGACATTGAATTGTTGGACGTGGTCACGGAGGCACTGGATATGGAGCAAGTGCTGGCGGGCAAGCAGATGCCGATCTTCTTTGGCTCGGCAATGAATAATTTCGGCGTGCAGTTCATGCTGGACGCGTTTCTTCAACTGGCGCCACCACCCTCACCGCGTCAGGCGCAGGAGCGTCTGGTGCTACCCGAGGAAACAAGTTTTTCAGGATTTGTCTTCAAGATTCAGGCGAATATGAATCCGAAACACCGGGACCGTGCTGCCTACATCCGCATTGTTTCCGGTGCCTTTGAGAGGGACATGAACGTAACCCACACACGAACGGGGAAAAAGATCCGTCTTTCGAACAGCCAGCGGCTTTTTGCGCAAGATCGTGAGACCGTGGATACCGCCTATCCCGGTGATGTGGTGGCCTTGGTGGGCAACTATGACTTCCACATCGGCGATACGCTCGCCATGGAAGCCCATTTGCATTTTGATGAAATTCCGCGCTTTGCTCCCGAATGTTTTAGCTATGTGCAATGCATAGGCACGGAAAAATTCAAGCGTTTCCGCGAAGGTCTCGATCAATTGCTGAAAGAAGGTCTGGCGCAGCCGTTCGAGATTCCCAGTAGCATGCAGCGTGTGCCATTGCTAGGCGCGGTGGGTCCGTTGCAATTCGAGGTATTGCAATATCGTCTGGAAAGCGAATACGGAGCACCGTGCCGAGTCGAGCCGTCGCCGTGGAATTGCATCCGCTGGGTAAGAGCGCGGGATGGGGAACCGATCAAGGAAGAACCGAAATTGCAGGTGCCTTCCGGCGGTGTGGTCGCTCGTGATGTGTTAGGGCACTGGGTGGTATTTTTATCAGATTCCTGGCTGCTCAAGTTGCTGGAGAGCCGCAATGAGGATTATGAGTTCCTCTCGCAGCCGTTGTGATGCCAAGTAATGATCGCAAAAAAGCGCGACCCGTTGAGGTCGCGCTTTTCTGGTGCGAAGTTGATCGGATTATTCCGCGGCAGCCTCTTCTTTGTCTTCCTTGGGAGCCACCACGTTGATGGTGAGGATGGTAGAAACCTGAGGATGCACGCGAACGTTGACATCGCTCTTGCCGGATTTTTTGATGGGTTTTTCGAGCTCGATGCCATGACGATCAATCACGATTCCAGCGGCTTCCAGTTCGCGGTGAATGTCGATGGAAGTAACCGAACCGAAGGCCTTACCATCTTGGCCGATTTCGAGAGTGAACTTGGGACGCAGCTTCGCGATCTTGGCTGCCAATTCCTGAGCCGTGGCAAGTTCTTCCGCTTCACGCTGGGCACGCACAGCCTTGAGGGCGTTGACATGGCGCAGATTCGCACGGGTGGCCTCGAAAGCCTTACCTTGAGGAATGAGGAAATTGCGGGCGTAGCCGGCGCGTACTTTGACGACATCCGATTCGGCGCCGAGACCTTCGATTTTTTCTTTGAGAATCACTTGTGCTGTAGCCATGACGTAAAATTGCTGTTGCGGGGGGCGGAACTTGGGCGAAAGCGGCAGGCGAGTCAAGAAATAATTTTCGTCAATGCCAGTTTCTCGGTATTTTAGGATTTTTTCTCCCCTCGCTGATGAAATGGACCTCCCGGATCAATTGCCCGAAATGCCTTGACCATGGACAACAGACCGCCTACGAATGCGCATGACATTTAACGAACTTGGCCTGAATGAAGCCGTTCTGACGGCGGTGAAAGAATCAGGCTATGAGACTCCGACCGCGATTCAAGCCCAAGCAATTCCATTGGTGTTGGCTGGGCGTGACGTGGTGGGAGCTTCTCAGACAGGAACGGGAAAAACTGCAGCCTTTGCCCTTCCCTCGCTGTCGAAAATTTCTCCTTTGGGCAAACCGCAAATTCTCGTGCTAGAGCCTACCCGCGAATTGGCGCACCAAGTGGCCGAACAGTTTGTTAAGTATGGCAAGCATACCGGTTTGAAGACGGCATTGCTTTACGGTGGCGTGGGCTATGGCGAGCAGGCGAAAGCATTGGAACAGGGGGCGGATATCGTGGTCGCCACCCCGGGTCGTTTGGTCGATCATTTCTATCGTGCCACCATGCGTTTCGGCGCATTGAAAATTCTTGTGCTCGACGAAGTCGATCGCATGCTCGACATGGGCTTCCTGCCTCAGGTAAGAAAAATCGTCAATCTATGCCCCTGGGATGAGCGCCAAACATTGTTTTTCTCCGCGACCATGCCTGCTGCGATCCAGACCTTTGCGCAGTGGTGCTTAAAGGATCCCATCAGTGTGGAGATTGCCAAACGCGAGGTTGCCAGTTCGGTGACCCACGCCTTTTATCCCGTGGCCATGGATCAACGTGATGCATTGTTGGTGGGCTTGTTGGATGCCACCGAGTGGCACAGTGTGATGATCTTCACCCGCACCCGCAAGGAGGCCGATCAGGTAACGGATATGCTGAAGGAAAATGGTCATCCGAATGTGGTGGCGATGCACAGCGATGTGTCGCAGAAAGACCGCATGGAGGCATTGCAGGGTTTTCGCGATGGCAAATACGATGTGCTGGTCGCCACTGACGTGGCGGCGCGTGGCATCGATATTTCCGGTGTATCTCACGTAATCAATTATCGCGTTCCGGAAAATGCCGAGGATTATGTACACCGGATCGGACGCACGGGACGTGCCGCGGCGGAAGGAGACGCCTTTACCATTCTCACTGCGGATGAGCTGGATTATGCGAAGTCCGTGGAGGTTTACGTGAACCAAACGATTCCCCGCAAGAAATTGGAAAATTTCCCCTACACGTATACCGCTCTCCTTGATGATGAACCGATCCGACCGGTCCGGCGCAAGTCGTCCGGTCCGCGTAAGCGTCGCTAATTTTTTCCTCCATGCGCGTTTTTGCCGTTGATCCCGCCGTGCGCAACACCGGATATGCGGTGTTGGAAGGGGAGGCTCGCGCTCCGCGGGTCCTGGATTATGGGGTCATCAGCATTCCGAGCAATCAGTCGCAATCGGTGGCGCTCGCATCGGTTCGTGGCCACCTCTATCATTTGATACAAAAGTGGCAACCTGACGAAGTGGCGGTGGAAGGCATCATTTACGTTCAATCCCACCAAACCGCCATCAGTATGGGGGCCGCACGCGCCGCCACTCTCATTGCCGCAGCGGATCATGGACTGAGGATTTATGAATACGCGCCACGTAAAGTCAAAATGGCGGTGGTAGGCAAGGGGAATGCCAGCAAGGATCAAGTGGCTTTTATGGTCAGGGCATTGCTCAAACTGAGTGAAACCCCTCCGGCGGATGCGGCGGATGCGTTGGCGATCGCGATGGCTCATCTGCAGGCGGCGGATCCTCTGCGAGCGAAGCTGTTGGAGCGAAAATTGATCTAACGAATCTGACGATGCTAGTATCCGGATACATTTCCTATGATCAAGGAATTCGCCTCCAAGAAAACGCGGTGGCGGACCTTCTTGCCGGATCCGCGGGAGAGCGTTTGATTTTGTTAGAGCATCAACCGGTGTATACCATTGGACGGCTGCGGGACCAGTCATCGTTGCGCGATGCAACACGATTGCCACATCCTGTGGTGGAAACGAATCGCGGTGGGCAGGCGACCTACCACGGCCCCGGTCAGTTGGTGGGTTATCCCATCCTTGATTTGCGCCATCGCGGTCAGGACCTGCACGCGCATTTGAGGATGATCGAAGAAGTGTTGATCGAAGCATGTCATGCCTTTGGCATTGATGCCAGTCGACGTGATGGGCTGACGGGGGTATGGGTGCAAGATCGGAAAATGGCTTCGATTGGCGTGGGAGTGAAAAAATGGATTTCCATGCACGGATTTGCCATCAATATCACCCGAGAATCGCTTGCCGGATTTTTTGCCATCACGCCTTGTGGAATTGATGGGGTGACGATGACTTGTCTGAGCGACGAAGCTGGGCGCGACATCTCCGTCGCGGACTTTGCTCAAGTTGTTGAAGAAAAATTTCCCGCTTTGCGTGCAGTCTCCTCGCTGGCGTGATTTCCTCATGCCTCGCAGGAGGTCGATCCCAAGGCTAAAATCGATCGTTTTTTATGCGGATTCACCGCATCGGAGGTAGTGGTTTTACAGTTTCTTGCTGATCATGCCTTTGGCTCGAAGCGACTTGATCCAACGCTCGTAGCGAGCCGCGGATTTCTGTCGTGCCACGCGTTGTTCGATTTGATCATGCACCTCGGTCAGGGGAGGAATCGGACCGTAATCTTTTTTCAATACTTTTACGATGGTGAGACCACGCGGATCCATCAAGGGACCGATGATGGTTCCCTCGGGAGGATCCATCATCAGAGCGGCAAACTCAGGTGCCAAATCCGTACGGGCCACATTTTCTTGTTTGCCACCGTTTTCCGCAAAAGCATCGCGCGAGTGAATCTTCGCCAGTTCCTCGAATTTGGCTCCTGCTTTCAGTTGCTTTACGATGTCGTCGGCCAAATCGAGTTGGGATTCCGGAGTGGATACCGGGTTTTTCGGATCGACGGCGGGGATGTAGATCTTGAGGAAGGTCATCTTATCACCCGTGATATCACGTAGCTTCAGTTTGGTTTCATCGTATTCCTTTTGAATCTCAAAGGGTAATGGTGGTGCGGTGTCACTGAACTTTGAAGCCCGCATGGCCTGCACAATCATCTGACGTTCCGTCATCGTTCGGAAGCTGGCCATCGTCATAGCGGAACGCGCAAGATCCTCTCGGAATTTGGCGGCATCGCCATTGCTGCGCTCGCGAATCTGGCGTTGAATTTCCTCTTCCACCGCATTGCCGCGGATTTTTCCTCCTTGGGATTTGAACTCACTCATCACAAGCTCGCGATCGATGAAGTCTTCGAGAATTTTGTCATAGGATTCCTTGATGCGTTTTTCAAATTCCGGGCCACGACGAGGAAATTGAGCCCGCAGTTCGGCAGCAATGGGAGCCAGGGCGAACGCCACTTCTTTTTTGGTGATGACAAATCCATTGACGGTAGCGGCGATGCCATTGATTTCCCGCGTCTCCTGTTTTCCCCCGGTGACAGATTGTGAGGTAGGCTCTGGCCGCGGTGTGGCATCGGTCTGCGCCCACAGTGAAAATGAGGCGAGCAACCAGAAAATAAAGGCGATTTTTGCGATCATGAAAGGGAAAGTGATGCGTAAGTAGTTGCCGTGATCATTCATCGACTCGCTTTGAGGCGAGTTCGACCAGTTTGGATGATTTGGCGAGAATGGAGTTGACCATGGCTTCCGTAATAACTTTTTTTTCCGTATCATCCATCACCATTTCATTGCGTAAGCCAGAGAGGATTTCACGCATTTCCACAAAGTTGGGACGCTCGGAAATGCGAGGATGCAGCGTGCCGATTGTCTCGGTGTAGTAATCGGCAATATCTTCGCGCATCAGTTCTTTGCCGCGCTCGGGGCTAAACTGTTTCTGCACTGCGGTCGAGGCTACATGCAGAGCTCGCAACCAGCCACCGAGGGAAATGAGGTGGGCGAGATCGGTGTCACGCAGGGCAACCAGTTCTTTTTCCACATCCTTCTGTGTCGCCGCCAATTCTTTTTTCAACTGATCCGGTTTGTTGTTCTTGGCGCTTTCGAGCAAAGACGCGACATGTCGTGAGACGCGTTCTCCCGCACCGAGGGCTTTTCCGTAACGTGAAAGCTCTTTGGCGAGAGGCTCAACCTTGGTTAAATCATTGGCTTGCACGATCAGGAATCCATCGGCAATCAAAAATCCGATTTCGATGGCGAGATCCGCACGGTCCAGGGGCATGCGCTCGGGGATTTTGCGCTCCACATCGACCATCGGTAATGGTGCCAATTGCTGCAGGGAATCGAAGACCTTGGCAATGGATGGCGCAGTAAAGTCGTTGACCGCCAGTTCCTCGCGCACATGCTCGTCGTCCAGCAGATCCTCGGGAGCTACCGGTTGGGTCGTTTCTGGTTCCTCAATATCGTCAGTTTGTGCCAGAATCGGCGTAGTCAGCAGCAGGAGAGGAAGACAGCACCATGAAAGGAGTTTCATGGCATGGATGATGACAGATCTTGTGGTAGCGTAAAGCAGAATCATCTCACGATAAAGAAAAACCGGTCGTCTTTGGCCTTGCTCAGGGTCCGGTTTTTTTCACAGGCAGGGTGGTGATTTTTTCCATCAGCCGCGGATCACCCGGGCGACCGTGGAAAAGAATTTTCCCCTCGGCATTGAGAAGCACCAAGGTTGGCAAGTCGGTGACGCGAAGTCGGGCCGCCAGACTGTTGTTGGTGAGATCGAGCCATTGGGGACCGGGTAGGGAAGGCGACTGTTGTTTGAGAAATTCCCGGGCTTCGGCCAGAATTTCCGTTCGACCGTCGATCAAAATTGACGCGAGGGCGATTTTTTCTTTCTCTAACGAAGGGCAGATGGTCGATAAATCCATCATTGCGGTGTCACAATCGGGACTCCATGGCGACCAGAAGTTCAGCAGCAATCCCCGATTGTCGCCCAATTGCGCTTTCAGTGTCTGGGGATTTTTCTGATCGAGGTCTGTGAGCTGGGTTTGCAGGTCGATGGTTGCCTGTTGGATGTGTTCGCTTAGACGCAGGTTTTCAATGTAAGGGGTGAACGCACTCGACTGCCCAGGACTGAGCCAGAGAGCCTCGGTAATGTGCTTCTTGAAGTCTTCGCGTTTGTTCGCTGCCAAGGCTTTGAGGGCGCGGGCGAATTCAACTACGGCAAGAAAATCTTCACGTGTCGCGAAAATTTCCGAGTGATCGAGGGTGAAGGTTTTTTCCTGTTTTTCCAAGATCGGCAACAAGTCGATAATACCTTGGTCGTTCTTGTGCTCGACGTGATAGAGAAAGCGCGCTTCTAGGATGGTTTGTTCCGGCACACCGTGCTTACGCGCATCCGCTTCCGCCTCGTCCCACTGCGCTTGACTCTCGGGAATGGCAAAGAGAGTATCCATGGCCGCCTCTTTGGGCGGCAGCGATGGTTTGGGTGGTTCAAGTTCCTGCGCTAGCAGACTGAATCCCCAAATCATGAACGCAAGAGGAAATTTCATCGTTGGTTCAAGGCGCGGGGATGATCATTTTTTTGCCCAATATCACGGTGTCGCTCGTCATCTGATTCGCCGCTTTGATCGCGTCAATCGAAACGCCGTATTGTTTGCTGATCTTCCACAAGCTATCGCCGGGAGCAACGTAATGCTCTTTGGCTGCTGCGGAGGATGCCGGTGGCACGCTCGCTGCGGCGGTGATACCATCAACGACAGGAGTGGCGACAGCACCCGTGGCATCTTCGTAGGCAGCCGCGCCGTAGGTAGGTGTTGCTGTCGCTGGCTCGAAGCCGGGAGTTGCGGCGGTGTCGTAGTTGTCGCCTGCTTTGTCTCCACAGGATGTGAGACTGATGGCGGCAATGGATAACAAAGATAAGGTGTATTTTTTCATGGGATGAGGAAAACAGAATTCACCATGGTAACGCTGCCCAGTGGGGATTTATTTCCACAATCTTGCGTATGCCAGAAAAATCCCGATTTGTTTTGTTGATGCGTCGCCTGAAGTTGCAAATTCCTGATGGCGCTGTATGGGTGATGCCACGCCACCCACATGAATCTTCATTCATCACGCAAATCCGCCGTTATCCTGTTGTTGCTTGTGATGGCAGCGGCCGGTGTGGTTTTCTGGCTGGGATTGAATCAACAATTGCCGCCTGAGAGTGTCGATTCACCTGTGCTACCGGAGTCGGCCTACCGCATTTCTCCGATGGGCAAAATTCCTGACTGGAAAACGCTGGATGCCTATCAGATGACGATGACTCGCCAGCAGTTTCTCGACGACCTGAGTCGTTATTTTACCTGCAGTGATGCATGGCAGCAGTTCATGCAGATCGATGAAAAAGGGGTTTGGATCCGGGAAGCTGCCAGCAATGCGGATCGTCGTTATCGGCTGCTTTTTGCTCAAACGGGAGATGAACGAAAACCGCCGCGCACGTGGCGAAAGAAAAACGAGATCTCCCGTGAACCCGCGAACCTTCCATTGCAAGGAGTGCACATCGCCATTGATGCCGGACATATCGGTGGCGAATGGGCGCAAATGGAGGAGCGGTGGTTCAAGATCGGCGATGGTAAGCCGGTGACAGAGGGTGATATGACACTTTATGTGGCCAAACTGATGAAACCTCTTCTCGAGTCCAAGGGCGCCAAGGTTTCGTTGGTCCGAAATCACACAGAACCACTCACCAAGGAGCGACCTCAGAATTTGTTCGATTTGGCTCGAAAGCAAAACCCATCTCTGTCGAGTCCATTCTATCTCAACAAAGCGGCGGAGAGTTTGTTTTATCGGACATCAGAAATCCGCGCGCGCGCCGAGCACGTGAATCAAATCCTGAAGCCCGATCTGGTGCTATGTCTTCATTTTAATGCGGTCGCTTGGGGCGATCCGGCCAACCCCACTCTGGTTGAGGAAAATCACCTGCACATTCTCCTCAACGGCGCTTACACGGACGAGGAAATCGGTTACGACGATCAGCGTTTTGAAATGGTGAGAAAGATCCTGCAAGGAACCATTCACGAGGAAGCGAAGGTGGCGGGCGTAATGGCTGATGTGTTTGCCCAACAGGCCGAGTTGCCGCCCTATCCTTATGAGGCCGACTCCAAACGCGCGCGCAATGTTGCCGGACATCCTTATCTCTGGGCGAGGAATCTGCTAGCCAATCGCCTCTACGAATGTCCGGTGATTTTCTTCGAGCCCTATGTGATGAACTCGCGGGAAGTCTACGAACGCATCCAAGCAGGGGATTACCCCGGAATGCCTGTTGTGGCGGGAAAGCCACGCAAGTCAATTTATCGGGAATATGCTGATGCCGTGGTCGACGGATTGCTCGAATACTACAAAAAGTAAGCCCTTTGCGGCGATCAAAAACTCCAGATCAGTGGGATGATCGCCGATGCCATGATCCAAGTGATCACATTCATGGGCAGCCCGATCCGGATGAAGTCGCTGAATTTGTAGCCACCTGGTCCATATACCATCATGTGAGTCTGGTATCCCATGGGTAGCATGAATGCGCATGACGCGCCGATGCAAATGCCGATGATGAACGGCATCGGGCTGATTTCCAGAGATTTCGCCAGATTGACCACGATGGGAACCATCATCAATGCGGTGGCGTTGTTGGATAATACTTCGGTAAGGCAGAGTGTCAGGAGAATCACCGCTGATAGCGCGAAGTAAGGCAGGATCTCAGGTGATGATACCGCACGCGCACCATTGACAAATCCATCGGCAAGCCACTTGGCGGTGCCGGTCTGGTCCATCGCCAGTCCCAAGGCTAACATTCCGTAAAGCATCAGGATGATAGGCCAGTCGACGCCTGCATAAGCCTCACGCATGGAAATGACTCTGAGCCATAGAATCGTAACTGCTCCCACCATGCTGGCCATATGCATTGGAATGCCAGGAATCAGCGTGACACTGAGCACCACGGCGAGGAGAATCGCCCAAGTCAGAGTCGCCTGGGATTTCAGACCGGGAGCTGGAAGTGATTCCACGCTGTCGGTCAGAACAAAATTGTGACTGTCCTGCAAACTTTGCAGGTTGTTGCGCGGTGTGAGCACCAACAAGGTATCGCCGTGATCGAGTTCGGTGTCCGCCAAGCGCTCGGTGATATTTTTGCCATTGCGATGAACGGCGAGAACGACGCAATTGTAGCGCTGACGGAAATCCCGGGCTGCAAGCGTTTGATTGATCAGCTCGGATTCCTCGGTAATCACCAACTCCGTGACCACGCCCTCGATTTTCGACAAGGTCTGAATTCCCAGGTCCGGCAATAATTCCTCCGCGGTCTTGACTTTGTTGCGGCGGCCGTGGACCCCAATGAGAAATCGGTCGTTTGCTTCGATCACGATCTGATTTGCCTGTTGCATCACGCGCTCGCCATTGCGGCGCACTTCCATCATGTGAATGCCAGACTTGGGGTTGAAGATGGGACTCTCCAACAGCCGCCGCCCCACAAGCGGCGAGTGTTTTTCCACCAGAATATGAAACAAGGGTGTGCTGCGTTCTTTGTCATTCAATACGCCGATCACCGAACTCCGGTTCGGCAGCAGCTTTGGTCCGAAAGCGATGATGTAGCCCAAGCCGACCAAGCTCAGAGGCAAACCAATCCAAGCAATTTCAAACATCTGCAAGGCAGGCAAGCCATAGTTTTTGAGGGCGCCACTCACCACAATGTTGGTGGAAGTGCCGATCAGTGTGCAGCAACCGCCGAGGATGGACGCGTAGGATAGCGGAATCAACAACTTCGAGGCGGGGATATCCTTTGATCGGGCCAATCCCAGAGCTACGGGCAACATGATCGCCACAATCGCGGTGTTGTTCATGAAGGCACTGAAAAAAATCGAGGTACCACAGAATATGAGCAGGGTTGATCGCAACCCTCCACTCGCCAGTCGCTGGATGATTCCGGAAATCTGACGCACACCGCCGGACTTTTCGAGAGCCGTGCCGATGATGAACAAGGCTCCGATCGTCAATGGCGCTTCGTTTTTGAAAACATCGAGAACGCCCTTGGAGTCGACCAACCCCAGCAGCACCGTGGCGCAGAGAACCGTTAATGCAATAAGATCGGCCGGCGCTACCTCCTTGAGAAAGGCATATAACGTTACTACAATGAGCAACAAAGTAAGGATTATGGGCAAAGTAAGTGCCATCGCGCGGTGTTTCTTAGCGTGTCACGCAAAAAACACAAGCATAGACTGTGGTTAAAACGCGGGGCAATCACGTGATGGGTCAGGCCTGTGTCCAAGTGGTGGGGAACACCACATCATCGGGGAGGATGATGATCTTCTCGCGCGAGCCGCTACCTTTATCGAGAGAAACACGCGATTTCGGGCACCGCAATTCTCTTGCAAGCAACGCGATCACCGCTTGGTTTGCCGCTCCGTCGATAGGCGGCGCAGCGATTCTCAATCGCAAAATCCTACTATGGATTGCATGACTCTCCCAGCCGATGATGGCACTCTGTTTGGCATTCGGGCAAACTCGGATGTGCAGTTTCATGGGAAATTTTCCTATTTCATGAGGGGGGCGTCAGGCAAATGATCCATTGATAAAAAAAGCGCCCACCGTGTGCCGGTGAGCGCTTGATAGGTCGCAGCTCTTTAGAAATGGATCGCGTGGCCTTCGGCGGCGAGGGTTGCTTCGTGGATGACTTCGGACATTGTCGGATGGGCGTGGATGGTCGCGTGGATGTCCTCGGCAGTGAGTTCCTGGTCGAGAGCGAGACCCATTTCGGCAATGAGTTCGGTGGCGTTTTCGCCGATGATGTGCGCTCCTAACAGCTCACCGTGTTCTTTGCCATAGAGCAGTTTGGCGAAGCCATCGGGCTCACCGGAGGCGATCGCTTTGCCGATAGCAGCAAAAGGAATCTTACCGACGGTGTAGGCAATCCCCGCTTCTTTGAGAGCACGCTCGGTTTTGCCGACCGAGGCGACTTGTGGATGGCAATAGGTGCAACCGGGGAAGTTTTTGACTTTGCGCGGGGTGTGACCTTCAAGGTAGAGGCCTTCCACAGCCTGTACGGCCTCGAACGAAGCGGTGTGGGCGAGCCAAGGAGGACCAGTGATGTCGCCTGCGGCGTAGAGGCCAGGAATGGAGGTCTGGTAGCGATCATCAACGTTGATGTAGCCGCGGTCACTCAGTTCCGGTTGGAGGCCACCGGGCAGAACAGGCTGCACACCGATCGCGACAAGGCATACATCCGCAGTGATGGTCTCCGTGGCCTTCGGCCCCTCGACGGAAATTTCGACGTGTGTTCCGCAGTCCTTGGTTGCGGTGATTTTCGTGTTGGTCAGACAGCGCACACCTTGTTTGGTGAAGGATTTCTCCAAAGCATCGCCGACTTCATCGTCCTCGACGGGCAACATGCGCGGCAGCATTTCCACGACGGTGACCTTCGTGCCGAACGCGTTGTAGATGTAGGCGAACTCTACGCCGATGGCGCCGGCTCCGATGATCACCATCGACTTCGGTTGCTGTGGCAACACCATGGCTTCTTTAGAGCCGATGACAGTCGTGCCATTGAAGGGTAGTGGCGGCAGGGGGCGGGACTTGCATCCGGTGGCGATGAGTATGTGCTTGGCGTCAGCCACAGACTTCGCACCATCCGCAGCGGTCACCTCGACCTTACCAGGTGCGGCAATAGAGCCGAAACCGCGAACGTAATCGATCTTGTTTTTCTTCAGCAGGTATTCGATGCCTCCGGCGAGTTTGTCGGATACCTTGCGTGAGCGGTTGACCACTGAGCTCCAGTCGTAGGAAAAACCTTCGATCTTGAAGCCGAATTCGGCGGCGCGGTGGGAGAGGGTATGATAAAGCTCGGCGTTCTTGAGCAGTGCCTTGGTGGGAATGCAGCCCCAGTTCAAACATGTGCCGCCCGCACGGTCCGCTTCGACAACGGCGACTTTTTTTCCAAGTTGAGCTGCGCGGATTGCAGCAACATAGCCCGCAGGGCCGCCGCCAATGACGATGAGATCGTATGCCATAATGAATGATTCGGGTGGTTCGGCGCGAACTTGGCTTGATTGATCGCGATTGTCAAAACTTCGACGCAACAAATTTGCAGAAATTCCCCGCATTCCGTGTTTTATTGCGCGAATCTTGTGATATCATCCGGCATGTTCCAGCAAGGAAATGATTACCGTATGACGCGCAGGGTTGTTTTTGCCGATACCGACGCAAGTGGACGGGCGCATTTTACGTCGATTCTACGCTACGTGGAAGAAGCCGAACACGAATTTTTCATGCAGCGTGGTTTTGCCGTGATAGGTGAGAATTTCGGATGGCCACGCGTGCATGTGGATTGTGAGTATCGCGCTCCGCTCGCGTTTGGTGATGTGATCGAGATCCATTTGGTCGTGCAGGTGGTGGGGAAAAGCTCGGTCAAATACCTTTTCACCGTTAAAAAAGAAGGGCGCCTCTGTGCTGAGGGCAGCATGGTGATCGTGCGCGTTGGGGAAGAGTGAGGGACTCAGCCCAGACGGGCACCGGCGGGAAACACCAGGTTGAGCAACAGGGTCAGGAAAAAGTTCGCGACAAGAATGAAGAGGGAGGAGTTTACCATGGCTCTGGTGGTGCCACGACCCACGCCTGCCGCACCTTGGTTCGCCCTAAGACCTTGATGGCAAGAAACCATGATGATGATCATGCCGAACACGCTGCCCTTGATCAGAGCGAATGAAACATCTGTCAGATCGGTGAAGTTTTGCATTTGGTATTTCCAATAAGCCTCGCCAATGCCGAACGCCTCAATGCCTACGATGTTGGAAGCTATGATGCCAAGCGCTGCTGATTCCCCGATCAGCAATGGAATGGCGATCAGCATAGCGAGTAGCCGAGGTGTGACGAGGTAGTCGATGGGATTGACATTCATCACACGCAGCGCGTCGATTTGTTCGGTAACTTTCATCGTGCCGATCTCCGCCGCCATGGAGGCACCCACGCGGCCGGCCAGCATCAACCCGGTGACCACAGGACCCAATTCGCGCAGCATCGCGACGCTTACAAGCGCTCCTCCCAAGGTCTCCATACCGAATTTGGAGAATTGGAATAATGATTGAGCGGTGAGAACCGCACCGGTAAAGGCTCCCGTCACCATCACAACCGGCTGCGAACGGAATCCGATCTCCGCAATCTGTTGCATGACCAGACGCAGACGCTTGCGACCGTGCAGCAGCGACTCGATCACACTTGAGGTCAGTAGTGCTAGCTCGCCGAGATAGCGAACAAAGGACAGTATCAAACGACCGAAACGTGCAATGACAGTCACAAAGGAAATCTACCTCGGTTGTCGCGGAAAGGAAAGCGAGATTGAGACGAATGGTTCAATCTTTCGGTTTGGAATGATCTCACTCATCAATATTTCGCCACGGGTGACTCAGCTTTGGTTGCGTCTGCCGCGGGAACCTCGGCACGCAACTCGGAGAGATCGTCACAGGTTTTGTGCCACGCGGCATCGGACCATCGCAGGGGACCTTGGAGTTTGTCGCGATAGCGGTCAATGCGCTTTTGGGAATCTTCCAGAATTGCCATGGGTAACTCCGCCAGAGCAGCCACGGCTTCGTCGGCACGTTCCATTTGATGGCAGATCAAGGCGATGTCATTGCCCGCGAAAATGGCTTGTTTGACATCCGCGCCAGGGCCGTAAGCATGCTGAATGGCACCCATGTCGAGGTCATCCGTGAATACCAGATGGCGGTCAAATCCCAATTGCATGCGCAGAAAATCATGAATGATGGCGCGCGACAGCGAAGCCGGGTGTTCCGCGTCCCATAAGGGAAAACGCACATGACTCGTCATGACGGCATCCAGTTCCGGCATCAGCGCGGTGTAGGGAAGAATGTCGCACCGCAACAAATCCTCCTTGCTCACCATGGCTGTCGGCAGGTCATGATGAGGATCACTTTGCGCCAGACCACAGGAGGGAAAATGTTTGGCGCAGGAGGAAATGCCGCGTTTGCGAAGCCAGCGGTTCCACTGACCTGCGTGATCGATGATCCGCTGTGGATGATTGCCCCAGCAACGTTCACGCAAAGAGTTTTGCAGATCCGGGAAATGGTCGATGTCCAATACGGGCGCGAAGTTGACATTCACGCCGAGCATCCGCAGCAGATCCGCCGTGAGAGCTCCAGCACGTGCGATCCAATCCGGCCTGCCCGCTGCTGATAGGTCCACGGCCGATGGGCACGCGGGAGCGATGTCCTTGGTTCGCGAAACACGCCCGCCTTCCTGGTCGATTGCGATGATGGGCTCGAGAGTAAAGAGAGAACGCACATGATCGGTCAGCGCGCGGGTTTGTTCCTTGGATACGATGTTTCGTGAAAATAGAATCACCCCTGCGGGTTGAATCCGTTTGATGCGCTCGATTTCTTCGCCGCACAGTTCAGGTCCTTCAATTCCCAGGAGAAGATGTTCGCCGTGCATGATTTTTTCTAACAAAATGTTAAGCGCACGCCGGGCATACTCCGAAAAACTCCAATTCGTGATAGAGATTTTTGTAGCCGGTTTTTTCGCAGATTTCCCGCTCCAGTTGATGAACGGGGCATGGGGCTTGAATCGGTTCGATGCTACCACATTCCGTGCAAATCAAGTAGTCTTGATGGCGCCCGGGGATCAGCAGGGTGAAATAAGCGGCGCGTTCGTGAAGACCCAATCGGCGAATGATGCCGATCGCTGCCAACCGCTGTAGCAGGCGAAAAACCGTTGCTTTGTCGCATTGATCGCTCAAGCGTTCGGAATGCGAAAGCTCGCTGAGGGTCATGGGTCTTTCCGCATCAGCCAAGGTGACGAGTAGTTGCTCGAGCGCCTTGGTCCGGCGCAGTCCTGTGGCGCGACAGCGATCGATCAAATCTTTGATTAAGGGACGGGTGGGCATGGAGCGTTAGAGGAGAGGAATTTGGGAGGCGATTTGCATGGCTTGGGGCATTGGTGCCTGGATTTTCTGGTAAGCGGATGCCATCGCCATGCGACCGCGCGGGGTTCGTTGCAGGAATCCTTGCATGACGAGAAATGGCTCGTGAACTTCCTCCAGCGTCGAGGCGTCTTCCCCCACGGCCACGGCGAGGGAATTCAACCCCACGGGACCACCATTGTATTTGTAAATGATCGCCTCGAGAATGCGTTTGTCCATCTCATCAAGGCCGTCTTGATCGATTTCTATCATCGTCAAAGCCGCGTCGGCTGTGCTCCCATCGATGATGGAATCCGCACGCACTTGGGCGTAGTCGCGCACCCAACGCAAAAGAGCATTTGCCACACGCGGCGTCCCTCGTGAACGCGATGCAATTTGCAAGGCTCCTTCCTGAGTGATTTCAACATCTAACAAACCGGCCGAGCGTTTGATGATTTCCGCGAGTTCAGCCGAAGTGTAGTAGTCGAGCCGATTGAGAATACCAAAACGGGAACGCAACGGTGCCGTCAGCATGCCGGAACGGGTGGTAGCTCCCACCAAGGTGAATCGCGGCAGGTTCAGCTGGATCGAGCGAGCGGAGGGACCGGAGTCGATGATGATGTCGAGTCGGAAATCTTCCATCGCCGGGTAGAGATACTCTTCAATGGCAGGATGCAGGCGGTGGATTTCGTCGATGAACAGAATGTCGCCCTTTTGCAGGTTGGTCAGGATGCCCGCCAGGTCGCCTGCTTTTTCAATTTGCGGACCCGAGGTGGTGTGAAGGGTGGAACCTGCCGCTTGAGAAAGAATCGTGGCCAAGGTGGTTTTTCCGAGTCCGGGAGGACCAGAGAGCAGCACGTGAGCCAATACGTCACCGCGGAGTTTGGCGGCATCCACCATCAACATTAGACGCTCTTTGACTTTTTCCTGACCAATGAATTCGGAAAACACCGGCGGTCGCAGGGAAACATCAAATTGACTCTGCGGTGCGTTGGCGGTTTGTTGGTAGAAATTTTCCGACATCGATCAGGTAGTGGCTACTGTGAGCAAACAGTAAATGGGTGGCCGTGCTCAGGCAAATCTTTTGATGTGGGATTTTTATCAATTCTGTCTCCGTGCTGCTTCTTGCAAGGCATCGGCCACAACGGAGAGGTCGATTTCTTGAGCATCGGATGCAGGATCATACTGGCGCAACAAGTTCTGCCAGGATTCCGCCGCATGTTGATGGCCGGGCAGATGCCACAGCAATAGCAACTCTCCCTCGCCTTCAATCAGCAGGGAGTTTTGATCGCTTACGACTTCTGCTTCGAACGGCAGCATCCAGACCCGCGAAGCATGCGGCACATTCGTAAAGAGGGATCGTGAATCAGCCTTGCCACCGGGAGAAAGCGTCGCTCTGGCGTGCAGCGAGCCAGGTTGATCGCAGCGCATACGATGAAAGAACACTTTGGTGCTCGCCACGTATCCGGTCGCCAAAAAGTAGCTGACATTGCCTTCTCGAAACTGATGTTCGTGCAGACGGATTGATAGGGGAAAGTCGAGTTTGATCGGTTGGTTCGCTGGATTGATCCGATCCAGATGCACCGTCAGGGCATGCTGCGAATCGCCTTGGTCCTGAGAATGATAACGAAAACACAGGCTGTGTGTGTTGCCGCAAATGCCGATAAAGGATTTTTCTCCCCACGAAATTCCCTTACTGCGGGGCAATGTCTGATGTTCATGAGTGGACTCCTCATCCACACCATTGGTTCTTTTCTGGCAATCGGTCATCGCAATGGTGGCGATCAACACCGCCAAACCACGCGCGCGCAGGGGTCTATCCATGGAGAAAAGGTAACGCTTGCAGGCCAGCTAACGCAACTACTAGATGTATCGTAGTTTCATCAATGGATGGACGCAAGACATGCATTTTTGCATTTCTCAATCGTTTTAGGGCTGCAGTATTGTCGCATCAGGTGTGTCGAATCCCGAAAAACTGAAAAATATTTTGCGAAAAAACCGTTGATAAATCAGGCTTTTTGGCGAATTCCCCAAAAAAATCAAAAAAACGCATGAAAAGTTGTTGACGTTTTTTGAGAAAAAGGTAGAGTTTGCCCCGCCGCGGTGAAGCGCCCGGCACGTGAGAGACTCTCCAGTTGATCGCGACTTTATCGGA
>JACCEC010659219.1_pt1 | contig 113403 bp, 111 predicted proteins | sample 7450121 | NCBI WGS metagenome assembly JACCEC01 (sample SAMN15323455, study PRJNA562643) | freshwater metagenome | isolation source: river surface water | place: USA:Blue River Watershed | collected 2017-08-18
TAGTCTTGTGCATAATATTTTTTAACTTCTCCATTAACTGTTTGTCGATATTCTTCGTCAACAGTTTCATCTTTGCGATTTTTAATATGAATTTTTTGATCTTGACCTACAATTAAAATGTTATCTTTGAGTACTTCAGTATGATGCTCACCGTGTACTTTAACATTAAAATTTCGGCCAACTTCTAAATTAAAATCTCTATCGCAATAGAAATTAAAATCTTGTTTAGTTCTAATACTGATACTGTCATCTGCAAAAATGTCAATCTTGCCGTCGCTGGTGATTTCTAACCAAGCAGTTCCTCTACTGTTACCAATATAGATTAAATCTTCTGAATTATGAAGAAGAATTTGATGTCCAGTGCGTGTTCTTAATCTTATAAGTTCATTATGAGGTCTATCTCTAAGAGCTGTTTCGCCTGCTTCTACAGATACATATTCTGGAGGACCATCAGTAGGTAATGTTTTGCGTTCCCATTTGTCATCACCGTCGTCCATAACAAAACTTGATCCTCCTAAGCGACTGATAAAAGCAGCAGCAACCTTATGCTCATGTTTACCTACTTTGCCTTGTTTTCCAGACTTATCGGTTGGTCCAGGAGTTGAGATTCCAAAACACATCGATGGTACTTCACGACGCCCGCTAGACGTTGTAATACCTCTAATGTCATCTTTTAACAATCCTTGATCTTCTAATACTTTTGCTATAGGATGTTCTGGTTTTAATTTTTTAGTAGTGTCGCTTTGAACTTCAGGGTGAATAATTTTGTTATATTCACTAACCGGTACTCTTTCTTTCTCTTTGTCAGTTTTGCGACTATCATCTACTACATAACTTGTTGCTGCATACCCAGGAACTTCAAAGTTCATGTCTTCATCTTGCACACAACCAAACCAATAACCTTTTCGCGTGTCTCCACCAATAAAGATACAGGCAACAATGGTACCTACATCAGGCGGTACAAACCACATACCGTATGATTTTTGTGTTTCGTCGTGCGTGTCGGGACTGTCTCCTACAAACTCCATACTAGTTGTACCGTAAAACGGATTTAGATGCTTGACAACTCGTAGCTGTCCTTCTCGATCTTCGTCATTACCCGACTCATGTATCAATTGCACTTCTAGAGTGCCCATATATGCAGGGTCCAGATGACTAACAACCTTGGCCAAAAACGGCCCCGGTTCTGGATTGTATATATTTGCACCGCTTCTTTCTTCTTGTGGCATATAACCCCTTTATGGATACCAAATTCCTGGATCGTCGGGCATTGGTTCTTTTGGAGGGAATGAACCGCCGCCGGCGTCGACAACACCAATCTTTTTAGTTAGCGTAAGTTTCTGCGTAAACTTTCCTCTATTGAATATGCTGGCACACTGATGTACTCTGTAGTAACCACTAAATTCTCTAACAGGTTTACCATCTCCTCCGAAGTCATATAGACCCGAGCTTGTATTTGCATCTTCAGGCATTCTAAATCTTAAACGTATATAAACTTCGCCTTTTTGCCATTCCATTGATTCATCGTCAACTAGTGTAAAGTTACCCATTCCACTATCGCCAAGAAAATAAGGATCACCTAGAATATCTAATTCTAAATTAATCATATCGTTGCCAGTATTAACTAGATCATGAAACTGTCTAGCAGCAATAGTAGGTGCATCATCAAAACTTGCTCCGCCAAAATTTGCAGTTCTTGTTTGATTTTTATCTCGTCGAGCTTTTTCTGGGCCAGGTGAACCTGCATTTTCTTTTTCAGGAGGAGTTCCGCCTGAATGTACAGGAGCAGCATTACTGCTTCTTTGAGCTAAATTTTTGTCCTCAGAGTTTGCTCCGCCATCATGGTTAAATGTTTTATAAAAACCAACTTTATAATCTATATTCCAATTTAAAATATCGTAATTTTTTCCTGTGTAATACCATTGCAAATCTCTTTTAATAGGAGGTGGAGCTGTTGTTGTATTAGGAGGATAAAACTTAGCAGCATCAACTTCATATTGAACTACTCTAAAAATAATTTTTTTAGCTTTTTCACCAGTTAACGGATCTTCAGCTGAAATGTTATGAAATCTGGTCTCAATACGCCACCATTTAACTGTATTGCCTGGGTTATCTAAAGCTTTACGAGCATAGTCACTTGACAAAATAATTTGATTTATAATATCTTGAACTGTAGATCCTTTAGCAAATTGATATTGACCATTTTTAGTATCAATTTGCACTTCACCTCGTTTATAAATTCCGTTTTCGTAAGTAGCTCCGTCTTGTGCAAACGGACTGTCTGCTCGATTAAATTGACTAAGTCCTAATTCTGCTTCTCCAATATCGTTTCCGTCCGAATCATCTACGCCCGGTGGGGGTGGAAAACAGATTTCGATCTCATGTGCATATGTTACCGTCTTTTTTCGATCTCTGTCGTCTCTAAACTTTTTATTAATAACTTCTTTTAAACTTTTTTCAGCATATTTTAATACATCTTTAACTTTGTAAGGACCGCCTTTATTACACGTGATTGCCTGGTCTGTTTTAATCTCTCCAAATGATTTATTCATTCCGCCTTCAGACCACGGATAACAACTAATTTCGTATTCTGCACCTCGTTTAGTTACTCGCATGTTGAGATCTAAAATTTTTAAGTGCATAAACTTATCTGTGCCAGGAATAGTTTGTGATACTCCTTCATGCCCATAATGACCTGTGAATCGTATAGCAAGCTGATACGGGGCAGCATTATAATTTTTATGCCCAGCGTAATCGGCTGCTACTTGTAATGTTTCCCAAAATTTTCCCATGCTGTAAGGCTCTACCACAGTAAAAGAAATGTTTAAAGCATTTGAGTTTCCTGTAGTTTCATCGAGTCCAACAACACCATTTATACGAACATTGTCTATATAAGTTTGAGCACCAACAGTATAACCGTTTGGCATATCAATAATTGGTACACCAACACCCATGCCTCGGGCACCGCTATTAACTTCGCCGTCGCTTAAGGCTGACAATCTAAACAAATATGTAAAAGATGCGTAAGCATGTAACGGATTTGAGCTGGCGCCGCCACCACCACCGCCACCGCCGCTGCCGCCACTAGACGTTGCTCCGCCGCCTCCTCCTGGTAACATTCCAGCAATAGCACTAATAGATTGGCTAATTGCACCGACTGCCGATGCTACACCAGCAACTGCACTTGCCGCTACGGCAATATTTCCCGCAACTGCTGTTAATTTACTATTCCCTGCAAGTGTCCCAATTGCTGCAACTGCGCCGGCTGCTGATCCAATACCAGCAGCTACTCCAGGTATAGCACTAATAATTCCAGTACCAACATTTGTTACTCCGCTTACTGCTGCGTTTCTAACAACATCCGCTGAACGACCTATGCCAGTAGTTGCTTGATTAATAGAATTTGTAACACCCTGTACTGCTACAGAGGCTTGTTGAATTTGAGTACTAAATGTTGCAAATGGCATATTATAATCCTAATGCTTTTTTTAGTTCTTCGCCTTTAGGAATATAGATTTGTAAACCAGGAATAAAATCATAAATTGGATCTTGTATTCTATCTAAATTTCTTTGCATAAAAACCCACCAAAGTTTTGGTGTTCGATACAAGTCATAAGCTAATAAATCTGGTCTATAAGTATACTGACTCTCTATAGTGTAAAGATAATCATCCCCGTCAGCAGGAATAGGACGGATGTTTAAAAAATCTAAATATCCTTGACTAACTGTTGTTGTTTTCCAAGGACTAGTGTCTTTATATTTTGCTGTATAACTAGCCATTATACCCATTTCCCGTTATGAATTGAAGAAAGGCTAAATCCTTTCACTTCTTCTCTACTGTATATAGGTTGTAGCGAAACATTAAAATTACTCTTAATAGGAACATGATCACTTCCAGCAGCAATATAATCAACTCCATTAGGAAGGTCAACAGTAAAACTTTTTACTATAACCGGTATTGCATTAAACACATGATCGCCATAAGCGTCAAATTTACAAATAAAAGGCGGATTTCCATCTGGAAACATTTTAACACTTTTTCTTAAAAAGTTTACAGCTTTAACCCATTCCATTCCTTGCATGGCATCTTCGTTATACCAAGGTGCAGAGATATTAATCGATTCTGCTTTAGAATTTTGATAAGCAAAAAAACTATAGTTTTGATGTGTTATTGGAACTTCTTCGTAACTGGCACCGCCAGATATTGAAATTGTTGGTGTATAAGGAAATATTAATTTGTCGCCGCCAAATCCAGTAATTCTCGCACGCCAGTCGCCCCCGGCACCCCCGCCGCCGCCTCCGCCGGCTAATGCACCAAATGCTCCGGCAATTCTACCCACGGCGCCGGTCGCTTGATTTATAGCACCGCTAAATAGTGCGGCGCCGGCTGCAACTCGAGCTATAGGGTTTCCGCCGGGAGGTAGATTGATACTTCTTAGTGCCGATATAGATGCTGCTGCTGAGGTAATATTATTAAGGGCGCCAGACATTCTGGCTGCTGTTCCGGCCACAGTACCAACTACCCCAACTGCCTGACTAGCTATTGAACCTACTGATGACGCAACATTACCAATAGATCCGGCAAATGAATCAAAATTTGGCATCATTTATTCCTTTTTGTCCTATTATTTAGTTGACAAAATTAACTGCATAGTTTATAGTATAGGGTATGACAACCATGACAACAAAAGTTAACTACTTAAACAACAAAGATTTACTAGAAGAAATACACAAAAGTAAAGTTACCTACTGTAGCTTTGCTAAACCAGAATATCATAGATATGATATTATTTTACCTAGTATTGAAAAAATAAACATTCGAACAATTGCCGAAGCTAAACGTAATCAAGCTAAAAGATTAGGGCAACAAAGTTTTGAACGAAGAAAAGCCGCGGGAGAAAAAATCAAAGCTAGCGAATGTGAAATTGATTATAAAAAAATCAATAAGCAAGATTTAATATTCCGAATTATGACATTTGATCATATTCCTCTAAATAGTACTCGTAAGAAAAATCCAAAAACTTTAGCTGATCATCGTGACAAAGTTAATTTTCCGCCCTTCCAACATTGGAAATTTGACGAAAACGATATATTAGTATGCGTTGGAAAAAGTCATTGGCGAGGAGGTCTTGACAAAGGTAAGTTTAGTAAAGATCACGGACAAATAACCAATACACTAGCCCGCATGTATATTAAACTATGCGAACGATATGCTACTAGAGGCAATGTTCGAGGGTATACATACAATGATGAAATGCGTGGGCAAGCAATTTTACAGCTTACACAAATTGGATTACAATTTGACGAATCTAAATCTGATAATCCGTTTGCTTATTTTACTGCGGCTGTTACTAATAGCTTTGTTCGAATTATTAATATTGAAAAACGCAATCAAGTAATCCGAGACGACTTACTTGAAATAAACGGAATGAACCCAAGTTATACAAGAATGAGTGAAGGTGATCATGCCGCGGCTCTTAAACGAAATGAAGTTTCTGATGATTGACCTTTATAACAATCTAGTGTACACTTTACTGCTGGAGATCATATATTAATGAGTTTATTTAAAAAAGTAGCTTGTTTTACAGACATACACTTTGGTTTAAAATCAAACAGTCAAACACACAATCAAGATTGCGAAGAATTTGTAGACTGGTTTATTAAACAGGCCAAGTTTCACGGCTGTGACACCGGCATGTTCCTTGGTGACTGGCATCATAATCGTAACAGTCTTAATATCACCACAATGGACTATAGTCTTAGAGCATTAGAGAAGCTTGGTAAAGCTTTTGATCAATTCTATTTCTTCCCAGGAAATCACGATCTTTACTATAAAGATAAGCGTGATATACATTCTGTAGAGTTTGGCAAGTACATTCCTGGTATTACTATTGTTAGTAAACCAGAAACAATTAACGAAGTTACTATGTGTCCTTGGCTAGTAGGTGACGAATGGAAATCTATTAGTAAAAAAGATAGTAGATATGTCTTTGGTCATTTTGAATTACCTCAGTTTATGATGAATGCTATGGTACAAATGCCAGATCACGGTGAAATACAATTAGATCACTTTAATCGGTATGAACTAGGATTTAGCGGACACTTTCATAAACGGCAACAAAAGAAAAATATGATCTATATTGGCAATGCCTTTCCTCACAATTATGCAGATGCATGGGACGACGAACGAGGTATGATGGTCATGGAATGGGGTGAAACACCTATGTATATTAATTGGCCTGGTTGTCCTAAATTTAGAACTCTTAAATTAAGTGAACTTATAGACAATGCTGATAAAATCCTAACAAATAAGATGCATCTTAGAGTTAGCTTAGATATTGATATCAGCTATGAAGAAGCTAATTTTATCAAAGAAAACTTTATAAACAATTACGATATAAGAGAATTAACACTTATTCCCGAAAAGAAAGAAGTTGAAATTAATACAGATATTGATATTAAGGCATTTGAAAGTGTTGATCAAATCGTAAGTAATCAACTAGTAAATTTACAAGTTGGTTCATTTGATCCAAAAGTATTGCTTAATATCTATAATAATCTATGAGTATAAAATTAAAAGAATTAACTGTTAAAAATTTTATGAGCGTGGGTAATCAAACCCAGGCTGTCAATTTTGGCCGAGAACAGCTAACCTTAGTGTTAGGCGAAAATCTAGATCAAGGGGGTGATGATTCAGGGAGCCGTAACGGCACAGGAAAAACCACAATCGTCAACGCACTAAGCTATGCTCTTTTCGGCCAAGCCCTTACTAATATTAAAAAAGACAATCTAATCAACAAAATTAATAATAAAAATATGTTGGTTACGCTGTCTTTTGAAAGAAGCGGTACCAAATATCGCATTGAACGGGGTCGAAAACCAACTGTTATGAAGTTCTTTGTAGATGATAAAGAACAAGATATAGACGATCAAGATGACAGTCAAGGTGATTCTAGAGAAACACAAAAGGATATTGATGAATTGTTGGGTATGAGTCATACCATGTTTCAAAACATTGTAGCTCTTAATACCTATACTGTTCCGTTCCTTAGTATGAAAGCCAATGAACAAAGAGAAATCATTGAGCAATTACTAGGTATTACGCTATTAAGTGAAAAAGCCGAACTATTGAAAGAGCATGTTAGGCAAACTAAAGAGCAAATTCAACAAGAAACATCTGACATTGAAGCTGCTAAGAAATCTAACGAACGTATACAGCAAAGTATTAACGGGTTAGAAACAAAACAAAACGCTTGGCGTAAACAACAAACTGACGATCTAGAAAAAATAGCTGCAAATGTCATTGAGCTCAAAGATGTTGATATCGATAAAGAGCTTATACAACATGCCAAACTTAAAAATTACGACGAGCTATCTGCTAAAATTAAAAGTTTAAACAAAGAAAAGGCTACGCTCGAAACTGCTATTATACAAGCAGACAAACAAGTTACAAAATACACAAAAGAAGTTGAACAGTTAAAAAATAACGAATGCCCAATGTGTAAACAAGGGTTGCATACACTTTCTCATGGCGACCTAATCACACAAGCAGAAAAGAATTTAGAAGATGCAGTTGCATATTTGCAAAGCACATCCAACAACTATGCTGGAGTAGTTCAAGAGCTTGAGACCATTGGTGATATAAATGGTAGGCCTACTACATTTTATGAAACTGTTGAAGAAGCTCTTAAACATCAGAATAATTTAACTACTCTTGAAGCTGCTTTATTAAAACGCAGTGAAGAAAAAGATCCATATCAAGAGCAAATTGATGAGTTACAAAATACTGCTATTCAAGAAATCAGCTGGGATAAGATTAACGAATTAACTGTTCTTAAAGATCATCAGGAATTCTTATTAAAATTGTTAACTAACAAAGACTCATTTATACGTAAAAAGATTATTGATCAGAATCTTGCATATCTGAATAACAGACTTACTTACTATCTTGACAAGATGGGATTACCGCATCAAGTTAGTTTCTTAAATGATTTAAATGTTGAGATCACACAACTTGGTCAAGATTTAGACTTTGACAATCTAAGTCGAGGCGAACGTAACAGACTTATTCTAGGATTAAGTTGGGCGTTCCGTGATGTATGGGAAAGTTTATATCAAAATATTAATCTTTTATTCATTGACGAATTAGTAGACAATGGTTTAGATGCCGCTGGTGTTGAAAATGCTTTAGGTGTACTTAAGAAAATGGCTAGAGAACGTAACAAAAACATTTATTTGATCAGTCATAAAGACGAACTGATCGGTCGTGTTAACAATGTTCTTAAAGTTATTAAAGAAAACGGATATACTAGCTATGCTAATGATCTAGAAATAGAAGAATGAGAACTAGGCACTTACACGAAGCGTTGATGAAAGAGTTCCGTGCATATTTTGAAGAAAATCAAAAGTACGAAACATATGAACATCACGCTAGTGGAATTAGATTAAGAAAACATTTATATGAAATTAGGCGTATCGCATTAGAAATGCGAGAAGAAATACTGACTACACGTAAAGAAAAACAGGCCGCTCAAAAGACCAAGGCTAAAAAGGCACAAGATAATACATAGTACATGCTATGGACATATCAAAATCAACAAGTGGAAGAAATCCCCGAAGGCGTAATTGGCTTCGTTTATCTTATTACAAATCTTACTACCGGACAAAAGTACATAGGCAAAAAACTAGCACAGTTTAAAAAGACTAAACCACCACTCAAAGGCAAAAAATTAAAACGCAGAAGCACAGTAGAAAGCGATTGGCGTGATTATTGGGGTTCATCAGACAGATTACAGGCAGACGTTACATCATTAGGTCCAGAAAAATTCACAAGAGAAATACTTTATTACTGCAAATCCAAGGCAGAAATGTCATATCTAGAGGCAAGAGAACAATTTGAACGCAGAGTCTTAGAGTCTGATGAATACTACAACGGTATTATCAACTGTAGAATTGGCGGTTCAAACATTCTAAGGCAACGCCTACAAGAACAAGCACAGGCAAAATCAAACGGTTAAAGCTCAGCGCAGGCTAAGTTCGTGCGCCCAAATCCCTGGTGATGTCGCAGGGTAAGGAAATCTCTCGCCGTTGTGAGTCAATAGCAACTATCCTTAACAGGACGATGTTCGGATATGCCTACATACAACCGGATTTGCTGTTAGAAAATAATTTAGAAAAGGCTAAAAGAAGGGTAACTCCCTAACGGCTGTACAGATGATAGCGTATTTGTGCATGCCTGCCGTTGTAAAAGACGGGACGAGTAGGTACCGGACAACCGCCTACGCTGAGTGTGTAATATATTTTACAAGTTTTTGTACAATATATTGTACATTTTATAGTCCTAACGCTGTGTGACATGTTCAACTCAGATAATGTTTCTTAGCCCTAACGGGCTAAGTGTGACTGAACAATCTAGATAATATTTAAACTGCTTCGCAGTAAAAAAAGAAAACAATAAGTTCGAGCGATAGCGAAGAACAGAAGAACGTTAGTTCTTCTTTAATAAATATAAAACTATGAAGATTTATGAAATTGTTTCTGAAGAAAAGCAAGTAGATGAATTTCTAGGAGCAATACCTGGAGTAACTAGAGCTGCTGATGCTATTAAAGGAGCTTATCAAGGCTATCAAAGAGGCAAAGCTCTTAAAGCAGCTAAAGCTGCTAGAGATGCACGTCAAGCAAAAAACATATTTGGACAATACAAATATAGTCTAAAAGGGCTTAAAGGTCAAGATCGTTTAGACATGATTGCCAAAAGAGCTGCTGCATCTGCAAAAGCAGTTGAAAAAGCTAAAAAAGGTTACGCACTAGTTCCTAGTTTTAGTACGGTGTTGCAAGGTCTAGGATTAGGAGCCATTGTTTATAACTATATGGTTGAAATTGCTGCCGTTGAAGAAGATTTTGAAGAATACAAAGCTGCTACAGAAGCAGGTAAACCAGTTGAAAACAAAGATAATATGTTTGCTGAATCTAAATCTGTTGGCGAAGCAAGAGAACAGGCTTTAGAAATAAGAGAAGAATTATTAGGGTATGCATCTGCACAAATGTTAGCAGTAGCAGGTCTTGCAGGAAAATTTGTTAGCCTATTAGGTTCTGCAATTAAAATTGTTCCAGTATTTGGTCCTTTAATAGCAGTGCCTACTAAAGGCCTGGGATGGGTGTTAAACAAGTTAAGTGGAGGAAATTCTGCGTTGGCTACTAGTGCTCGACTAGCTATGGTAGCATGGGTATCAAGTCCTCAAGGTATTGAATTTCTTAGAAAATGGTCTGATGGAGTGTTAATAGCTGCCGGATACTGGGTCACTAGTTGGTTAGGTAGAGGAGTTGCCGCTGCCATTGACACTATGATGGATTTAGCAGATGAAGCTGCTAAATGGGTTAGTGAAAAAACTGGTGTTGATATTAGCGTACCTGATGCTGCTAAATCAAAATTAACAGGCACTAAAGCAGAAAGAGATGCAGAAACTGCGGCAAAAGGCGTAGCAGGTCCTAGCGGCCCAACTATTAACGGTATTGCGATAACAGACAAAGATGGATTTTTGAGATCCGATCCAGATTTTTATAATAATATGAAAATTAGAATAGCTGTTAAACAAGCTTTAGAAAAAGGAGAACCTAATCCTTTAGATCAAGCTAAACGTAAACCAGGTGTGCAGTATCCAACATTTAACATGACTACAAAGAGTTTTAATTAAATTAAATTCATTCCGCTTTTCTTAGTAGCTTCTATATTTTCTTCAATAATTTTATTCATGATCAATCGATCTTCATATGAATAAATGTGAAATAAATCTTGGCTGTTTACGCCTCCCCGCATATACCAACTAATTCTAAATATTTCATCTTTGATATTTTTAGTTTCGTTTTCTAAAAAATTTACAAAGTCTTCAATTTCAGAATTAGAGGCTCTCAACAGCCTTATGCGAAAAAACTTGATTGGTCCATAGTGACAGTAATAATATTTTCTGTACCGCAGTTAGCACATACAACTTTCTGCTCAGGCATATTCCAAACTTCTTTGTTTTGTTCAAGTTTTTCTTTGATAAGTTTGTAAGATTCGCGATCTGTATTACGCAGCCATTCTTCAATGTGATTTTTTTCTGCTACCATTTGCCCATCAACTTGTACATTTTCAATTACTGTAAGGAATAACTGTAATTGTAATTCTGAAAGGTTAGCGTAAATTTGATCAATTTGACGTTGTCTTTCTTCGTCTTTAAGTTCGTTCACCTGTGACAGAGTTTTTTGTAATTTAAAGTTTTCAATACTAAAATAACTCATTTCTTCATACTGTAACGGACGAATCTTAATAATCAAATTATCAAAAATTGGTACAGTATTTGTAAATTTTAAAGAATTAAAGTAATCTAAAAAGTTATTCAATTCAATTTCATAATCATTTTCTGTACCGCACTTTGTACAAGTCTTACTCACCGTCATTTTTGGACCAAATGTAGCTATTCTAATTGCAATTAAAACTGCATCTAAGTCTATAGATGGCATTTGTTTAGCATTTTTAATGTACGGACAACAGCTTTCAATTACTTTTGTTGTGCCTTCTCCAGTAAACAAAGCGTCAGGAGTTTTCATAATAATTTCATCCATGCCGCTCATAGCAAAAATTGGCACATTGCTATAATCTCCTTGTAAGGAGCCTGTTTCATAGTATAAACCTTTGCTAGGCAATGAAAGATAAACTTTAGGTTGTCTAAAAAACTTTTGTAACGGATTGGTTTGAGTCATTGATTTGATTCCGATAAATATTATTACTGATATTTATATACGCAGATTTCACCGGAAAAATAAATGGCAACAAAAGTCAATGACGCAGATGTTAATGAATTAGCTGGCGCAATAGCCAAGGCTTTAAAAAGTAGTGGAATTGGAGGATCTAAAGGTCCTTCAGGTGTTGGTTCTGGCGGAAATGTTAACTTAGGTGGCGAAAAACTTAACGTTTTTGAATTAGCTGTTGAAGGTGCAGGAAAAGGCGTCGACGCTATGAAAACTGCCTACGACAAAGTTTCTAAAGAATTAGAAGCTGGCATGGGCACTTGGAGAGATTTTACCAAATCTGGTATAAGTTTTAACAACGATATTATTGGCATGCAAGTTGCTGCCATGGGCTCTAGAGTTAGTTTAGCAGAATTTGGTCAAACACTTAAAGAAAATCAAACTAACCTAGCAGGATTTGGCGGTGGCATAGGTGAAGGTGCTAAAGCATTTGCTAATCTATCTAAAAAGATGTTTGATGCAGGAGAAGCAACAGACAGTCTTAGACAGCTAGGTTATACAAATAAAGAGCTTAACGATGTTCTAGCTTTACAAGCTGGAATGATTGGCTCTAGTATGCGAAAAGGTGCAGAAAAAGACGAAATAGCAATTAAGTCTGCTCAAGATTTAGCCTACGAAATGGATATGATTGCCAAGTTAACTGGCAAGAGTCGTGAAGCGCAAATGGAGTCGCAAAAGAAATTAGCCGCAGATGCCGCGTTCCAAGCCAAGTTAGATCACGCTACTCGCAACATGGGGGAAAAAGAAGCTGCTGAGTATAGGGCTAAAATAGGTGCAGAAGTTGCCAAAGCTGAAGCAATGGGACTAGGACAGTCATTTAAAGAGACATTTACCTACGGTCAAGTTATGAGCAAGCAGGCTGCTACGGAACAGACTATTGCCGGTAAAGCTGGTGTAGAAGCAGCAAGAGCAGCGCAGGCAGCAGCAGCAGGAAACTTTGAAGAATCAACTCGAAGATTAGGAGTAGCTCAAGACGAAACTATCAAAATGAACAAGAGTGCTGCCTTCCAGCAACAGGTTATATTTGGACAGTTTAGCGGAGCAGCAGGTGAAGCTGCTCAAAAGCAATACATGGCTAATAAAGCTATTACTGATACGGTTAAAGCAATTGAAAAAGAAGAAGCATTTAGAGGAAAATCTGTTGAAGAAATTAAAGCAGAAGCAGTTAGAAGAGTAGAAAACGATCAAAAAAATGCAGCTGGATCAACTAAAGCAGTGCTCAATGTTGAACAACGAATGAATGATCTAGCAAGTGTTATGGGTAATGCTGTAATTAAACCGTTGAATGAAAAAGTCAACCCAGAACTTAATAAATTTGCAGATGCTATATTAGGTGCAAGATCGGCGTTAGTTAAAGGTGCACCAGACAAAGGTGTATCAAAAGCACTAGAAGACGAGATTGAAGTAGGTAGACAACAACGTATACAAGGTAAAGATAAACCTAAAGGTCTTGCTCAAGCTGTAGGATACGGAACCGAAGTTGTTGGAGATGTTAGTTCAGCAGGATTAGGGGCACTTAACAAAGGCGCAGCTAAAGTTGGGGAAGCTGTTCAAAAACGTCAAGGCGGTAGTCTTGAAATGGCAGGACGATTGTTTGAAAACTGGGGTCAAGGCACAATGGTAGAGCTTCATGGTTTAGAAGCTGTTATGCGTCCTGAAGATATGAAAAAAATTCTAGGTGCATCAATGGGCGGCATGGGCGAAGCAATGAAAAACGTTCAACAATCAATGCCGCAGATTAAAATGCCTGAGATTAAAATCCCTACTACACCAATGCCTGACATGTCTGTAAACAGTCAGGTTGATGCAATAACTAGAAAAATGTTAGGCACAGGATCAATAATGTCTAAAGATGCTGCTATGATGGAAGCTACTAAGAAACCAGATTTAATGGCTGGAGGATTAGATCTTTCAGACATGTCAAAAAATATTAGTACAAGTTTTAGCTCAGTATTTGGTGGTGCGGCTAAAAGTATACAGATGCCGCAAGCAGATCTAGCAGAATTAACAAAACCGTTTTCAGATTCTTTTGCAGGGTTTACATCTAAACTTAAAACATTTGCTAAATCTAGTAAAGAAAAAATTGTTAATGAACCATTTGATGAGTTTGCTGGATTAGATGAAGCTATTGCTAAACAATTACCATTTGATGAGTTTGCTGGATTAGATGAAGCTATTGCTAAACAATTACCATTTGATGAGTTTGCTGGATTAGACGAGTTTATAGCTAAACAATTACCATTTGATGAGTTTGCTGGTCTTGATGAAGCTATTGCTAAACAAATGGCTACAGATACAGAATTTGGCGACCTTGCCGGTGCTATGTCCAAAGTATCGCAGGATGTTCATGATGAGTTTGGTGATCTTGCTGGAGCAATGAAAGATGCTGCTGAACGTATGTACCCTGATACAGAATTTGGAGACCTTGAAGGAGCTATGGCCAAAGTGGCAGCAGATGTAGATACAGAATTTGGAGACCTTGAAGGAGCTATGGCCAAAGTGGCAGCAGATGTAGATACAGAATTTGGAGACCTTGCTGGTGCTATGAAACGTGCGGCTGAAGACATGGCTCCTGATACAGAGTTTGGTGATCTTGATGGTGCTATGGCTAAAGCTAGTAAAGACATAGATACAGAATTTGGTGATCTTGATGGTGCTATGAAATATGCACAAGCTCAACCGTACGATGAATTTGGTGATCTAGATGCTGCAATTGCAGCACAACAGCAACCAGTTGATGAATTTGGAGATCTAGATGGTGCTATAGCTAGGAATTCAATGGACGACATGTTAAAGTCAACAAGTCCAACAACAGCACAACAACCTGGCCGAGGTAAAATTGATATCAATAGTTTTACATTAAGCAAATCTGGCATGCCAATAGCTAAACCTAAATCAACAGCAGCGGCGGCCCCTAGCAAGCCTGCAGAAAAGCAAGCAAGTCCAGGCAAAGCAATTAATCCAGAAACCGGTGAAGAATACACACCGGTTGGTGCTGAAACTGCTAGTAAGCCCGGATCTAGTCCAACAGCTAAATCTGAATCAGCAGCCAGCGGTGCAGGAGGCAGCGGTAGTAAATCTACTCTTGATGATGTAGTTAAAGCTCTTACAGCGTTAAATAGTAAAGTAGGTCAATTAGTTTCTACTTCAGAACAAGGTTTTGCTTCAGTGGCTAGATCTAATAAGTCTATGAGCAACAACCTATACGAGAGAGCCAAAGCATGAGTTGGAAAAAATACTTTACACCTGTAACAGTTGATAGTAATCCAGGAACATATAGTCCAATTGGATCTAACTCATCACGCCCGGGACCAGCTAGAGCAAATTATTCTAGCTTCCTACCGGATGTTTATACTGGGGCACCAAATCGTATTGAGCGTTATTTGCAATACGATACTATGGATATGGATTCTGAAGTCAATGCTGCCTTAGACATTATTGCAGAATTTTGTTCACAAAAGAATAGAGAAAATCATACACCGTTTACTCTCTTTTACAAAACTAAAGCAACAAATTCAGAAATTGCTATCTTAAGAGAATACTTACAACAGTGGTGTAAGTTACAAAAGTTTGAAACTAGAATCTTTAGAATTGTACGTAATGTATTCAAATACGGCGATGCTTTTTTTATTAGAGATCCAGAAAATAAAAAATGGCAGTACTTAGATCCTGGTAAAATTACAAAAATTATTGTAAATGAATCAGAAGGTAAAGCACCTGAGCAGTATGTTATTCGTGATTTAAATCCTAACTTTATGGATTTAGTTGTTACTACAATTAATCCTAACACAATGAATACTAACAATAGGGGCACTGCTTATGCGGCAGGCGGAGCCGCAGCTAGAGGTAATGCTAGCGCATACCCTATTAGTCCAGGTACTAGATTTAGTAATAATCAAAATGAAGTAGCAATTGAAGCTAAACATATGGTTCATTTAAGCCTTTCAGAAGGGCTTGATAACAATTATCCTTTTGGTAATAGCTTATTAGAAAACGTTTTTAAAGTATATAAGCAGAAAGAATTGCTTGAAGATGCTATTATTATCTATCGTGTGCAACGTGCGCCAGAACGTAGAGTATTCTACGTTGACGTAGGTAATATGCCGAGTCACTTGGCTATGAGTTTTGTTGAAAGGGTTAAAAATGAAATTAATCAAAGAAGACTACCAAGTGCTACTGGCGGTGGTACTAACGTTATTGATTCAGCGTATAACCCGCTATCTATCAACGAAGATTACTTCTTCCCCCAAACCGCTGAAGGACGAGGAAGTAAAGTTGAAACTTTACCTGGAGGGACGAATCTTGGTGAGATTGACGATTTAAAATACTTTACTAACAAGTTATTCCGTGGGTTGAGAATTCCAAGTAGCTATCTGCCTACAGGTGCAGATGACAGCCAAGCGCAGTATAACGATGGGCGAGTTGGCACAGCATATATTCAAGAACTACGTTTTAACAACTATTGTCAACGTTTGCAAAGTTTAATGCAAGAAATGTTTGATCAAGAATTTAAACTTTACTTGTATGATAGAGGCGTTAACATTGACTCAAGTATGTTTGAGTTACAGTTTCAACCTCCACAAAACTTTGCTACATATCGTCAAGCAGAACTAGACGGACAACGTGTACCGCAATTCCAACAGCTATTGCAAGTTCCGCATATGAGTAAACGTTTTGCTATGAAACGATTCTTAGGATTAACTGACGAAGAAATGGCAGAAAACGAACGTCTATGGGCAGAAGAAAATGGTAAGAGCCAAGCAATACCTACAGATAGTTCTGGAGAAATGCGTTCAGCTGGTATAAGTCAAGCAGGTATTGAAAGCGACTTAGGCGACTTAGCAGATGAAGCAGCACCGCCTGACGCTGGCGCAGCCGCTGTTGGAGCACCTGCTGCTACACCAGCTGCACCGATTACACCTCCAGCAGCATAAATATTTGATATGATTTTACGTGAACTTTTTTATGCTGACAAAGACATGCAATCTGTGTCTAATGATCTACGCAGTTCTCCTTCTCGCGACAGCACATCAGTAAAAAGAAAAGACACAAGAAAAACTCGTCTTACATTAAAACAAATTAACGAGCTTAGAAAAGCTAGTGAATCACATATACTTGAACAAGAAAAAGAATTAGAGCTAATTCAATCAATGTATATGACTCCTGCACAACCTGCTGCATAAATTAGTTTATGAGAAGTTTTGTACTAGGAAATGGGCGTAGCCGCCTATTAATAAACCCGACTGAATTAAAACCCTACGGTAATATCTATGGTTGTAATGCTCTTTATAGAGAATTTGAACCTGATTATCTTGTTGCAGTAGATAGCAAAATGATTATAGAAATTGCCAATGCTAGATATCAGTTAAATCACGAAGTTTGGACTAACCCTAATATAAGATATAGAACATTTAACGGATTTAAATATTTTGAACCTAGTCTAGGTTGGAGCTCGGGACCTACTGCATTATATCTAGCAACAAAGCATCAGCCTGTAGAAATTTTTATATTTGGATTTGATTTTACTGGAGTTAATGGAAAAGTAAACAACATTTATGCAGATACTGACAACTATAAAACTTCAGATCAACCAGCAACTTACTATGGCAATTGGGAAAGACAAACAGAAAGTGTTGTAAAAACTAATCTTAAAATTCGATTTTATCGAGTAGTTGATGACACTTATTATACCCCATGTTGGGAACAGCATAATTTTAGACATATGCATATTAACGAATTTAAAAAATTACAAGAAACGTGGCCTAAAATACGTTAAAATTAGGCCATTATACACCGATTATTACAATTAAGTGTAAATATATTTGACAGCCTTGCAACCTATAGGAGACAAAACATGACTGATCGAAATAAGTTCGAGCAGATGCTCGAACATCTTATTAATGAAGAAAGTGACAAAGCCAAAGAGCTTTTCCATCAACTAGTAGTTGAAAAATCTCGTGAAATCTATGAGCAAATTCTTGCTGAAGATTTCCAAGTAAACGAGGAAGAAGACGAAGAAGAAATGGACGAGTCTAAAGACGAGGATGATGAAGAACTAGATGAATCAGCCGAAGAGGATGATGAAGAACTAGACGAAGAAGCCTCTGAAGATGATGAAATGGATGAGAGTTTTGGTTTTGCCGAAGGCGGAGATGAAGACAAAGGTGACGTAGGCGGCGACGCTGGCGACGACTTTGTTGATGACATTGACGCTGACATGGGCGACGAAGAAGAAGGTTCAGAAGGAGAAGGCGATCTAGAAGACCGTGTTGTTGATCTAGAAGACGCTCTTGACGAACTACGTTCAGAATTTGAAGCATTAATGGCCGACGAAGGCGGCGACGACATGGGCGGAATGGACGACATGGGCGATGACATGGGCATGGACAAAGATCTAGAAGATAGCTTTGTTCGTGAATATGTAGAAAAAGTAGGTTCACCAAAGCACGGTGACAACGGCGCAAACGCTAAGTCAATTGTTGCCGGTAAGAACGACATGGGTGGTACAACTGCTAATATTGTTAAAGGAGGCGAAAGCACCTCTGGCGGCACAAAAGGCGGTTTAGCAAACCCTAGTACCAAAGAAGATAACGCAGGTAATGTAAACGTTCCTGGCGGTAAGGCTGGAGTTAAGCATCTTAAGAAGCAAGCTACTCCAAAAGGCGGAGATGACGGCGACAAAAGCGCAGGCAGTCCGCTAAACGGTGCTCCCGGAAGAGCAAAATAAGGTAGTATGATGAACTATCTTCGCGAAAACCTGAGTTTCGACCAAGCGAAAGTGGTCGTAGAAACCGATGGCGATGGTGGTAAAAATCTTCACATGAAGGGGATTTTTATCCAAGGCGACAAGCGGAATCAGAATCAGCGTGTTTATCCTGTACAAGAGATTGCCAGGGCTGTCAAGACCCTGAACGATCAAATCGCAGGTGGCTATTCAGTTTTAGGCGAAGTTGATCATCCAGATGACCTGAGAATTAACCTTGACCGTGTGAGCCATATGATCACAGAAATGTGGATGGAAGGCGCAGACGGTTATGGAAAATTAAAAATCCTACCTACACCTATGGGACAGCTTGTGGAAACAATGCTGAAAAGTGGGGTGAAGTTGGGAGTTTCATCGCGCGGGTCCGGAAACGTTCGTGAGGACGGTTCCGGACAAGTGTCTGATTTTGAGATTATCACCGTGGATGTGGTAGCTCAGCCCAGTGCTCCGGGTGCTTATCCTACACCGATCTATGAACATTTAATGAATACTCGTGGTGGTTATAGAAGCTTGCGTATAGCGCAAGAGGTTAAAGGTGACCCAAGGGCGCAGAAATATCTCAAAGAGAGCTTATTATCAATAATAAGCAAGCTCCAATAACAAAAGGAGAATCACATGTTGGACGCACTAAAACATCTATTTGAGAATAATGTGATTTCGGAAGAAGTAAAAGCTGACATTGAGAAAGCTTGGGAAACTCGTATTACAGAGAATCGCAACCAAGTTACTCAACAACTACGTGAAGAATTTGCACAACGCTACGAACATGACAAATCAGTTATGGTTGAAGCTATTGATCGTATGTTGGGAGACCAACTACGCGAAGAAATTAGTCAATTTGTAGAAGATCGTAATCAACTTGCTGAAATGAAAGCCAAGTATGCAGTAAAAATGCAGAACAATGCTAAAGTAATGCAAGAGTTTGTAACTCGTCAACTCTCAAAAGAAGTTAAAGAATTACATGAAGATCAAGTACAAATGGCAGCAAAATTCAAAACGCTTGAGCGTTTTGTAGTTGAAGCTCTTGCTCAAGAAATTGCAGAGTTCCATACAGATAAACAAGATCTTGCAAATACCAAGGTACGTTTAGTTCGTGAAGGACGTGATGCTCTAGCAAAAATGAAAGAACAGTTTATTAAACGTGCAGCACAATTAGTTGAAGCTACAGTTGAAAAAACTCTTACTAAAGAGATTGGTCAACTTAAAGAAGACATTGAAAGTGCTCGTCGTAATGACTTTGGTCGTAAGCTATTCGAAGCATTTGCTAGCGAGTATCAAGGAAGTTATCTAAGCGAAAAATCAGAAACAGCTAAATTGCTCAAAGTCATAGACGTGAAAGATTTAGAACTAGCAGCCGCTAAAAACGCTGTAGCAGAAGCTAGACTAATCGCAGAAAGCAAACAAGCAGAAGTTAAAGCTCTTACAGAGAGCAAGCAACGTCAAGAAATTATGAATGAACTAGTAGCCCCTTTAGGTACAAACCAAAAAGCTATTATGACAGAATTACTTGAAAGCGTACATACAACAAAACTAAAATCTAGTTTTGAAAAGTACCTACCAGCTGTAATTGCTGGTGAAGCACCAAAAAAGAAACAGGCACTTGTAGAGGCAAAAGAAGTAACAGGCAATAAAGAAACCAACAGCGTGAGTAGCAGCAAGGACGATCATAACATATATGACATTCGTCGACTTGCTGGAATATAAAACATTAATTTAGGAGAAATTATAATGTCAGAACTACTAACAAGCCGTTGGGCAGAGACCAAAGAGGCCCTTCTTGAAGGCCTACAAGGCACCAAGCGTTCAGTTATGGCTAGCACCTTAGAGAATACACGTAAGTATCTCGCAGAAAGTGCTTCCGCTGGTGCTACTTCTGCCGGCAACGTCGCAACATTAAACCGCGTGATTCTTCCAGTAATCCGTCGTGTTATGCCAACAGTTATCGCTAACGAGTTGGTCGGTGTACAACCAATCACTGGCCCAGTTGGTCAAATCCATACTCTACGTGTTCGCTATAGCGATACAAACGGTAGCGGTACAGGTGATGCAACAGCTGGTGAAGAGGCACTAAGCCCATTCAAGATTGCTGAAAGCTATTCTGGTGCTGCTGGCACTGGTAAGGCCGCTTCAACTGCTGCTCTAGAAGGTGCAGCTGGTAAGCGTATGAGCATTCAAATCTTGAAACAAACAGTTGAAGCTAAGACACGTAAGTTGTCAGCTCGCTGGACATTTGAAGCTGCTCAAGATGCACAAGCCCAACAAGGTATTGACATCGAAGCAGAAATCATGGCTGCTTTGGCACAAGAAATTACTGCTGAAATTGACCAAGAAATCCTAGCTTCTTTAACTACATTAGCTGGTTCACAAAACCAACAAGCTTATAACCAAGCTACAGTTAGCGGTACAGCAACTTTCGTCGGTGACGAGCACGCTGCTCTTGCAGTTATGATCAACCGTGTTGCTAACGTAATCGCTCAGCGTACACGTCGTGGCGCTGGTAACTATGTTGTTGTTAGCCCAACAGCATTGACAATTCTACAGAGTGCTACAACTTCTGCTTTTGCTCGCACAACAGAAGGTACATTCGAAGCTCCAACAAACACCAAGTTCGTTGGTACATTGAACAATGCTATGAAAGTTTATGTTAACACATATGCTGGTAGCGACACAGTCCTTATTGGATACAAAGGCGCTAACGAGAGCGATGCAGCGGCATTCTATTGCCCATACATTCCTCTAATGAGCTCTGGTGTTGTACTAGATCCATCAACATTCGAACCAGTTGTATCATTCATGACACGTTATGGTTATGTTGAGTTAACAAACACAGCAAGCTCTCTAGGTAATGCAGCTGACTACCTAGGTACAGTTACTATCAGTAACGCTGTATTCAGTTAATCTATAAAGTATTTTTACTTTAGTCAAAGGGCTCTTAGGAGCCCTTTTTCTTTTATAGATAAATATTATTGTCTAAATTATGTGCCTGCATGGTGCAGGACTTATGCGGCTCCATCCGCGTAGACCTAGAACGTCAAGGAGAAACCAAATGGGACGTCCATTATTTAAAGATGTTAACGGTGTAAAAGCTACACGTTCATATACAACTACTCAAGCAGGTATTAAAGTACAAGGATATTTTGGAGGCTCTTTAGCTTCTGATTATCAAATTGTTAAACAAAGAGGTGCAAAAACTTTTGTGGTTTTAAGCACAGCAACTGACGAGTTTACTGAAGCAGAAAGCATCAGCGGTATTACTGCTGCAAATCTTAATGTCGGTACACTAGTTTCTGGAACACCAGCAGCCAACGGAGAAATTCGTATTCTTGGTTCTGTACTAGGTCAAACACCGGGCGAAATTGCCATTGCTAAAATTACACGTAGGGTCGCTACAGATTTTAGTGGTAATAGATATACTTGGTATGTTGACAATGATTCATCAGGTGATGTATTAGTATTAACAGCAATCTAATATGAAAGTTTTAAGTATTCCTAACAGTGATTATAAAGTAATCACAAGAAATAACGGTAAAATAACACTAGACGTTGGTAACGACGGCGAAGTTTTAATCACAGGCGATTTAACCGTTGCAGGTGACGTAACTACAGTTCAAAGTGAAACTCTTACTGTTAGGGATAATATTATTTCATTAAACCAAGACGACCCCGGTGATAGTCAAGGTATTAGTCTTGCTTTTAATAGAGAATCTGGTCTTGAAATTAATCGCGGAACGGTTAAACCTGACGGATATTTTGTTCTAAGTGATGCTGTTGAAAGTATAAGAGCTAACGGATCATCAGCATATGGTACTTGGATATTTAAAGATGCTAACGGAGCATCAATGGGTATTCAAACTTGTTCTGTAAAGACTGGAGCAAATGAAAGTTTATTTTTAGTAAATCAAGGTAGCGGAGTAGTTACTGTTACCGGTACTGTTGACTACGAAAAAAATGCTTTAGAATATTCTGCATATTGGCCAACATATCCTTTAGGTTCACCTACATACGGTGGTCCAATAACATTAAAAGTTGGTGGCGACGATATCTTACCAAATGCCAAAGCTATGGCTGATTTTCTTACATCGGGGCTTTATTTCTTTGACGATTGGAGAATCATTGAAGCAGATACAAGTATTGCCATTTACGACAGTGCCGGGGGTAGTACTTATAGACCAAGCGGATACACTCCTCCAGTAGCTAGTAAAATAGAGTTTACGGTTGACGGTAGTGAAAGAGCAGAAATTAATGCTAACGGATTAAATGTTGACAATTTACGAGTATTTACAGATACTGTTAGTAATACCAGTGTTGGTAACGATTTAATTTTAACTGCAACAAACAACACAGTTAGAATAGATTCCGTTGTAAAGTTGCAAGAACAAGCTAGTAACCCAACTAGTACCGCAACTTATGGAAAAATATTTACTAAAGCTCCTGGGACAGGAGTCGGAACTCCAGGTAAGAGCGGTATTTACTTTGTAAATACCTTAACAAGTGACGAATTAGTTGCTAAAAATAGAGCATTATTGTTTAGCATATTATTTTAAGGATAGGAAATGGCATTATATAACACAGCAATATTAGCAACAGATACAACTTTAGCATCTGGCTCAGGTGAGCGTGCCATTACTACTGTTATTGTTTGCAATACTACTGCTGGAGATTTACCTCTTACACTATATGCAGTGGCAAATGGCGGCTCTACAGGAGCAGGAACTATGATAGTAAATGCACTAAATGTTCCAGCAGGAGATACTGTTAGTTTTGATCAAGAAAAGATGGTATTATCAACAGGCGATAGTCTTGTTGCACTAAGCACAGGTACAGGATTAACAGCAACAGTGAGTACATTGGCGGTCTAAGATGCGTTTTTTAAAAACATTAACACTTAATCGTAGAGCAATTTATGATGACAGAGTAGCTGTTAGAACAGATAGCTCTGTAATTATGAATACTACAAACAATCTTTTAATACCAAAAGGCACAACAGCTGATCGTCCAGCTAGTCCGGTCAACGGTATGATTAGATATAACACTGATTTAAACAGTCCCTACGGCGAATTAGAAGTATATCAAGGTAGTGTATGGCGTAGATTAAGATTTCAAGAACCTAATGCAATTAGTCTACAAACATTAGGCCCGGGTGACGATAGCACAACAATCTTTGGTCCGTTAACTCCCGATCCGTTTACCTATACTGCTCAAGCAGGTGTAACATGGAATGCAGCTCAGATAGCTAAAAACTTAGTTGTTGTAGTTGAAAACGTCTTTCAAATAGGCACAGTAAACTTTAATATAATTCAACAACCAACAGGCCCAGCTGGCGCTAATGAAACTTATATACAATTTTTAACAGCAGTGCCTTCAACAAAATCAATTTATATCTTCCACAAATTTGACCAGTAATACTCCGATAAATATTTGATCGGAGCTCATTATGTCACAATTAGGTCGTATCAGCGGTCAACTTCTTAAAGATAACCTTACTCGTAACGGTACAGATTTAAAATTTGATACCGACCTTCTTTACCTAAATGTTAATGCTAGATATGTTGGTATAAACACTGACACTCCTAGTAAACCTTTATTTGTAAACGATGAGTTTCAAACTACTAATTTTATCACAACTAGTATAGATGGCATTACTAATTTTAATTTAGATTTTGTAGCTAACAGTATTATTAGTCAAAACAATCTTAACATAGTTGCTTCAAACTATGCATTTGCTGACAATATTAGAACTGATAATATCAGTATTGATGCTAATAACATTGTAACACTTCAAAGTAATTCAAACTTAGAACTTAGACCTAATGGTACAGGTACGCTTGAAATTCAAGCAAATACAAATATCACAGGTAATTTAACAGCAACCGGTAACATAACTTTTGATGGTAGTATAATATTTGGTGATACTGATGCTGATAATGTTACATTACTTGCAGACGTTAACAGCGATATAATACCAGATCAAAATAATTTTTACAATTTAGGCACTAACCAAAAGCGTTGGGAAGGTGTTTATCCTGAACTTATTAACGGCCAACAAATAACATCGTTAAGTGTTATCTCTGGAGGATTAAACCTAGCACTACGTCAAGGTAATATTTGGTATGTGGCCAGTAACGGCAGTAATACTAATGTAGGCAACCATCAAAATGGACCGTTTGCTACAATAGCTAAAGCACTAAGTGAAGCTACCACAGGCGACACTGTACTAATCTATCCAGGCACATATACAGAAATTACACCGTTGACTGTACCCGCAGGTGTTAGTGTTCGAGGCTTAGGGCTACGTTCGGTAACAATTATTCCAGACTCAACTACTACTAGCGAAAACGTATTTTTACTCAACGGAGAAACAACCGTTAGCGACTTAACCGTTAAGAATTTTTATTATGATAGTGTTAACGACACCGGGTATGCATTTAGTTTTGCGCCTGGTATCACAGTAACTAGTCGCAGTCCCTATGTTCAAAATGTCACAGTAATTACACAAGGAACTACAATCACTGGAAGTGATCCTCGGGGATTTGCCAGTGGCGATGCTGGCAAAGGTGCTAGAGTAGACGGTAGCTTGGCTAATGCAGCTAGCATCGAAGCTAGCATGTTATTTCATTCTTGCACATTTATCTGTCCAGGTGTTGATGCTATTACCATGCTTAATGGTGTTAGAGTTGAATGGTTAAATTCATTTACCTACTATGCCAACAGAGGATTATATGCCTTAAACGGTGCTGCTGGTTTAGCTAATCTAGGTGTGCGTTTTGGTGCAGAAATTCGATCAATTGGTTCTGCTAGCGTATATGGAAATTACGGAGCAGAAGCCAACGGTTCAAATACTTTAATGTATTTGATTAATCATAATTTTGCCTACATTGGCGCAGGCAAAGACACTACTAACGATCCTAGTCTTAATATAGCTGCTAACGAAACTGTTGAATTAGGCGGCGGCAAAATTTATTATCAAAGTCTAGATAATAAGGGCAACTACAGAGTTGGTGATGCGTTTGCTGTTGATTTTGAAACAGGCCGCGTAACAATTTCTGGTGTAAGTGTCGGTGCCGGCGGAGTTACATCTATAAATTTTGCCAGCGGTACAGATCAAACTACTATTGATGCTAGTCAAGTATTAGTAAACAATATTAGATTTAGCAATAATATCTTATCAAGTATCTACGGAGATATAAATTTAAATTCAGTAACTAATGAATTTAACACTCCTAGTAATGTTACTGCAATTAATAACGTAGACATTACAGGAGATTTTACTGTAGATGGCATGCTTACAATTGGTAATGCATACATTGATGTTGTTGAATTTGTAGCACCTGTAGACTATGGACTACGTGCTAATGTTGATAATGCTCACAGCTTAGGCAACAGCACTAAACGTTGGCAAGATGTTAGAGTTTTTGATTCTTACATTGGTAATCTAAAAGTTTCAGATAATGTTATTACAACTTTAGATTCAAATGCTAATTTAGAATTGAGAGCCGATGGCACCGGCAGAATTTACATCCCTAACGACAATGCACAATTTGATCAAAACTTAACTGTCAACGGTACTAGTTATACAAAAAATATTTCTTTAATTGGTTCATTAACTCAACTTGGAGATGTACAACGTACAGGAAATACAACAACAGGCAACTATACACAAACTGGTAATCAAACAATCATAGGAAATGGATCATACGACGATGTATTAGTCACAGGAAATACATTAACTAGCGCATCAAGCAATGCTAATTTGGTGCTGGATGCCGCCGGTACTGGTAGAATTTTTGTACCTTTTAGTGATGTACAGGTTCTCAATAATTTTGTAGTAGAAGGATTATTAGATGGATCAATAGCTTCAGTAACTACATCAACTACTGCTCAAACATACAATAACAGTAACATTGAAATTGGTACAAATATAATTCAAACTAGCTCAAGTAATTCAGATTTAGAATTACGTGCGGCTGGCACTGGCAGAATTTATGTTCCTCAAGATAACGTTAAAGTTGATAACAATTTAACTGTTAACGGAGTTTCAAATTTAGCTATTACTAATATAACAGGGTTATTACCTAGTATAGGTACAATATCAAGAACAGGCACAACTACTCAAACTGGTAACGTTGATATTAATGGACACCTAACAGTAACTAGCAATGTTGACTTTGGTAATATTGAATTTATCAATAACAGACTAATATCAACTATATCAAACAGCAATTTAGAATTTAAAACATCAGGTACAGGAAAAATTTATGTTCCAAACAATGATGTAAAAATAGACAACGATATTGATATTCTAAGCTCAACTACTGCTGACTATGTAACTATTACCACAGAAACAACAGCTCTAACTTATTCTAATGGAAATATTACAATTAGTACTAATGTTATCGAAACAACTGAAAGTAATAGTGACTTAGAATTACGTGCAGCTGGCACTGGCAGAATTTATGTTCCTCAAGATAACGTTAAAGTTGATAACAATTTAACTGTTGATGGCACAACTACTCTAGCTAATACAACTATAACTGGATCTTTGGTACACAACGGAACAGAAAATCAAACTGGTAATACAAATCAAACTGGTAATAGATTTATAACTGGTGATTTAACAGTTTCGAGTTCTGTTGATTTTGGCGATATTGAAATTGTTAATAATCGTATTTTTACTACTCGGTCAAACAGTAACCTAGAACTAAAAACAGCTGGTACAGGAATAATAAAATTTGTGGATGCTGCTCAATTTGATCAAGCAGCTACCTTTAATACAGTAATAACGAGTAATATAACAAATTCAAATACTGTTACATCAGGTATATTCTATAACGGAAATATAGAGTTTTTTGATAATAATTTAAGAACTACAAATTCTAATAGTGATCTAGTATTATTAGCTAATAATAACGGTACAATTAATATGCCGTTAGATCCGTTGGTATTAGGTCAAGATTTTACAGTAACTCTAAGTAGCACATTTAAAAACACAAATGTAAACGGCTTAATACAGCATGTTGGGTTAACTACTCAAACAGGAAATAATACTCAAACAGGCAACTTTATATTAACAGGTAACCTAACAGTAGGTACAGATGCTCAATTTGAAAATATCAGCATTATCAATAATCAAATTTCAACAATTAACTCCAATAGTAATTTAGAATTAAAAGCTGCTGGAACTGGGCAGGTTGTAATTAATGATAATTTTACGTTAGGGCAAAATTTATCCGTTTCTGGATTATGGTCTACTGTTACTATTAACAATACTTCTCAAATTACATCTGAAAGTTTTATCAACAACGATATTTTAATCAAAGACAATTATATTACAACTACACAAAGTAATAGCAATTTAGTATTGTTGGGCGAATTAACTGGCGGCCCAAGATTAGAACGTATTAAATTTGATTCTAATACAATTAGTACTACTACAGGAAATGAAAATATTATTATTCAAGGCACAACAAATAACATAATACTTAATACTGTTAGTGCTGTTAAATTGCCTGTAGGTACAACTATTCAACGTCCTACATTAACACAAGCTGATTTAAGGTTTAACACTACAGAAACATTATTCAACGGATATAGTTCAGCTAAAGTTACCTTTGCTGGCGTATACTCTGATGACCAGCGTACAAGATTAACAGCACATCCTACAAATAATACACTTAATTTTGTAGCTAATCAAATTCCAACTCTAACAGTTAATAGTTTAGGAATGACGCTAAACGGATTGTTAGTAGATAATAATTTATTATTTGATAACAACACTATTAGTAGTCAGACAGTAAATTCTGATATATTCTTTACCACCAACGGAACAGGTCAGGTAAAAATTGATAATTTAGGATTGCGTGATAATGAATTTAATAATTTAAATCTTACACAACCTTTAATTCTACAAAATACCGGATTTGGCTACATTCAGTTTAGCGGAACAGGCGGATTAGTAATTCCAGCCGGCAATAGTAGCCAACGACCGTTAACTCCAGAAACCGGCGATGTACGATGGAATAGCCAGGATCACCAAGCAGAGGTTTTTAATGGTACACAGTATCAGTCATTTCAAGGCGACTCTGGATCAACACTTACTGGCGCAGAAGTTGAAGATGTGACCAATCTTTGGGCTCTTATACTAGGCTAAAAACCAAAACGGCTAAATACTTGTGATTACGAAAATGACCAATTTTCGTATGGTTAAACTGTGGTAAACCAGCAAAGAGCCCTCAGGGATGCGGAGCAATCCAAACTAGGTTAACCGTGCAACACGGGGTCTAAGGAGAGCGCATGAGTCAGCTTGGTCGTATTTCTGGTCAACTTCTAAAAGAAAATCTAACTCGCAACGGCCATGATCTAACGTTCGACAATGATCTGCTACACTTAGACGTAACAAATCGTAGAGTAGGTATTAAGAAAACAAACCCTGCTTACGAACTTGATGTAAACGGAACAACACAAACAACTGATCTACGTATTAGCGGTACAGCTAATATTGGAGATTTAACCATCACTGGCGAAACAATCACCAGTAATACCGGCACACTTAATCTAACAAACGGTACCGGCGACTTGATAACTTACCAAAATAAGTTACGTGTTGATAGTATAGATATTGAAAATAATGTAATCAGCACTCATAGCGGAAATACAAATTTAGTTATTAACCCAGCAGGGACAGGATCAGTTGAGATCTTTGCTAACACTAATGTCTACGGTGACATTTATGCTACAGGTAATATTCGAGCAGACGGCAATATTACTATTGGTGATGCTAACACAGATAACATTACAATTAATGCAGACATAGCAAGTAATATAATTCCAAATCAAACAGATACATTTACTTTAGGTAATTCAAGTTTTAGATGGAATGACTTATGGGTTAAAAATATCTATGCTGACGCTATTGACACTGGTGCAGCAATTATTGATGGAATTACTATTAACTTAGTTCAAGGTAACATTTATTATGTTGCCGCAAACGGAAATGACACCAATGCCGGCGAACATCAAAACGATCCAGTAGCTACAATTAAACACGCTCTTACATTAGCCACTGCCGGAGATACTGTTTACATTTACCCTGGCACTTACACTGAATTATTTCCTTTAACAGTGCCAGCTGGTGTAACAGTCAAAGGTGCAGGTATTCGTGCAGTTAAGATCATTCCAGATTCAACAACTACAGGTGCAGATGCATTCTTGTTAAACGGTGAAACTACAGTTGAAGATCTAACTATAGCAGATTTTTATAGTCCTGGTTATGCATTTAAGTTTGCTACAGGAATGACGGTAACTAGCCGCAGTCCGTATATTAGGAACATTACGGTTCTTACTAAAGGAACAACTTTAACAATTAGTGATCCAAGAGGATTTGCTAGCGGTGACGCAGGCAAAGGTGCTTATATTGATGGTAGCGTAGTTAATTCTGCTAGCAAAGAAGCTAGTATGTTGTTCCACAGTGTAACATTCTTATGTCCGGGTGTTGATACTATTGTAGCTACCAACGGTGTACGCATTGAATGGTTAAACTCGTTCACTTACTTCTCAAACAGAAGTATGTATTTGTCAAGCGGTTCAACTGGTTTTGCAGGCGCAGGTCTAACAAGACTAAAATTACCAGTAGCTACAAGAACAGGTACATGGGCAGTTGGTAATACAGTTAGCTATTACGACACAGATGGAACCACTGTACTAGCATCAGGCACTGTCGACAGTATTGACGGAGATTGGATTAACTTAACAGGTAAAGTAGTTGGTTTTCAAATACCAGCAGACCGCGCTCCTAAAACAGTTACAGTAGCAGGCAACGCAAAATTATCAACAGCAGTTAAAAAATTTGGTACAGCAAGTTTAGCATTAGACGGTACCGGCGATTACATATCGTTGGCCAGCCAAGCAGATTTTAATTTTGGTACAGGAAATTTTGCCATTGAGGCATGGGTATATCCAACTGCATCAGGAACATATAGAACAGTATTTGATTTTAGAACAACCACTCCTGGCGACGGCGATGGAATTATTATAGGTATAGACAATCTTGATCGACTATATTTTTATTATAATTTTGGTTTTAGAGTAGGAGCTGCTGGCAATGTTCCAATTAATACATGGACACATATAGCATTAACTAAAGAATCTGGAAATACTAAACTTTGGGTTAACGGTGCTCAAGTTGGAGCAACCTATACAGACTCTAACAATTATCCTCAGAGAGGAATTAGAATTGGTGCTGACCCATCGGGAGCATATGCGTTTCCTGGTTACATTGATGATGTAAGAATTAGCAAAGGTGTTGCTCGATATACTTCAACGTTCACTCCTCCAACAACAGCATTGTTAGGTGATACTAGTGCTGTTTTATTATTACATTTTAACGGACTAAACAATAGCACAAACGTTATCGACGATGGTGTTACATTTGTTGATATTCGTAGTTCAGCAGGCGGCACAACCACAGATCTAGCAGTTGCTGATTATTCAGACTTTGGTGCAGAAGTTCGATCAATCGGCTCTGCTGCTGTCTATGGCAACTACGGTATCTACGGTGATGGTGACGGAGTTATTGCTTATCTAATAGGACAAAATTTAGCCTACATCGGCAACGGCAAAGAAACAACCAACGATCCTAACACAGTTATACAAGCTAACGAAGTTGTAGAATTAAATCGTGCAAAAATTTATTATAACAGTGTAGATCACAAAGGTGATTTTAGAGTTGGTGATTTATTCTACGTCAATCAATCAACTGGTGAAGTAAGTTTTACTAACTCAGATGTTACAATTGGTACTAGTTTGACATTTGACAACGGCTTAGGTGATATTACTTACATTGACGCTACTAAAATTGAAACCGGTGATTTTAGAATCAGCAACAATACTATTGAAACACTGTCACAAGATTTTAATGTTCAAGCAGCCAGTAACATTATTAATTTAAACAGTAATGTTAACATTGCAGGTAACTTAGATGTTGCTGGTGATGTTACAGTAGGCGGTAATGTTGTAATTGGTAATCAAAACACTGATACTGTTAAATTTATTGCTGGTGTTAACAGCGACATTTTACCTAAACTTGATGCTGTTTACGATTTAGGTACAAGTTTATTACGCTGGAAAACTCTGTTTACTACACAACTAGACAGCGGCGATGTTAGAATTAACACAAACACAATTACAACATTTTCTAGTAACTCAGATTTGATATTGCAATCTAGCGGTACTGGAAAAATTTATGTGCCTGGAAACGATGTACAGTTAGATCAAGATTTAACTGTTAACGGAACTACTTATCTAAAGAATACAGAAATTACAGGCAACATTACACAAACTGGTAATGTAACACAAACCGGTAATGTAACACAAACTGGCAATATTAATCTAACAGGAAATCTTTCAATCACCGGTTGGACACAGTTTCCAGACATTAGAATCAGTGGTAATACTGTTGAAACTACACAAAGCAATAGCGATCTATTACTTGATGCAGCTGGCGCCGGCAAAATTTATGTACCATTTAGTGATGTACAATTAGACCAAGATTTAAATGTATTAGGAAACTTAGACGTTGGTAGTTTAACTGTTGACACTAGTATTACGTCATCTACTGCTACCATAGGCGATATCAAGATTGAAACAAACTATATTACTACTTTAACTGGTAATACTGATCTTGAACTTAGAGCAGCAGGTACTGGTAGAATTTATGTTCCCCAAGACAATGTAGAAATTGATAACAATTTAACTGTTGATGGTATAACTAATCTTGCTAATACAAACATTACTGGAACACTAACACATATTGGTAATGTTATTCAAACTGGCAATTTGAATCAAACAGGTAATACTACCATCACAGGCAGTTTGTCAGTTAGCGACATAGTACAATTTACAGATATTAAAATTAGCGGTAACACTATTGAAACGACACAAAGCAATAGTGATTTACAATTGGAAGCTGCTGGTAATGGTAAAATATATGTGCCATTAGATGATGTACAACTTGATCAAAATTTAATTGTATTAGGAAATATTAATACAGGTAGTCTAGCAGTTACTACTAGTATCACTTCAGCTTCTTATACGGCTGGAGACATAAAAATTGAAACAAATGTTATTACTACACTAACTGGTAATAACGATTTAGAACTGCGTGCCGCTGGTACTGGTAGAATTTATGTTCCTCAAGATAATGTTAAAATTGATAATAATTTAACAGTTGATGGCATAACTAGTCTATCTAATACGAACGTCACTGGAACACTAACACACATTGGTAATGTTCTTCAAACCGGCAATTTGAATCAAACAGGTGATACTACAATCACAGGTAGTTTAACAGTTACTGACACTATTCAGTTTACAGATATTCAAATTAGCGGTAATACAATTACTACAACAATTGGTAATAACGATCTACGCCTTGAAGCTGCCGGTGCTGGAAAAATTTATGTTCCGTTAGATAATGTACAAGCGGATCAAACTTTAACTGTTGTTGGATTAACTACAACTAGCAATATTACTAATAGCGGCACTGTTACATCGTCAGTGTTTACTACTGGTGATATTAGAATTAATACTAATGTAATTACTACTACTGTTACAAATAGTAACTTAGTTATTGAAGCAGCAGGAACCGGCATTATTTCTATGCCAAGTAATGATGTTGTATTAGGAAAAACAATCAACGTCACGGGATTAAGTACACTAGCTGCAACTAATATTACCGGTACATTAACTCATGTTGGTAATACTACACGAACTGGAAATGTAAATCAAACCGGCAATTATGGTTTGACAGGAAACTTAACTGTAACCAATGATGCTCAATTTAAAGATATTAGTATCATTGATAATGAAATTAAAACTACATTAGGTAATAACAATCTAATTTTAAGTGCCGCAGGCACCGGCAGTGTCAGTGTACCTTCAGACAATGTACAAATAAATCAAGATTTATCTGTTTCTGGAACTACAACATCTTACAATATTAATAACAGCGGACAAATTACATCAGGTTCGTACAGTACTGGGGATATATTAATCAGCGGCAATACAATTAGAACAACACAGTCTAACAGTAATTTGCAATTATTAGCAGCAGGCACTGGGTATATTCAATTAGAACAATTTGATATTCAAGAAAATACCATTAGAATTAATACAGGTTCTAATTTAGTAATTCAACCAAACGGAACTGGCATTGTTAATATTGATTCTACTCAAAGTTTAAAAATTCCAGTTGGAGCAACAGGCGATAGACCATTAACACCAGCAGCCGGTATGATTCGTTTCAATACCACACTAAGTCGATATGAAGGCTACAACGGAACAAATTGGATTAGAATAGACGGTGTTGAAGATGCTGACGGAAATACATACCTAACAGCAGAATTAACTCCAGGAGCAAATGATAATACATTTAGATTTGTAGTTAACGGTTCACAAGTAGCTGATTTAAATAGCGCAAGATTAAACACTATTGCTGTAGATGTTGATAGCATTAATATTGATAATAATGTAATTAGTACAACGCCTTCAAACACAGACTTAATCATTAATCCTAACGGCACTGGCGCTTTACGTATTGGTAATTTTAGCTTTAGATCTAACCTGATTACAAATACAGTAAATAACAGTATCACCTTGTTTAACCAAACCGGCAGCGGCTATGTAAAAATTAATAGCACTGGAGGTTTTGTAATTCCGGTAGGTACTACAGAACAACGTCCTGCACTATTTGATGTTGGTATGATGCGTTTTAATACCACAGACCAGCGTGTTGAAATTTGGGATGGTGCATTGTGGGTGGGTGCTGGACAAGGTGCAGGAGGCGGTGTATCCGCAGCTGAAGCTCAGGACATTGGTATTGTTAGCGCAATTATATTTGGATAAAACAAAATGGCATCATTTTTTAGAAATAAAGTTATAAACGAATTAGGTACTTCACAAGTTACTGCATTACAAACAGCAGCAAATAATCGTATGACTTTAATTGGTATGAGTTTTGCAAACTTAACAGGAAGTATTGTGTTAGTTGATGTAATTGTACAAGATGATACTTCTACACAAGGTCATTACTGCCATCAAATGATGGTCCCTGCTAATAGTAGTTTACGATTAATTAACGGCGGAGAAAAATTAATTTTAGCTGAAAATAATGCATTGCTAATTCAAGCTAACATTCCAAATTCTCTTGATGTTATTATAAGTTATGTTGAATTAATTTAAGGAATAAGATTATGTATTATGTTGGCATTGATGCAAGTATGGGGAATTTACTAGGAGAAGGTAATCCTAGATACTTTTACGCTCTAAGACGAGACGAAGAAGGCACGTTATATTTTGCTAAAATAGATCAGTTAACAGATACCGGTCTTGTTACAGTTAATAATTCCGGACTAACTCAAAACGATTTTCCAGATTTTGAATACGGAGTTGATTTCTTTGACGGTCGCTTAGAAGAAGATCACTCAAGACCATATACAAATTTACAATGGGATCAGTATCGTTGGGACAACAAATTAGCATTTTATTATATTAATTCAAATGGTGAATTAATTGTAAGAATTAATCAAAACTACGTCTACGATCCTTTACAGATCGTTAGCTAATAAGGAAAGTTACAAATGGCTCAAGAATTTAAGATTGGTAGACTACGATACACCTGGAGAGGAATATGGGCTACTGCGACTTTTTATAACAGAGATGCTGTTGCTGCCTTTGACGGTAAAACATATGTCTGTATAGTACCGCACACCTCAACTAATTTTTACGACAATTATTTTAATGTAGAACCTAGTGGAGAAGTAAAGCCTTACTGGACATTGATGCTTGACGGACAAAGTTGGGTTGGAGAATGGGCTCCTACTACTGCTTATACATTATCAAATATTGTATTGTATGCAGGTACAGTTTATAAATGTACAACAAATCATACCAGTACTACCACATTTGATCTTACTAAATGGCAAGTTTATGTAGCAGTTGATAGTAGTTGGGTAAATGTCTATACTCCTTCGATATTTTATTACAAAGGCGACGTTGCAAAATTTGGTGGCATTGTATATAAATGTAATGTAGATCACTTAGCTAATGCTGCATACTTTCCTGATTACACTAAATGGGATCTTCAGTACGAAGGTATAGAATTTAAAGGAGAATGGGATCTTAACAGCGTACAATACAAACAAAATGATATTGTAAAGTACGGTGCTAGTTTATGGATCTGTCAATTTAATCATACATCAAGTTCTGGATTTGACGGAACCATCGATACCGACGACTCAACAAAAGCATGGTTGCTATGGATTCCTGGTGCCGAGTATGAAAACACATGGAGCTCGTTAATTACCTATCAATTAGGCGATGTGGTAATGTACGGAGGATATAGTTACATTAGCCGTGTTGTTAACAATACAAACCTAGTACCTCCTGACGCAGCAGATGACTCAACTCCTGCTTGGCAATTATTAACAACAGGATATAAGTTTTTAGGTCAATGGCAAAACTCAACAACATATAATATTGGCAGTGTTGTTAGAGATGGAGGCACTTTATATCAAGCTATTAAAGATAACATTAACGAACGACCTACCGATAATAATGTAACCACAACTTATAATGCAACAGGTAGTACAGGTAGAACTTTAAAAGTTGCATCAACAGCTAATTTATCTCCCGGTATGTTTATATCAGGACAGGGATTTAGTAAGGGTCAATACATTGACAGCATTGTTGATAGTACAACTTTAAAAATAAGTCAAGCACCTTATTCAACTATTGCAAATGGAGCCACGTTAACATTTAGCAGCGTTGACACTGACAATTGGGAATTAATTACTCAAGGGATTCGTTGGAGAAATAGATGGGCATCTAATCAGAGTTATATTTCTGGCGACATTGCTGTTTATGTAAACAAGACATATCGTTGTATTAAAAATCATACTAGTACACCAACTAATCGACCAGACTTGGATTCTAGCAATGTTAACTGGGTAATATATCTTAACCATGATCGAAATAATGTTTTAAACGATTTAGGAGATATTATTGTCAATGATGCAGGAACCAATATTGCACTACCAATTGGTCCAGAAGGCTATCTACTAAAATCAATTTATGGTGTTCCAACATGGTCAAACTTTTTACAAACACCTAAAGTTTATTATGTAACTCCGGACGGAACAGACAGTGCTGAAAGTGGGACAACATGGGACAACCCATGGCGTAGTATTCGATATGCATGTGATCGTATTGCAGCTGGTTTAAGTAACCCTAATGCTAAAATTTTATTAGCAGCAAATAGAAATTTTATAACAGAAGAAGTATGGCAATGGCAAGTTTATCAAATTGCTAATTCAATTGCGCCTTTTTCGACACCCGGTCTATCATTAGACGAAGCAAAAACTAAAAGAGATACAAAATATTGTATTGATGCAGTTACATACGATTTAGCTAGAGGTGGAAATAGTCAAACTATTGCATTTACACTAGCATTCTTTGATAAAGTAGCTCGGTACAAATATGCTACTACTGAAGTAGCTCAACAAATTGATTATTATATAGCTACCATAAACAGAATTTTTGATCTTATTGCGGCTATTGCATCAGGAACAACTATCAATCCGTTATACCAAACAATTAACGGTATAGCTAGCCCAATAGTCCAACAATCGGGTCCTACACTAACAGTTCAATCTATAGTTGATATTAATTCATTTAAAACTATAGTAAACACAGCTTTAACTGCAGGAGATTCAACTGAGATCCCTCCAGAGAATTCGGGGCTAACCGCAACTATACAAGTTAAAACAGGTACATATCGAGAAGAACTGCCTATTGTACTACCTGCTAATACAGCATTAAACGGCGACGAACTTAGAGGAGTTGTTGTATATCCTAAAGTAATTATTAATTCTTTAGTAACAAGATCTTTTTCAGGAACAAACAAATTTAGAGTCGGAAGCACAGCTGGGATGACAGCTGGAACTCCAGTTCAATTTGATTCAATTTACTCAGTGAACGGTGTAAACAGTGTATTTGGTGGTGTAAGTAGAGGTCTTACTTATTATGTAATTGGTAGCTCAATAACAGATACAGAATTTTCCGTAAGCACAACGCCAAACGGTCTACCTGTTACTCTCAGCAATTTTACTAGTCATATGTATGTATACGGCGGTGACGCACTTAAAGATATGTTTAGATGTCAAAATGGAACCGGTATTAGAAATATGACATTAGCTGGTCTATTAGGTTGCTTATCTGATGAAAACATATATCAAACACGACGACCAACCGGTGGATTCTATGTTGGATTAGACATTGGCACTAACCAAGATGATACTAGTGCATGGATCTATAGGAAAAGTCCGTATATTCAAAACGTAACAACTTTTGGTCGAGGAGCAATAGGTCTTAAGATTGACGGATCATATCATAACGGTGGAAACAAATCTATTGTTTGTAACGACTTTACACAAATTATTTCAGACGGAATTGGTATATGGTGTACTGGAACTGATGCACTGTGTGAAGCAGTATCGGTGTTCTCATACTATGCATATGCTGGATATTTTGCAGAAGCAGGGGGAAGAATTCGTGCTACTAACGGAAATAGTTCTTATGGAACATTTGGAGTAGTAGCAGAAGGATTTGACACCAGTGAGACTCCAATCTCTGGATTAGTAAACAATCAATACTTTGAAGCACAAGCAACACCTTTTAGTTCGTTAGGTGCAGAAGCAGACATTTTAAAAATTCAGTACAGTCATGCTGGTCAAAATTATTTTAACGAGGTCACTAATTTAATTCGTTATAGTAATAGCTTTACATATTCTGGTGCTGGAGGATGGACCACTGACGGTAATCTTACATTAGTGCAATCGATTACATCTCCGTTTGGAACTGTTGATGGCTGGTTAGCTGAAGGAACTTCTCCAACCGGTCTTACTGGTAGAGCATCGTTAACAATGCCAATCACACCTTCAGGCGCTAGTTATACTGCACTAGCTGGTACTAATATAACTGGCTCAGGTATAAATGCAACGTTTGATGTTATTGTTTCGAGTACTACCTACTTAGTAACTATTAATTCAGGCGGGTCTGGATACGTTGTTAGTAATCAGATTAGGATTTTAGGTACCCAATTAGGCGGAGTAAGTCCAGCTAATGATTTAACAATTACAGTAACACAATTATCAGGTACTACAATTACAGCAATTTCTTCAACTGGTACTGTTCAATCCGGCGCTACACAACCGTATACATTTAGCATATACATTAAAAAAGGAACATCACCAACATTTGATGTTCAATTAGAATATAGCGGAACTCAAACAACAGGAAGCACAATAAGTTATAACTTTGACACAAATACAATTTCTCCTGGATCTATATCTGGCGGATTTATTCCAACAACATTCAGTGCTACTCCAGTGTCTAACAGTAACGGTTGGATTCGATTATCCTGCGTTAGCTACGACAGTATAGCGTTGAATAATCAACTTACAGTTAGATTATATCCTAAGGGAACTAGTTCTATCACAGGTTATAGTTTTATCTACGGATCACAAATAGAATTAGGAAACACTCTTGGATTTTATCTTTCAACATATGAGCATCGATATACAGCTAATGCTAATTTTATTATTAAAGGTCCTGGATCAAACGTTAATCTTGTAGCAAATGAAACAAGAACAGGCAGTGTGTATAAAACTCGTATTTTAGAAACCAACGGAATCACCGGTGGTTCTAATTACTTGCTTGCAGCAAATAATGCTCAAGCTGGGACAGCATCGTCATTGACCATTGCTGCGTCAGATACAACTGGAGAAAAACCATACTTAGGTATGAGATTGTTTGTTAATAACGGATTAGGTGCTGGACAATATGGAACTATAAGTTTTTATAATCCAACAACTAAAGAAGCAACTGTACTAAAAGAAAGTTTTAGTCAACTTCAAGTGACTACAACAACAGCATCTACAGATAAATTTTCTTTAAGTTTATCTGATGATCCTTATACTCTTTATGTTGATCAACCTATACAGTTTGTTCCTACACATTACGAAATTGATATTCCAAGAATTTCTCAAGACGATATCAATGTGTTAAACACTATTGGCGGATTAGAAAATCGCATGGTAGTAACATCAACTACTCGATTAGTGGTAGGAATGCCAATAAACTTTAGCGGCACTACTTACGGTGGTGTAACTGATAACTTCACATATTATATCATTAATATTATTGATGAATTTAACCTCCAAGTATCTACAACATTGGGAGGATCTGTTGTATTCTTAAATAATGCGTCAGGTGATATGCAATTAAACTATCCAGCATATACCAGTTATCTAAGCGGTAGTACTACAAACATGACTGTTAATTTACCAATTTTCTTTACCGGTAATGTTTTAAGTGATGTTGTAGCTGGTCAAACATATTATATTAACGATGTGTTTGGTGCAGATCTGTTTACTATTTCAACAAATTTAATCACAGTTAATGCAACCGCATCGACAGTTAATACTAATATTATAACTGTTGATAATACCACAAACTTAGTTTCATTAAATCCAATTGTGTTTACTGATCCAATTGGCGGACTAACAGCAGGATTAAAATATTTTATTAAACATATTCCAAGTCCAACTCAAATAACACTAACAGATGCACTTATTACCACTGCTGCAACGGCAAGTGTTGAGTCTAGTGACCTAATTACGGTTACTAGCACAACAGGATTCACCATTGGTAGTCCAGTGGTCTTTACTGGCCCAACATTTGGTGGTATAGTAAATGATCAAACATATTATATACACTATATAAACGACGGAACAACATTTTCAATTAGTAATACTTCTACCTTACTTACAGTTAATGTTACCAGCACATCTGATACTAATAATGCTATTGTTGTAGGATCAACAACAAACTTAACACCATTAAACCCAATAGTGTTCAAAGGAACAAGCTTTGGAGTTTTAGTTGACGGCACAACATATTATGTTAATAGAGTCCTATCTGCTACAGAATTTACAATTACTGGACTAATTATTTCTGTAAATGCAACTGCTACAGCAGCAGTTTCTAACTTGATACACGTTAGTTCTACTGCTGGATTCCAAGCAAATAATCCTATTATATTTGGAGGAGACACATTTGGAGGAATAGTATCGGGACAAGTTTACTATATTTCTGCTGTTAACTCGGCTGAAGATTTTACAATTAGTGCAACACCAGGAGGTAGTGCTGTTACTTTAACAACCGGAACAGGATCTCTAGTTGCAAGAACCGGTAGTACTATTGTACAACAAACAGCAACCGGAACCATGACTGGTTATAGCCGATTTACAAATGCTGCTGTAAGTTTAACTTCAGCTGTAGGTAATGTTATTGTTCGAACAACAAATAGCGATGTGGTATTAACAACTGCTACAGGTACGATGACTGGCACAACAACAAATGCTAAAACGGTACTAACAGCAGATGCAGGAGATAACATGACTGGAACATTTACTGTTCCTCTCTTAGGTGGAATCAGTCAAGGAACTACATACTATGTTAGAACTATTGATACAACTAGTGTTCCAGCTACATTTAGTATAACAGCAACTCAAGGCGGTTCTACAGATGTACAAATCACTGACGGATCAGGATCAATGCAAGTTGGTGAAGTTGGATGGGATCACATTAATGCCGGATTCCCGTTAGCTAGTACATTTGATTCAACTTCTAGTTATACAATTGAACCTAGAGTGTACTATGAAAAACCTAATTTTACTGTATCAAGTTCTTCAATTTATGCTCAACTAGATCCTGCTGCAAATTACATTGATATAGCATTTGGTCGCGGAAATTTTGCTGCATTACCTGCTACTGGAACAACCTTAGCAGTATCTAATACTGGATTAAATTGGACTGCAACTGAATTACCATTGTCTCCAGGCGGCACTGCAACCTGGTCAGGTATTGAATATGGAAATAGCTATTGGGTAATTATTGCCAATGGAAACTCCGGCGGTGCAGGTTCTAGAGTACTTTACTCTAATAGTAATCTTGTAAGTTGGAAATCATCTGCACTTCCAACTAACTCTTCTTGGACTTACCTTGCATACGGTAATGGAAATTTTGTGGCTATTTCAAATGCAGGAACAGGAGCCTATTCAACAAACAATGGTGCAACATGGGCAGTGAGTTCAGGATTGACCTCTGCAACATATAAAGGTCTATCCTACGGTAAAGGTATTTTTGTTGCTGTTGCTACAGGTACAGCAACAGGATACCGCAGCATAAACGGTGGTGTATCATGGAATACCGTAACGCTACCAAGATCAGATACATGGTCTGGCGTTGCATTTGGTAATGGTCGATTTGTTGCAATAAGTTCAACGTTAGGAAAAGCAATTTACAGTTTTGATGGACAAACATGGTATACTGGTTTGTATAATGTAATAGGAACTGTAATAACTTATGGAAATGGCATATTTGTTATTTCTGATCCTACAACTACTGTGGTTTATTATAGCGAAGATGGTTTATCATGGACTAGATCAACAGGTGTTTTAGGAATAGGTGTAGGTGTTTACGGAGTCAACGGATCTAACGGTCGTATAGTTACAGTAAATGGTCTAGCAGATTCAAAAGTCATAGTTGGTGGCGCTAGAACAAAAGCTCGACCAGTAGTTGCAAACGGTTCAATAGTGGAAATTAATGAATGGGAACCAGGCGGCGGCTATCTTGTTAATCCTACGGTTTATATAGCAGACACTAATGCAACAGTAAAAGCAAGTACGATTCCATTAAGAGCCGGCGGCGTGTTAGCAGATCCGGTGTTTATTAATCGAGGTTCTGGTTATAACACATTAACTACAACTATAGAAATATATGGTGACGGATACGCTGACGATTTCCAAACTGGTATTAGTTTGATTTTTAATAATCTAACTCGTTTACCAAGCCCTGGAGATAACTTATCTATCAGTGGGGATACAACAATTTACAAAGTTACTAACGCTGTTGCTTTAGATGGCACAACTCCTCCAACTGTAACGGCTCGAATTGATATAAGTCCTGAAATGACTGTTGGAAAGAGTCCAGTACAAGGGACTCCAATATCAATTAGAACAAAATATAGTCAAGCTAGATTAACAAATCATGACTTCTTAAATATAGGTTACGGTAATTTTGAAGAATCTAATTATCCTCGATTGCCTACTAATACTGTATTAAGTCCTCAAAATGAAACAGTAGAAAGTAATTACGGTCGTGTATTCTACAGCTCAACAGATCAAGACGGTAACTTTAGAGTTGGAGAATTGTTTGCAGTTGAACAGGCAACAGGCATTGTTACGCTAAGTGCTAGTCAGTTTGGACTAGAAGGATTGAATGAACTTAGTATTGGCGGAGTAAGTATTGGTGGCTCTAGTGTTATTATCACACAATTTAGTACTGATGAAACATTTACTGCTAATAGTAATAATATTATTCCTACACAAAAAGCAATTAAATCTTATCTAGCAGCTAGGCTAACACAAGGCGGTTCAAACACATTCACCGGCGAACTTACTGCTGGTACTGTAAAAGTTGGCGGACCTGATAGAATTCAAAGTACAGTACCTGAAGGAAATCCTGGTTCAAGAGTAAAAATTCCAGTAAAAGCAAATGTAGCAGGGTTTGAAAATGGAGGATGGGACGGTGACGGCATGGCACTATCGTATTTCTTTAAAACCTTAATTACAGATAGAGGTGTTCCAAACGGACAATAACTATTCAGATAAATATAAAATCAAAGGATGAAAGCAAATGGCTGAGTTTAAATTAGGTAGAATTAGATTTGTATGGCGCGGACAGTGGACTACAGGTACACAATATCTCGTTGACGACGTTATTAGTAACGGCGGTAAAAGTTATATTTGTGTAATTAACCACACAGCTGCCGGCGCTTTTGATACAGACTTAGATGCCATACCAACTAAATGGAATATTGTAGCAGACGGCACACAATGGTTAGGAGATTGGACTCCTAGCACGTATTATAATCCAGGCGCCGTGGTAAAATACGGGGCACTTATCTATATTTGTAATTCAGGACATACTTCAGCCACGTATGCTCCTCCTACATATCTAGGTTTAGAAAACGATCTATCTAAATGGGACCTATTTGCAGAAGCATTTAATTGGGTAGGTCCATGGACACCAAGTACTAGATACAAAATTAACGACTTTGTTGTTTATGGTGGAACTACTTATATTTGTAAATTAGGTCATGTGAGTGCAGCTACGTCTGCTCTAGGATTAGAAACAGATAGCCTTAAATGGGATCCATTTAATAACGGCCTAACTTATTTAGGCGATTGGAGCGGCACTTCTGTTAGATATAAAAGCAATGATCTAGTTAAGTACGGTGCTAATCTTTGGATTTGTACAGTTTATCACACTAGTTCTGCATCATTTGATGAAACAAAATGGGAAATTTTTGTAGAAGGGTTTGAATTTGAAAACTCATGGAACAGTGCAACTGTTTATCAACCAGGTGATGTGGTTACTTATGGTGGTTATAGCTACATTTCTAAAACAAATCACACAAATAAACAACCTACTTCAAATCCATCAGACTGGGCAGTTTTTGTAACCGGATTTAACTTTAGAGGAGAATATGATCCTCTGCTTAATTACAGAGTAGGCGATGTTATCCGCAACGGTAGTTACACTTATGTTGCTCTTTTAGATAGTATCGGTACAATACCTACAAATACAACTTACTGGGGATTGCTAAATCAAGGTTTTAGATGGACTAATGTCCCAGTTAATTATAGTGAAATTTCTGCAACCACAGTTACTGGTACAGGATCCGGTGCAAAATTTAATGTAACAAGATCAGCAACAGTATACTCTGTAACTGTAGCTTCTGGATTTGCTGGAATAAACTATGCTGCTGGAGATAGATTAAAAATCTTAGGAAGCAGTCTTGGTGGAATTACCCCAGCTAACGATTTAACAATTACTGTTAGTACTGTTTCTACTGGAGCTATTTCAACTTTTACATTTAGCGGTGGCTCAGTAACTTGGAGTATTAACACTGATTATGTAATAGGCGATGTTGTTACATACGGTGGAAACAGTTACGTATGTATTCTTGCACATACAGCAAGTAATGGTAATAAGCCAGATGCAGATCTTACAGGAACATATTGGAATTTATTAACAGCTGGTTCAGAAGTTAATATTTTAACAACAACAGGCGACTTAGTTTATATGGGGGCCAATGGCCCAACAAGATTACCAGTTGGTATTAATGGTCAGGTATTACGTAGCGATAATGGTTTGCCTATTTGGGCTAACTATGGTTTGATTAATAATCTAGTATATGTTGGACCTCTAGGAAACGATTTACCCTATCCATTAGCTGGAGCAACCATTGACCAACCTTGGAAAACATTGCGCTATGCTTGCAAACAAGTTGAAGAAGGTTACTTAACACCAAATACTAAAGAAATTATTGCACTAAACAAACAGTTTATAATGAAAGAAGTAAGTGCTTGGGTTGATTATACTTATACTGTTACAGTAACATCATCGGATCAAACCACAGATAGATTTACTTGTGAAAGCACTGCAAATTTAATTGCTAACATGCCAATTTATTTTTCAGGCACAGTGTTTGGTGGAATAACACAAGGTACAGTATATTATGTAAAAACTATTATTAGTACTACAGAATTTACAATTAGTAACACTTCTGGCGGTACATTAAGACAAATTGATACAGCTAGCGGCACAATGACACTAAAGTTGTCCTATGATGCAACAAAGTGCGAAAGAGATGTTGGCATAATTGTAGAAGCAATTAAGCACGACATATCTCGAGGAGGTACAATGCGTACCACCTATGCTGCTAAATCTTATTTTACAACTGAAGGTAATGAATATATTACTAGTAATTTTGGTGCTCAAAAAACACAAACAATAGCAGCGTATAATTTCATGGCTGAATTAATGGAAGATGTTATTAATAATGTTGCAACAAGTAGCTACCAAGTTATTAAAGGCATTACCAACGGAGTAGTTCAACACATTGATTCAACATTAACACCTGAATTAGGGACTGCACAAAAAGCTAAAGATTTAATTCAGATTATTACATATGCATTAAATTTAGGTTCAGCAACTGCTGTGCCTTTACAAATTTTACCAGCAACTACAATTAGCGTAAAAACAGGAACATTCAACGAAATACTTCCTATTGTCATACCTGAGTATACTGCGGTTGTTGGAGATGAATTACGTAGTACTATTATTCAACCAGCTAGCGGTATTGAAATATTAGCCAATGATAAAGCAAAGACTACAAGTGCTTTAAACAGAATTAATAGTTTAGTACCAAATTTAATACAGAACAATGCAGTAGTACCAACAAGCGGTAATACTGAGCAACGTCAGTATCTTGGAGGCTACGTTGGTGGAAATACTGCTGTTGTACAAACTAAAACAGATATTATTAAAACTATAACCCAATCTGGATTAGGAAGTGAGCCTGCTGTTTCACTTACTGATCCAACAGGTTATGACAGCGGGTATCTCAACGGACGTCGATTATTAGTAAGCAACAAAGCATTTATTATAAGAGAAATTTCAGAATGGATCTTAGCTCAGATTGCAGGAAATGTTGCACCATTTGTTGGAGCGACATTCACAGGATCAACAAGAACTAATTTTGAAACAGTAGTTGGGTATGTTATTGATGCTCTAAGATATGACATTACTTATGGAGGTAATTTAGAGACCATTGTAGCCGCTAGATCTTTCCGCTCATTGGGAACATGGGCAGGACAGATTAATGAAGATAGAACGTTTGCTGCCTACACACGATTATTTGACATTATTGATAATGTTGTTCAAGGTGATAACAGCGGTTGGACTAAAACTCCAGGTAACGTTCTTATTCAAGACGATTCATTACCGCACGGTTCGGCAGATGCATCTGACTTTGTTCAAGATAGAATTCAAGAAATTCTTGATGTTATTGATACTGAAATTATTCCTGATGTAATTGAGCCAAGTAATGTTTGGGTATCTTCTAGTTTAATTGATGCTAAAAATGCTATCATTAAATTAAAAGCCGGTATCCAACAAGGTGCTATCAATTTTGTTAATAGTGAATACCCGTCATTAGTATATGATCAAATTTTATGCGCTAGAGATGTTGGATATATGGTTGATGCAGTGGCATATGATATCATGTTCCAGTCTAATTTTAGAAGTATTACAGCCGGAAGACAGTATCGCCGAGGCATAACATCTACATTAGTTGTTATCAACAGTCAACTAACTGAAACAGCAGCAGTTATTGACTTTGTAAGATATGCTATTGAAAGTATAATGCAGCCAAAAGTAGGATCATTAGGAACTACTACTGCGGTTGATCGAGTAGAAGAAGCTTGTAATATTATCTATGACTTAGTTAATAACGGCAACGGCACACAGCCTACTGTGAATTTACCGGTACCTACCGGCGGAACTAATAATAGTTTTACCGCAGGATTCTTAAATGCTAGAAATCAAATTCGTCAAAACTTAACATTTATCCAAGACGAAGTAGCAGCATATCTAAATGTAAATTATAATGCTGTATGGGTAGCGTTAGGAGCAACCGGTCAAGCAGGTTGCCGAAGAGATACACAATTTATTATTGACGGTGTTGTTTATGATCTAACTTATGGTGGAAACACACAATCATTAATTGTTGGAAGTGCTTATTATAGCAACTTTGTTTCAACTATTGACCCATCTGAGATTCCTGCAACTGTAGCTGCTTATACAAGAATTAAAACTATAGTAGGACAAATTGCTCAAGGTCAATCAGTTACTCCAAGTGCAGGTAATACTACTTCACAAGTTACTAGCGGTACTGCTGGAACATTAGCTGGAGCAACATTTGCCCAAGATCGTGTGCAAGACGTTATTGATTGGATTAGTAACGAAGTTGCTAATGCAACAATCGCCCCAGATATTACCTGGGCTAGTGCAAGTTTACAACTAGCATTTAATACACTTCAAGCAAAGAAAGAAGAAATTGCTCAAGACGTTGTATGGTGGGTTTACAAATTCCATCAAGATTTAAACTTTAATGAAGACATTTGCCGCAGAGATAGTCGTTTACTTGTTGATGCTATCAGTTACGATGTTGTATTTGGCAGTAACTTTGCCAGTATTACAGCTGGTAAAGCTTATAACAGAGCAACAACTAGCGCATTAAAAGTAAAAACTGATCAACTACGTGCAGAATTAGGTGCTATTAATTTCTTAAAATACAAAGCTAAGATGATTGCTGGAGTTGGTGGTGCTGCTCGAGTTGATTCGTTAATCAGCGACATTACAGGATATATTAATGGTGGTTCAATTCCTCGAACACAATACAATAATCCTACAACAATATCTAGTGCATATGCTGCCGCAGCAGTTTTATTACAAGACAACAAAGAATTTATTAAAGCTGAAATTGCAGCATGGATTCAAGCACAGATTACAGCCGGTGCTACTAACTTTGTTGGACTACAATTTAGTTCAGAAAAATGTCAACGCGATGTTGATTATATTCTAGATGCATTACGCTATGATTTAATTTACGGTTATGGCGTAAGTTCAACTAGCAATACAGCAGTACAAGTTGCTGGCTTGGCATATTATAGTGGTGCTCTATTACAAATTGATGCTAACGATAAAGCAGCTACAATAGACAGTTATAATAGATTAAAAGCTGTGGTACAAGCTGTTGCTCAAGATAATGCAGTAACAGCCAGTGCTGGCAACACAGTTAGTCAAGTAAGAGCAGTAATTAATCAAACAGTAGGATCTGCTGCAACTGCAACTAGCTTAGGTACATTAGTTGATATTATCACAGGAATAATTAACAATGGTCCAACAACTGGAGTACCTCAAGTTACAATTACAACCGTGGCCAGCGGTACAACATTTACTACTAATGCCGCACACGGACTTAAAGTAGGAGATGCTGTAATTCCTCAAGTAACTAGCAATGGATTAACTGCAAATCAAACATATTATGTACAATCAATTCCGTTAACTACTACATTTACATTATCTTTAACTTACGGTGGTGCAGCAATAACTTCGTTTACTAACGGAACAACATTATCAATTATTGCTGCTACTATTTCTAATCCTATTATATCGTGGGTTGATAGTTCATTAACAACTATTAATAGTTCTATTTCTGCAAATCAAGCAACCGTTGTAGCTGATGTAACAAATTACATAGCCAGCAATTTCCCAACACTGGCATATAATGTATCAACATGCGAACGCGACTTACGATATATCATTGAAGCAGTAAAATTTGATATGATGTTTAGTAGCACTTATAGAACTATAACTGCCGCTAGAAGTTATTATCGAGCAGCAGCTTCTTTAGTTCTAGGTGAACAAAAATCAGCAACAATTGCTTCTTTTAGATATCTTAAGACAAAATTATTAAGTTATGCAACATTAGGTACAACTGCTCATAAGAGAATAAAGTGGCTAATGGATATTATTATTAATGTTTTAAGTAACGGTATTGGATCTACTTCCGAAGTATTTGGAACAATGACTTATGAAAACGACGTAGGCATTTACAACACCGCAGAGATCTTAAAAGTTAATAAAGAGTTCTTAGCATCTGAAGCAACAGCATGGATTACTCAAAATTATGGAGGAACAGTTACTTCTACCGCAGCAATTGGTTTCTTGTTTACAACTAGTGCAAATCATAACTTTGTAGTAGGAGATCCAATAGAATTTAGCGGAACATTAATTACTGGTAGCAATGTTAGTGCTTCGGTAACTTATTATGTTTCTTCAATACCTAGTCCTACAACATTTGTTATATCATTAACTCCAGGCGGAACACCAGTGGCAATTGGTACTGGCACAGGATCAATGACTGTTCGATATTCGTTTGACGTTGATCTATGCAAGAGAGATATGCGCGAATATATTGAAGCTATAATTTATGATCTTGCTTATACCGGAAATTATAGATCACTACGTGCAGCAGAATTGTACCTAAATGCAATTAACGGATCGCAGTTATCTAACATGTTCTATGTAAGCAATGCTACAGGTTTACGTAACTGTACAGTTAACGGATTAAACGGAACACTATCTGAACCAAACGACTACGGCACAAAACGACCAACCGCTGGTTCTTATGTTGCACTAAATCCAGGATTTGGACCAAATGATCAAAGTGTATGGGTAAACACACGCTCGCACTATAGTCAAAACGTATCATTATTTGGTACAGGATGTTCAGGAGCCAAGATTGACGGTGCGTTACACGCTGGCGGAAATCGATCTATGGTTAAGAACGATTTCACAACTATTATTTCTGATGGTATTGGAGTATGGTGTTCTGGTGCTAACAGCTTAACAGAACTTGTTTCAGTATTTGCATACTACTCATATGCTGGATATATTGCTGACTTAGGTGGTAGAATTCGTGCTACTAACGGTAATAGTTCTTATGGAAGTTACGGTACTATTGCCGAGGGTACTGATACCTACGAAGTACCTATACTAGCACAATTAGACAACAGATCATCAGAAGCTACAATTACTGAAACTGTTACTGATTCTTTACAACAAGTTTGGAGATTAGAATTCCAAAACGCTGGTAGAGATTATACTAATGCTGATTATGGTATTAGTGGAGACGGTATCAATGCAACAGCTATAGGCGATGAATTCAGAGACGGTGCTGTATTTGAAACACGCATTTACGATGCAGACAACGGCAATGATGTTGGTGGAACCAACTACGTTAATGCGCTTAATGCTGCTCAGGGCGGAGATAGAGTAAGCATCACTATTGCAGCAACAGATATTGCTCTCGCAACAGCCTATGTTGGTATGAGAATTCAAATTACTGCTGGTACTGGTGTTGGTCAATACGGTAATGTATTAACTTATAATAACGGTACTAAAGTTGCTCAAATATTTAAAGATAGTTTTGAACCTGTAACAATTACCAGCACAACTGATGCCGGTGATCTTGTAAACATGACTTCAAACGCCAACTTTTATGTTAACATGCCAATCTACTTTACTGGTACAACATTTGGAAGCATTGTAGCTAATCAATTGTACTATGTAAAAACAGTAAGCGGTTCAACTGCTATTACAATTAGTGAAACACAAGGCGGTGCTACATTTAATGTAACAACTGGTACTGGTACGATGACATTATTACAAGCCGGATGGGATCATGTTATTCCTGGATATCCAATTGCGGCCGCTCTAGATCTATCAAGCTCTTATGTAATTGAGCCAAGAATTAGTTATACGCACCCAGGATATACTACTGATGGTATTGCATATAACGGATCAGCTCAAGATCATAGTAGAATTACATTTGGAAATGGAAAGTATGTGATTATACCAGCAGCAGCAGGTGCAACACGATATGCTATAAACACAAATACTATAAGTGTTGGCGGAACTATAAGTTTTGCCCCAGCAGACTTAGTATTTGGCGGAGGTGAAGGCGCAACTGCAACTGCTAGGATAGGAGGCCTTGGAGGCGAAGGCGCAGTATTAGAAGCTATCATGGGTGAAACTAATAGCCTTGGAATGCCAGGACCTGATCAAGTTGTTGGTGTTAGAATTATCAATGGCGGTCGCAACTACACTACACCTCCTACTCTAGTGTTTACACCAACTAACGGCGGAGCCGGTGCAGTAGCATTAGCTACAGTTAGAGATGGAAAAATTGATAAAGTATATCTAGATCCAATTAATTACGAAGGTACTGTTAACGGTTCTGGATATAACAGTCCTCCAACTGTAACCGCAGTTACTGATAGAGTAAGTAAAATAACTATTAATACCAAGGGAAGAAAATATACTACTGTTCCTTCAGTAACTATTAGCAGCCCATTCCCAAGCGCAGGAGCATGGACTAACGGTGGCGCTGCTACAAGTGGTTTAGTATATGCTTATCAAAATATCAGTATTACACCATATAGAACAAACTATTATCTGGCTACTACAAGTGGTACTTTTAGTTCTGTAGCACCTACATTTACAAGTGGTTCAGTATCCGCTGCAACCTACGGTGTTGATTTAACCTACGTAGGAACTCAAGCAACGGCCAATGCAACACTAGCAAACCAAGGTGTAGATACTATTACTTTAGAATATGTAGGGGCAGGCTATAGTTCAACGCCAACAGTAACAATAACAGATCCAACAGCAAAATTTGTTTGTATTCAATCTGGCGGAACTGGAACAAATTACCTACCAGCAACTTCTGTAAATACTGCCAACTGGACAGCTGGCGGATCGTTACCAGCATCAACATTTGTTGGATTAGCGCACGGTACACCAAGTGTGGGAATTTATGTAGCAGTTGGCGGCACTAATGCTGCTGTTTCTAGTACAGACGGTATTACTTGGACTACTAGAACTATTCCAACATTAGGGTCAGGTACATATCGGGCAGTAGCCTACGGTGCAGGTAGATTCGTTGCAATATCTACATTGTTAGGAACTGCTTATAGCACTAATGGAACAACGTGGACAGCCGGTGGAAACCTACCAAATGGTCCAACTTATACAAGTGTAGCATACGGAAATGGAAGATTTGTTGCTGTAACATCTAATAGTCGAATCACAGCGTACAGCTATGACGGAGGCGTTACTTGGATTAATTCTACAACTGTTGGTGCAGGTATTACAAATAGAAACTGGACACGTATCAAATATGGTCAAGGACTTTTTGTAGCGGTTGCAGACAGTTCTCAATATTTTGCTACAAGCACAGACGGAGTTTACTGGACTGAACGAGATGTAACAGCTAATCAAGCATGGAGAGACGTTGCATTTGGTAATATTAATAACGATCCTGTATGGTTAGCAATACATAATGCTTCTGTAAGCGGTGGTGCTAGAATAATTAGAACAGGTGTTAGAGCTGTTGGTCGAATGAAAGCTGCTTCTGGTTCTATTACTGAAGTAAGAATGGTAGAACCCGGAGGAGGCTATCCTCAAGGAACTGTGTCTGCTACAACAGCAAGTACAAATGTGATTGCGGCCAGTAGAACAACAAATCTAATAGATTCTCAACCAATTATATTCTCAGGATTAGATGCCTATGGATTAGTAACTGAAAAGATCTATTATGTAATTGGTTCTACAATTGGACCCACTAATTTTAAGGTAAGTATAGCAGCTGGAAGCTCTACTCCGGTAGTGTTAACAACCGGAACTGGTTTAGCAGGAACTTATCGTGCCGGACCAATTCATACACAATTTGATCCTAACAGAGTTCAAAGTGCTGCATTGAATCCTCGTACAGGCAACGGTGCATTAGCTAATCCAAGCTTTACTAATCGCGGTACAAGTTATACAACTGCTACAGCAGACGTAACAGGCGATGGATCGGCTGATTACTATCAGCCGCTAACATTTGTCAGTGTTAGAAACTTATATGAAGTTCCGCAAGCTGGTTCAAACGTTGTATTTGATTCAATACCAGGAGTTTGGTACAAACTAGTTGCTGTTACAAACGTTCTTGGGGATCCAGGAGAGTTTACAGCTACATTCCAAATTAGTCCAGGATTGACCACACTTGAAGCACCAATTGACGGTGATGGAATGACAACTACTATCAAGTATAGTCAAGTTCGTTTAACCGGCCATGACTTCTTGTACATCGGAACTGGTAACCAAGCTGATACAAATTACCCATTTGTTGATCCTACTACTGCTGACATTAATGCTCAGACAAAAGCTAGCGGTGGAGGTCGTGTGTTCTTTACTAGTACGGACCAAGACGGTAACTTTAACGTTGGCGGCTTGTTCGGAGTTCAACAGTCAACAGGTACTGCTACATTAAATGCTGATGCATTTAACCTAAGCGGTCTACAAAGCTTGCAGTTAGGACAGTTAAACATTGGTGTTGGAAGTGCGATTATTACACAGTTCTCAACAGATCCTTACTTTACTGCTAACTCAGACAGTATTTTACCAACTCAGCGAGCAATCAAAGCTTACATTACAGCACAGATTGGCGGCGGACAAAGCTCATTGAACGTAAATACACTTACTGCTGGTGTAGTTTATATTGCTAACGACAGTATTTCTACAACAACAGGAGCACAATTAAACATCAAATCAAAGATGAACTTTACAGGCGGCGTTGATGGAGCTCCTGTAGCTTTAGGATACTTTTTATCAAGATAACGGAGAAATAAAACATGGCAACAGGAAGACTAGGCGTTTTTGCAATACCAGCAACTACCAACACAACTGTATATACAGTACCTACCGGATATTATTCAGTCTGTAACGTTTCTATCACAAATAGAAACGCATCCAGTACAATTAATTTAAGACTGGCGTTAGCTGCATCGGGCACACCCAACAACGAAGAATGGATTGAATACGATACAATTATTATTCCAAACGGTGTTTTTGAGCGTACAGGTTTAGTAATGCAAGCTGGGCTAAATATTGTAGTATATTCGACAGCGGCAAACGTTGGATGCACAGTGTATGGCATTGAAACACCAACAACATAATTGAAGTGAGATAACATATGGCACGTTTTAATACAGGACCTAGAACCCTTGTAATTTCGGGAACAACAACGCTAAGTTATGCGTTTACTGGGGGCATAGTTACTTTATCGGGCGCAGGGTCCTATACTGTTAACGTTGCTAGCCCTGTATCGTTTCCGGGAACTACACAGGTATTTTATAATTCAACATCAGCAGGAGTGACGCTGGCAACTCCAGTAGGACAACTTAGAGGACCAGGTTTTACCAACGGTGCTTTTCAAACTATTGAACCTAATGCGTCTATGACCATTGTATCTGATGGTTCAAACTACATTATTGTTAACACTGAAGGTAACGTAGTTATAGGTACAAATGCAACATTTAGCGGAACATTGATAGCAGCTACACAGCTTGGATCAAGTGCTAGCGGAGGTACGCAGATCATTAGAGGTACTAGTCACTCTACAAAAGCTGCTGCTAGTATTCTAATGGATGAGAACGTAACCAGTACTAGTACAACAACTGGTACATTGGTAGTAACCGGCGGTGTTGGTGTAAGTGAGAATTTATATGTAGGAGGTTCGGCTGTAAGATTTACAGCTAACTCTGCTAGTACAAGCACATCTTCAGGAACATTAGTAGTAACAGGCGGCGTAGGTGTTGGTGGCCGAATTAATGCCTCAGATTTTACAGGTACAGTGGGTGCAAATAGTGCAAACACTGGAGCATTTACAACATTAAGCGCCAATAATACAGTATCTCTAACTGCAAATCAAAGTGCAACAAATACATCAACAGGAACACTAAGAGTAACCGGGGGTGCAAGTTGTACAGAAAATTTATGGGTTGGAGGATACATTGATGCCGGCAGTATGCAGGACACTCCAATTGGTAGTGTAACAAGAAGTACAGCAGCCTTTACTACACTAACTGCCAACAATTCAGTAACATTTACACAAAATGCTAGTTCAAGCAATACTAGCTCTGGTACATTGGTAGTAACAGGTGGTGTTGGTATTTCAGAAAATTTATATGTAGGTGGAGCAACGGTAAGATTTACTGGTAACACTGGTAGTTCGGGAACTAGCTCTGGTACATTGGTAGTAACTGGTGGTGTTGGTATTACTCAAAACTGTTATGTTGGTAGCTCATTAGTTGCTGGCAGTTTGTCTGAAACATCAAGTATGAGTCTTAAAAGAGATGTTACACCAATTGAAAACGCATTAGAAAAAATATTAAGCTTAACAGGTGTAACGTATTTCAGAAAAGTTGATGATACTTTTGAAGCTGGTCTTATTGCTGAACACGTAAATAAGATCATACCAGAATTAGTAGGCAAAGATTCTGATGGGAATCCTCAAACAGTCTATTATACAAAAATTACTGCTTATCTAATTGAAGCAGTTAAGTCATTAAAACAAGAACTTGATAGCTTAAAAGGAAAGAATTAAACATGGCAACATTACAAGATACAACTATTGCAAGTGCAGGTTATTTAAGATTGCCTGTTGGCAATACAGGACAACGTGGCCAAAATGGCGCAGGTAGTATTAGATGGAATACAGATCAAACAGCTCCTGAAGTTTGGAACGGCTCACAATGGCTAAAAGTTACTACTCAAGCTCCTCCGTTTCCTCCCGGACAAAGCAACTATACTAGCGGCGGATCATACACATGGACTGCTCCTAGTCCTGTTAGTACTGTTAATGTATTAGCTATTGGCGGTGGCGGTGGCGGAACAGATAACTGGGCTAACCCAGGCGGCGCTGGCGGCGGCCTAGGATGGAAGAACAATATTCCGGTAAACCCCGGTCAAGGATATACTGTAGTAGTTGGCGGGGCAGGCGGTAACGGAAACCATGGAGGAACTAGTTATTTCCAATCTACTTCAACAGTAGCAGGATATGGCGGTGGTGCTGGATGGTCCGGACAAACAGGCGGTCCTAACCAAAACGGCCGTGGTGGCGGATACGTAGGAGATGGCGGTGGAGCTGGAGGTAATGCTACTGACTGGACAGGCGGTGGTGGTGCTGGCGGCTATACAGGCCGAGGCGGAAACTTAAATGAATGGGCGCCGGGCGGCGGCGGGGGCTCTGGCGGATTCCATCATAGTTCACACTTAGGAACAGGTGGCGGCGGTGGCGTAGGTATATATGGTCAAGGATCTCCAGGACAGGGATTTTATACACCTTGGAGTGGTCAAAACAGCCCAGGCGGCGGAGGTCTTGGCGGGTCAGGCGGACAATTAGGATTATGGGGACAAAACCCTTGGAGCTGGAGCGGTGTTGAATCTAACAACATCTACGGAGGAACATACGGTGGAGGCGGTGGTGGTCCTGGAACAGGATGGCCTGCAAGTTCTGGAGACGGTGCTACTGGTGCTGTACGAGTAATTTGGGGAACTACTGTTACTAGAGCATATCCAAGTACAGGCACAGGAGATCTATAATGGATGAAGAACTATATATTAGAATGATGAATGGGCGACCTGTTGATCATCCTATGCTAAGAAGTAATATTGAATCAGCATTTCCAGAGGTTGATTTTAATAACTTGCCTGATTGGTTAGCTAGATTTGAACGAGTACCAAAACCTCGTATTGAAAGTCCCTACGAAATTGTTAACGGTCCAGTATATGTAGTAGTTGGAGATACTGTAAAAGATCAATGGCTTAAGCGTGAAATGACTGAAGAAGAAAGATTATTAAAACAGACTAGAGCAAGAGCAAACTTTTTATCAGATGAAACTAGTCCTGCACGTAAATCTACATGGGTGTTTGATGAGATTACATGTTCTTTTATTCCTCCAGTTCCTCATCCAACTGACGGAAAAGGATATGTATGGAGTGATGTAAGTCAACAATGGGAACTTGTAGCAGAACCAACTAGACCTGAAATTATTGAAGGCCCAGGCGGCATAAGACGCAAACCACTTCCGTTAGAACCAGGACACTGGGTATGGAACGAAGAAGCATTTGATTGGGTTAAGCAGGGAGATACTCCTGACGACGCAAGTCTTCAAACTCCTCCTCCTTTCCCTCTTCCTTAAATCAATATTAATCAACCTTAAATTAACCCTTGATAACTAATATTATCAAGGGTTTTTTATGAGTAATTATAAAGGTATCTCAAATACTACAAAATCTCGTTCATTAGTAATACAGCCATTCTGTTATTGGGTGGACGCTTTTAACGAAAAAGAACTAGCAGAGATAGAAAAAATAATGACCTCAATACCATTAGTAGAGTCTATGATTTCTGGATCTACTGGTGTAGTTGATACTGGAATTCGTAAATCTAAAGTTTCTTTTACTCTGTGCAATGAAAATACTAGTTGGATTTTTGATCGACTAAATCAGATTATTGAAAATTTAAATTCTAGGTTTTTTAATTTTGACATAAACGGTTACGACACCTTACAATATAGTGAGTACAACGCTGCTGATAACGGCAAATATGATTGGCACATGGATACCTTTATTGGGATGTTACCTCCTAACGATTTTGAAACACGTAAACTATCGTTAGTACTGTGGATGAATGATGACTACGAAGGCGGCGATTTTGAATTAATTTGTCAATCGTTAGAATCACCAATTGTTATTCCAAAAGAAAAAGGCAAATTAATTTTATTTCCTTCATTCTTATTTCACAGAGTAACACCTGTAACATCCGGCGTTAGAAAGTCGTTAGTTAGCTGGATTACTGGACCAAAATTTAAGTAAAGTCCCATTCATAAAAATTAAAATTAAGAACACATCGATTTTTTGCATTTGTACATGTTGTACCTGTATGCAAAGTAGTCGAATCAAATATTACTATTCTATTTTCAACAGAATATACACGCTCGCCAGTTTCAAACAGTGTGTACCCATCATTGGTATTAAGATAAAATACCGCTGTCTTTCCTTTAAAGTTTAATATATCTGTGTGTAACTGGTGTTCAACAATCTTATCTGCTCGAGGTATAAGATTAGCCTTTATCTTTAAGATGGCTGATGGATTTAGTTTGATCAAAATTGGATCTAATATTTGAAAAAACTCGCTACAAATATTATAGTTTCTATAAAATGAATGAGTAAATTGATAATCGTAATACGGCTGTAGATCTATTTTTTGACTTTGCTTGCACAAAGAATGATCTACTATGTATTCGTTTTGGAACCAAGGAAGATGTGCTCCTAATAAAATACCTTGCAATTTTTCAAAGTCTGATTTATCTAAGAAATTATCAACAATTTTAAATGCCATAAAATATTTATGAAGACTTTTTTAAACGTAAATAAAAGATGAAAAACATGCGCTCAATACTCATTGTTGGTGGCGGAACAGCCGCACTAATAGCTGCTTTAATACTAAAGAAAAAATTAAACATACAAGTTGACGTAGTTCATTCGTCAAATATTGGTATAATTGGTGTTGGTGAAAGTAGTACAGAACATTGGAGAGAATTTTGTACTTTCCTTGGTATTAGTCATATTGAAGCTCTAGTAGCGTGTAATGCTACTTATAAGACAGGTATAAGTTTTAAAGGCTGGGGCAAAAAAACTTGGATACATCATGTCAATTCTGATTTTGCAAAAAAATGGGGACAATATTCTCCTGTATACGCTAAACAAATATTTGAAGATAGCTCATACTTAGTCCCAGACTTCATACAAAATAACAAGTTACCAAAACATTTATTAAACAAACCCGAAGTATGGCCGGCTAATCAGTTTAACTTTGATACATATAAACTCAATGATTACCTTACATGGATAGCTAAATCTTTTGGAATTAATTTTTATGACGACGAAATCAATGAAGTATTTTTAACTGACCAAGGCGATATTAAAAGTTTACAAGGTAACAAGTCTACGTATGAATACGATTTTTACTTAGACTGTACAGGGTTTAAGAGATTACTAATGAGTAAATTAAATTGCGAATGGCAAAGTTTTTCAAAGTATTTAAAGACCAATTCTGCAATTGTATTTCAAACCCCAGATACTGATAACTATGAGGTTACAGTTACAGCACAGGCTATGGATTACGGATGGATGTTTAGGATTCCTACCTACGGCAGATACGGAAATGGATATGTATTTGATAGTAATCATATTACAGCAGAACAGGCACAACAAGAAATAGAACAAAAATATTTTCCAAATGTTGAAATTCGAAAAACAATTAAATTTGATCCAGGGCAACTTAAAGAAGTATGGATTAAAAATTGTGTAGCTATGGGATTGTGTGGAAGTTTTGTAGAACCGTTAGAAGCTACTAGCATATCTACAACTATACAACAGGCGTTTATCTTAATGCACTATTTGCCTTCCTATGACACTAAATCTATAAAGAGATACAACACTAGTTTCACTAATATACTTGAAAATATTAGAGATTTTATTATAATTCATTATCTAAACAAAAGCGAAAAAACAAACTTCTGGAAAGAATATAATCAAATTAAGCTACCTGATTCTTTACAAGAAAATTTAGATATATGGAAACATAGACTTCCAATTGAAGAAGATTTTGCTCATTTATCCCCTTACATATTATTTCATGCCGATAACTTTACTTTGGCTTTAAACGGTATTGATCATTTTGATAAAGAGTCAATTAAAAAAGAATACATGGCTCAAAGTCCTTATATACATCATGAGACTGAAAAACGTCTCGAATATCTAAAATATCAAGATCAAAATAATGTTTGTATTAATCATAAAGATTTTGTTTCTTTAACAAGAGAGGTTTTCAATGTCAATTGAAATGGTATTTCCTATTCCTGTGTTACTTGATAAATTTCACAGGCCTATGAACAGTGAAGAATTAGCCTATGCACAATCAGTTTCTCTAAGAAGGAATGTATCAAATTGTAGTTCTAATGAAACTTACGTACTTAAGAATCCTGTATTTCAAGAACTTAATAGTTGGTTAGAAGCTAAAGCAAAAAGATTTTTTCATGAAATTTATAATCCATTAGGTCAAGTTGAATTGTATATTACACAATCGTGGATAAATCACAGCGAAGTTGGAGAAGAACATCATGTACATGCACATCCTAATAGTATTCTTAGCGGAGTGTTTTATTTTGATGCAGATCCAGCAGTAGATAAGATTACATTTATCAAATCTATTACTAAAGACATTGATATTTTACCAGTGCAATATAATCCATTTAATTCAAATACATGGTATTATAGTGTTGATATAGGACAGTTGATTCTTTTTCCATCAAGCTTGAAGCATACTGTTGAAACTGTTCCACCTTCCCCTAAACGCAAAACTCGAATAAGTTTATCTTTTAATACATTTATTAGAGGGCATATAAATCCAGGCATTAGCCTATCGGAGTTAATTTTACCATGAACTATGACTTAAGAAATTACTGTAAAGTATATTATGATTATTTTGATGAAAATTTTTGTAATAAAATTTTAAAATCAATTGAAACAGTTGAATGGGGTGTCCATCAATATTATACACAGACTGGAGAATATGTTAGTACTGATACTGATTTATCAGTGTCTTTTAGCGAAATACCAGAAAGTTACAATATACATGCCGCAACAGGGCATTTAGTAGCACACTATCAACAAGAATTAAATTTTCCTTGGTATAGCAGTTTTCATGCCATTACTTCTGCTAGATTTAATAGATATGACCAAAACACAAACATGATGCCACATTGTGACCATATACATTCATTGTTTGACGGAGAAAGAAAGGGAGTACCAATCTTATCAATAGTTGGAGCATTGAATAATGATTATACTGGAGGAGAATTTATTATGTGGAACGAAGAAAAAATTGAACTGCCAGCAGGAAGTGTTATGATTTTCCCTAGTAGTTTTTTATATCCTCACGAAGTAAAACCAGTTATCACAGGAACTAGATATAGCTTTGTTCAATGGGTTTGGTAATTATCTAAAATAAACTAAAGTTTTTATATCGGGCATGTAGAGATAATTTATTGCAGATTCTCTGCAACTCTTAAATGCATTTTCTACGGTTTCAATTATAGGTTCATACCCTAGATTAAAACTAGTGTTCATTAACATCGGAACACCAGTTTTTTTATAAAACTCACTGATTAAGTTGTAAAAAACTTTGTTTTGTTCTTGAGTAACTGTTTGAATTCTACAAGTCCCGTCTACATGTATAACAGCTGGCACAGTTTGTTTGGCATTATCTTTAGCATCTAGTGCATACATCATAAACGGGCTTGATTCTAATCCTCTAAGCTCAAACCAATTTTTTGCTTCTTCTTCTAAAATAGACGCAGCAAAGGGTCTAAAACTTTCTCTGCCTTTTACTGTGTTAAGTAATTCTTTTCCATTTTTTAATCTAGGATCGCAAAGTAAAGACCTATTACCTAGTGCTCTAGGACCTGATTCTGCCTTACCTTGAAATAACGCCACAACACTTCCGCTTTTGATAATTTCAGCAACTGTTGACTCTTCAATATTTTTATATTCTATTTCATTGTTTTCAATAGTATAATTGTATTCAGGATCATTTCCACAAAGATATATATTTTCTAATTTATTAACTTTGGTACTACCGCAGTTTTCATAATAATAATATCTAGCTAACCCTATACAGTTTGCTTCATCTCCACACATTGGCTCAACATATAAGTTAATATCTGGCAAATTCTTTTTATAAAAATTATTTGCAACAACATTTAAAGTTACGCCGCCAGTTAGTATAACGTTCTTTCTGCCAGAACGTTTTATCATTTTTTGTAAAAATTCTAAACCTTGCTTTTCTAAATCTTTTTGTGTTCTGTATGCTAAATTTGCTATTTTTTCTTCATTCATAATAGCATCAGGGTATTTCCCCCATGCAAATTCTTTATGTCCTAAGTTGGCATCAAACTGATGAGTAGTCATATTATATCGACCTTGATCATCAATAAATGATGGAAAATAAGAATCATCTTTACCGTAAGCCGACAAGCCCAACATTTTTCCACCTTCGTCGTCAAATCCTAATGATCTACTTATTGCTTCATACTGCAATCCTAAATCAAAATCATTTCTAATTTCTACTATACTGTTTTTTGTATGCCACAAAGGCCAGTTTTCTTTTGGGGATCCTAGCCCGCTATCCCAAATAATTTTAGTATCTTTATCTAATTTTCGAGGCGTATAAAAACGTTTATAAATTGCAGTAAAATTATTAGGATATTTTGCTAAAAATGCTGTTGTAGTTTCAAATGCAGAATATCCATTGGACAATGCAAATGTAGACCCACGACCGTCCCATACAATAACAAGGGCATCGTCAAACCCGGAATTATAAAATGCATTAGCTGCATGTGATAAGTGATGGTTACGATTATTATAATGAAACGTAAATTTTGGTCTAAATCTAACTCCTAGTTTAGCTAGTAATGACATTATCGAATGATCTTCACCTTTAAAAGAATCATATCCTGTAATTATTAACTTATCTATACCTAGTCCAAACTTTACTACTTCTTTAATACAATTTAACGGGAGCCCTGAATCTTTTTTATTTCTTGATAGTCGTTCTTCTTGATTAAAATATATAATTTTATTATTGTCTAATAGACATACAGATGCTAAATGATGTTTTTGAATACTCAATGTAATCATAGGGGTCCTTTTTCTAAATGAGTTAGTATATCTTTGTGTAGCGGAGCTTTTTTAAACATATCAATGATAATTGATTTATATCGATCAAGTTTATCTGGTTGATAAAAATCTTCATATACTGATAATTTAAATTGCTGTCGAATCATTTTTAGGCCATGTGCTACAACAAGAAAACTATAAACAGGAAATTGACATATACCGTATTCGTTTTCTAAATCTTTTGGTCTAATATTTGCAGTTGTAATTCTATGTAAGGTTTCTTTTAATGAATCTGGCGTTTTGTTTTTTTCTCTAAACTCTTGCCAAAATTTGCTATCGTTTCTTTTTGTTAGATAATGAAGGTGTAAAAAATCAGCACAATGATCTGCCCCTTCTACAACCATTCTATTATAAGATTTTTGAGATTCTGGACTAGGATCAAACATTTCATTAATGTAAGACGAGAATGTTTTTAATTGCATAAGAGCAAGCCATAAAGAAGTTGATTCTAAAGGCTCTAAGAAGTTAGCACTTAGTCCTACTGCTAGGCAATTTTTTATCCATACATCGTCAAATCTTCCAGGATCAAATGAAATTATTTTTCTAACTTCAATATCCTGACCTAGGTATTCTTCTGCTTCTTGTTTAGCTTGATCTACCGAAATATAATCAGAATCAAATACATATCCTGCACCAATTCTATGTTGTAAAGGAATATTCCACATCCATCCATTTTTCATTGCAATACTATTAGTATAGGGTGCGATATCATTCTTATTTTCTAACCAAAACGGAATGGCTTTTTTAGCTGGCAAGAAACTACTATAACTTTTCCATTTTGATTTATACAATTTTCCTATCAGTAATCGAGAAAAACCAGTACAATCAAAAACAAAATCACAGTCAAAAGTTCTACCAGATTTTAATTTTAAAGACTTTACAAACCCATTTTCGTCTAATACTGGTTCTGTCAAAGTATCGTCAACAATAGTAATATTACGAGACTTACCTACCTCTTCTAGATAATCTGCAAACTTTACTGAATCAAAATGTAAGGCATATCTTGTATTTGCTAAATCTATTTTATTATTATAGGATAATTTAATTTGATACATGTATTCTTCAAGCGATGCGTCTTTATTAATTAAAAATGCTTGAAAAAAATGATTAAAATCTGTTCCTGAAAATCCCTTAGTGTCAGTTGTAGACATTGACTCTGTAAAATCATGAAAGTAACTAGTATTATCACCGTTCCAGTTTACAAAATTGATTCCATTTTTTATAGATCCTTTAGTGACACGAATAAGATCTAACGGATCAATGTCCTGCCCTTTTAAGAAATTTACTATGTGAGGAGTTGTTGCTTCTCCAACACCAATGATACCTATTTCTTTACTCTGAATTAATGTAATAGATGCTTTTGGAATTAACCTTTGTGCAGTTAGTGCGGTGATCCATCCAGCTGTACCGCCGCCTAAAATAATAATTTTTTTCATAGATTAGCAAATCCTGCGTTAAATGCTATAGAAATCCTGTCGGTGTTTAATAAGTTAGGTTCTACATAATGATTCAAGTAAGAAGGAAAGATAATTAAATCTCCAGGCTTAGGTTGTATACGCCAAGTACCCGATGTGAAATCATTCCAATCATTGACCATATCAGGATTTATATGATATAAAAAATTTATAGCCGGATGTAAAAATACTATTCCACCGCCAACTTGTTCGTCAGCTTTCACATAATATGTTCCTGAAAACACTGACTTAGGATGTACATGCGGTCTATTAAAGGCTGAAAGAGGATTAATGTTGATCCAAATATTGTCTAAAGAAACTGTATTTTTATCTGTTTTAAGTTTCCAACACTCAGCAACCTTTGTTAGATTAAAATGAATTAGATCAACCAATCGGCCTATTTCTTTATTAGGAGCAGTTAACGAGTCGCTTTGCCAGCCTCCTGCATTACTTTTTACAACGCCTGAAAAATTCTCTTTACATTCATAACAGTATTTTATTAACTCGTTATTATCAATATCGGAAAGAGAAGTAGTGGCTATAAAACTCGTAAAAATTGTTTCTATCTTGATCATTTCATAAATAATATTAGCACTTTATTTATCAAGGGTTCATTTATGCATATAACAATTTTAGGTGGAGGTACAGCTGGCTGGATTGCAGCATTGATGCTGTGTAAAAATCATCCAGGACATACTTTCTCCGTTGTTGCGTCAAAAAGTTTAGGGGTCATAGGAGCAGGCGAAGCTGTAACCGGTGCATTGACTGCTTTGGTTTGCGGCTTCTATGGTGACTTAGGTATTGATCCTTTAGATTTTTTAAGAAAAACTAAGGCAATGCCAAAATATGGAATTTACCATAAAGGTTGGACCAAAGATATTAATAAAGGATACTTAGGCCCAATTGATGGAACATTGACAACTTGTAATTTACCAGATGATGTGTTTACCTATCTAGTCGCACAGAATCATGATAAAAAACATCTCGGTGCGTTTATGGGCAACTTAATTGAGTATGACATTTCACCAATTAGTAAAATTACTCATGAGTTTGAAGAAACTAGTCATGCTTTTCACTTTGATGCTCAAGCAGCAGCAGTATATTTAGAAAGCATTGCAGTAAAAAATGCCAATTGTAAATTAATTGATAAAAAAGTTATAGATGTTAAATTAGATGAATCGGGGAATATACATTCGTTAGTATTTGAAGATCAAAGTATTCATGAGAGTGATTTCTTTATCGATGCATCTGGATTTTCTCGTGTCTTAATGAACAAACTAGAAACGAAATGGGTAAGTTACAAAAAATGGTTGCCTATAAATGCTGGATTACCTTTCTTTATTGATTACAAAGAAAAGGAACCTCCTAAGCCTTATAGTGTAGCTTGGGCTCAAAAAGCAGGATGGTACTGGGAAGCAAGTGTACAGTCTCGTAAAGGTTGTGGTTATACATTTTGTGAAGATTTTATTTCTTTTGATCAAGCACAAGCAGAGATTGAACAAGCATTAGGTCATAGTATTACACCTATAAAACAATTTAGATTTGATACCGGCAGGTTAGAAAACACATGGGTAAAAAATTGCATTGCAATTGGTCTAGCTAGTTCTTTTGCTGAGCCCTTAGAAGCTACTAGTATTCACAGTACAATACAACAAATCAAACATTTTTGTTTTGAATTTTTAAGAGATACAAAAGAAGACACTCTCAATCCCGCTTCCATTTATCTTTTCAATAAAAGAGTAAATGGCATGTTTGATGATTATAAAGAATTCTTAGTAAGTCATTATTTAGGAGGCAGAGATGACAGTGAATTTTGGAAATACATTTCCGCTGGGCATACATTAACTGATTTTAACAAACAACTACGAGAGACTTGTAAATCAAGAGTGCCAACTATATATGATTTTCCAGGTTATCCCGGAGCCGCTGGTTGGACTATCTGGTGTTGGATCTTAGCTGGAACAAATCAAATTACTCCTGAAGTAGCAAGAAAAAATTTAACAGAACCAATGATTCAAAAAGCTGTTGAAAAATTAAATTTAATGAGTGTTACAGCCCATAGAATGGAACTAACACATTACAAATTTGCAGATTACCGAGAACATATCAATATGCCTAACTTAAGATATGTAGCTTGGCGTGGCAAAGATTTTCAAGGGTTACATCACGACTACGTACAAAACACTAAAGCACATCAATTATATCAATAATTGTTGAGATTTTGTTTTCTAGATGTCGATTTCGTAAGCTAAGATCTAATCCTTTGTGCAAAGGTTTTGGTAAGTATTTCAAATCAAACCATCCCCATGCACAATGCTCAGAGCTTAATTGAGGAATAAATTCTTCTGTAACTAAACAGAAATAAGTTTGAAATTTAAAGTGCTGATCATTACTAACAAACCTTTCTAAAGGAATAGTTTTTGTAATTTGCTGATCGCCTACTTCTTCTTTTATTTCGCGTGATAACCCCTGCCAAGCCGATTCGCCGTTGAGGTGAGTACCGCCAACTAGTCCCCAGTATCCTTTGTGTTTACCTTGAGCTTTTTGTAATAACAAGAATCTTTTAGTTGATTTAGAACAAATCAATGCACCAGAGCATTCAACATTTTTTATAGAGCTATTCTCCATTGACCCCTCTTATACTCGCCCTCAAATGATTTTTTCCATTGTACACCATCCCATTTATATTGAGTATTAGTGTAAAAATTTGTTTGATAAACAATGTTATCGGTAACTTCTTCAGCTCTAAAAATAACAACCCATTTAGAACCGTCCCATTCAATAATATCATTAGCTTCGGCAAGACCGTCGCTGCCGTCAGCGTTTTTCCATGCATCTGGACCATCTTCATTTAAGTTAAGCGCATATTCAACACTGGTATTAAGTTCAATAATTGATGCTGCCATAATGATAAATTCTCTATCAGACGGTATACCTTTAACATTAAAAGTTAAAATACCTCCAGTACCATTAACTGTTAATACAGTAATTAAACAATCGTTAATAATGTTTGCACCGCCTAAGAATTTACCTCGAACTCTAAGATTGTCGCCAGGTGCATAACCAGTTCCAATATTGTTTATAACAGCACTATAGGAAGCAGAGGCTAGATGAATAGTCACATCAAATGTTGCATTTTGAGCTAGTCCAGTAAAATTCTTAGATGGTTTATCGTAATAGACTGGGTCAGGTTGTGGATTTGATATAACTTCTACATCGTTAACATACAGTTTATGATCGTTGACTTTTTTAGCTAAAACATTTGTATGTACTAAGTTTGTTCTGCTCGATGACACAAATTTGTCTCGAATTGCTCCGCCTATACTATCAACTAATAGATATCTACGACCAGCAGCAACAACTTGATCAGTTTTTTCTTTATTTGGTCGTTTAGGATTAAATGTAGTAGGGTCTACGATTGCATCAAAAAATCCATATTCGTTACTTGGTCTTACTGGTCCTGAAATAGCAGTATTTGAAGGAAAAGTATCCGGATCCCATGATGCTACTAACATTGTTAAGTCAGACGGGTGGAAACTAATTGTTCCAACTACTTCTGTATCATTAGGTTGTCTTAAATAAATTTTACTTAGACCGCTAGTGAGCTTTCCTGGAAATTGCTGAATTATCGTATCCCAAGCAAGCCAATTTTCAAATCCAATAGCATTGTTTCTTGCTCGAATAATTGTTTGTTCAACAAAAATATCAAAGCTACCAACTGACACTCGTTGATCAAATAATTTATTAATAGGATCAATTTGCCCAGTGGCGTAATCAGTACCAAGACCGTCTATATAATCTAGGTGAGGATCACTTTTTCGACTGTAGATGTTATTAATGATACTGGTAATAATACCTAACTTTTTTACTTTTACTGGCGGACTAATATAAATTGGTGTCTTTAGTGTTAATGTAGCAACATCAATAGCTGAGTTAGTGCCTGTAGGTATACTTCTAGAACTAAATGTAACGTCTTGCAGCTCTAATACACTAATAGAAGTCCAGTCAATGTAATTATCTGTAGTTTGTATTTCTAAACTAGGATTAAACAATACTAGTATTTGTTCCATAATCTGCAACTTCTGCTCAGTGCTTGTTGACCATATATCTACTTTAAGTGTTAAATCAAACGGAGTAGGCATAAGTCTTTCAACAGTATAATTTGCACCTTCGGTGTATTCATATTCACCTGTTGTTTCGTTAAATTCTCTTTCTCTAATATGTAACTTACTAATAAAAGTGCTGTCGCTTAAACGATCTCTAGCTAAATCTAACTCGTTAACATAAACAGCAATTCGAGGAGCCGTTGGTACTGTGTTTTCACTATTTTGATTTACAATAAACGCTGCCTGTCGATCCTGATCGCCGTACATTACAGGTACTCTAACCAAAGTACCATCACCGTATCTTACTACAAAGTTACTAAGCATTCTAATAACTTGTGTAAGATATCTTCTTATTTGACCATCGTAAAAATATTGCATTAGAAATCTGCCTTGGGTTTAAGAGCTTTAGAAAGACTTTGACGTTCTTGCACAGTATCACCAGCAATAACAGCAGAATTGCTGTTATTAATGAATCCTGTTTTTTGAGTATTTCGTGTACTTGTATTTGTAATACCATGTCGAACAGCATCTTCAATTTTAATCCATCGAGCCCCGTCGTATCTAAAAAGTCTATTAGGCATTAAATCTGTTCTAAGAAAATAATCATCTGCTAGTGCTGAACTTGGAAACTGTATTCCAAAACCAAAATCAGCACCGTTAGGCGGTACTCCGTCACCAATCAAATATCCAGTGTAGCCAGTTCTTTTTGGTCTTTCGTTAATTTGACTAGAATTAAGAATAGTTGAACTAGCATCTACATCAGTTTCGTCTGCTGTTCGTAGTGCAGGATTACCGTTCTCGTCTAATGCCAGTGTATATAAATGTCTGGTCTCAAAACCGCTTTTTGGAACGTCTGCTTCAGCTTGAGCAATTACAGCATCGTTAATTTGTAATTGCTTGTTATAATTACTTAAAACATCTCGCAATGTTTGATTAGTAGCTTCACCGGTAACCGGGTTAACAATTGTTTTGTCAAATATTTCTTTATATTGCTGACTGTCAACAATTTTTTTTAATTTTAATCTATATAAATGAGGATACCAAGTGCGACTAAATCCTTCTGCTGCACGCCCTACTTCGTCTATAACAAAATATCTAGGCAATGCTACATCAAAGTCATTAAGAGCAAATTCGTCTCGCAAATGAGGTAATTCTATTACATCACCAGCTAAGGGTTTACGTCCAACCATATTTACAAAATCATTAATATGTACAGTCATAAAAACTGTATCATTATCAATCATAAGTCCAAATTGGCTTAGATTAAAATCAATGTCTGCTACGTTGTAAATACCGCGTAGAGTATAAATGCTAGTATCGTACTTTCTATCTCGATTTTCTAACAGTAACAAGTCCTGTATATTTGTTTCTTTTACAGCATCATATCTAGGCTGTTCAGCTGTTGCTTCTTCTTGACTGGGATTTCTTGGACCTAAATACTTATGTAAGTAAACGTCAGTTCCGCCAACCTGAAACATTTCAGAGATATTTCGATCTATGAACTTATAATCAGCGCCTTTTTCTGGTTTGTAAATTGATAAACGGGGCATAGTATAATATTTAGCGAATAAATATATAGGGAGAATGGAATGTCAGATAATCCGCAAGCTGTTAAACAAAAAGTATTTGATTATTGCCGCACTATGCTAGGTGACGGCATGATTGATGTTGAATTAGATCCTATACACTACGAAGTTTCGTTAGAAAAAGCTATAACACGGTTTAGACAGCGTAGCTCAAATAGCGTTGAAGAAAGCTACATGTTTTTAGAGTTAGAAAAAGATCGCAATGATTATATTCTTCCTCAAGAAGTTATTAATGTACAAAGCGTTTTTAGACGCACATTAGGGTCAAGAACAGGCGGAGGAACTGGTACTAATTTTGAACCATTCAATCTAGCTTATACTAATACATATCTACTCAATTCAACTATGCTTGGGGGTATTGCAACATATTTTATGTTTGCCAGTTACCAAGAAACAATAGGTAAAATGTTTGGTAGTTACATAGAATTTCAATGGATTCAATCTAGCAGAACACTACGTATTTTACAACGTCCGTTTACTGAAGGCGAAACTATAATGTTGCGCTGCCAAAATCATAGACCTGATTATGTGATCATTGAAGATTTATATGCAAAGCAATGGATCAAAGATTATACACTAGCCAACTGTAAATTAATACTAGGAGAAGCTCGTAGTAAGTTTCAAAGTATTGCAGGTCCGCAAGGTGGAGGCAGTTTAAACGGATCAGACCTTAAAGCAGCAGGTAAAGAAGAATTAGAAAAGCTAGATAAAGAATTAGAAACACTTGTTTCCGGCGGACAAGGGTATACTTGGGTGATAGGCTAATGAAAATTTACGAAATTATAACCGAAGTTAGACAGCCTAAGCCTACAAAGCGTCAAAGCCAATCCAGCAGAGGACTAACAATCTACGGCGATAGCGAAAAGGCCAATAGTGACTATGTTGCTTTCAAACTAGGACAGGCAATGGCTAGCACAGACGGTAAATCTAAACCAGACATTGACGGTAAAAGCTGGCATGGAAAAAAGAAAACTATCCATCCTTACACAGAAGTTGAACATGAAATGTTCAAGCAAGCCGCCAAAGTAGTAGGTGCTAACTACGAAGATTTAAACAAAGGCGATATGCGTAGTTTAGAACTTGAAACAACCAATACAACCAGCCCTGTTGCCAAGCCCAAACGCAACAAATATGGCATATAATCACTATTGACAAACTAGTAAAAATCCTGTAATATATAGTATCACTGGGGGATACTATGATCATTGGCTTCGTTGGATTTATTGGCTCGGGCAAGGATACTGCCGCAGATTATCTAGTTAACTTTCACGGGTTTAGACGTGACAGTTTTGCAAACACTCTCAAAGATGCTGTAAGTGCAGTATTTGGTTGGGATAGAACATTATTAGAAGGGCGAACAAAAGAAGCCCGAGAATGGCGAGAACAAGTAGACCCGTGGTGGGCAGAACGCCTTGGCAAACCTAATCTTACTCCTCGATGGGTACTACAGCATTGGGGTACTGAAGTCTGTCGTACTGGATTCCATGATGACATATGGATTGCTAGTTTAGAAAATAAAATGCGTAAGACCAAAGATAATATTGTTATCTCTGATGTTCGATTTCCTAATGAAATTAAAGCCATTCATAACGCTGGCGGATTAGTTGTACGTATTAAACGAGGTCCCGAACCCGAATGGTATGATGATGCTTTTAATATGAATGCAGGCCCGCAAAATATGAGCTGGGCTATTAGCAAAATGCGTATGGAAGAACGCAAGATTCATGCATCAGAAACTGCTTGGGTTGGTGGCAAAATTGACCATAATATATCTAATGATGGATCTATTGATGAACTGTTTACACAGATTAAAAATCTGGTAGAAGGTCACCGCGACGCCACTGAAATCCTTCTTTATGCAGAAGCCGTTGGCAATTAGCACATACTGTTTTTAAATTAGTTGGTCGGCTGTTGTTAAGATTTCCGTCTTCGTGATAAACATTAAATTGTTCTTTGTATTTTGATTTAAATCCGCATTTATCACACACTGATTTCATACGGTATCCATCTTGATACCATTTAGGAAATCCTTTAGTTGTGCCGCCGTATCGTAGGCACACTTCACACTTAGATCTATAATAAACTCTTCCTGCTTTTTGATAGTTAACAGCAGCAGGTCTAAGTCCGCATGAGCATAATGGTCTTGTCATAAAGCTATTTATAACTGCCCTTTTTGGCCCCTTTTTGGTCTATTATTACTAGGTATTTTTTGGTACTTTCCAATAAATACTAGTAGAACAAAAACCTTAGGAGATTCCAAGATGGCATTAAGTTCACCAGGCGTAGAAGTCAAAGTAATTGACGAATCGTTTTATACACCAGCAGCTCCTGGCACAGTACCACTAGTAATTGTTGCCTCTGCTGAAAACAAACCAAACAGCGGAGGTACCGGAACCGCCCCGGGCACACTTAAAGCCAACGCTGGAGAAGTATATCTTCTAACAAGTCAGCGTGATTTAGGTGATGTATTTGGAGACCCTGTATTTAAGACAGACTCAAATAACAATCCTATTCATGCCGGAGAACAAAATGAATACGGTCTACAGGCTGCATATAGTTTACTAGGTGTTAGCAATCGTGCATTTGTTGTACGTGCTGACCTAGACCTAAACCAACTAGATGCTCGTGCTACTGAACCAGATTCAAATCCAGCCAATGGGACACATTGGTTAGATACTAGTGTTACAGCATTTGGTATCTTTGAATGGAACGGCCAACCAGCTACAACAAGAGGCGGCCAAAAATTTACTAATAAAGTTCCTCGTGTTATTACAGATGCTACACAAGTAGATTCCGCAACTGGCGGTCCAAAAGGATCAATTGGTTCAATTGGTGATTACTGTGTGGTTATGACGCGAGACGAGGGTGCTAACGATCCTCAGCTAACAACACAACATCCAGGAAAATTATGGTATAGAAATAGATCAGGCGACTGGGTGCAAGTTGGAACCGACGAATGGTTCAAGAGCTGGCCAGCAGTTGTTGGCGCTGCTGTTAATCCTACACTTACAGCTGGACATACCTTTACAATTAACGGTGTAACAATTACATCTGGCACAACTATTGCTTCTGTAGTTTCAGATATCAATACTAAAATGTTAGCCCAAGGTATCAGCGCAGCAGCACCTAACGGCAAGTTAGAAATTTACAGTGACGGTACACAAGGTATGGATCCAGCTGATAGTACTAATGCTAACACTGTAGTTATTGCTAACGGTACAGGTACTTTAATTGCTAACACTGTAGAAGATAGCGTTTTAGGTATCAAAGCAGGAACATATTTTGCACCAAGACTACAGATAAGCAAGCACACACAAGTTCCTCAATGGAAGTCTACAGGTGTTGAAAGAAGACCTACAGGATCTGTTTGGATCAAAACAACAGAACCAAATTTAGGTTCTCGTTGGAGAGTATTCCGTTGGAATGATGTAACTACAGCCTGGGAAAGAGTTGAAGCACCATTATATTCAAACGGACATACTGCTATTAATAATCTAGACCCAGCAGGCGGCGGTGCAAATTTACCAGTAGGTACATTGTATGTTCAAACCAATTATACCGAAGATAACGGAACTGATGCAACTCCAAGATTAGCATCATGGAAAATCTGGCGTAAAGGCGGAACAGAAACTTCTACAGTTATTAGAAGTGCTGCTATAACTGCAAGCACATTTACTAACACTACAACATATTCGTTTACTATAGCAGAAAGTTTAGTAGGAACAGATACACTAGCTGATTACTTTGATAATGGTTCATCAATTCCTAAGACTGTGAGTTTTACTGGAACTGGAGCAGCTCCTAGTAATGCTACAGCTTTATCAAATGCTATTAACTCAGCAGGGTTTACACATATCGAAGCAGAAGTTGATTCACAAAACCGTGTGTTAATCAAACATAGATTAGGCGGCGATTTTAGAATGGCCGAAGGAATAAATACTCCATTAAATAACATTTTTACTGCATGGAACTACGAACCTGGTTCACAAAATGCTGGAAAAACACAATTCTTCTTTGATGCACCAGCAGGAGACAGCTTGTACGATTATGTTGCAAGTTCATGGGAACCATTAGTTTATACAGCTAATCAAGATCCTCCATCAAGAATTCCAGTTGACGGACGTCTATGGTACAGTTCTGTTATTGATGAAATTGACATCATGATTCATGACGGAAATAAATGGGTTGGTTATAACAACTATGCTGATTATGGTGTAACAGATCCAAATGGACCAATCATCAGTGCAACAGCACCAGAGACTCAAAGTAATGGTGATGATTTAGTTACTGGTGACCTATGGATCAGCACAGCAGACATGGAAAATTTCCCTCAAATTTATAGATTTAATTTTGAACTAGCAAATCTTCCAATTGCAAAACGTTGGGTCTTATTAGATAAGACAGACCAAAGCACAGAAGATGGTGTGTTATTTGCTGATGCTAGATACAACACTAGCGGTACCAACAGTTACGAACAAGGCGACATTGTAAGCCTATTATCAAGTAACTATGTAGATCCAGATTGTCCAGATCCAGCACTATATCCAAAGGGTATGTTGTTATGGAACCTACGTCGTTCAGGATACAATGTAAAAGAATTTAAACGTGATTACATTAATACTGCTGACGACAACGTTCGCTATGACCCAGGTAATACTGGCGGAGAGTCTATGCAAACATACTATCCACATCGTTGGGTAACAGTATCAAACAACCAAGATGACGGTTCAGGTAGCTTTGGTCGTAAGGCACAGCGTAAAGTTGTAGTCAAAGCACTACAAGCTGTTACAAATGCTAACCAACAAATTCGTGACGAAGACGGACGTATCTTTAACCTAATTGCTTGCCCAGGATATCCTGAGTTAATTGGTGAAATGGTTAACTTAAACTATGACAGAGGCTTAACTGCATTTGTTGTAGGTGATACACCAGCACGTTTAACACCTGATGCAACCAGCTTACTACGTTGGGGTAATAACCAGCTAGGCGCAGTTGAAGATAACGATATTGGTGCTGCTAGCTTTGACGAATACATGGCCATGTTCTATCCATGGGGCTTTACTAGTGACAACTTTGGTAATAACGTAGTTGTTCCTCCAAGCCACATGATGTTGAGAGTTATTGCTCTTAACGACCAAGTGGCTTATCCATGGTTTGCACCAGCTGGTGTACGTCGAGGCGGCATTAATAATGCTACAGCAGTTGGTTATGTTAACAGTGAAGGCGAATTTAGAAGTGTAGCACTTAATACCGGACAGCGTGATACGCTGTACGAAACAAAGATTAATCCGCTTACATTCTTTACAGGTACAGGATTGGTTAACTATGGTCAAAAGACACGTGCTCGTGCAGCCAGTGCTTTAGATCGTATCAACGTAGCTCGTCTAATTGTTTACTTACGTAGACAACTAGCTGTTCTAGCTAAACCATATATCTTTGAACCAAATGATAAAATTACTAGAGATGAAATTAAGGCTGCTGTTGAAGCTTTACTATTAGAACTAGTAGGACAACGTGCTCTGTACGATTATCTAGTTGTATGTGACGAAAGTAACAATACACCAAGTAGAATTGATCGTAACGAGTTATGGATTGACATAGCGATTGAACCAGTGAAAGCAGTTGAATTTATCTACATTCCACTACGCTTGAAGAACACTGGCGAAATTGCTGGCCTATAATATAGAGGAGCATTAAAAAATGGCAATCGCAACATTAACAAGATTTACAGTACCCTTAGCTAGCGATCAATCAGCTAGCGCACAGGGTATGCTAATGCCTAAGCTCAAATATCGTTTTAGAATGATGTTTGAGAATTTTGGTGTTTCTACTCCTACTACAGAACTTACAAAACAAGTTATGACCGTGGGTCGTCCAAATATTCAGTTTGCAAACCAAGTAATTGAAACTTACAACAGTAAGATTAATTATGCCGGTAAGCATACATGGCAAACTATTGCAGTTAGCCTACGTGACGACGCTACTGGACAAGTTGCTAAATTAGTTGGCGAACAAATGCAGAAACAGTTTGATTTCTTTGAACAAGCTAGTGCTGCAAGTGCAATTGACTATAAGTTCATGTTAAGATTAGAAATGCTAGACGGCGGCAACGGCGCAAGTACACCTAACGTCCTTGAAACATGGGAATGCTATGGTTGCTACGTTACACAAGTTAACTATCAATCATTAGCCTACGGTGATGCTGCACCTGTACAAATTGATTTAACAATTCAACCAGATAACTGCCTACAGATTCCATCTGGAAGCGGAATTGGTGCACCTGTACCAAGAACACTTGGTGTTACTGCTACAGGCCCAGGCGGAAGTATCTAAGCCTAGTAAAAAAGCAGCGAAAGCTGCTTTTTTTACGACTAGTTTTTATCTGAGTAGTTAATGGTAGATAAATAATTATATGTCAAGCTACTCTAATCGTCAATTTAATAGTGGAGGGGGAGGTTCTCCTGTTCTACGAGATTTCCGTCATGCTGCTCGAGCATTTGTTGACGGTGATTTTGCTCTAGCTCCTAGATTAAAATTTCAACACCATGTTGTTATTAGTACATTAGGCGGCTCAAATGCACAGCTAAGTGCTGTCATTAAAAGTATGGACACACCTAAAATTGGTGTTAATACTGAAGTAGCAAATCAATATAATAGACGAAATGTAATCATGTTGAATTTAAACTATCAACAAGTTACAATTAAGTTCTATGACGATAATAGTGGAGTAGCAAGAAAAGTTTTTGAAAGCTGGTACAGTTATACATTTGGTGATCACGGTGCTGCACAAGCAGGATTATACGGAAAAAGTTTTGGACCGCCTATGACTGCATATGGTCTAGAAAATCAACCAGTGGTACCTTTTGTAAACTATATCAAAATACATACATTTGCTAAACGTAAATGGCAGGGATTTACCTTAGTTCATCCGGTCATAGTCAACTGGAGTCACGATACATTTAACTGGACTGATACTAGTCCTGCTGAACATACCATGGTAGTAGCATACGATGCTGTTACCTATGACAGCGGCGGTGCAGGCCCAGGTAGCCCTCCAAATTTTGGATCTTCAAACTACGATCAAACACCAAGTCCATTAAAATCAGGCAGCGGCGGCCGTAGTCCATCGCCTGGAATACAAGGCGGGGTTTTAAACGGTAAAGAACAGATATTTGGATCTGCCGAAAGAAAAACTGACCCTACTAGTGCTTACAAAAATCCAATTCCGTCAACACTAGCAAAAAATCCAAACTCTACAAAGCAATATATAGAAACTAAACCTTTAACAAATCAAGGAATATCTAATTCTACAAAAAATTTAGCTATAACTAATAGTCAAGGTAGTTCAAATGTTGGACGTATAGGTTTAAATGATACTGCATTCCCAGTTTATGATAAAGATATAACTACTCCAGCAACACAACGTAAAATTACAGGTCTATAAAAATGGCAGTTGAACGAAAATATAATCTTCCTAGTAGTCAAGTGACTGATAGTGGTGAAGAAGTTAAAAACTTTTTTGATAATTTTTTCTTACATCAAATTTCATTCCCTAGTAATCAAATTGATGCAGTAATAGGATTTTTTTTAAAAAGAGGCTTTGACGAACAGGCAGCACGTAGTACCTGTATTGTGTTACTAAATCAAGCAAGATTAGAAAACATAAACCCTTTAAGTTTACTAGACACACTAAAAGGCTTAACTGATGTAAAGCTCAGTGAAATTGTAACTGAAGTTTTAAATACCTATCGAGATCGTAGATCTGCACTAGGTTATAAATTAACAGTCCTAGAAGAAACTCTAGAAAGTAGAAACATCATTCAATGAGTCGTAGATTTGCACAAGGAAAATATCAAGTAATAAACGCCGACAAATATGTGGGTACCCGCCAACCTACATATAGAAGTAGCTGGGAATGGAGCTTCATGAAGTTCTGTGATACCGATCCTAGAATACTAAAATGGGCTAGTGAATCTATTAAAATTCCTTATCGAGATCCGTTCACTGGAAAGGGAACGATATATGTTCCTGATTTTTTTATACAGTACTTTGACAACAAAGGAAGAATGCAAGCTGAGATTATTGAAGTAAAACCTCAAAATCAAACCATATTTGAAAAAGTTGGTAAGAATCGTAACAATCAAATACAGTATGCAAAAAATGTAGTTAAATGGCGTGCCGCTCAAGAATTTTGTAATAAGCAGGGATTAAAGTTTCGAGTACTAAACGAACAAGACTTATTCCATAACGGTCGTAGAGGATAAGTAGTATTATGAAAAAACTTGAAGAAATACTAAATTTACCCGAAAGTAAAAAAACAATCAAGAAGGCTGAGCGCCAAGAAACAAAAGAAGCTGTAGCACAACCTTTTATGCGAGATATATCAGAATTTGATAAAATATCAAGTGCGCTACCGCAAGTTAAAGGTCTAGGTGATATCAGCGATAAAGAATTTGACGAACTAGCACAAAGAGCTACAGATGCCTTTGACGATCTTATGGATTTAGGCATGAATGTCGAAGCTCGTTATAGCGGCCGAGTTTTTGAAGTTGCTGGTACAATGCTTAAAAATGCCATAGATGCTAAATCTGCTAAAATAGACAAAAAACTTAAGATGATTGAACTACAAATTAAAAAACAAAAAGTTGATCAAGATGCTGGAGAAAATGACGGTAGTGTTGACGTTAGCGGTACTGGTGTTATTGTTACAGATCGTAATAGCCTTATTGAAAAACTTAAGAATATGAAATAAATATATTATCGGAATTTTCATTATGAAATCATTTAAAGAATATCTTATCGAAAGCATAGAAGAAAAACTTTACTCTTTTAAGATTAAAGTTGCTGGCAAACTCCCTGACAATTGTGAAGATGTCATGGAAAATGCTTTAAAAAAATACGAAGTAGCTAAATTTGCTAAATCTAAAACTGTACCTATTCAGGCTAAAGTTCCCGATTTTCCAGAAATGGAAAACGTTGAAGTAACAGTATTTGATGTTGATCTAAAATACCCAACAACCAGCACAGTGTTACATAGTTACATGACAGAACAAACAGGTCTTCAAGGCTGTTGCATTAAAGTAAGGACTACTTTAGAAGAAAACGAAGTAGAACTAAACCTTGAAGAAGAAAATGCAGAAACAAAAGGTGGAAAGCCTTTAATCGGTCAATGTGATTTTCCTGCTAGTAACAATCAAAAAATAGTAGGTGAAAAGCATGTGGTAAGTCTACTAAAAGAATTATCAAAAAAACGTAATGATCCTCAACAGTATAAAGGTGTTAATGATAGCTTACTGGCTAAGAAAGCACCTAAAGAAAAAGCCGCTGAGCTTGCTAAAGCTTCACCAGCTAAAAGCCCTATCAGTGGCAAAGGAAAAACAAAATGAACTTTCAAGAATTATTATCTCGTATCAATGAATTAGATCAACCAATGATTGAAGAACCTAACGAGGGCAACGCCTACGGACAAGCTGTTCAAAATACTCCTCCAGGTGAAGAAATTAAAATCAACGGCAAGGGCACAGGCGATATCAAGCGAGAAGAAGTTGTAGCAGATGAATGCGGTATGGGACCAATGAGTTCAATGGGCCAACAAGACAATGTTAATATGAATGTAAACATGAGTGGCTCTGGCGCAGGCGGCATTCGTGATTTGTTAGATATCCTAAAGAACTTAGACGGTGGATCAGATGAGCACGGAGATGGTCATGATCTAGGCGACTTAATTGACAAAATGGATGAACCTGAAATGCCAAAGCCCATGGGCATGCCTATGAAGAAACCTATTGTAGTTGGAGACGATATGCCTGTTGACGAATTTGCCAACGAGCCTGATGAAATGTACGCTCCAGCTCAAGCAGTTACACCAACAGGTAACGACATTCATAGCAAAGGTGCAGAATTTCCAAAAGTCAACGGTGGAGGAAATCCAATGACTATGGAAAGTCTTTTACATAGATTAGATAATCTATATCAAGAAATTAAGTCTAGATAATTATAATTTAGACCTAAAACGGGCCATAGGCCCGTTTTTTTATTGTAAATACAGTTATGCCTAGTAAATCATTAGATGGCGTCTTAACCAAAAAGGCGCATACGAAAGAAACGTTTACAGAACAGCAAATTAAAGATTTGTTGAGTTGCAGTGCTGATGACGGCTATCATTTCTTTTGTAACAATTATTTTTATATACAGCATCCTGTAAAAGGTAAGATGTTGTTTGAACCGTTTGAATATCAAACTAGACTATTAGACGCATATCACGGACATAGATTTAACATTAACATGCTGCCGCGACAGATGGGTAAGACTACCTGCGCCGCTGGATATTTGTTATGGTACGCCATGTTCCATTCAGACCAGACTATTTTAATTTCAGCGCACAAATACACTGGCTCGCAGGAAATTATGCAGCGTATTCGTTATGCTTATGAACTATGCCCTGATTTTATTCGATGCGGCGTGGTAAACTATAACAAAGGGAGTATAGAATTTGACAACGGTTCAAGAATTGTTAGTACAACTACTACTGGTAACACAGGTCGCGGTATGTCTATCTCCTTACTATACTGTGACGAGTTTGCATTCGTTCCGCCTAATATTGCAGACGAATTTTGGACATCAATAAGCCCAACACTAGCAACTGGTGGTAAGGCAATTATCACATCTACTCCTAACTCAGACGAAGATACATTTGCTACTATTTGGAAAGAAGCTAATAAAAAGTTTGACGAGTTTGGTAATGAACAAGAAACTGGTATAAACGGATTTTTTCCTTTTACCTGTGCATGGAGTGAACATCCTGATAGAGACGATGCTTGGGCAGTTGCAGAAAGAGGACGTATTGGCGAAGAACGTTTTCGTCGAGAATATAATTGCGAATTCTTAGTTTACGATGAAACGTTAATTAACAGCATTCACCTTGCTGGTATGGAAGGTCGAAATCCTATAATGAATCTAGGACAAGTTCGATGGTATAAAGAAATTAAACCAGATATGCTTTATGCAGTAAGTTTAGATCCTAGCTTAGGCACTGGCGGAAATAGATCTGCAATTCAAGTAGTAGAATTACCGTCATTTACACAAGTTGGAGAGTGGCATCATAATCTTACGCCCATTCAAGGACAAATACGGATTCTTAAAGAAATTCTACAGTATATTCAAAGTCAAATGGGCAACGATAACAATAACAGCATTTACTGGAGTATTGAAAATAATAACATAGGTGAAGCTGGCTTAATCTGTATCAAAGATATAGGAGAAGATCAATTTCCCGGGTTATTTGTTAGCGAACCTATCAGAAAAGGTCACGTGCGTAAATTCCGTAAAGGATTTAATACTACACACAAAGCTAAAATCAGTGCTTGTGCTAGATTAAAGTACCTAATTGAATCTAATAAAATGTCTATTAACAGTAAACCGTTAATTAGTGAACTTAAATCTTTTGTAGCTCAAGGTGTAAGTTTCAAAGGAAAAATGGAAGAGCCTGACGATTTAGTTAGTGCAATGCTATTAATAGTTCGTATGACACAGGTACTAGCAGACTGGGATGCTAGAGTGTTTGATAGTTTTAGTACTAACGGTGGACTTGACGAGGAAGATTATGAGATGCCTATGCCCATTTATGTTTCGTCAACCCTAGCATAAATATAACTATGATGATATTTGAAGACCTAATAGACAAGCAAACTCAGGATTTAATTGAGGAAGATGTGTTATCTCAAGATTTCCCTTGGTTTTTTTGCCCTTATACTATTGATCTTACAAATGCAACCGAATTAGAAAAAACTTTTGTCTACGAACAAGGATTAAACCCGCATCAATTTGTTCATCTTATTATAAGCGAAAACAAAGTAAACAGTCAAAAAATTGAACTTATAAAACCTGTACTGCAAAATCTAGCAGAAAAAATGCAAAAAAACATTTATGTTGAAAAAGCCAAGTTTAATTTTTTACCCCAAGCTGTTTCAAACAACTATCATTATCCTCATGTTGATGTTAAATCAGATAGTGACGAAATGATGTCAATGATATACTATGTAAATACTTGTGACGGTGATACATATTTTTTTAATGATACTGGACCTAAAACTAAAACTGTTACAAAAGTAGTCGATAAAGTAACTCCTAAAAAAGGCAAGGCAGTTATATTTGAATCTAAACAATTTCATTCTGGATCTAGTCCTGTAGATTCAGAAAAGAGAATTGTATTAAATGTAGTTTTTAAAACGATATAATTATGGAACTTAATTTAGAAACAACTGCTGAAGAGTTATTTGGGAAACTGAGAACACAGTTCCCGCAAATACAATTAGGCGACGAAAACAACTCAGTAACCGATACCCCTAAGGATGCTAGATTTTTTGAATTTGACTTTATTAAAAAAGGACAAAACTTAGGAACTGTTACTGTTGATATTTCTGAAGACGACGGGTTAGTAGTAATTTACAACAATGATATTGCTAACCAAGGATCTACAGGATTGTCAACTCAATGGTATAATTTTTTAAAAGAGCTTAGAGAATTTGCCAAACAACATAGAATGAAATTTAGTGCTAGAGATACAACAAAATCAAATTTAGATAAAAGAGATTATAACTACCTAGCGAATAAGCACGGAGAAGCTGCAATGAGTGAAAGTAAATTATGGGGCACTTCAAAAACAAGTTTTCAAGATATTGGAGAAGCCAAACTTATCGTAAGACATACAAAACCTGTTAATTATGATCTACCTGCTGGTAGAACTATGCATATTGACAGCATCTATGTTGAAAATGTCGACGGAGAAAGATTCAAGTATCCTTACAAGCATCTCAATGGTGCTAGAGCTCTTGCCATGCACGTTGCCCATGGCGGTACTAGTTATGATAATATTGGACAGCACATCATTGGACTTTCAGAAGAATTAAACAAACTCCGTATGTTTAAAGGCTATGTTGATCGTAATGAAATGGTTAGTGAGGCTATGGGGGAAATCACCAGTAAAGTGTATGAGCGAATCGATCAAGTTAAAAAAGAAATTCATAGCTTACAAAATTCAAACTATTATAAATCATTTGCTGAATCTTGGACTGATCCAGAAGAAGTTCTTATCCCAGAAGATGTAGTTAATGATTGGGTAGACAGATTAACCATTCGCAGTTTCAATGAAGAATTAAAAAATGTATTCCCTTATATTTTTAAACTTGTTGGAGAAAACGTAAGTCCTGTTAAAGAAATCTTACCTAGCGATTTGTTTACAGATATTGAAGAAGAAACACAATACGATCCAGTTAAAGAAATCGACGAACTAGCAAATTATGAAACTTACCTTAACCAGCTAGTCGGAGAAAGCAATGATTTGTTTAGCAATAATCCAGAACAACAAAGCGTAGCATTTCAAAAATTAAATGATTTAATGGCTCAAGAATTACCGCTCGGCGCGGACGGGACAAATGCTATACAAAGTATTAAAGGCATTATTGATGATCCAGAATTAGTAAAAGCATTAAAAGCTGTAAGCGGAATTAATCCTGAAGCAGATGTACGCGATCTAATTGTTCAATTCTTACAAGCTAAGGATGAAGAAAACGGAACAGACCTTAGCACACAAATCCAAGTTGGCAATGCACCTGCGGCTGCACCGACACCAGAGCCAGCTGCTGATCCAACCGCTGCCGCTCCTGCTCCAGAAGTACCTCCTGCTGCTCCTCAACCAGCAGCAGCTCCGGTCGCTGAAAGATTTATGCGAGCAATTGAAAGAGCTCGTCAAGCTGGAGCAACACAAGAAACTGTTATTAACTTTGGGGGTAAAGACCTAACTATTAGAGAAGCTGCTAAAATTGCTCGAGTAGATGTTGATAGCATTTTTGCCGAAGACTCAATGAGTAGCAAGCAAGAAGAAGTAGTTGAGTTTATCAAATCAATGTATGATGAACAAACTGGCTCTTTTCCTAAAGGCGAAACCGGTGTGCTAATCGCAGTTGAAAAACAATTTGGTGAAGATGTAACCGAACTAGCGTCGACTGTTATTAAAGAGCTAAGTGCTATTTACGAATCAAAACGACTACGAGAGTTAGCTGGGATTCGATAAATTAGTTAATGATACTCTTAGATTATAGCAAGGGTATTCATAGTAAAAGCGGTCAAGAGTATGAAGTTTATAATGATATCATTATAACTCCGTTTTGGACTGAAGAGTTTTGTAAAAATCTCATTCAGGTTGCTGACTTTTATTCTGAATACTTTAGAAAAGAAATAGTATTTCCAGATAAAAAATACAAGGATGTAGGTTGGCACGATCTAAATGTTGAATACATTAGTCCGGTCTTTTTTCTTGAATTTACTCGACATTACAGAAACCATCTGTTTCCAATACTTGAACAAGTGTATGGAGTAGGTACAGCAAAAGATTTAGCAGACATAAACACATTTTTATTTGGACATGTGTCCGGCTGGTTCAGTCCATTTATTATCAAATACGATCAAATTGGACAAAGTGCTAGAGCTCACAACGATGTTAGTCAGTTTACTCTAAATATAAAATTGAATAATTCTTACACTGGTGCAGAATTATGTTTTCCTCGACAAAAATTTTCAAATAAAGATGTACCATTAGGCTATGCTGTTATATGGCCTAGCGCGGTAACACATCCACATCTAGCAACACCATTAGAATCAGGAGTCAAATATAGTTTTCTTTCCTGGACTTGGCCAGTTAATTGGCAAAAAAATGGCATAGAAAATTCTTGATTTCTCTTGACAAACATAAATAAAATAGCATACAATAACACGTATGCATTTTTTGTTTAGTAGGTTCTAAACAAATTAAAGGCAAAACAAAAGGCTATTAAAATTTATTAGGAGGCTCATTATGGCATCATTAGCTGAAATTCGCGCAAAATTAAAGGAACAAGAAACACGCTCAAGTGGCGATGGTAACAGAACAGGCGGAGACAATTCCATTTATCCGTTCTGGAATTTAAAGGAAGGTTCCGAATCAACAGTCCGTTTTCTTCCTGACGGAAATCAAGACAACACATTTTTCTGGGTAGAACGTGCAATGATCAAGTTGCCATTCCCTGGAGTTAAGAACTCAACTGACAGCAAGCAGGTCACTGTTAATGTTCCTTGTATGGAAATGTATGGTGAAAGCTGTCCAATCCTTAACGAAGTCCGTGGATGGTTTAAAGATCCTAGCCTTGAAGATATGGGTCGTAAGTATTGGAAAAAGCGTTCATATATTTTTCAAGGATTTGTTGTAGAAGACGGTCTTAAGGAACAAGAACGTCCAGAAAATCCAATCCGTAGATTTATTATCGGTCCTCAAATCTTCCAACTGATTCGTGGCGCATTACTCGATCCAGAAATGGACGACTTGCCAACTGACGCAGTTAACGGTGTTGACTTTAAACTGATTAAAACTTCAAAGGGTGGTTATGCTGACTATTCTACTTCTAAGTGGAGCCGTCGTACTCGTCCGCTCGACTCTGCGGAAAGTGCCGCTGTAGACACACACGGTTTGTTTAGTCTTAAAGACTACTTGCCTAAGAAGCCATCAGATGTTGAGATCAAAGTGATCAAAGAAATGTTTGAAGCTTCAGTTGCTGGCGAACCATTTGATATGGATCGTTGGGGTCAATACTTCAAGCCAGCAGGTATGAGTTCTGCTACAGGTGATCCTGTTGCTAAGGCTCCTACTAAAGCTCCTGTTGCAGAAGATCCTCCTTTTGATCCAGACGACGAACCTGCTCCTGTACGTCAGGCAGCGCCTGCTCCTCGTGAAGAATCTAAACCTGCCGCAAGCGGTAGCAAGGCAGAAGATATCCTTGCTATGATTCGTAATCGTAACAAGTAAAAAGTATTATGACTCGGGTGTAACGCCCGAGTCCTCTTCTCTCAAGGATATTATATGGCAACAAAGGCATTTGATTTATCAAAATTTAGAAAAACATTAACAAAGAGCATCGAAGGTTTAGGTGTTGGGTTTAACGACCCTACTGACTGGGTTAGTACTGGCAATTATGCTCTTAACTATTTGATTAGTGGCGATTTCCATAAAGGAGTTCCATTAGGTAAGGTAACTGTGTTTGCAGGCGAGTCTGGTGCAGGTAAAAGCTTTATCTGTTCCGGTAACCTTGTCCGTAATGCACAAGAGCAAGGCATTTATGTTATCTTAGTTGACTCGGAAAACGCATTAGATGAAGAATGGCTTAAAGCGTTAGGTGTTGATACTAGCGAAGATAAGCTTCTTAAACTCAATATGGCTATGATTGACGATGTAGCTAAAACTATTAATGAGTTTATGAAAGAATACAAAGCAATGGCTGATAGACCCAAGGTATTGTTTGTATTAGACAGTCTTGGTATGTTATTGACTCCCACAGACGTAAATCAGTTTGAAGCAGGTGATTTGAAAGGTGACATGGGTCGTAAACCAAAAGCTCTAACTGCATTAGTTCGTAACTGTGTAAACATGTTCGGATCGTATAACGTGGGATTGGTAGCAACAAATCATACCTATGCTAGCCAAGACATGTTTGACCCAGACGACAAAATCAGTGGTGGGCAAGGGTTTATCTATGCAAGTTCGATTGTAGTTGCTATGAAAAAGCTCAAGCTTAAAGAAGACGACGAAGGTAATAAGATCTCAGAAGTTCGAGGCATCCGTGCAGCCTGTAAGGTTATGAAAACTCGTTATGCAAAACCTTTTGAAAGTGTACAGGTTAAGATTCCTTATGAAACAGGTATGAATCCATATAGTGGATTAGTTGACCTTTTCGAAGGCAAGGGATTCTTGCAAAAAGATGGCAATCGACTTAAATACTCCGGGTCGGAAGAGATCAAACTCTATCGTAAAGAGTGGGAACGCAATGAAGATGGTGCATTGGACAAAGTCATGGTAGACTATGCCAAGAATCCTAATGTAAAATCTAACATCGACCTTGAAACTGGGGAAATTTTAGAACATGAATGAAAATCAAATTGGTGATATCTGGATGCTATTTAAAGAGTATGTCGACAAAAAAGTTCTCGATGTACTTGCAGAACGGTATGTTGATCTACTAGCAGATCACGGCATTAGCGATAAGGTTATGGCTGCTGCCAGTGGTATTGACGAAGATCTAGATAATGCTATAGATTTCTATCTTGATCAAGATAGCGAAGAGCAAGACGATTATGAAGATAATTGGGACTATGACGAAGACGAAGAATGAACTGGTACACCCAAATCTCTAAAGATATTAGTAACATCCCTGATGCCGTGGAATATTACGAAGCCGAATTACAGGCAGCAAGACAAGAATGCCGTATAGCGGGAAATATAGAAAAGGCCGCTGCCAATATGCCGGGTATTGTGGAACAGAGATTTGGTCAGCTTCAAGAAATTGAAGCAATACTAGAGTATCTTAATATTGAATGCCGTAGACTTAAGAGTCAACATTTTCGTAAGTATCTTGAAAACTATCAACGAGCATTGAGCTCACGCGATTGTGAACGTTATGTGGAAGGCGAATCAGATGTTGTTGATTTTGAAAAAATCATTAACGAATTCGCCTTACTACGTAATAAATGGTTAGGTATTACAAAGTCCTTGGATCAAAAACAATGGCAAATAACCAACATTGTTAAACTTAGAGTGGCCGGGATGGAAGATGCGTCGATATAGTACGCATACGTTGTATTGGTGATCTATCAGCTAATAGTTTAGTAACAAAAAATACCATAGTCAATCTTGGATTGCTATTATCTAGAGTAAATTCATTAGCCGAATGGTGAATATGACCATCGTAGGCAATTAGACGATTATACATATTGCTAATCTTTACAGTTTCTGTAAATTCACTAGCCATAGTTTTTCTATATTCCTCTACTTGTTGTAAAGTAGTATTTCCGCCTCGATAAAAATCAACTTTAGCTTTTATAGAGTCAATACCGTTTGACGCAAAAACAGCCTCGTTTGATCTAACATAAATTGAAGTACCGCTGGTTGTATCAATTTCAGGAGAAAGATAAACCAGTCCGGCAATCCTAGTAGATTCGTCTTGATGTATCCAACCAGATCCGTAAGACTTGTCAATTTGATGAAAGCATACATCCATAGACCAGTGTACAGCTTCTTTTTCAAAATCAAAAAATAATGAAAAGAATTTTTTAGCAAAGTAATCTACAAAATCCGGATTAATTTCGTGTAGTGCCCTAGTTCTTGCACCCGGCCATCGCCCTTTATCATCTTTATAATAAGGCAAGGTTAATGCCCAATTTCTTATTTGGTCGGGATTATCAAAAAACTTATCAACAATAGTTAAAGGTATAGTATGCATTTGATATTTATAAGCTTAAACTACGTAGTTTATAAATAAAGAATGATACCAATATTCATCGGTTATGATCCTCGAGAAGCTGTAGTATTTCATGTGTGTGCTAACAGCATTATACGTCATGCCAGCCAACCAGTACAGATTATACCTGTAGCACTTAACCTTTTTAAAGATTATAAAGAAATACATCAAGATGGTAGCAATCATTTTATCTACACAAGATTTTTAGTTCCTTATCTAATGAACTGGCAAGGACATGCTATCTTTATAGATGGCGACATGATTGTAAAATCAGACATTACAGAACTATGGAATATGTGCAGGCCGGACTTAGATGTGCAGGTAGTCAAACACGATTACAAAACTAAAATGCCTGTAAAATACATGGGTGCTAAAAACGAAGACTATCCTAGAAAAAATTGGAGTAGTGTTATCATATGGAACTGTAATAGTTTTCCTAATCGTAGACTAACGCCCGAGTATGTTATGAAATCTACAGGTAAACATCTACATAGATTTGAATGGTTAGATGACAGCCGTATTGGAGAACTACCTATTGAATGGAATTGGTTACCAGACGAGTTTGGCCCTAACCCTAATGCTAAATTGTTACACTATACATTAGGCGCTCCTTGCTTTAACGAGTTTGCTGATACCCCAATGAACGAAGATTGGCATAAAGAAAAAATATTAACTGATTATTGTCAACAAAGGACCTTAGTATGAGTTTTGATATGTTAGAAAAGCGAGGTGGTCTCTGGTGGCCAAAGAACGAAACAAGTTGTTATAACTGGACTGAAAAAGAAAGTGATCTTCCGGATCACTTAATGCAATTTGTACCTAATAAAGAAGTAATGATACAAGCTGGCGGAAATATGGGTTGGTTCACAAAAATTTATGCTGCACATTTTCAACGAGTGTATGTGTTTGAACCTGACAATATTAACTTTTTATGTCTTACATTAAACAATCCCCAACGACATGTTATGAAATATCAAGCATGTATCGGTAATGAAAGAAATTTAGTTACTGTTACATTTAGAGAACACGACCGAGGAAAGAATCATGTTGCAGGAGGACAAGATTTAATTAAATTAACTAAAAAAGGTCGCGCTGAAGACAAAATACCAACATTATTAATTGACGATTTAAATCTTGATGCGTGTTCTTATATACATTTAGATATTGAAGGATTTGAATGGTTTGCTCTTAACGGAGCAGAGCAAACAATTAAAAGATACCTGCCTATCATTGCTGTAGAAGAAGCTGGACACGGTATAAGATATGATAAACCGTTTCCTGAAGTTGAAAAATATCTAACACAATTTGGGTATAAAATAATTGATAGGTATAGACATGAGGCAGTTTTTTCTGTATGAAAGCATTTATAATTTTTCTTCCATCTAAAGAACATAGTGTAAGTCATGCAAGCTCAATGCTTGAGACATTAAAAAATTACAACATTGATGCTGAATTATTTAAAGGTTGTCCAGGCGATCGTGCAGTACAACTTGCTCAAAAAGAAAAAAGAACATTATATCCGTATAGTATAAAAAGCATCGATATGTCAGACGAAGATATCGAAGAAGATTTTGGGTTAGGGTTTCTAGAAAAACTAAAATCTGATTATTATTATAAACTAATAAAGAAAACACCAATTGGTGAAGATCAAGAAAAGGCTAGTATGCCTGGAGTCATTGGTTGTTTTTACAGTCATTATAAATTATGGCAAAAATGTGTTCAACTTAAAGAGCCTATAATGATTTTTGAAGATGATGTTAAATTTTTTCGAGGTTGGGAACCAATTGAATGGGACGATGTGCTTGTTTTATCGTTAGGCAAAAATTCTTTCTATGATGATCCGTGGAAAACGTATCTTGAATCACCAACAGGAAATCCACAACCAATAACTTGGAAGGGTTTTAGTATGCCTGGCAATAGTGGATATGCTATAAAGCCAAAAGCGGCACAGCGGTTAATTAAATTTTACAAAGATTATTTTTATCCAGCTGATAATGCTATTAATCAACAAATTTGTTCAATTCAGGTGCATTCTTACCTAATGGGTAGAAATACATTAAAAGACGAAGGCAACATATCTATGACTAGAGCATTGGATTGGATATGAAAGTTGGAATTTTTTATAACTCTATTTCAAATCCTGCTAAATTTAGCAACAAAGTTATGCTAATGGACAATTTTAAAGCGGGAGTCATAGCAAATAACGATTCAGTTATTGATTATAAAGACAATTTGTTAGTTAATCAACAGCTTGATGCTGGGTTCGTGTTAGGTTATACTTTAGAAGACAATTTTCGTAAAAAAATAATAGATCAACTGAAAGGAAATAAGATTCCGGCAATATTCGTTGACAGTAATATATTACATTACGCTAGACAAGAGCACGAGTGGCATCGGTACAGTCTTAATTCTGTATATCCATCTAAAGGAATTTATTTTTTTAACGAACCTGATAAGACTAAATGGGATCGATACAGTCAATGGCACAACATGAGTTTAAAACCATGGAGATCTGCTGGAGAACATGTTCTTATTCTTTGTCAGAGACCAAAAGGATGGAATATGCTTGGGAATGATCAAGATCAATGGTTAGACAAGACTATATCAAAAATTAAAAAATACGTTGACAAAAGAATTAGAGTAAGAATGCACCCTGGAGATGGTACTAAAGAAAAACAGATTGAAAAATTAAAAAAACGGTACGGTGATAACATAGAAATATCAACTGTTGCTAATATAAAAGAAGATTTAATAAACTGTTGGTGTGCAGTCGGCTATAATTCAACTCCTAATGTTGTTGCAGCTCTTGAAGGCGTCCCGGTGTACGTAGAGGATCCAAAAAATAGCTGGGCTGCAGATGTAGCATTTACTGATTTACACGAAATTCAAAATCCGCCTATGCCCGACCGTACAGAATGGATTCATAAAATTGCAAATATTCACTGGAGTAACGACGAAGTTAAAAATGGAGTATTATGGTCGGCAATTAGATCGTATATTTCTTCTTCTCGTTAAGAAAAATATCAAGATCTTTACGTTGTCCTTTAGCAGTCCAGATATAACTAGATAAATCCATTTCCCAGTCAATGTACCTAATTGGCAATTGACCCCAATTGTAGTTAGGCACAAGAGTATCTAATACATCCTGATCTAATCCCCAATGTAATTTGTCTTGTTTAATATAACTTTCTAATATTTCGCTATATCTATGAAAAAAATTGAAATTCTTTCCTGTATAAAAAATACCCCCGGCAAGGTACCTGGCTTTTTTACCAGAAATATAATGAATGTAAAAATCTCGATCGTCTAATATTGGAAAATTATGTCTTACAATAGCATCAACATCAATAGCAAGAAATTTTTGATGAGATTTTACAAAATCTTTCAGTCGAATAAATCTTGCACAGGCAAAATAAGTTTTTCTTAATCGTTCTTGAATTGATTTATCTCCACCTTTTGACATTGCTGTTGTTATTCTTAACTTTTGTGATTGTAACGACTCATCTAAATTATTTTTTTCAAATCTAGCCGCAGCTTCAGAAAATATCTCAAGAGGAACGTATTCGGCGGTCCATGTGAGACCGTAATTATTACAAAATTCAAGTTGATCTAGTCGAGGATTATAAAGGTGAAGGTGAAGATTATAGGGTGTATTGATTTTTATGCTTTTTGCCAGAGCCGGAACAAACTCATCAAAATAATTTTCGTCAGCAGCTGAGTAAATAAAAAAGTCTTTTTGGCAAAATTCGCCTTGAGCTAATGGTATCTGCATAGTTAAATATTTAACCAATGAAATTTTCACTTTTTCCCAATCATGGCGCTCTAAATAGCAAACCTGTATTTGAAGCTTTTGCCCAAGGAGTAAAAAATTTAGGACACGAGGTTGTCTATCACGATACTGATGCTGATTTTTATGTCATATGGTCAGTGTTATGGTTAGGGCGTATGCAAGGAAATCAAGAAATTTGGAAATTAGCAAAAAAACGCAACAAACCTGTTATAATTCTTGAAGTAGGTACGTTAATTAGAGGAACAACTTGGAAAATTGGTCTTGGCCATGTTAACGCCTTAGGTTATGATTTTAAAAATTTTAATGTTGATTACGAAAGATCGAAAAAATTAGGCCTAACGCTAAAACCATGGAAAAATTCAGGAAAAAATATCGTAATTTTTGGTCAACATAGTCAAAGTGAGCAATGGTCAACTCGACCTCCAGTTAATGAGTGGCTAAGAAATTTAGTTGATCAAATAAAAAGATATTCAAACAGGCCTATAATTTATAGACCCCATCCTCGAGACCGATTTTTTCAAAAAATTGAGGATTTTTCCACCTCTATACCTATAAAAATTCCCAACAGTCATGATGTCTACGATCACGAAAAAGAACTCGACAATGCTTGGTGTGCTATCAATGCCTGTTCAGGTGTTGGGGTGCAAGCGGCCATTAACGGAACTCCAATTTTTTGTGAAAAAGACAGTCTTGCATGGCCGGTATCAATACAAAATCTTCAAAATATTGAATCCCCGACGTTGCCTGACCGAGCTGCATGGTTTGAACAAATTTGCAATACCGAATGGACCATAGAGGAAATAAGACAAGGGGATCCTATTATGAATTTTATTGAAAAAACTTGACATTTTTTGATAAAGACAGTAAAATTGTTGTATGAATAGCACAGATAAAATTTTAATTGACCTTTACGCTAACCAACCTGTACATATAGACAGTGCTGTTCCGGCACGCGATAGAAAAATTCTTTTCAGCCTTTTTAAGCAGTTAACAAGTGGTCATTTTTTAACTGAAAATCAGGGAAAATTACTGGTAAAAATATTCAAAGAGAATTGCAATCTTTTACACCTGTCAACTGATAATATGTTGCCGTTAATAGAAAATCCAATTTGGTCAAAGCCGTTTAGAAGGATAGAACATGTGAAAAAAATTTATCTTTCTGAAGGGGATGACAAACAGATTGTAGTTGAATTTACCTTTAATAAACGTATTAGAGAGCAGTTTGCTAGAATGTCTAAAGAACTTGATGGAGGCATTTCATCTACAGGAAATAAAAAGCATTCTATTGCATTAACTGAAAAAAATATTTTAATTCTTCTCAAAGGATTAAAAAATTATAATTTTACCATAGACCAAAAAATCATTGATTTTTACCAAGAAATTACCGAAATTTTAAAAACTTCAGAAAACCCTTTTTTATTTGAAAAACTTGAAAATAAAAAAATTCTCGAACACCTTAGTCAAGACATAGGCGAGGAAAATACAACAAATCAAGTGTTAATTAACGATAGAAAAATTAGATATCAATATCAAAATTTTCAGTCATCTGATCCAGTATCATTGACTGAAAAAATAGCATATCGATCTTCAGTTAAACTCTATGCCAACAAAAAAATGATATCACTTGACGATGTTGTTAAGTCGTTAGTTGATCTAAAACGATTACCGCTTTTAGTAATTTTTGGAGGGCACGATGCTCGAGATTCTTACTTAGATTTAGTGAATCTTAGATCTGCTTTAGAAAAAAATTCTATAACCAACAACATTGGAATTTACTTTAGATTTGACAATAACACCGAACAAAACAAAATTTTTAACGATGCACTATCTACATTAAAGTATAATGCTAAACTGAATCATGATACTAAAATTGTTGGACTAGCTAATAATAAATTACCAAAATTTATAGTCAAAGATTCTTGGAAACCAAAAAGTATTATTTCTTTTACAAATACTTTTAAAAATAACAAAACTAGTGTATACTGCGATGATGTTGATTTGATCATCTATTATCATGATAGAGAACCATTAGGAGATATCAGTGCCATCCTGTAAACTTGTAATTAAAGACGAAGTTAATATAAAACTAGAAGGACTTCCGGTTGAGATTCGACGAAAGCTATCAAATACTTTTAAATATGAGGATCCCACTGCTCGATACAGACCCGCATATAAATTAGGACGATGGGATGGAACTGTTACGTTATTTGGTCTTGGCGGCAGCGGATACTTACATCAACTACCTAAAATATTAGAAGTATTAGATTCAACCGGTGTTAATGTTGATGACATTGAAGATTTTCGATCAACTATAGATATTAAATTTCCAGAAATTTCAATAGATTTCTGGGGAGACAAAACTTGGCCCAAAGGTCATAGATACGAAGGTGAACCAATTAGATTAAGAGAAGACCAAGTAGAGGTTATTAATAAATTTTTACAAAATCCTCAATGCTTGCAAGAAATTGCCACAGGGTTTGGTAAAACTATTACAACTGCTACATTATCAAAAGTATGTGAGCCATATGGCAGAACTATTACTATTGTACCTAATAAAAGTCTTGTAGAACAAACTGAAGAAGATTTTATTAATTGCGGATTAGATGTTGGTGTTTACTATGGAGATCGCAAAGAACTCAATAAGACACATACTATATGCACTTGGCAAAGTTTAAACATTCTTGACAAGAAATCAAAAAATCAAGAAGCTGAAATAGTTACGCTTGCAGAATTTCTTGACGGTGTTAAAACAGTTATCGTTGACGAAGTACATATGGCCAAAGCTAATGTTCTTAAAAATCTACTTACTCAAAACTTATGCAATGCTCCTATTCGCTGGGGATTAACTGGAACTATTCCTAAAGAAGATTTTGAAAATCAAGCTATATTTGCCAGCTTAGGTCCAGTGGTTAATAAAGTAGCCGCACACGAATTACAGGAGGCTGGTGTACTAAGTAATTGCCATGTTAACATTACTCAACTAGTTGATTTGCCTGAGTTTAAAAGCTACACAGATGAACTAAAGTATCTAGTAACAAATAAAGATAGAATGACTTTTGTGTCAAAATTAATTAAAGGAATTGCAAATTCTGGGAACACTTTAGTCTTAGTCAATAGAATTGATACGGGGAATTTCCTCACTGAGCACATAGAAGATAGTGTATTCATCAGTGGTGAAGTAAAAACTAAAGATAGAAAAGAAGAATACGATGAAATTGCGATTGCTGATAACAAGATTATTGTGGCGACTTATGGTGTGGCCGCTGTGGGTATTAATATCCCTAGGATTTTTAATTTGGTTCTTCTGGAGCCCGGAAAGAGCTTTGTCCGCGTTATACAAAGCATTGGGCGAGGTATTAGACGAGCTGAAGACAAAGACTTCGTTCAAATCTGGGATGTAACATCAACTTGCAAATATGCAAAGAAACATTTAACAGAACGTAAAAAGTTTTACAAGGAGGCCAAATACCCCTTCACAATAGATAAAGTAGATTGGAATTAACATGATGATATTAACCTTAGACAACGAGGCATTTGACCTCAACAATTTACCTGAAGAGGTAGATGAAAATATGAGATTTAGCGTACTAGATAACAGTGATTATCATAATCCTGATTTTTTCTTTATGCCTTTGATTTTTTTAGAAAGTTTTAATAGTCCTGCAATGGTATTACGTATCGGCGATGACGAAGTTACAATGCCCATTGATTGGTCTATTGCAGTTGGGGACAGTTCTAGTAGTTGTGATATAGAAATATTGCCGCTTACTAGCCTTAATGATAGAGGATTTGAAGCATTATGTTTTAATCCTATAAACGGATTTAGAATTGAATTTAAACCAATCGAAATAGTAAATTTTTACAATGATGTGAAATGGTATTTTCCTAAAATGAAAACTGGGCAGCTATTATCTGTCCCATTAAATAAACAACGTAGACCTCTTTGTTCGTTTTTTGTAAAAGAAATTAATAGGCAAAGTGAAATGATTGATTTAAGTAAGTTACTGTAATGGGCAGCTTAAAACCTGGCGCCACTTACGTTTATGAACGTAATGGTAGTGAAGTATATGCTCGAGAATCAGGTACCTCTGATAGAAAATTAGTTGGATATACTTACGACGGTGAAGGTCTTTATCAAACATCAGCCGGCCTAAGAGATCTCCATGATCATCAACTATGGCATGAAATTAGAACGGCTGCTAGAACCAATCCCGCTTTACAAAAGGCCATAGAACGTGTTATACTAATATATAGGTTATCAAAGGATGATCCAAAATGAGTACCGAACAGGATAAATTTAAAAATAGCCGTCGTAGGCAAAAAGATGAAAATGCTATTGCCAAACAAGTTAAAATTGCCAAATCACATAATACATTTAATGAACAGAATCTCAAAGAGCCGCATAGACTAGTTAAACACCATGCAATGGATTGTGGTAATCCAGAATGTTATCTATGCGGAAATCCTCGTAAAACACATAAAGATAAACTTACTCAACAAGAAAAAAGATTATTTCAAGATCTTGATTCAGTAAGAGATACACATAGTAATGGACTAAAGCCCAATGAGCGAGAAGATTGAATTAAAAGAAAAACTAGCCGCAGTTGATTTAAATCTCAAAAATCTTTGGGATGAAATTGACGACGACCAAAGAAAGAATCTTAAACAAGAATTTTTTATTCTTAACAGATATATAAGCAATGTTAGTTCTAGTAAGCGTGAATTACAGGAACATTTTGTACTAACTGTCAACGAGTATTTTAACAAACATTGGAATACGTTGCAAAAGCATCCTAAGCTTATGTGGCAATTACTTTGTATGTGCAGTCATGAAAGCAGGCAAATATTCTTTCATCAATGGATTGGGTTTAAACGTAAAGAGAAAGAAAGTGGAAATAAGATTTATAAGTTTTTATTAGAAATTTATCCTAATCGTAAATCTGATGAGCTTTTATTAATGACTCAGTTGATAACGTTTAAAGAAGCTAGGGACCTTGCTGAACGCTATGGTTATGATCAAAAACAAATTGATAAACTTTTTAAATAATGTTAACGCTCAAGGTGGATAAAAAATACCAGTGTCAGTTTTGCGGATCAAAGTATATGCAAGAAAAAACTCTTGCAGTACATATGTGTGAACAAAAACGCAGACACTTTGCTAAAGATGAAAAACATGTTGTAGTTGGATATACAGCATTTAATAAGTTTTATCAATTGACTCAAAAACAAGGTCAAAATAAAACCTACGATGAATTTGCTCGCAGTCCTTATTACAATGCATTTATAAAATTTGGAAGTTATGTACATAACATAAATCCGTTATATCCAGAAAAGTATATCGAATATGTGATCAAAAGTGGAGTTAAATTAGATCACTGGTGTAAAGATGCACTGTATGAAAAATATGTATTAAACTTAATTCACACTGAAGCTGTTGAAACTGCCCTTGAACGTAGTGTAGCACACATGGAAGAATGGGCTCAAGAAAACAACAGCTCTTGGAATCATTATTTTAAGTATTCAAATACTAATAGGTCTGTATTTGATATCAAAGATGGTAAGGTCAGTCCTTGGCTATTATTGTTATCAAAAACAGGCAAAGAAATGTTGACTTCCCTAAGGGATGATCAGTTATCGGCTATAAGTAATATTATAGATCCTGTAGTTTGGTCAAAGAAGTTTAAGAAACAAACATTTGACGTAGAACTAGTCAAGGCTGTGATAAAGGAGGCCGATTTATGACACAAGTTAGTTCAGCTGACATCTGTGAACTAGATTTAGAAGTTATTCTAAGTGAAGATGATAAAACTGTTTATGTAAAATTAACCGGTTTTGACAATGTAGAAGATGCTGATAAGTATGCATCTTATCTTGTTGAAAATTTACCATTAATGTTATTCGAATCAGAGGTTATGCACTAATGCCAGACATTGATATTGATTTTGCCGATCGAACTCACATACTAGAAAAAATAACTCATATTAGTGCTAGTATCCAGGATGATACTGTTAATAAAAAACATAATACAGGCATTTACTGTACAAACATTCCTCATAATCCATTTACTGGAATCAGCACTATAGACTACAAAGAAGCAGAAGAACGAGGATATTTTAAGATTGACTTACTTAATGTCAGTGTATATAAAGACATACGTAATGAAGAGCATTTAATTGAATTAATGAACACGGAGCCATTATGGGATTTACTACAAGACGACCAGTTTGTGAGTATGTTATTTCATTTAAACGGACATGGGGATGTACTGAGGAAGACTTGCCCTACTTCCGTGGAACAATTAGCTGCGGTCCTCGCTATGATAAGACCGGCGAAACGTTATCTGATTGGGAAAGACTGGACTACGGTGATGAACGAGATATGGACTAAGCCAGATAACGGAGAATACTACTTTAAGAAAGCTCATGCAGTAGCTTATGCAGTAGCTATTGTAGTACAAATGAATCTAATCTGTGAAAAGATTAGTTATGAATATAGTTAACGTTTAGTTGATCGAACTAGTTGTACACTTTTACGTTTAACTCGCTTTAGAGTCATATTAAGTAGATTTACTGTTGGCCCTAGCACTATTCTTACATCTTTTGAATTGAAAGTTTTAATAGCATACCTAAAAGGTTCAATTTCTTTGCGACAAAATATACTAATTGGTATTTGACGATTACTTTCCCACCACCAGATTTCACCTATTTCTAACAGTATTGTTTTTTCTTCAGGAGTACGTAGTATTTCAAGATCATAGAAGCTTGTAACATGCTGATCTTGATTAATAACTATACCGACGTATTCCTCTTCTCCATAGTGTAATACAGTGATAAATGGTAGTTGTTCTTGTATGTTGTCTCTTAATTTCGCCATATAAATACAGTTGAGGCTTTTAACCAATGCAAAAAATTTCAAGTTATTTATACTCAAATCGGATACCTATAAATTTAGATTTGACTACCTCGCCTATGGAGTGGAGAATTGTGTATCAAAGAACCGTTAAAATTTACAAGGGCTATGACAATGTCATAGAACTAGATATTAAAAATGCAGAACAAAGACGATTTGATGTAAGTAGTCTTACGCTTAAATGTCTAATTATGGACGAGCTGGGGCAAGAAATTTATACAGCACCAGTTGTTCATACTGCTAATATTGGTATAAGCAAATTTACTATACCTAAAGTAGAATTAGATTATCTCACACCGCAGTTCCTACGTTATGTAGTTTATAAACAAAACAACGACGGAACACGTAATGTTATCTATGGTGATACACAATTTGATACTACCGGCCGAATGGATTTATTAGACACTGCTCAAGCCAAAGTACCTGCTCCGCAAGTCATTAACACATTTACCTACTTACATAGTACCATAGATGAAACTGATAAAACTTATTACAGTGAAAGTGTAGAAGTTAATCCGTTAAATGACATACAAGAAAATACTCAGCTTAATTTAGAATTTTGGTGCAATACTGTTGCAGCCACAGTTCGAGTTCAGGTAACCACAGATCAAGTTGTTAGTACAGCCACAGATTGGTCAACACTTGAAACGTTTGCTGTAGCACCAACCACTAATCGAGTATTCAAAACCTATAACAGTATAACTGATTTTAGCAATAATATTAGTTGGCTAAGAATAACTTACAAATTAATTGGAAACAACACCGGAAACATTGACAGAGTCATCGTAAGAACATAAAATATGTAGATGAATCTGATCATTGATACAGTAAACACACACTTACCACCTAGACGTAGAGCAACTCCTAGCGGATGGACCAGCTTTAACGCTGTATGCTGTCATCATAACGGAGAAAAAGCAGACACACGTCAACGCGGCGGCATTATGATCAATGATGGTGTTAGCTATCATTGTTTCAATTGCGGATTCAAAGCTAGTTGGCAACCGGGTCGAAAAATATCAACAAAGTTTAAAAACTTTCTTAGATGGATAAATGTCAATGACGATCTAATTACCAAATGTGCCATTGAGGCCATGCGTATAGAAGAAATTGAAGGTTATCAAAGCGAACGCTTAGAACAGATCACATTTATTGACAAGGCACTGCCTAGAGGCAGTGAACCAATTACTAATTTTTTAGATAACATACCCGATGATCTTGTTCCAGTACTTGCTTATCTACAAGGCAGAAATCTTTATCTAGAAGATTATAATTTTTACTGGACTCCAGAAGAAGGATTTACCAATAGATTAATCATACCATTTTACTATAATACTAGAATTGTGGGATATACTGCTCGAAAAATCACTGAAGGCAAACCTAAATATATCAGTGAACAGCAACCTGGATATGTGTTTAACCTTGATCATCAAACAGAAGATCGAAAATATGTATTTGTAGTTGAAGGACCCATTGATGCAATTTGCATAGACAGTGTGGCTGTAATGAGTGCAGAGATCAGCGCAGTTCAACGTCAACTTATAGAACAATTAGGAAAGCAAATAGTAGTAGTACCAGATCGAGATCAAGCAGGACTTCGACTAGTAGAACAAGCAATAGACTTTAACTGGGCTGTGAGCTTTCCAGAATGGCCAGTTGGCGTCAAAGATATCAACGAAGCACAACAGCAGATTGGTCGATTGGCCAGTCTGTATCTTATCACACAAAGTATAGAAACCAATCAATTAAAACAACAACTGCGAGCTAGATCGTGGTTCAAAGGAACATGATGTTTTGGAAAAAACCTAAAGTAACATTTAACTGTAAACTACCTGAAGTATTAGAACGTTATCCTATTATTCCTGCTAGAGAACTGCGACCAAATTGGTGGCGTCAAGCAGCTATAGAATACAAACAACGAGTAGAACAAACCGGCAGACACGAACAAATAACCGGCACTATCAAATGTCCCGGTATACACACTATTATGCAACGAGGTTGGATACTTAGAAGCTGGTTTGATCTAACCATATTAACAGGCAATGAACCAGATCGATTTGAGTTTGCCATACCGTCTTCATTTACTGACTACTTGACCAATACCAAATTTAATCATAAACTAGTAAAATGGTTCAGCGCCAACGAGCCTGCACTGCGAGTACCTTTACAGTCTAACAGTCTACAAACATTGATCAAAATTACCACACCTTGGTCAATAACTGTGCCTAAGGGACTGGCAGTGCTGATGTTGCCAATACCCTACCCAGATACTAGAGATTTTACTGCACACATGGGCATATTAGAACCTGGCGGATTTTATGATGTCAGTCCTATTATAGAGATACATAAAAAGCCAGGAGAATTATTCATACCTGCAGGTACTCCTTTGATGCAGATACTGGTCATTGATCACAGTGATCAAGATATTGTACAGCAGGTGCAGGATCAGACCAGTTGGCAACAAGAACTGATCAGTAGATTTAGAACCACACATACTTTTACCACGAGAGACTATAATGACCGCTAGACAAAATGCCGACTACGGCTACGACATACAAAAACTATACTTAGAAATGATGCTGACTGATGCAGAAACATTTGTACGCTGCCAATCAATATTTGATCATGAACTATTTGATCGCAAACTGCAATCAGCAGCCAAATTTATCAATGACTATGTGGTAGAACACAATGTCTTGCCCACATTGGAAATTGTGCGAGCTAGTACAAACACAGACCTAAGCGGGCTCAATGAGCTTAGAGAAGAACACTATGATTGGCTGCTGACAGACTTTGAAACTTTTATTCGTCACAAAGGACTAGAACGAGCCATTTTACAAAGTGCTGATTTATTAGAAAAAGGTGAGTATGGTCCTGTAGAAGAACTGGTCAAACGAGCTGTACAAGTGGGCCTGACCAAAGACATGGGCACAGACTACTTCCAAGATCCTCGTGCTAGATTGTTGCGTATCAAAGACAAAAACGGTCAAATCTCAACAGGATGGCAAACTGTGGACAAGAAGCTGTTTGGAGGCATGAACAGAGGTGAGCTCAATATATTTGCTGGCGGATCGGGTGCGGGCAAGAGTCTATTCCTGGCCAATCTAGGCGTAAACTGGTCGCTACAGGGCTATAATGTAGTTTACCTAACCTTGGAACTTTCAGAAGAACTAGTATCCATGCGTGTGGATTCAATGATCACAGAAATTCCTGCAAGAGAGGTTTTTCGCCAAATTGACGAAGTTGAAATGCGTGTCAAAGTCATAGGCAAGAAAGCAGGTACATATCAGGTCAAATACTTGCCCTCGGGCAAGACTGCCAACGATGTTAGATCATACTTAAAAGAGTATGAAATCAAGCTGGGTCGACGAGTAGACATTTTGCTCATTGACTACTTGGACTTGCTGATGCCTATTTCAAAGAAAATTTCCGCAGAAAATCTCTTTATCAAAGACAAGTATGTAAGTGAAGAACTGCGTAATCTAGCTGTGGAAAAACAGTGTGTGTTAGTCACAGCCGCACAGTTAAATCGCGGTGCTGTAGAAGAAGTAGAGTTTGATCATAGTCACATTTCAGGCGGATTATCAAAGATTCAAACTGCGGACAATGTGTTTGGTATCTTTACGTCAAGAGCCATGCGTGAACGAGGCAAGTATCAAATACAGCTGATGAAAACACGTTCATCAAGCGGTGTGGGACAAAAGATTGATCTAGACTTTGACATTGACACACTACGCATCACAGATCCCGGCGAAGAAGACAGCCCTCAGCCTGCGACCAAAGGCAGCTCAATACTGCAAAATCTACAGCGCAGTTCCACACAGTCAGAAGCTTGGGAACGAGCACAACCCCGCCCAGGGCTAGATCCCCTGCAAGGTACAGCAGTTAAAAACACACCAGCACAGGTAGAAAGCTCCAAACTGCGGCAGTTGATATCAAATCTTGGTCAAAATGACGAAATTTGATAAGTACGTATATAACTCCAAGGTAGCGAATAATGTTGTATCAAATACTGAGCAGAAACGATCCCCTCATGGATCTAGTCAAAGACGATCCAGTGCGTCCAGCCATACCGCAGGATCTAAGACTGCACGAACATGCTGCCATATTTGTGTTATTGCGTGATCACGAACCAGCAGCAGTGACCTGTGTGGCCTATCTAGATCGTGTGCCAAAAACTGAGCGAGAACTGGGGGCTCACGGTGATCGTGTGGCAGCGTTTTATACCATATGGAGTTATCAAAGCGGTGCGGGTCGTGAGCTAATACAGCAGGCACAAGCATGGATTAGACAAAACCGCCCCGGCATTGAGCGTTATGTAACACTGAGTCCCAAAACAGAAATGGCTCGCAGATTCCATCACAACAATGGTGCGATCACACTCAGTGACAATGACGACTCTGTAAACTACGAATACCAATAACCGCGAAGCGCAAAAAATTCGCGACAGCGCAAGCGGTAAAGCGGTTTTTACTCGATTAATCTACGCACTTTATAAGCCCCTAAAGAAATCAAATACTTAACTATAAATACCATAATCCAGGAGAGTGATTATGGAAATGGCAGTGAGAGAATTCCGTAACATACTCACAGACACTAATGAACTTATGGGTTGGCACATACCTGACTATGTCATAGAGTACGAAAGCCGTATATTTGCTGCCAAGCTGGCTCAGCCCAATTGGCAACCTGAACCTAGCTATGCAGAACGTTATCTAAGCATACGTACTAGTCAACAAGCACTAGATTTGGCCAACACCTGCTGGTTTACACGTTCAGTATTTCCCGAATTGGGCTCAAGACGCGGTATAAGTGAAAGATACTATGTGCAATTGGGACAGAGCTGTTATGATCGTGTGCTACGTGACACAGACTCGCAGACTGTGGAAACCATGCGTGATCACTTTGAATTTCTAGCTGAAACAGCATATACAGCCATACGTCACTATGGTGAATTTAGATCATTGTGGGAATAACATTAACTTGCTTAGAGCGCAGTGACACAGGATATAGTTGTGTGCTAGCAGGCACGCAGGGCTCAATACTGATTAGAGATTTGGTTTGGATGGAAGATCGTGAGGATCTAAAGAAAATACTCTATTGGGAAGCATGGGCAGTGTTACAGGGCAGTTTTCACTGCTGTCTTAGCCTTCCGGGCAAGGTAAAGTTGTTGACCTAACAATAACCAGGGCGGTGCGTGAGCTAGTGCCATTAAGATCCACATTATGAGCATGGTATCTATATGAGCTCCAGCGGTGCATACAGAATGTGCAACATGATACTGATAAACAGCCATAACGGCAAATATGGGTGAGGGGAATAAGTTAAAAAACTGATAAATTCTTCGCATGATGTATATAGCCGTATTGGCCCGAAATGGGTCTACAGCCCTAAAAAAATAGTCGCGCAAAAATTTTAATATACGGAAAGTTTATCGGTGGCCTGGTGATTTTGCACCATTAAGCTAAGTTAGCGCACACTAACAAATAAAAAATATAAACCCCGACCCCTCAAATTGTCAACCCCGACCGGCCATCCCCTCGGTCAAAAAAAATCCCCTGAGGCCGGGAGCGAATCGGCTGTCAGGGGCAAAGAACGGCGTCGCACCGTTCTTTATAAGATCTAGCTAAATACAGTGCCGGGAGCGAATCGGACTTACCTTAGACATCTAGCTAGGGGCTTGACAACAGCCCTACTTGTACGCAGAGTTAGGAGCGGCGCATACAAGTAACCTCAGCAACAGCACGCCAGTTGCCTGGCATACTCTTCTTCAAGTCTGCTATTTTTAGAACTGTACGCAATGACAGTTCGCGCAGCTTCTTCTTGTTCTCATCTACAAAGTCAATCAACATCTCTTTGTCCAGATCACTGAACTCGTAGTCGTCCAGCATGCCGCACTCTTGTACTACCTGCTTGATACGCAAGACTTTCTCACGCTCTGTGTCAATGGTTAGATCCAAGTAGTGGCAACGACTTTCCAATGCTTCCAAGTGATCACGTAGCTTCTTGCTACGTACATTGTCGAACTTAATATTAGTGATGAAGATCGCACCGCCCTTGAACTCAAACTGATTGGGCACGCCTTCTGAGCGAAGCAGTCGGCTGTCAGTGTTCCAATGGATGGTACGCTTCTTAGAGCTGTCCAGAGCAGCCTTCAAGATGTTAAGGCTAAGGTCGTCCAGCAAGACACTATCACAGTCATCAAACACTAGAATACACTTACGATCTGAGAACTCATAGAGCTTCTTGTACAAGCCGATAGCTGACATTGCACCCTTGACAACTTCGTACTTCTTAAGCTTTTCGTTCTGTGCTACATCTGCGAACACATCGTGACGGCTCAGCACGGCTTCAACACCAAAGCTCTTGCCTACACCCGGAGGGCCTGTCACAATCATAGCACGTACATCACCCTTCTTGACAGCACGAGTCATGTCGTTGAGAATCTCAAAACGTTGGCGCAGACGCTCAATGATAGCTTCATCGCTAACAGCAGCCAGCTCGCGCTCTTTGGCCTTTACAGCATCTGAATCAATGTCAAACGAGCTCACGCTCTCCTTGCTAGCTTTCTTCATGTTAGCAACAGTCTCCAAATTTAGTACTTTATAGCCTTTAGCCATTGTTCGCTCCTGTGTTGTGTTAAGTGTCTAGTATACTATCAAGCAAACTCGATGTCATCCACTTTGGATAACATGTTAGCAGGCACCTTCCAAAGGCCCTGTGCAGTCTTGACAGTGACGTATTTAATAGCAATCTTGACCACAAAGCCAGTGACGTTCTGGCCCGTACGGTTTGAGGTAAAGTTCACGTTGTCGCCAACTCGCAGAGCACGTTTGGTCTGCTGAGTAAGGTTGGCTCGTGCATACTTGACAGCATCAATCATTGAGCTGAGTTCAGTGTTGGTCCAAGTGCCAAACATGATGGCGGAATTGATTTGCTTGACGTCCATAGTTCGCTCCTATTTGCGTTGTTTAAGCGTTAATTATAGCAGGTTCACACCCAGCTGTCAACCATCATAACAGGCTTCTTCATTACCCGTTTGACAAAGTCCTCGGGCTCGTCGTCAGTGCGTACTAACATAAAGCCCATGCTCTCTACCAGGTCTACTTCCTTAACTTCCAGGTCTACCGCGGCTGCTTCAAAGGCTGTGTTCATCTTTGACAGGGCATACATAACGCCTGCACGGAAGGCCTCGTACTCTGAGTCTGTAGTGTCCTCAAAGTCAAACTCCTTCTCCATAACCTCTGCATACTCTTGTCCATCTGCCACAATGAACTTGCCAATCTTCTTCCAGTTGCTCTGCTTCTCGCTGTCAAAGTGATCACAGCACTCGTTGAGGTCGAAGCTGGAGAAGTTGTCGTATTTGGATCTGCTCATTTGGGTCGCTCCCTGTTGTGTTAATATGTGTTAATTATACGGTCAAAAGCTCAAGGCTGTCAACCAATTCTGCCTCGCGTTGTTGATCTGCCACACAGGCGCACTCGGCGTTGATAGCAGCCAAACTGTAGGGATCTGCTAGATCACAGTAGCGTTCCCACTCGTACTCAAACTCCATGATGTCTTGAGCAGTAAAGTCTTCGGGATAAGTCATTCAAGCTCCTTAGTATGTCTATAGTATAGCACCAAACAAAGACCCTGTCAACCGGCGGGTTACCACACCAACTCGTTGGCAGGATAAGTGATCTTGCCCTCGTACTCCAACTGGGAGCGTTCGAACTCTGTAAGGTAGTCGTCTGCCACCACTTCGAAGTTGATGATGTGCTCGCGGTAGAACTCGTTGTCCTGCTCGATCTGCGAGCGCAAGGCCATGACCACCTCAGTGACCTTGTTGAACTTCTTGAAGTTCTTGACCACGTAGTCACCGCCGCCCTTGGGCTTCCAGTAGGGCTTGACGGCATCGCCGTAGTTCTCGTAAACTTGGGTTTGGATAAGCAGTTTAGCCATTTCGTTCGCTCCTTGTTACTTACAATACACGTAGTATAGCATCAATCAATACCCAAGTCAACCGTAGGGTTATAGCCATTCCTTGTAGTCACCGTGTTCTTCGTTGTCATCGTAGCCTGCATTGTAGGCCGCAATCTCGTCGGGAGTCATGTCCTTGTATTCAACTCGGGGACTCTGCTTGGTAGCACCCACATAGAAGTGAGGGTTGCGACCACGACGGTAGTAGCTGTCTGCTGAACCACGATCGTAAGGGCCACCGTGACGGGTGTCTATGACAATATGCTCTCTAATCATACCAGCTCCTTTTGCTTGTTGATAACTTCCTGCTCTTGCTTCTTGGCCGCACGGACCATGTCGTCGATCAGGACCTTTTGTTGACGCTTGGGCAACAGAGGCAGAACGCTAACCAGAACGCTCTGCAGGTAACCCGATTCGAAACTGTGACTGCCGTAGTTTTCGCGAGCGGCTTCGCTGAACGAACGAAGCACCAAGCTCAGAGTGTCTTGATTGTCTGTAGTCCACATACCCATTTTTCGCTCCTGTTTTGTTACGCTATGAACATAGTATAGCACCTTTTGGTAACCCTGTCAACCGAAAGGTTATTCTACTTTTTGTCGCAGAATCGTTACATCCAGGGCCATCATTGCGGTTTCACCAAACTTCTTGACTGCAAAGGTGCGGGCGTCTTCCCTGCGGTAGTAGACTCCGTAGATCGTGCCTTTGTAGACCACGATGTTGACGGTGCCGGGCTCATCTCTGTTCTCTAGGGCAAACAGTCTATCTGCTTCTGCGATCCAGGGATGTCTACGGGTGCTGTGCTTCTTCAACATGATCTGCTCCTTAGATTAGACCTACAAGGCGGAAGAACTCCTCATGCGACAGATAGAAGTCTGTCTTGGGATCCCAGTACTTGCCTTCCTTGGGATCGTAGTAGAGAACGCGACCGTTGAAGTTCATAGGACCTTCAAGTCCTTTGAGGGGCTTGTAGCCCTGCATTACATCTTCGAACAATCCCAGTACCTTGTATCCCATGTGCCGCTCTCCTTAGTATGTGTCTATTATAGCACCAAACAGAAACCCTGTCAACCGTAGGGTTGTTGTGTAAATGCCACAGCCGAGTGCGGCCAATTTGGCCTGCCCTAGAGGACTCGAACCTCTGACCTACGGCTTAGAAGGCCGTTGTTCTATCCAGCTGAACTAAGGGCAGAATTGGTAGGCTCCCGCGGAGTCGAACCGCGCACCAATGGATTATGAGTCCACTGCTCTAACCATGCATGAGCTAGGAGCCCTTTGTTCTGGTACCCGGAGCCGGACTTGAACCGGCACGCCTTTTACAGCGAGAGATTTTAAGTCTCTTGTGTCTACCTATTTCACCATCCGGGCAATGCATTAATTATACGATCACGTGTCTATCCTGTCAACTTCCTCATAGTCGCCATCTGCGGTTTCTAGGTAGATTGTTGCGCCAGTAGCGCCTTCATTGATTGCCTTTTTAGCCAAGTGGCGTGCTTCTTTCAAGCTCTTGGTTGTATCAACAAGTTCATCCGTGCCTTCAATCGTGGCCCAGACCTCGTATTGTTCCCAGCTCATAGTAATTGTTCAGCGTGATTGAGTAGATCGCAGATACGTTGTGCTTCTTGTTCAGCTTCGTAACGGTCGTCTCGAACAATGATGCAGAGTACGCGGCCTTTAGGAACACTAAGAAAGTCCCTAATGACTACGCACTCACCGTCTAGATAATCTTTGGCTAAAGAGACCCCGTATCGCATCTAGTATTTACTCTGTCAACGACACGGGGTCTGTAGTTTAGAAAGGAGCGTCTTCGATGTCGCTCAGGTCAACCTTTGCAGTCGACTTTGCAGCCTTGGGAGCCTTCGCAGGTGCCTTGGCCTTAGGAGTTGAAGGTGCCTTAGGGGCTTTGGGTGCCTTAGCATCAAGGTAGTCTGCAATAGCGGCTTGTTGAGCCGCACTCTGGAACTCGTCACCATCCTTGATAGTGCGAACAGCATCAAGCTTAGTCATAGCAGTGTCGAGCTCAACGAGCACGATGTCAGTGTGACCATGCTTTTGCAGTACTTTCGTACGCATGATGTCAGTAGCGAAACGAACCTTGACTTCGCCATTGAGTTTAGAAGTACCAACCACGGTAAAAAGTTTATCAGTAGCCATTTTGTGTGCCTTTCTGTGTGTTTAAAAATATCTGCTTTCGCATTAATGTTAGTATAACTTCGAACTGCCAGTGTGTCAACCACTTTCTGGCAGTCCGTTAGCCCAAATTAGTCCATTCGGCTTCCAGCATACGCTTCGAAACCGTACTTGCGGAACACGTCAGCCGCGGCCTCTGCACCCGCCTCTAGGATGCCCATGGACTGAACGGGCATCTTAGAAGGATTCCAAATTTGGAAAGCCTTGGTATAGTCTTGACGCAGACCAGCGGCTTTCAGCATCTTGCCAATCTTGGTGTTGCCTTTGATTCGGTAGATGTTAGTCCAAGCAAAGCCGCAAGCGTCACGATCACCGTACTTGGCATAGGCAGCTTCAGCGGCCTTGCGAGCTTCGATCATTGCTTCTTGCACAATTGCGTTGACTTGAGTTTGCGTAAAGTTCATTTCAGCTCCTTTTTGTTAACGTATGCCCATAGTATAGCACAAATCGATACCCTAGTCAACCGTAGGGTTATTACTTGTTCTTAGGTTGTTGTTTTTTTACAACACCCGGTTTGGTACGGGTATGCGGATCTCGATCTGTGCCAAACTCTTTATCCACATAGAACTGAATGAGTTGACGCTGAATTTGGGTTACCAAGTCACCGTGCGATTCATTTAGAACAAAACGAACAGGACAGTCCTTCCAACTCAGGTTTTTGTTAAATTCGGCAAACCATCTACGGTGATCTTTATTCGAAGGGTCAAAGTAGACCCAGGGTCTGCCATAAAGCTGAAGTTTACTCATCTTTGGTATTTAGCCTTCCCCGCACCCACATAGCAATCACTTCTTCTAAGGGTTTGAAATTGTATTCAGGCTGCTTGGGCCGCACCCGGCCCTCCTGCCTTCGTTCGTGCTCTTGGTTAAGAGTCCTGTTATTCTTCTGCATTTTCTTCTTCCCAATTGGCCATATCCTCTGAAATACACCAGAAGTCATCGAGTTCTTCCCCAATCACTTCTCGCACGGTGGCAGAGGTTTCACCACCGTATTCGTAATAGTCATCGAAGTAGTCGTCTTCGTTGCCTGTCCATTTGCCTACAAAAGCCATACCGCACTCATGGTAGAATGCTTCAATCTCAAAGCCCAAAGCACAGAGCTTCTCATAGGCATTGACAGGAGGAGCCCATGCTGAGTCAAAGGATGCCTGCAGAGTGTTAGGATCAATACGCTCTGTCGAGCCGTCGTCACCGCCTACATCCCATTTGGTCCCCCAGTTGGCCACATTCCAGTCATACCAATCCTTGTAGCCATAGAGTTCGATGTTGCGAGCCATCTGTGCTTCGTGCGCGGCTCGTTTGTCTTCGCCCATAAAGCCAGAAACAGTATCAAGCAGATCCTGCGGGCAAGGAATGAACTCTTGAAGCAGACGACCATTAGCCAGAGCTTCTTGGGCTCGTTGCACCATTGCTGAGTCTTTGTGACGCAGGGTGATAGAATTGTTGCACCAATTAGGCATTAGTAGGGTCCTTCCGAAAGAAATGATTTCAAATTAGTTTCAGGTACAGTCAACAGCAATTCTTGGATCGCTGTGTAATCACCGTCCTGAATGTCCTTCAGGATTTGATCAATCACTAGATCAATGAGTTCTTCTTTAGTCATGACCGCTCCTTAGTAATACTCGTGAATCTCAACGCTGGGATCCAACTTCATCAGTTGCTCTGCGGCACGAGTGAGGAAGCGGAACTTGCGATTAACTTCTGTGCGGCTCAGTTCGCCATCACAGCTCAAGTTCTCTGGACTCAAGCAAGAGTCGATCTTGCTGGCGATACGCTTACGATCTGCCGCACTCTGCAGGCTCAGTGCAGGGCTACCAAAGATAGCGGACCACTTGTTCTCACGCTCTACAAACTCTTTAAGTTCTTTCATCTGTCGCTCCTTTTGTTTAACTTAGCCTATAGTATAGCACCAAACTTACCGCTTGTCAATCAGTCGCTGAATAACCCTATCCGCATCAGGGGTATCTGTAATTTGATCAAATGTAGCGGCAATCATCATGTTGTAGACCACATGAGCATCGTGCCCAAACACCCTGAGGATGCTGTTGACTTCTTGTTGGCTCTGTGCGACCCACAGCAGGTCTGCGATCTTGTGCTGTGCGGCGTTTTGAAGTTGCAGTTCCATGTCAGCTCCTTGTTATTCACTGTACCTACAGTATAGCATCTTTTGGTAACTGAGTCAACCGTAGGGTCTTTGTGCTGTTGTATCTATGCAACGGTCGAGTGCGGGGGCGGACCCAGGTTGCAGGCTACAGGTCCTATAGAGAGTAGCCAGGCGATAGGGTCCGCGAAACTTAGATCTTTGCTGGATCGTAGATGTCTCGGATCAGACGCTCCTGTGCGTCTACATCCCACTCATCAAAGGGACGGATCCCTTGATCCGCAATCCAATCCAAAACAATCTCCTTAGGACAGTTCAACTGGCGGGCAATCTGCCCTGCGTTGAGTCCTTCAATGTAGAGTTGCTCAATGTCGTAGGCTAGTTCTGCCATCTTGCTCATGCTATCTCCTCTTGTGCTTTAGCATCCTGTTCGTCCATAATAGCCTGCTCCAACAGGCCGTCAAATTCACCGTAGAACTCTACATACCACTTGCCGTCTGTGCGTAGGATGTAATTGTATTCCTCGCTCTGTGCATTAGCCTTGTAGTCAGCATAGTCTTTGAACTTGTGCTTGACCAAGTCCTCGCCGCGATCACGTGCATAGATCAACGACCAGTTGTCGTTCTGTGTGTCACGCTTGTCAAAGTCCTGCTTCTCACCGATCTCTGGACCCAGCGAGCTAATAGCACCTAAGTCGATCAGTCGTTGCAGTTTGAACGGATCCGAATAGTGCTTGAGCAGGATCTGACCGTTGTGCTCCAAGTAGCCGTCCCAGTGACAGTAGACTTGCTCTACTGTGCCGTCTGCGAATTCCAATGCAATAGTGCTTCGAGTTGCCATTTCACGCTCCTGTGTGTTTACTGTACCTATAGTATAGCATCTTTCAATGCCCGTGTCAACCGTAGGGTTTTAGCTGCCAGTGCTTAAATACAACACTTCCGGGTTCTCTTTGCTGGGCCTAAACCGCTCAATGAATACATGATGCTCATCTTGGCTGTCACGGATACAGGCATTGGCAGCAACCCAAAGTGCGGCCCAGGTTGAACCATTGATAGCCGCACTCACTGGCTTGTCACCCCAATGGTCCTTGTAGCAGACTACAGTAGCACCTTCAAAGGGATGGCGATCGTTAAGGTCTGCTGCTTCGTAGCAGCTCCACTCTGAACCACGGATGCCTAGGTCCTGCTTGACCGAATCGTAGTGCTTGCTCTTGCGATCAAAGTCATTACGCTCTTGCTCGTAGGCACCATTGAGTCCTTCACGGATCGTACGCCCAGCCTTGGCCAGCTTGACGAACAGCTCGGGCTTGAGCACATCTTCTAGTGTCTGTGTCACAGAGTCCAGTTCCCAAAGGGCGTTATGGATCGCTTTAAATTCTTCAGCAGTAAGGGTTACGTCGCAATGCATATCAATACTCCGCAATAGGTTCTTCGCTAGCGTTCAGGTCTACAAAAACTTTAGTAAAAGCATTCTCGCCTAGGTCCGCGTCAAAGTAAAGGATCTCGTAGCAAAACTGCTTCCCGTTGGTTATGCCTAGGAACTTAGATTCCTTAACCGTGTCCTTAGGATAGTTCTTACGCAGAGCAGATTCAACCTGCATGGTGTTTAGGTATGCCAACTTGCGGATCTTGTATTCTGTAATCATATCAGCACTCCGGGTCAAAGTCTGCCCACTCTTGGGCTTCGTCAGGCTGTCCGTCGTAGTCCTCATCGCGGGCAACCTCGTCATCCAGCTCTTCGCTCATAGTGAGGAAGCTCTCGCAGTATTCAAACAGGCTTCTGTAAGCACGAAGCTCGTCCCTGTTCATGTCCTTAAGGAACATAGGGCCTTCGTTCTCCATAGCACTAAGCACCTGCTTGAGGGCAAGCAGGGTGTTCTCGCACATGCAATAAGACATATTTGGGTAGTTGCTCATTTGTTTCGCTCCTTAGTTAAGTAATTCCGCAGGGGTCATCTGCTTTGGCTTTGCCGCTGCAATTTGTCTGTTCGCCCCTGCTTCCTTACTATGTCTATAGTATAACACCGTTTGGCTCAGCTGTCAACCGTAGGCCCTAAATAACCCTATAGCGCATACGGCTATTGCTACTACGTTAACTAGCGTTTGTGGCTTATTTGCCACACGTATAGCCCATGCCATAAACGCCAGTGTCCCTACAGTAAAAGCCGCAATATTATAGCCGTCCGCACCCATAGCATTTAGTACGTGCCCTGCTATAATAA
>JACCEC012130834.1_pt1 | contig 113312 bp, 88 predicted proteins | sample 7450121 | NCBI WGS metagenome assembly JACCEC01 (sample SAMN15323455, study PRJNA562643) | freshwater metagenome | isolation source: river surface water | place: USA:Blue River Watershed | collected 2017-08-18
CAATTATAAATTGTGTGAAAGATACTTTCGTAGTTAAACGGCTCTACACACATGAAAAAATGGCTGATTGCCCCCGCATTGTTTTTTCTCTTTGTCTGCTTTTCCCCCGAAAAAATTACGTGGGTGGCGTTGGGAGATTCGATAACTTACCTCAACGAGCACCAAAATGAAACGGGTAACCGCATCACCAAAGGCTATATGACGATGGTGACGGAGAAATTGCCTCACATTCACTACATTAATCAAGGGCATAATGGCTGGACTGCCGCGCGTATTGCCGAAAAAATCGAAAGCCTTAACCTAGTTAAAGCCGACGTTTATTCCGTTTTTCTGGGTACTAACGATTGGTGGGGCGGGCGACCCGTGGGCACAATGTCCGACTACGAAAACAACACAGGGTTTGGGACGCTCTACGGTTCGTTTCGGATTATTATCAATAAATTTCGGAGCCTTAATCCTGACGCAAAAATCATTTTGATAACACCGCTTCAACGCGTGGATTTTGTGTATATCGCCAATTTCAAGAACAACGCTTACGGGTCGTACAAAGACAAAAAAGGGCAGTACTTGGAGCAGTTTGCGGCGGCGATTAAGGACATTGGAGAGCGGGAGAAGCTATCTGTGGTGGATTTGTACCACGAGAAAAAATTGGCACATTCTAAATTGATGAAATTCAAACGACTGAAAGACCCACAAACGGGGAAGTATAAAAACTATTCGTACCCTGATTTTGTGGATGTTCCGTTCAACCCCGAAACAGACGAGTACCCTTACCCTGTTGAATCCATCGCCATGACTTACGATGGCTTGCACCCTTCGGATGCGGGTTATGAGGTGATTACAAAGAAGTTGGTGAAGATTTTGAAGAAGTTGTAGGTTTTTATAAACACTAAGGTACTGAGTGTCTTAGTGGTTAAATACAAAGTGGCTTATTTCAAGGGTGTAAGGCTTGTTATGAGTACTATCATCATACATTACTAAATTTAATGACTACAATGCGAATATTATTTACGGGAGGTTCGGGAAAAGCTGGGAAACACGTCATTCCGTACTTGCTCGAACAAGGACATAAAGTGTTGAACCTAGATTTAACCCCGTTACCTCATCCAGGGGTTGCTAACTTATCCGCTGATATTACCGATTCGGGACAAATGTTTAATGCAATGACTTCCTACACGGGGTTTGAAGAGCTGGAATCGGGTACAGGGGTACCCAAATTTGATGCAGTGGTGCATTTTGCGGCGGTGCCACGCATCCTGCTCAAGCCTGATAATGAAACTTTTCGGGTAAATACCGTTGGGACTTATAACGTGATTGAAGCGGCCGTAAAATTAGGTATCAAGAAGATTATTATTGCGTCTTCGGAGACTACGTATGGTATTTGTTTTTCGGATGGCCCAACCGACCCTCATTCGTTGCCATTGGAAGAAGAGTACGACGTTGACCCTATGGATAGCTACGGATTGTCGAAAGTCGTAAATGAAAAAACCGCACGAAGTTTTCAGCGTCGCTCAGGATTTGATATTTACGCTCTTCGTATCGGAAATGTGATTGAACCACACGAATACGCTGAACTATTCCCTCATTATTTCAACCATCCCGAAGTACGTCGTCGAAATGCCTTTTGTTATATAGATGCCCGCGACTTGGGGCAAATTGTAGATTTATGTTTAAAAAAAGACGGCCTTGGTTATCAGGTGTTTAATGCGGGAAATGACCATAATGGCGCGGTTATTCCGAGCAAAGAACTAGCCGAGCGATTTTTTCCAAATGTGCCCATCACGCGCGAATTGGAGGAGCATGAAGCGCTGTTTTCTAATCGGAAAATTCGTGAGGTGTTGGGGTTCAAAGAACAACACAACTGGCGGAAATACGTAAAATGGGACTAATACAAAGCAAGATAAATGTTCAGCAAAAGAACTGATTTTGTAGTTATTAACGTTAGTTCTATCTTAGTTTATTTTTTTGGGGTCTACCACTACGTATTTGATGGACTTATGTTTGTTGTCGGCGTGGGCAGAATAAGTGATGTGTAAAAGCCCGTCGGGAGTTTGGATGAGGCAAGGGTACGAATAACCGCCTTTGTCGCGGAGATGGTCTTCTAGGCGGGTTTTCCATTTCCATGTTTTGCCTTCATCGTCAGAAAGGTACAGGCTGACACGGTAGCGCCCGTCCTCAATGTCGTTGCCCAAAAAAGCCAAACGCCCATCTTGCAAATTCAATAATTCGACACTCGCCGTGTTCGGAATATCACTTTTGACCGAAGCTGTCCACGATTCGCCTTGGTCGGGCGACTCGCTGATGTGAACGCGGGTAGGGGCGTCGCCACTGTCGCGGAGGTAGGCGATGAGGTTGCCGTTTTTGCGTATGGCTAATGCAGGCTGAATCGGCCCACGACCCACCAAAGGAAGGCTAGGATGCCAAGTCGCACCAAAATCGTCTGAAATGGCCATCATCGAAAAATTGTAGCCGTCGGAATAAAGGGGTAAAACAATCCGTCCGTTTTTAAATTGCAGTGGTTTGATGCGTGTCATCCACCCGATGCTTCTTTTGGTAGCATCTTTAGCAGCTTCGATGACCATATTGTCATATTTGGGCGCATAACCTGCCCATCCTGCGGTATATTCGGGGAGTTTTTTGAATTTTTCGGCTACCTCTTTGGCAAAACGGTCGTCGGGTTTGAGCAAAATATTGTCTTGCCAATTCCAAACAGGCACGCCGTCGCCGTCATAGTCAGTGGACGTTTTAAACCGAAGAATCGACTGTTCCCATTGATTGGCTTGTACGGCAATCCATACCAAAAACAAGGTGCCTTTTTGGTTCAAAAACAACACAGGATTACAGTCGGGGAGGTGTGGGGTATCGGCCATTTCAAACGGCTCGCTCCATTTTGTTTGTCCTTTTTTGAGACGCGAACCCATGATTTTTACATCGTCGGCTGTACGTTCCCCGCTTCCATAAAACCATACCGAAAGAAAGTCACCATTGGGCAAAGCTACAAGGCTACTTCCGTGGACGTGTTTGTCTTGGGGTGGAAAAATCAGCGTTGATTGGACGATGGGGGGGGATTGGGCAAAGATGGTTTGAAAGAGAGAAATAAAGGCAAAGAAGACAAAATAAAAATGTATTTTCATTGGTGTTTTTTATTTACAAAATGTGTTTTTTGTCATGCTGAAAGCCTCTAAAACGGCTGCTCATTCGTATGGTTTTTAAATCTATGAGGTTTCTTAACGTCGCTATTGAAACCTCATAGGTTTGGCTTACTTCACTTTCTTACGACGCTCCATTACTTCTCGCCAAGTGGTGAGAATGATGCCTTTGGATTGGATGTAGGCTTTTAACTCGGGACTCATCATCGACAGCATATCGGCATACCGCGACCCGCCAGAAGCACTGATGTGTTTGAAAGCGTCGGTGATGTCGCTGCTGTGGACAATAAACATCGCCAAGCCAGGCTGCATGGCATTGAGGGTTTCGATAAATTGTTGGGCTTTGTACTTGCCCCATTCTTCGGGAGATGGGTTCGGCTTTGATGGTTTCCAGTCGCCGCTGATGGTGTGCAAATCGTCCAAAACAGGTAAGCCCAATTGCCAAATTTTTTGTCCCACCGCCGTCGATGATTTGGTCAATTCGGGGTCAGGAAGTTTCATTCCTTCTTGCCATTTGCCTTCGGCTTTGAGTTTTTTGACCACAGGCAAATTGAGACATTCCTTCAACAGTTTATTGTTACCCCCAGGAAACATTACAGGGATTTGGTATTCGGCTCCTACTTTGATGTAACGTTCCAAAAAAGGTTGGTGCGCAAAAAGGGTACCCATGTGGGAGTCGAGGTGCGTGGGTTTGAGCCCCATGCGCAGTGCACGCTCCACTTGTGCGCGGATTTCTTTTTCGACGTCGTCGGCCGTGCCATTTTTCACTACTTGGGCTACTTCGTGCCACAAATTACCTTCATTGTCGACCAAGCTTGGCACGTTCTGAAAGCCCGCCAGCGGTGTCCAGCGGTAGTCGCGCCACTCGGAGGTGAGGGTAAGGTGAACCCCTGCGTCTAAGTTGGGATTGCTTTTTTTGATATAATTCACAAAACTCGCCGACCACGCACACGGAAACATGATGCTGCACGAAGTAGCAACACCTTGCTCCACTGATTTGATGGTTCCTTGATTGGACGAATACGACATGCCAGGGTCGTCAACGTGAAAAATGACTACTTTGGCGCCTTTGGGCCAGCCAAGCTTTTCGGCGTAGGTTTCTTGAGTATGCGCTCTGATAGCAAGTAGAAATGTAGCTAAAAGAAGGGTTAATTTATTGATTTTCATTGTGTTGATTGTTTGGTTTAAATCCCCCCATCCCTTCGGGATACCCCTCCAAGGAGGGGAGTTTAGCTTTAATCCCCTGCCTGGAGGGGTGGCTTCAGCCGTGGGGTAGGTAAGTGGTAAAAAAGTTAAAGGCTCTGCGAGTAAGGAAGGGCACTTTTACCCGTTGCCCACGTTTTATTAGGTTGGTCACCCATTTCAAACACCAATTCTCCACCCGCCATGATTTCGCTGTGGTCAATCCAGCTACGGTCAAAAGGTTTGCCGTTGAGGGTTGCCGATTGGATGTAGCGGTTTTTATCAGAATTGTTGTGGCTAATGATTTTGAACGTTTTTCCTTCTTTTACCCCAAAACTTACTTCATCAAACAGCGGGCTTGCGATGACATACTGCGAACTTCCAGGCGTTACCGAATACAGCCCCATGCTGCTCATTAAATACCATGACGAAAGCGAACCCATGTCCTCGTTTCCACACAAACCTGTTGGCCCTGTCCGGTAGAAACGCTTGAGCACTTCGCGCACCCAGTATTGGGTTTTCCAAGGCTGAGCTGCGTAATTGTACAAATAGGCTACGTGGTGCGAAGGTTGGTTTCCGTGAACATATTGGCCAATTGTACCCACGACGCCGACGTATTTGGGCGGAGTAATAGACGCATCCATGTTGAAAAACGTATCTAAACGGTCGACAAAAGCTTGATTTCCACCGAGTAGCTTTATCAGTCCAGCAGCATCGTGCTGCACCGACCACAAATATTGCCATGCGTTCGACTCGGTATAATGGCGGTTAGGACGACGGCCTACCAAAAGCGGGTCGAAATAGCGGTAATAATGATGCTCACCTACGGAATCGATGGCTTGTTGATTGTTTGCTAATGCTTCTAACCAAGCTCCATTGGCACGTCGAGGGCGCATAAATTGGGTGGAGGCGTCGTAGACATTGCGATAATTTTGGGCGCGACGGTAAAACAAAGCGGCATCGTCTTTTTTACCTAAGGCTTTGGCCAAACGTGCGATACACCAGTCATCGTAGGCCAATTCCATGGTATTTGGCACCGATTCGGTCGTTCTGTCGCAAGGAGCGTAGCCAAGTTGGATATAGTCAGCCAAACCAGCTCGGCCTGCGCTGGCAGGAATATTGGCGGGCGGTGACTCCAAGGCTTTGCGTCGCATGGCGGCATACAGCGCCTCAATGTCCCAGTCACGATAACCTTTAAAATACGCGTCCACCACGACAGGAATCAGGTGGTCACCCACCATGCTTGGGCGGTAAGTATTGCGGAAATGTTGGGCAGGAAGCCAGCCAAATTCTTCGGTTTTGGCACCAATAGATTTGACAAAATCATTGACGTGCTGAGGTGCAATAAGGGCCAATAACGGATGCTGCGAGCGATAGGTGTCCCAACAAGAAAAGGAAGTAAAAAAGTTGTAATTTTGTGCTTTATGGATTTTATGATCCATGCCCATGTATTGTCCATCGACGTCTTGCCCCGTATATTGGGATAATAAACTGCGGTAGAGGGCGGTGTAAAAGATTTCCTTTTGAGCCTCGTCATTGGTTTTGACAGCGACTCTTTTCAGCTCTTCATTCCACGATTTGCGGGCATCATTTTTTACTTTGTCAAAATCCCAGTGCGGAACTTCGGCTTGTAAATTTTTGCGAGCGCCCTCCACACTTACGTGCGAAATCGCCACTTTGACCGTCACTTGGTCGCCGCTTTTGGTAGAATAACCCACAAAATAGCCAATATTGAGCCCTTTTTCTTCGGTTTTGTAAGGCCAGTATCCTTCGGCTGATTCGGGCGTAATGTAATCGTTGTCCCATGTACCGTAGTACTCAAATGGGCGGCTAAATTTTGCCACAAAATACACCATCGTGCCGTTGGCATCTTTGTAACCTTCAAGGGTAGAATCGTTTACCATTTTTACAAACGAATCTCCACTCGTAGCATTTCCCCCGATTTCGTGGCCAATATCGATGAGAATGGTCGTTTTTCGGGCTTTGGGGAACGTATAACGATGTACTCCTACGCGGGTGGTAGCCGTAAGTTCGGCCTTTACTTTGGGGTCTTTGAGGAAAACGGAATAATAACCAGGTTTGGCTACTTCGTCTTTTTTGTCATAACGGGAGCGATAGCCCGCGTCGGGGTTTTCTTTTGTACCTGCTGACGTTTGTACTTTGTCACCTACCGTTGGCATCAACAAAATATCACCTCCTGTGGTCATGCCTACACCGCTGAAATGGGTATGGCTAAAGCCCATGATAGAGCTATCGGCATAGGTATAGCCAGATGCGTAGGTCCATCCCTTTATGTCGTGGTCAGGACTGAGTTGCACCATTCCATAGGGGAGCGTTGCCCCAGGGAAGGTATGCCCAAAGAAATCGGTTCCGTTAAACGGATCCACGTAATCGACGGGGTCTTTGGAAGAAGAACCACATCCCCACCAAAGAAAGGAAGCAGTTAAAAATAAAAAAGAGGCAAGATGCCTATAAATAGTCGTCGCTCGGTGGGACTGAATGGTTGCGTGGAAGAGCTTCATTTTGAGATTTTTCAAGCCAGAGCTTATAGGTTTCAAAAACCTATAAGCTTTAAAGGGTTACACCGTTTCAGTAATTTCTTCTTCTTTAAAAAGCAAGCTGACGAGCTTTTGGTACTGCGAAAAATCAGGAATAATGAGTTGGGCACCTGCTTTGACGAGGCGCGGACGCTTGTCGAGGTTGTAGCCAAAACGTTGCACCTCATTGCTGGCAATTCCCACAGAAATTCCTCCCGAACGTCGTCCTTCGCGGATTTCGTCTGGCCCATCGCCCAACACGACCAATTCGTTTCCGTTGAGGTTGTTTTCGCGGATGATGCGCTCGATAATCATCTTTTTGGAGAACTTAGTGTACTCACGCAGTGCGCCATAAATGCCTCCATCGAACAAATCGGCATAGCCGAGAACGGTGGCTTCGTTGCGAACATCGTCTACGTCGGTACCGCTCGCGAGATACATGGTGACACCGCGAGCTTTTAGTTCTTGCAAAAACGAAACCGCGCCTTTGAGGGTGTAATCCTGCCAATCCAATTCGCCCGCTTGAAGTTTGGCAACACGTTTGTCCACCAACTCCATCAAGGCATCGTTGTAGATTTGCTTGTATTCAAACTTGTCCAAAACCTGCTCTTCTGGTACATAGCCTGCTTCCCGAACCATGTTGACTAGTCCTTCCATTTGATAAATGGTTTGAATACCAGTGGTTTTATGAATAAACTCTTTGATCTGTTGTAGCACTTTGTTGTACGTTGCTTGGTCGACCGAATCGTAGTGATTTCCCAAAATCGCTTTCATCATCACGGGTTCCATGATTTCCTCCCAGCCGTGGCGGAGGGTACTGATAGTGCCGTCGTGGTCAAAAACGGCGTATTTGATGTGTCCAAGTCGCCCTAAAATAGACTCGTCGCAAAGCTCAATTTCGGTTTCGGGGAGAAAGACCGCTTGGCGAGGATTTTCAGCCAAGTCTACTTGGTAGGCATAGTGTGGGTCTTGGCTGATGGCCAAAATTTCTTGCGCATTGGCAGTACCTGTGGTAAATAGTTTTTGTACCGTAACCCCTGCCGCAAAATTGGCAAACTTAGCGGCTTCGGCTGGACTCACCCCTACTGAAAGGCAAAGTGTAATGGCGCTAATAACGGTATCGCCCGCGCCTACGGTGTCGAGGCGGTTAGTGAGTTGTAGACCAGGAACTTCATTGAACCCTGTGGTGTCAAAAGACGTAATGCCGCGTGCCCCGCAGGTGACAAAAACGGGTTTTTGCGATGAACTGTGCAGGGCTTGTCCGTATTTGAGTACGTCGGTACGGGGGAGAACCGTACGAGGCTCTACTTCTATGCCATTGAGGTGGGCGGCTTCTACGTCGTTTAGCTTTCGGTAGACGTTGGAGAAACGCTCATTGAAGTGGCGAGAATCCACCAAAACGATTTTGTGGTTGTATTGGTCAAAAAGCGCGTTGGCTTTTTCGATGAAACTATCGTTAGTAATACTTCCGACGACTTGTTGGTTAAAAATTAGGGCATCACAGCTTTCTAATGCAGATTGAATACTGGCCAAAATCAATTCATCGGTTTTGAGTGAACGCTGGTTGTATACCCCGAAGTCGATGCGAGGTTCTTCTACCCCTTCAACATAGCGTTTGAGATACGAATAGGTTTGGAATCCTTCGTTTTGAACAAAAAGAGAGCTGGTGTCGGCACCGAGGGCTTGGAGTTGGGTCGCCAATTCACGCCCAAAAATATCATTTCCCACGACACCGATTACTTTGATAGAAGCGGGCTCAAGGGCTGATAGATTGGCAACCACATTGCCCGCACCACCAGGTGTATAATAGTGACGTTCAACAGCTTGTGCTTGTAGACCCGTTTCGATGGAAACCTCCGAGTTACGGGTATCCATAATCCAGTAAGAATCAAGGCAATAATCGCCATAGACAGCAACGTTGGCCGATTTTATTTTTTCAAGAATGGCATTGATGTGAGGAGTATTCATACAACAGATGGAAATATCTACCGTTTAATTTTATTGATAAATACTCCCATCAGAGAAATCAAGGCTATTATTTTACTGTTAAAATTCAAAGTTTATCTTTGTTTGATGCTATCTAAGGAGGTTGTGAGCAAGGGTTTGAGAACCCTTGCTATTTGTTTAAACCTAAATCTCAAATTTTATCCCTTGTGCCAACGGCAGCGTAGTACCGTAATTGATGGTATTGGTTTGGCGGCGCATGTAAGCTTTCCACGCATCTGAACCAGATTCGCGGCCACCGCCTGTTTCTTTTTCACCCCCAAATGCCCCCCCAATTTCTGCGCCCGAAGTGCCGATGTTGACATTTGCAATGCCGCAGTCCGAACCTGCCTGGCTTAAAAATTGTTCTGCTTCGCGCAAATGCAAGGTGAAGATGGCCGACGAAAGTCCCTGAGGTACAGCATTTTGTAGGGAGATTGCTTCGTCAAGCGTTTTGTATTTTATTAAATAAAGAATCGGGGCAAAGGTTTCGTGTTGGACAACGGGCCAATGGTTTTCTACTTCCGCAATGCAAGGCTTTACGTAACAACCCGACGCAAAATCGTTGCCCGATAAAACTTGAGGTTCTACGGCAAATGTCCCGCCCAAGGCACGCACTTGCGCCACGGCCAATTGGTAACTTTGCACAGCGGCTTCGTCAATCAAAGGGCCTACGTGGTTATGAGTATCCAACGGATTGCCAATGCGAAGCTGTTCGTAGGCTTTGACCAACTGATTCTTGACGTCTTCGTAGATACTTTCGTGAATAATTAGGCGGCGAGTGGTGGTGCAGCGCTGCCCTGCCGTGCCCACTGCTCCGAAAACAATGGCAGGAATGGCCAAGGGGAGGTCGGCATGTGGCGAAACAATGATAGCGTTGTTTCCGCCCAATTCCAATAAACTACGCCCCAAACGGCCGCCTACCGCTTGCCCAACGGCTTTTCCCATACGCGTGCTACCTGTCGCCGATACGAGTGGAATACGTTCGTCGTGCGAGAGCCATTCGCCGACTTCGCGTCCACCTACGATAAGTCCCGAAACACCTTCGGGTACATCGTTGGCTTTCAATACATCTTGAATAATATGTTGACAAGCGATGGCTGTCAAAGGTGTTTTTTCGGAAGGTTTCCAGACGCAGACATCGCCGCAGACCCAGGCCAGCATGGTATTCCAGGACCAAACGGCTACGGGAAAATTGAAGGCTGAAATAATGCCGACAATTCCGATGGGATGCCATTGTTCGTACATACGGTGCGAGGGGCGCTCGCTGTGCATGGTTAGGCCGTACAGTTGGCGGGAGAGTCCTACGGCAAAATCACAGATATCGATGATTTCTTGTACTTCGCCAAGCCCTTCTTGTAGGCTTTTGCCCATTTCGTAGCTGACGAGCGTTCCTAATTCGGTTTTGTACTTTCTAAACTGTTCGCCCATTTGTCGGACAATTTCGCCCCGTTTTGGAGCAGGGACTAGTCGCCATGTTTTAAAAGCCTCTTGGGCTTGACCTACTACAGTATTGTAGTCTTGGCGATTGGCTGATTGAACTTTCCCAATGAGTTTACTATCGACGGGTGAAAACGAAGCGATTTCTTCGCCTTGTCCCGCCCAGGTAGCGAGTCCAGTACTGATACCATGATTTGATTCCGCAATGCGGAGTTTGTTAAGAATCTCTTGCATTAAAGTTGTTGACCGCTAAAGCGGCTGATTTTTGGATTGATGATGAGGTTTCGGGGCAAATGTATAATAAAAAAGGTTGTATCTATGAGGGGATATACCTTGCTAAAATGCTAAAGAATAAGCGTTTTTCGATAAACTGAGGGGCTTTGGTTTTATGGGTTTTGACAACCCGATTAAAGTAACCGATGTTGCCAAAACCACATTCAAAACTGCGATGAGGTAATACCTTATTTCGCTTTTTTGATTTCAAAAATCCTCACACTGTTGGGTTCCAATTCTACTGACACACCGTTTTGAGCTTCTACGGAAAGGGTTTCGGGGTGCATAAATATTTCTTTTAACGTATACTTTCCCGTAGCCGAAAGCCCCATCGTTTCCCATGCGTGGGCAGGTACCTGAATCGTTGCTTGTGCGCCTTTTTGTAAGTCGAAATTGCAGACAATCAGGAGTTTTTGTTTATCAGTATGGCGCAGGTACGTGTACATTTTGGCGTTGTTATAACCCTCAGTTTGACCGTTGGCGTATTGCAAATCATAAAAAGCACCATTTCGAATTGCGTCCGAAGTGTTGGTTAGTTTCAGTAAATCTTGATAAAACTTACGCAGGGTTTTTTGTTGGGGCGAAAGTTTTCCCCCGTCAAATTTCCCACCGTTGACCCATGCTTGGTATTCTGGAACACCCCAATAGTCAAACATTGTTGTGCGACCGTCTTCGCCCGAAAAACCTTCGGCGACTGTTGGGGTAACGCCTATTTCTTGGCCAAAATAGAGCATCAATGGCCCCGTGTGGAGCGTAGCCGAAACCACCATGGCAGGAATGGCATAAAATGGATTTTTGGCAAAGTAGTTTGATGCAATACGTTGTTCGTCGTGGTTTTCGAGGAAACGAAGCATTCGATTGCTAAAATTTCCCGATTCGTTTTGCCAAACGCGTGTGATGTCACCTGCGTGGCCGTGACCTTCCATCAGTCGGCGGAGTGAATCGTACAAGCCTACTTTGTCGTAGAGGTAATCAAATTTTCCGTTGAAAAGATAATTATGGTACTCCGTAGGATTGTAGATTTCAGCAATGAATAGTTGGTTTGGATATACTTTTTTTACTTCAGGAATCACCCATCCCCAAAATTCAAAAGGTACCATTTCGGCCATGTCACACCGAAAACCATCGACGCCCTTTTGCGCCCAATACAGCAGTATGTCTCTCATTTTGAGCCATGTACTCGGAATAGGGCTAAAGTGTTTTTGGCGGCCGTTGAGGTAATCAACCCCGTAGTTTAATTTAACCGTTTCAAACCAGTCGTTAATACTGGGTTTTGCCGCAAAAACGTCATTTCCAGTTGCTTTGGCGGGATTTTCGGCATACGGAAACGCTTCTACCCCTGGTGGAATTGGGACGTTATCGGGTACTTGAAACGCTTGATTGGGTAGGTAATAGAAGTTATTTTGAGGGTCAAATGAGACGTTTTTGTTGTCCTCTTCCCCAAAATCTTTGACGCCTTTAGGCTTGACATCCGAATGATACTGCCGTGCAACGTGGTTGGGAACGCAGTCGATAATGACCTTCAAATCAGCTCTGTGCGACCGCTCCACGAGGGCTTCAAACTCCTTCATTCGGTTTGGTACGTCAACGGCCAAATCGGGATTGACGTCGTAATAATCTTTAATGGCATAGGGCGAACCCGCGATTCCTTTGACTACGTAAGGGTTGTCTTTTGGGATACCAAAAGCCGAATAATCGGTCATGGTAGCGTGCTCGATGACGCCCGTAAACCAAACGTGCGAAATACCAAACTTTTTGAGCGAAGTGAGGGCTTTGTCGGTAATGTCATTGAACTTCCCGACGCCGTTTTCGTCGCGATTTCCGTAAAATTTGTTGGTGGTGTTAAGATTGCCAAAGAGGCGCGTGTAAATTTGATAAACTACAATTTTATCAGAGGTGGGTAAAGACATAGGCGGTTGAAAGTTAGGTGAAGGCTGGGCAAATGTTTGAAAAGTTGATGCTACAGCAACCACCCCCAAGATGGTTTTGGCGAGTGCATTCATTGATCATAGGTTAGTTTTAAAAAGGTTCTTTTTTCAAAAATAGGCGGATTCACCCATATTTGCAAAATGCCAGACGCCTCTCAGCTTCCTCGTGTTCTCTTAGTAAGTACGGTACATCCCGCTACCGACCCTCGAATTGTGGGTAAAATTGCGCCTAGTTTACAGAAAGGGTTCGAGGTGCAAATACTCTTGCCTGACCAGCCTATTTCAAGTAACTTTTTAAAAGTACGACTTCCTCTTTTTAAACGAGTTTGGCAGCGAGTCTTGGTGGCTCACCCTTTAATATTGCTCCATTTTCTTAGAACTCGTCCGCATTTTGTTCATATTTTTGTGGCCGAATTATTGCCTTTAGCCTTTGTGTTTCAGTGGCTTGGAGCAGAGGTGATTTATGAAGTTCAGGAAAATTTATACAAAAAGATTCCGATCAAAACCTATAATCGTGGTTGGTTGTGGGTGCGGCTTTTTCAATTTTTTGACCAAAAAGCTCGTCAACATTTTAAAATTGTTTTGACCGAAGATGCTTACCTTAATGAATACCAGAAACTGACAAAACCTTATGCTGTGGTTCATAATTTTGCCTCTCCGCAGTGGCTTTTGGTGCCGCCACCCGTTCCAAATCTTGACCAACCTACTTTTTTTTACGCAGGAGTTATAAGTATCGAGCGGGCGTTTGACACACTTATAAAAGCGGTCGGAATTGTAAAAAAGAAACATCCTGACGTTAGAATCCGCCTATTTGGCCCCGTACGTATCCCTAACGTGACCCAATTAGAGGGCTACCAAGAAGTTAAAGATAATTTGATTTTTTACGGGTATCAGTCGCAAGAACAGGCGTTTGTGTACGTAAAAGAAGCCTTGGCGGGCATCGCGCTGCTTAAGCCCGTTGGCGATTATGCCGATTCTTACCCTACCAAATTGTTTGATTATATGGCGTTGGCGTTGCCTGTCATTACGTCCGATTTGCCTTTGTTAACCCAGGTTGTCAATGGAAGTCAATGTGGGTTTTGTGTCAATCCGTATGATGCGGATACGTTGGCAGAACAGCTGATTAGGTGCATCGAAAATCCCCAAAATTTAAAAAAAATGGGGGAGAACGGCCGTAATGCAATAAAAGAAAAATATAATTGGGACAATGAGGCTAAAAAGCTTCTGGAATTGTACTGGAAATAGAAATTACTTCACATCTTTCACGCAACGAAAACCGACATGAAAAAGGCTAGTTTCGGGGGTGGAGGAGGAGCGACCCGATACCCGATACCCATGGCACCAAGTAGGCTCGCATAAAAACGAACCTCCGCGTTGGGCACGTTCGGCGGAAATATCTCCCTCGCGAACGGGTACTCTAAATAGAGCTTCGTAGTTGAATTTTAAATTTGACTGCCATTCCCAGACGTTCCCGCTCATGTCGGTGAGGCCAAGGGGAGTTTTACCAAATTTTCCTACGGGCGAAGTGTATAAAAAGCCGTCTTCGTTGAAATTTTTGACAGGAAATTTGCCCTGCCAAATGTTAGCATGGTATTTGCCTCCCGTCTGAATGTCGTTGCCCCAGGGGTAAAAAGTGCGGCTATTATTGGCATTTCTGGCGGCGTGTTCCCATTCCATTTCGCAAGGAAGGCGTTTGCCTGCCCATTTGGCGTAGGCATTGGCATCGTTCCAAGAAACTTGCGTAACAGGGTGGTTGTCAGGTGCGGTAGGGAAGTCTTTCCCCATTGGGTGATGCCAGTTGGCGCCGTCTTTCAGAATCCATTGTTGCTCTGTGGATTCATCTATGATACCGCCGTTGCCAAATTTTTCAGCTTCGGTTTTGTAATTAGTTGCCACCACAAACGCCCGAAATTCACCTACGGTGACGGGATGTTTGTCCATAAAAAAGGGAGCTACTTTGGCCCAAAACGAAGGGCGTTCGTGCTGATGGCCATCGTCAGAGCCAATTTGTACAATGCCTCCCTTAACATAGAGCATTCCGTTGGGGGCATCTATTTTCGTAGGGGTGGAAACAGTCGTATCAGTAGGTTTTTCTAATCCTAAGTATAATACGGAAGGAGGAAACCCAAGCTCTTTTACAAATGCTTCATTGAGGACAGTTGTTTTGGTTTCTTCTTGGTCTTTCCCCGAATCGGTTTCGTTGGCCGATTGGCAGCTGGCTAAAAGAAATCCTGCCGTAATAATATAAAGGAAGAAATAGCGTGACATGTGGAAAAACATCTGTTTAGTGGTAAACAGAGCGTATAAATTATTAAGCAGTTTTGCCCTGTAATGCCTTCGGGAGTGTCTTGTTTAACTCATGGTTAGACTCTGAGAGTTCTTTCATCAAATCAAAAGCTTCGGGTAATGGTTCTTTTTTCTTTGTTTTTATAAGTTTTTCAAGTGATTTCATAAGTTTGGAAGTTTCTTCTTAAATGAAATAATAAAGCCAATATACGATTTATTTTTATCAAATGGTTGAATATTCTCCTCCTCGTCTATTCCCCAAAAACTTAGATTTGTTGGAAGGTATTAACAATTATTTGAAAAACTTGCAAAAAGAACTGCAACTATTCCTCACAAGTATTTTTGAACTCAAACCTATGTGTATTATCTAAGATAGAAAACGCATGTTGCATCTATTAATAATCATTGATTTACTTCAACACTTCCCCAAAAACCTCATCAAGTTTCGCAACGGGGATAATTTGGATGTTGTAGTTTTTGAAAATCAACCCTTTGACGTTGTATTTGGAAATGTAAATTTTCTTGAAACCCAGTTTTTCAGCCTCTGCAATTCGCCCTTCGATTCGATTCACGGCTCGTACTTCCCCCCCTAGTCCGACTTCCCCCGCAAAACAAATAGAAGGAGGAACGTAAGAATCTTCGTACGAAGAAGCAAGAGATGTAACGACGGCCAAGTCGATGGCGGGGTCTTCAACCCGAAGGCCGCCTGCTACATTAAGAAAAACATCTTGCGTTCCTAACCGAAAACCGCCGCGTTTTTCGAGTACTGCCAACAACATTTGTAGGCGTTTGTTGTCAAACCCTGTACTGCTGCGTTGGGGTGTTCCATAGTTGGCAACACTTACAAGCGACTGAATTTCAATTTTTAAGGGGCGGTTCCCTTCCAGCATTGACCCAATGGTAATGCCACTGAGGTGTTCTTCTCGTTGGGAGATTAAAATTTCGGAAGGGTTGGTGACCTGGCGAAGTCCCGAACCTAGCATTTCGTAAATACCTAGTTCGGAGGTACTGCCAAAACGGTTTTTGGTCGTGCGTAAAATACGGTAAGTCGTATGGCGATCGCCCTCAAATTGCAGCACGGTGTCCACCATGTGTTCGAGGGTTTTGGGGCCTGCGAGGTTACCATCTTTGGTAATATGCCCAATCATAAATACGGGAACTCCGCTTTCTTTGGCATATTTCATCAACTCTGCGGCACACTGACGCACCTGCGACACACTACCCGCCCCCGATTCAATCAGCGATGATTGCATGGTTTGGATGGAGTCGATGATGAGGACGTCGGGGGCAAATTCTTCGATTTGACGGAAAATATTGTCGGTGGAGGTTTCGGTAAGGATAAAGCAATTGTTGTTTTTGCTGCTCAAACGCTCCGCCCGCATTTTGATTTGCGATTCGCTTTCTTCTCCTGAAACGTACAATACTTTTTGGGTAAGCGTAAGGGCAATTTGGAGCATCAAAGTCGATTTCCCAATTCCAGGTTCACCTCCAATCAATACCAATGAACCTAACACAATTCCACCCCCCAAAACACGATTAAGCTCGGCATCGGAAGTGACGATGCGAGGTTCTTCTTCGTATTTTATTTCGTTGATGGCTTTCGGTTTGGGGGCTAAACTTACCGATTTCCATTGGGCCAACGGCCCTTTTTTGTCTTCTTTCTCAATGACTTCTTCTACCAAGGTATTCCACTCGCCACACGACGGGCAGCGCCCCATCCATTTAGTGGCTTGGTGACCACAGTTTTGACAGAAATAGGCTGTTTTTACTTTTGCCATTCAACAATACAGTTGGATTATTTTAAATATACTTCGTCTTTGATGTAAGTATTATTCAACCAAAAAGAATATTTCGTGTATTCATTTGCTTTGGTGAGTTTATCTGCGACAGGTAGGGGAGTAGTATCGGCAGAATTTTGGGCATGAGGCCGTACGTGGGATACTCGATTTTGAGTTTTACCCATAAAATTTGTCGCTTTTTTGCCGTCGGGCATTATTTCTTTTACAATATTGCCTGAATTAACTATATTTCTTGTGTGCTCCCATACTTTTTTTGCTTCTGGTATATCATCATGGGGCATATTCCAGAACTTTACTTTTTGAAATACGTAATTGTTGTCTTGTATTTCGAAAAATACAAAAAGAAATTTACTTTCTATGGTATTTTTAAAATCAGAATCTTCCCAGATCTCAGTTACTAATTCGGTATATTTAAAAGAAGAAAAAGAAATACATTCTTTGATTGAACCCTTTTTATTAACTCGGATAGTTTTAAGTGTAATACCTGCCTTTTCGAACTCCTCAATTTCTTTATCTAATGCGACTCCAAGTATTGATTTTGTCAGGTTTGCTAAGAAATGTTTGGCGTTTTTATTTAAATTTATTCCTAATTCATCAATTATTTGATTGGCAGTTTTATTGTAATATGGGACGAATTTTTCAAGCACAATTTCGTCTAAACTTTTTGTTTTCAATACTGCAAGGTTGGGAATTAATTTGCCATAAATACCATCGTTTCCATTTGAAATCGAAGCTATGATATGATTGACATAACCCTGTTTAAGTGAAAAAGCCCTTTGTTTGGCAGGAATCTCATTGAAGGGTTGTTTTCGAGTAGTAGTTGAAGTCGCTCCTTTGGTACAAGCGCCTAAGTAAAAAGTATCACCCTCTGAAAGTTCATGAGCTTTTCCACTAGCAATTTTTTGTTTTATAAACTCCCAATCTTGTTTTATTATTTCTAAATCTGCTTTTGGAAAACTCCAATCGTCAACAATCTTTATTATATAGTCCAAAATATCAGCATCTTGCACATGTAAGTAGAAAACCAAAAGAATATGTGCATTTTTCTTCCAAAATGTACTGTTTTCAAAGTCTTGATTTACTATTTCAAGATAGTTAATAATATTAAGAACTAGCCTTTCTTTTGATTGAAATTTTGAATGTTTTAGTGTTTTAAGTGGTGATGATTTGAGCTCTAGTTTTGCAATTGGGAAATCGGGTTCAGAGCCCGAATTGGGCTTATATTGAAAAAAAAATTCTTCTAAAATTTGCCCAAAGTGACCCTTGCCTTTTCGGTTATTTTTAATTAAATCAACATCGCATACTTGTCGCAAGGTTTTTCCTCGCAGTGTTTTAGCGTATTGAATAATAGACTCCTTATTTTCAGGATTGTACGGCAGCGACATTTATGATTTTTTCTTTTAGAGAAATTCCGATTTTTTCAATAACCCCTACTACGAGCGCATTTCCCATGAAAAAAGCCCTTTTGGTATCGGATATACCCTCAAGTTGAGTATGGTTATCAGGGAACATATTTAGCCTTTCAAGTTCTACTGGTGTAAGCCTTCTAAAGCCGTTAGGAGTTTGTATAACATGTTTAAACCTTGACGGCGATTTTCCTCCCTCACCTGTAATGATAGTTCTCGAAGGCTTATTTAGTGAATCAGGGAAAATCATGCTTCCTTCGCTGTAATGGTATTCAAAGCCTTGGGCATTTTTTCTCATCTCTTTTTTTGCTCCTTTGAGATAAGCCCATTTCTCCAGTTCTGTATCATCTATGAATAAGTCTTTAGAAGTTACATCGGTTTGAATTACATCCCCCAGAAACTTAAAATCTCCTTCGTAATTGGGGTGGGTTTTTAGGGTGGTAATAAGTCCGTTGACCATTAATCCTGTATTTTCAAATAAACCTGTTGAGCCGTTCTTATTGAAATTTTCAGATATAAATACAATATCACCTTTTAACTTAAATTCATTTGGAAAGAGTGTATTTTCAGCAGTTACTGGAAAGGCGCTGGCGATGGTTCCTTCATGCAAAAGCCATTCATGTGGGCTCATTTCATTGATTGACTCATATATAGGGCTATCTTTTAAATAGGCCAGAATGAAAATTCTCTTTCTTCTTTGAGGCATACCATAATCGGCTGCATTAATGACACGCCATTCAACAGCATACCCTAAATCGTTTAAACTTTGAAGTATAATTGCAAAATCTCGGCCTCTTTGTCCCGAAGGCGAAATAAGTAATCGATCTACATTTTCAAGAAATAGATACTTAGGTTTATTTTCTTTTTCTGATAAGATTTTGTGTATGCTCCACCACAAAACTCCTTTTTTTCCGATTAGGCCTTTAGAATTTTTTAGGGTTGTTGCCACTGAGTAGTCTTGGCATGGAAAACCTCCAACAAGTAAGTCATGATCAGGTATATCACTAACATCTACAGAGGTGATGTCGTTTCCATTGTGATTTTCATTTCCAAATCGGGCTTCGTAAACGATTGAAGCGTGTTGAGCCTGGGTAGAAGGTTCCCACTGATTACTCCAAACTACCTCATAGTTTGAGTCCAAATTTTGGGTATAATCTGAAGTTGCTGATTTGCCATTCCAACCTTCTAAGCCTAACCTAAAGCCTCCAACTCCTGCAAAAAGCTCAACAACTCTAATTTTATTTTCCATTTCTAACCTGAGTGCCTGTGCACTTTTAATCGTTTTTTAGTAAGTGAATTGTACTCTCAGCGGTTCATTTCTCCAAATTTAAGCCGTTTTTTTATTGGACAAACAACCATTAAACAAAAAGCGTTGACAGTGGCTCCACCATCAACGCTTTTTATATGAAAATGGAGGCATTCTAGCGCTCGTTCATTGGAACAAAATCGCGAGGAGTAGCACCTGTGTAAATCTGACGTGGGCGGCCAATTGGCTCTTTATTGGTACGCATTTCTTTCCATTGGGCAATCCAGCCAGGAAGACGACCAATCGCAAACATCACTGTAAACATGTTGGTAGGAATACCCAAGGCACGGTAAATGATACCCGAGTAGAAGTCAACGTTTGGATACAAGCGGCGGCTCACGAAGTATGGGTCGTGAAGGGCGGCTTCTTCTAAGCCTTTGGCGATTTCCAAAACTGGGTCGTTTACGCCCAACTTTGACAATACCTCATCCGCTGCTTTTTTGATTATTTTGGCGCGTGGGTCAAAGTTTTTGTAAACACGGTGGCCGAAACCAAACAAGCGGAAACCGCTCGTTTTCGCGTTTTTCGCCATGTCCACGTATTTCGCCACATCACCCCCGTCGGCTTTGATGTCTTCCAACATTTCGATAACCTCTTGGTTAGCACCACCGTGGAGCGGCCCCCACAAAGCGCAAATACCTGCTGAGATAGAAGAGTAAATGTTAGCTTTCGAAGAACCTACCAAACGAACGGTTGATGTAGAACAGTTTTGTTCGTGGTCGGCGTGGAGAATCAACAATTTGTTGAGGGCTTTTGAAACAACAGGGTCGACTTTGTAATCTTCTACAGGCAAGGCAAACATCATGTGAAGGAAGTTAGAGCAGTAGTCTAGCTCATTCTTAGGATAGTTTACTGGGTGGCCTTGTGATTTTTTGAACGACCAAGTCGCGATGGTTGGCAATTTGGCCAACAAACGAATGATATGAAGTTCTGTACTATCGGGAGCTTTTTCGTCGTACGAATCAGGGTAGAAAGCACTCATGGCACTCACCAAAGATGATAATACGCCCATTGGGTGAGCGTTTACAGGAAAACCTTCGAAGATTTTACGCATATCTTCGTTTACCATCGTATGTCGACGAATGTTATCTTCAAATGCCTCGTACTCCACTTGGGTTGGAAGTTCACCGTAAATCAATAAATACGCAACTTCAAGGAAAGTAGCTTTTTCGGCGAGTTCTTCGATTGAGTATCCACGATACCGCAAAATTCCTTCTTCTCCGTCTAGAAATGTAATGGCACTTTTGGTGGCTCCTGTATTTTTGTAACCGCTGTCAATCGTTATATAACCTGTGGTATCACGAAGTGAGTTGATGTCGATGGCTTTTTCTTTTTCCGACCCTTCGATGGTAGGAAATTCATAGGTTTTTCCTTCTATTATTAATTGTGCTTTATCTGACATACAGTGGGTATTTATGAATATTAGATGGATTTGGAATCAGTCACAATTTTCCGAAAAAATTTCGGATTTTCTTAGTGAAAACCTACTTTTTTTAAACGTTTTTCGCAAAATTGGTATTGATATACGTTGTTTGGGTGACTTCTGTGTTATGGAAAAAGTATCGGCATCAATCCTTTACTCTTTTTGTATTTCTCCGTTTTTAAGGACTAATTTGACTTTACGCACATCGCTAATGCGAATCTCAGGTTTACCTTCAACCGCCACTAAATCAGCCAAAAAGCCTGTTTTGATTTGTCCAAGTTGGTTCTGATGAAAAACACGCGCATTGACCGATGTAGCTGAGCGGAGTACGTCGAGGGGTTTCATCCCATAATCAACCATCATTTCCATTTCGCGAGCGTTGTCCCCGTGAGTAAAAACACCTACGTCGCCGCCGAAACAAATCGTAACTCCCGCATCGAGGGCTTGCTGGAACGTTTTTCGTTTGTTTTTGATTCTTTCGGGTTCGGGTTCAACGCCTTTTTTCCAACCACGATACTGCGTGATAGCATCTCCTGCGGCTAAGGTAGGGCAGAGGGCTACCCCTTTTTCTTTCATCAGTGTAAAGATTTCGGGTGTACCTGCATCGCCATGCTCTAGAGTTTCGCATCCACCCAAAATCGCTCGACGCATTCCTTCGACACTACCTGCATGCGCAATGACGGGCCGACCGCTGCTTTGAGCGGTTTCTACAATGAGTTTGATTTCGTCAACCAAAAATGTAGGGCGCGCTTCGCCCATCAAACCCCAGCGATAATCGGCATAAATTTTTATCACATCTGCCCCTTTTCCTATTTGGTTTCGTACGGCGCGTATGAGCGGGTCGTGTCCGTCGGCTTCTTCGGCTCCTTGAGGTATGCTTACATCAGTACTAAATCCTTTGGGGGCATAACTTCCCGTGGCAATCAGGGCTTTGGTGGCAATAATCATCCGTGGGCCTGGGACAATTCCTTGTTGAATGGCTTGTTTTAAGCCAACGTCGTCAAATTCAGCCCCTTCCGTTCCCAAATCACGAACCGTTGTAAACCCTGCCATCAACGTTTTTTTTGCATGAACAACGGCCCTTGAAGTACGCAGAGAACGAGCTTCTTTGAGCACTTGGTCGTCCCAAGTTGTTTCGTTGTAAGGGTGTAAAAATAAATGCGAATGACCTTCAATAAAGCCGGGGAGTAGTGTACACCCTTTCAAATCAATAATTTCAACGTTGGAAGTAGCGCTATTGGAATTAACGGCCTTTGTTTCTCCGACGGCTGCAATTTTGTCATTCACAATCAATACAGCCCAATCTTCGTGAATTTCTTGCCCATCAAAGATACGATCGGGGCGTAGTAGATATGATTTTTGAGCCACGATGGAGTTCGCTGCCAAAAAAATTATCCAAATAATTCGATTTAGTTGATGAAGTGACATGCTTGTTCATTTGTATCCTACAAAAATAGGTGCCAAACTCCATTCATAACCTTCTAGTGTACCTGAAAGTTTTGATATTTTGTTAAAAACTGTAGTAGAAGGGTATCTGGCTCGCAGAGTGCACCACTAGTAAAAAATAGTAAATGCCTATCCAGAAGTTACCAAAGAGGAAATAACAAAGCAGGCTCTGTTCTTATTCAAAAAAAAGGGTATTACCGTACAAGTATGTTTGACCTTAGACATGAGCGAAGTATTGGCTTTTTTGGAACAGAGGTACCCAGCTTCGCGGTCGTATCATCTTGAAATTATGGAATGTCGAGTCAAATAAGGTGCTTGAAAAAATAACCTAACTTCTAAAGTTGTACATTTTTAATAGCAAAAAGGATTATTGTTTGTAGTACTTTTTCTATTTTTATTGTACTATTTAAAGAACTTTGCGTTTTTGTCAAAAATTTATTTGTACTCAACTAAGTAGCTGTTGAATTTTTCAGTCAAGAAAAAAGTGTGTTTGTATTATTCTAAGAAAAGGTTGAAACTCAAGATATGAATTTATCAAGAGGTTATTTTTGACCTATTTTTTTGTAAATCAAAATCTTACAACTTTGCATCGTCAAATCGAAGTCACCGCGACTGAGCGGCACAAGATGGTACAAAAACTATAACACACTATGAAAAAAATCACAATGCTTTCGACAGTATTCGCAGCGATGATGCTTGCAACCGCAGGAACTGCTTCGGCAGAAACTCACCTCCTTACCAAAGATGTAAAGTTGGTAAAGCGTGACACCAAGAAGGTTGAAGTAAAAATCAACCAACCTAATGTAGGTGTACTTGATGTAGTAATTAAAGATATAGATGGCGTGGTGGTTCATGAAGGAATTTTTGAAGTAACTCAAGGCGTGTCAACTCAATTGAACCTTAACGCACTTCCTAACGGTGAGTACGTTATGAGTTGCTCTAACGATAAATTTTGGTCGGCACAAACACTCCTTATCAAAAATGGAAATGTGGAAATCGACGAGAATAGCTACAAAGAAGCAGTTCTTCCTAAAATTGAAGCAATTGGGGTAAACCGTTTTGAAGTTTCGACTTCTAACAAGAATGTAGCAGACATGAGCGTAACTATCACAGACTTGGCTGGTACAACAATTTATAACAGTTATTTGTCAGCAGGTAGCCGTTTTAACTTGAATCACTTACCAGCAGGTGAATACGGTTTTGAATTTACCGTGGCTGATCGATTTTTCAAGAAATACGTGAAAGTTAAATAAGCCAGCCGTTGCAATGACAACTCAAACAAACAGACTATAACCATATCATCTTGTGATTTTGCGACACCCGTCGGCGGAGAACCCGCCGACGGTTTTTTTTATGGGCTAATCTAAAAACCAACCCGCAATCCATTGAATCAATGATAAACTGATACTAAACAAAAAAGCAGCTACAATGCTTGATATACTAAAACCGTCGACTAAATAAGCGCAGAGATAAACAAGCGCGATGTTGATAATAAAGTAAAACAACCCTAAAGTTAGGATGGTGATGGGGATAGAAAAAAACTGTAAAACGGGCTTTAGAAAGGTGTTAAGAAGTCCCATCACAATGGCGACAATCACGGATGTAGTGAGGGTGTCCACGTAAAATCCTTGTAAAACACGGCTCGATACAATCACTACGACGGTGCTGATAATGAGTCGAATAATTAGGCTAGTCATTGGTTTATAGGTTTTTGGTTCGAAAAGGTGATTGTAAACAACGGTCAGGATATGAGTATCCTGACCCACATTCATCAGATTGCTTATAACCTGACTTACTTTGATTAAGAAACCGCAAGGTTCGCAGAATCGAACTGCAATTTAATGAGATTGGCATAAAGGCCATCTTCGTTGAGGGCAAGTTCGTCGTGCGTACCTGATTCTAAGATAGTACCGTCTTTGATGACATAAATGCAGTCCACATTGCGAACCGTCGCCAAACGGTGTGCAATGATAATCGTCGTACGGTTTTGCATCAGTCCATCGAGGGCTTCTTGCACCAATTTTTCCGATTCGGCATCAAGCGAACTAGTAGCTTCGTCCAAAATCAAAATTTTAGGGTCTTTCAAAATCGCTCGTGCAATGGCAATGCGCTGGCGTTGTCCCCCCGAAAGTTTTACACCACGTTCACCTACAACGGTTTCTAAGCCTTCGGGGAAAGAAGTGATGAAATCTAAGGCATTGGCTTTGCGCGCTGCTTCGCGTATTTCATCTTCGGTAGCATTGGGTTTTCCGTAGGCAATATTTTCACGGATGGTTCCGCCAAAAAGCATTACTTCCTGTGGAACGACGGCGATGTTTTGCCGGTAAGCCGTGATGTCAAGTCCTTGAATGTCTTGTCCATCGACCAGTACTTTTCCTCCAACGGGCTGATAATAGCGCATCAATAGTTGAACAATCGTTGACTTTCCAGCCCCACTGTAGCCCACCAGCGCAATTTTACGACCTGCTGCTACGTCAAGTGAAATATCTTTCAACACCGTTACGTCGGGACGAGTGGGGTAGGTGAATTTAACGTTTTGGAAAGAAATCGTACCGTTAATCGCAGTAACTGCTTTGGTTGATTCAATTTCGACTTCGGAAGTTTCGTCCAAAATTTCCAATAGGCGTTCCGACGCGCCCAAGGTTTTTTGGAGTTGGGCATACATATCTCCCAAGCCACCAATCGACCCACCAATAAACATGGTGTAGAAAATGAAGGTCATTAACTCAGAAAAGGGCATTTCGCCGCTTTGAACGAGGGAGGCGCCGTACCAAACCACACCAATGATGCCACCAAACAACGCAAAAATGATGAACGAAACAAAACCGCCACGGAAGCGTCCCGCTTTGAGTGCGGCCACCACCACATTGTCAAGGGCTTTTCCATAGCGCTGAACCTCAAGGCGTTCGTTGGTAAAGGCTTTGACAACGTTGACCGATTGAAGTGTTTCTTCCACAATAACATTGGCCGCAGCTAATTCATCTTGGGCTTTCTTTGAAAGTTTGCGAATAAAACGCCCAAAGACCATCGCAATCACAATGGCAACGGGGAAAGTGGCCAACATAAAAATGGTTAGTTTCCATGAAATAAAGCAAATGATGCCAATACCTACAACCACCGTAGCGAGCGAACGGAACAACTCCGCAAGGGTAAACGAAAGAACATCTTGCAACGATTGAACGTCGGAGGTGATGCGGCTCATTAGTTCACCTACACGCCGCTGTTCAAAAAAAGAAACAGGCAACGAAATGATTTTGCTATACACTGTTCGACGAATATCGGCCATGCTCTTTTCGCTGACAATCGAAAAGAAAAAGATGCGTCCAAATGAAAATAAGGCCTGCAAAACCAAAATTCCAACGAGTGATAAAACGACTTCGTTGATGGTATACGACGATTTCCGTTCAATCACAGCGGTTATTTCCCCAATTAGTTTTGGGAAAAGTAAGTTGGTGGTTAAGGATAAAAACAAGAATAAAATGCCGACGATAAAGGTGCTTCGATAAGGAAGAATGAATCGAAATATCTTTAGTGTTTTTTGGAGGCTCTCTTTGGTGAGTTTACGTTTTTTATCTTCGGGCGATAACTCGGTGCCCGTTCCTCTGCCTTTAGCCATTGGTATGAATGAATAATGCGTTAAATAAGGGATAATATGATGACAAAGGTAATCACAACTTGGTTCATTCTTCGTCCTTTTGTCCTTTGTAATTTGCCTCTTCAAAAATTTGCCGAACGTTGGTGTTAGCCATTAATTCGGCCAGCGTGGTGTTTGATTTTTTGTGCAAATATTCTCCCACAATTCGCCAACCCACCCAACGGGCAATACCGCCTGGGCAATATTGACTGATTTCGGGGGTGGCTGGACGTTCGCCGATGAATCGTTCTTTTTCGGCGTCGCGGGTTTGGTATAAAAGTTGGCGGTCTAAGAAGTAAGCCCAGATATCTTGCTGAGAAGCATAGACATCGGTAAGTTGTTCGTCGGAATAGCCAATGATAAGGCTGTCGGGTGTTTCAGGGGAAACGTGCTTAACAAATTCAAACCCTTTGCCGTACCAAATCATATCGGCCAAGAGCGTTTTGTCTTCGTTGGGCACTTTGTTGTATTTCTGAGAAATGAAAAACAAAATTGCTGGAGCGATGTATTCTTTTTGGTAGCGACGCAGTTGATAATCAAAAAATTGTGGACGGTATTTGGCTTTCGGCCCGCCAAAATAATCCAGCCCAATAACAATAATACTGTCAGAAACGTACAAGTCGGTACCCATAAAACCCGTGATGGTTGTGACGATTTCTGGGGCTTTAAAATTAGGATAGGAGGTTTTGATTTGCCCAAATGCTTGCTGGAGTTGGGTTTGTAAGAAAGTCAAGTCGGCAAACTGCGTTTGAAGTTCTTGGTTAAACTGTTGTAAGTCGCGATTTGAAATGTTTTGGTACAACTGATTGGTAATCATTGAGTCAGCTACGCCCGATGGTAAGCCAAAGTAGTCTCTCAAAATCGGATTTTTCTGGAGTAACAATGATAAATCGGCGGGGGATTTTGCTGCAAAAATTTCTTTTTCGAGGCGCCGAATGCCAACGGGCACTTCTTGGGGTTTTTGTTTGCAGGCACTAAAACCGAGCCCAAAAGCAATAAGAACGAGAAATGAATAAATAGCTGCTTTCATTGAAAATTTTGATACCGTACTTTAAACGTAGAAACGACCTAAAAAAGTTTGAAAAAAGGTTAGAAAACCACTTTTGGCTTTATGGAAGTCGGAGACGTTAGGCCGTTTACGCCCCGAATTGTAGTTCGGGGCAAGATAAAGTCATGGATGCGGAAGGGGGGGACTTTGAATCACGACTCGGACTCGTGACAATCTAAAAAATATACGCAAGAAAGTTGCCAATTATTCAGTTCATACGATGAGTTGCTTCAACTATGGTAGTTGTTTACGCGAGAAAGTATAAAATTCAAGATTAATGAAAAAGTAAGAGTCAGTAAATATACATCAAACTTATTTTCCGTTAGTTTTACCAGACAATCATTGAATAATACTTTTTCTCTTATGGCCAAATATTTGATAGCATTGATGTGTTGGGGATGGATGTGTAGCGCCTTGGCTCAAAAACTACCACCGATTCAGTACGAAGACCGTACCTACGAAACTACGATTAAAACCGTGGGGATTTACCCTGCTCCGAATGATATTCAAGACCCTGCCCGAACTACCTATTCGCCCGTTGTTAACGTTGAGAGTACGAACCCACTGATTGTAGAATTTGATGACCTCAAAGCACGCTATCGGACGTTGAGGTACCGTATTTTTCACTGCAATGCCGATTGGACATCGTCGGGCTTGAATGATATTGAGTTTACGTACGAATATAACGACTACCCGATTAATACCTATCAGGCGTCGTTCAATACCAAAATTCCGTATTATCACTATATTTTTGAAGTACCGAGGCTAAAACTTGCGGGCAATTATGTAGTAGCCGTCTATGAAGATTCGCGGCCTGCCAAAGTCATATTTACCCGTCGATTTATGGTGTACCAATCGAAGGTAAGTGTGTTTGCGCAAGTTCGGATGTCGTCGGGAATAGCGGAACAGCGTACGCATCAGCAGGTTGATTTTGAGGTTGATTACCGTGGGTATGAAATCCTTTCTCCGCAAGAAGACCTAAAAATTGTGATTCGTCAAAACTACCGTTGGAACAAAATGATTACGAATCTACGCCCAACTAACGTTCGTATTTTTGACCAAAAACTAGAATACCGCCCGTTCGATTTATCCAATAATATGCTGGGAGGAAATGAGTTTCGTTGGTTTGATACCCGCATTTCGCGTGGGGTAGGCATGAGCGTAGACGATATTCAACAATTGCCCGACCAGACCGTTGCGCGCCTTCGGGTTGATCAGTCGCGGGTAGGAGGCGGGGCAACTTTTCAGGCGCAAGACTTTAACGGTCAATACATTGTGTTGAACCGTGATGCAGCCAATAGCACCAATGAAGCTGACTACATCAATACGGTCTTTACGCTTCAAAGTCCGCAATATCCCAATGCCCAAGTATATGTCGGAGGGGCTTACAATTTATGGCAATTGGAAGATGCCAATCGGATGACCTACAATGCGACCAAAAATGCTTACGAAGCAAGTATTTTGGTTAAACAAGGAATTGTGAACTATTATTATTTGGCAGTGGGAGCCGATGGAAAAATAAACGATACGGCCTTTGAGGGAAGTTATTCGAGTACATCCAACGATTACGAAATATTTGTTTATCATCGTCCCCCCGCCGCCCGCGCTGACCAATTGATTGGTTATCGTTTAGTGGAGTTTGGGCGGCGGTAAAATAAACAGTATATGATTGATTACCAAGAGTTTGTCGTATTTGCCTTTGCGACGTTAATGTTGAACCTAACGCCAGGTTCGGACATGATTTACGTTGCTACTCGAAGCACATCGCAAGGGACAAAAGCAGGAATTGTTTCGGCATGGGGGATTGCGGGAGGGTGCGTAGTTCACACTTTGGCTGCCGTATTGGGGCTGTCGGTCTTGATTGCTGAATCGGCATTGGCCTTTAATATTGTGAAGTACTTGGGTGTGGCTTATCTGTGTTATTTGGGAATTATGTCGCTCAAATCGACGAGTTTTTTATCAACTGAGGGTAAAGTGGAAGCTATTCCCTTGAAAAAATTGTTTTGGCAAGGGGTTTATACCAATGTTTTGAATCCTAAAGTGGCATTGTTTTTCTTGGCTTTTTTGCCCCAATTTTCCGACGCCCATTCGCCCGATTTCAAATGGCAAGTGCTAAGTTTAGGGATTTGGTTTAATTTTTCGGGAACCGTCGTCAATTGTTTAGTGGCGGTATTGTTTGGGAAAGCAGGGTCGTATTTGAACCAATTACCCAATTTTGCCCGTATTCAAAACAAAGTAACAGGCGTAATGATGCTTGGGCTTGGGGTGTATTTGGCGTTGGCAAAACGCAGTCAATAAATTACTTGAGCTTCTCGTTTTCGTGGTGGCGGGTAGCGTCGCGTTTGGTTTTTTTGTCCAAATTTTTCTGAAAAGCATCCGTCAAATCAACGCCAGTTTGGTTGGCTAAGCACATAAGCACCCATAGAACATCAGCCATTTCATCGGCCAAATTTTTCTCTAAATCGGATTTTTTGAACGATTGGTCACCGTAGGTACGGGCCATAATGCGGGCTAATTCTCCCACTTCTTCGGTCAGAATAGCCATGTTGGTCAATTCGCTAAAATAGCGTACTCCGTAGGTTTTAATCCACGTATCTACTTCTTGTTGTGCTTGCTCTAAAGTCATGGGAATGATGAATGTTGGAATGAATCGAATGACGAATGATTGACCTAATCAACCAACCAAATCCGGTCGGCGTCGTAGCCTTGTTCTTTCCATTCAACCAGTACACGCTGAGAATCAAGGGTATTGACTTTCATGCCTGTGTAATCGGGTTCAACGGGGATTTCGCGATTATACTGACGGTCGATGAGTACCAAAAGCTCCACTTTGCGGGGGCGGCCGAAAGCTTGCATGGCGTCGAGGGCGGCGCGAACCATCCGACCTGTGGCGAGTACATCATCAATCAAAATCACTTTTTTGTCTTCAATCACAAAGTTGATTTTGGTGGCGTTGGCTTTTAAGGGTTCGCGACGACGAAAATCGTCGCGGTAAAATGTAGCATCCAAATACCCAAGTGGAATGTTTGAACCCGTGATTTGGCGAAGTTCGTGGGCGACGCGTTCGGCAAAATAAATGCCACGAGGCTGAAGTCCCAACAAGACAGAATCTGAAAAATCTTGGTGGTTTTCGAGAAGCTGTTGGCACAGCCGACTGATCATAATTTCGAGCAAAGGGCTGCTCAGAATAAGGCGATTTTGATTCATCAGATAACAAGGCAGACTGTAAGACTCATTTAACCCTAGCCTTTAGGCTGGGGAAATCAATAGCTTTTGTACAAATATAGAAATAACCCACCGTTACTCGCCCAACATTTCCAAAAACTCCGTTTCAGAAATCATTTTGACGCCCAATTTTGTGGCTTTATTGAGTTTGGAGGCACCTGCTTTTTCACCGACAATCAGGAAGTTAAGTTTTCCTGAAACCCCGCTAACAAGTTTTCCGCCGTTTGCTTCAATCTTGTTTTCGAGCTGTTCGCGGGTCATGCTGGCAAACGTGCCTGAGTATAAGAACGATTTACCCTCTAGCTGATTCGACTCCATCAACACAGGAAGATTGTCGGTTTCCATTTTGAGGCCTGCCACTCGGAGACGTTCGATGTAGGCACGGTTTTGGTCGTCGGCAAAATATTCTATCAAGCTTTGGGCAATCTTGTCGCCGATTTCGGGTACGTTACGCAGGGCTTCCAAGTCAGCATTCATCAGCGCGTCGATGTTTTTGAAATACGCAGCCAATTTTTCGGCTACTGTAGCACCAACAAAACGAATCCCGATGGCAAACAATACTTGCTTGAAAGGAACTTGTTTAGATTGTTCAATTCCCTTCAAAATATTCTCAACCGTCTTTTCCTTGAACCCAATGCGTTTGGTTTTTCCAGTTTCTTCGTCGGTAATGACTTTTTCCAAACCAAACAGTTTTTCGTAAGTAAGGTCGTACAAATCAGCAGGGGTTTGAAGCAGACCTTTGTCGAACAATAATTCAATTTTTCCTTCGCCTAAACTGTCCAAATTCATGGCTTTACGGTGGATAAAATGCTCGATTTTACCACGAATTTGGGGAGGACAACCACGGTCGTTGGGGCAATAATGGTTGGCTTCGCCTTCCTTGCGAATGAGCGGTGTGGCGCATTCGGGGCAGTGCGTAGGGAAGTGGATGGGAGTTAACAGACGGGACGTCCGTGCCACATGGTCTACGCCCGTAATTTTTGGAATGATTTCACCACCTTTTTCCACAAAAACCACATCGTTGAGCATCAGGCCGAGGCGTTCGATTTCGTTGGCATTGTGCAAAGAAGCACGCTTCACGCGGGTGCCCGAGAGCCAAAGCCCTTTGCCGTCTTCATTGAGGTTGTCTAAGTTGGCCACGGGCGTCAAAGCCCCTGTTCGCCCGACTTGGTACGAAACGGAACGCAAAACGCCAGGCTTGTTTTCTGCTTTGTATTTGTAGGCAATCGCCCAGCGTGGACTTTTGGCCGTAAAGCCTAATTCGCGTTGTTGGGCGAGTGAATTTATTTTGATAACAATCCCGTCCGTCGCCAAAGGAAGGGTATGACGTTTTTCTTCCCACTGGTGAATGTAAGCCAAGACGTCGTCGATGGTAGCGCATTTCTCCCAGGAAGGCGACACGTTGAATCCCCACGCTTTGAGGGCTTCGAGGCTCTCGGAATGGGTTTCAAACATGTCTTCATCGCTTAAAAAATAGTACACATAACAATCTAATCCCCGACGTGCGGACTCCGCAGAATCTTGAAGTTTGAATGCCCCCGATGCTGCATTGCGGGGGTTGGCGTAGGTCTGCTCGTCGGCCTCTTCGAGTTCTTTGTTGAGTTTTTTAAAAGATGAAATAGGCATAAAACCTTCCCCACGAACTTCAAATAGCCCTAGCCCCCTAACCCCCAATGGGGGAACAATATTAGTGCCCCCATTGGGGGTTAGGGGGCTATTTATCTTCAAGGGTAATGTCTTTATGGTTCGGATGTTGGCCGTGATATCATCGCCGCGCACGCCATCGCCCCGAGTTACACCTCGTACTAAAACGCCATTCTCGTAGGTCATACTGAGTGAAATTCCGTCGAATTTTAATTCGCAAACATACTCAAAATCAGTGCCGTTAAGCCCTTTTCTAACCCGTTCGTCAAAGTCGCGCAGGTCTTGCTCGTTGTACGTATTTCCCAACGAAAGCATGGGGTAGCGGTGCTCGACGGTTGCAAAATTTTTAGTAATAGTACCCCCTACGCGTTGGGTGGGGGAATCGGGGCGTTTGAAGTCAGGATATTGATTTTCGAGTGAAACAAGCTCTTCTAAAAGTTGGTCAAACTCGTAATCGCTGATTTCAGAAACGCTATCTTGGTAATACCGATGATTGTAAAAATTGAGGCGTTCGGTCAGTTCGTTAATGCGGTCGGCTACAGACATGGCTATGAGAATGTTTGCAATGGGATAGGCCGCGAAGTTAGAGAATCTAAACCAAAAAGCCTACCTTCTTACCATCCGTGGTGGTACAACAAAAAGCCGAATACGTACAGCCAAAGTACATCCACAAAGTGCCAATAAATGGTGATAAGTTTGATTTTAAGCTGATTGGGAGGGTTGACACTAAAGACAAAAGCGTCTACGTAGCTGTGGTTTTTGATGGATTGATACACCGCCCATGCCAACACTGCAACCCCGATGACAATGTGTAAAATATGAAGACCCGAAAGTAGGTAAATAAATCCGACAGAGGGATTGTTGATGGTAGAAATACCCGCATTGATGAGCTGCGCCCAGCCCAAAAATTGTAAAACAACAAATAAGATTCCTAAGCCAAGGGTAGCTCCAATGAAAGAACGAAATTTGGGAAATTGGTCTTTTTGTAAGGCAATATTAGCACCGTGTAGGGTAAAACTGCTAGCAATAATTAGGCACGTACTCACCCAAAAGAGTGAAGGAAGCGGCACATCTGTCCAATTGACCCCCACTGATTTTCGCATGACGTACACTCCCAACAGAAGCGTAAACAGAAATAGACTTCCTGCTAGCCCGAGCCAAAGCATAAAGTTGAAAGGTTCACGGCGTTTGGTGAAACGATTTTCTTTTTCGATGAAGGCTTTTGCCATGGTGTTTAGCGAGTGAAGTGAAGGTCAACAAATCAAGTGAGTTCTCCTTTCCAAACGGTGTAAGGGTTAAAAATGTTCTGTAAATCGGTCACTTCCTCAAAAATTCCAAACACAGTTGAGCCCGAGCCTGTCATGCTGGCGTACAGGGCGCCTTGTTGGTACATTTGGTCTTTTATTTGGGGTAAAACGGGGTATTTTTGAAAGAGACCATTTTCAAAATCATTTTTTACCCAATGACGCCATTCTTCGATGGGGCGTTGCAATGCTTCGCGTAAATCTACTTCAGGTTTTTGGGGAACAACGCCCGCGTAGGCTTCGGCGGTGGAGATGTGGAGGTTGGGGTACACCAAAACAATGCCTTTGCCTTTGAGTGAGAGCGAAATGTCCTCAAATTGGTCGCCTTTCTCAAAACAAAACTGAGGTTGGTTTTCGATAAAAAAAGCACAGTCGCTGCCCAAGCGTCGGGCATAATTTTGGAGAGCGGCTGTAGAAAGTGATAGTTTGAAGGTATCGTTCAGGAGTTTCAGCACAAAAGCAGCATCCGAAGACCCACCGCCCATACCCGCACCAATGGGTATGATTTTGAGTAAGTGCATGGCCACTGGCGGTAACTCAAAATCAGATTTTAGCAATTCGTAGGCTTTCACACACAAGTTTTTGGCGGGGTCGCCTGGGATATCAATACCCGAAGAACTAAAGCTAAATTCAGCGGCGGGGATAGTCTCAACGACATCCGCCCAACCTACGGGATAAAAACAAGACGCAATGTTGTGAAATCCATCGGGGCGTTTTTCCGTGATTTGAAGCCCGATATTGATTTTGGCGTTGGCAAAAGCAACCATACAATTGGAAGAAAAACATCCCGAAAGTTCAAACTTTCGGGATGTTAGAATAAACTCTATTTAGTATAACATCCGAAACTTAATCGTTTCTTCTACATTCTTAATTTCGTCAATGAACCCATCTTCATAGCTGCGTTCTACGTCCATGATGACGTAGCCGATTTGCTCGTTGGTTTTGAGGTATTGGCCTGTGATGTTAACATTGTATTTGGCAAAAATGTTGTTGAGTTTGGCCAAAATACCTGGCACATTTTTGTGAATATGTAACAAACGATGTGAGCCTTTGAGGAGTGGAAGTTGTACCTCAGGGAAGTTGACGCTGCCCGTAGTGCTACCGTTATTGATGTACTCCAACAAGCGCTCAGGAACGTAGTGGCCAATCCCTTCTTGGGCTTCCTCGGTACTCCCTCCAATGTGTGGAGTAAGAATAACGTTAGGCAACCCACGAAGTTCACTTTCAAATTTTTCGTTGTTGGTTTTGGGTTCGTACGGGAACACGTCCACCCCTGCGCCCCAAACTTTGCCGTTCTTGAGGGCATCTACTAAAGCTTCGACCTCCACCACGTGGCCACGGGCAAGGTTTAAGAACACTACTCCATCTTTCATCAACTCAAACTCGCGTTTGCCGATGACGTTTTTGTTGTCCTTCCGACCGTCGATGTGCATACTTACTACGTCGGCAATGCGCAAAAGGTCGTCCAATGACTTGAGTTTTTTGGCGTTTCCGATGGGCATTTTGTCCACTATATCGTAGAAATATACCTCCATGCCCAGGGCTTCACCAATGACTGAGAGCTGTGTTCCGATGTGACCATAGCCAACAAGACCCAGTTTTTTACCGCGAACTTCAAAGCTATTGTTGGCTGATTTATCCCATTTGCCTTCGTGCATTCCGTTGCTTTTGGTCACCACGTTACGGATGAGCATAATCATTTCGCCGACGGCCAATTCTACTACCGAACGAGTGTTGCTGTAGGGGGCATTAAAAACGGCGATTCCTTTTTCGGTAGCGGCTTTTAGGTCAATTTGGTTGGTACCTATGCAAAAAGCACCTATGGCAATCAAACGCGGCGCATTTTCAAGAACACGACGCGTAACGTTTGTTTTGGAACGAATGCCCAAAATGGTAACATCCTTGATTTTTTCAATCAATTCGTCTTCGTCCAAAGCTCCTTTTAAAAACTCTACGTTGAAGCCTTGTTCTTCAAATGCTTGACGAGCTACAGGGTGAACATTTTCGAGCAAAAGAATCTTGATGCGGCTTTTGGGATATGATTGTGAACGCGGTAAATTGTTCAAAAACAAAAACTCATCCAACGATGGTACTACGTGGTCGGCGACGTTGGTTACTTTTGGACGCTCGACGTTTTCGGTGAAGGCATAAAAACGACTTGCTACGCCCGCTTCGCGGAGTTCGTAGTCGGTATAGCCATCGCCAATGACGCAGACATCGCCAGGAAGCGCAAGTGATTCGAGTAATTTTACCTTTCCTTTATCTTGCGACAACACGTTTTCGTCGTCCACGCCAATGATGTTGTCATCGGCGTCAAAACGGAACGTATTGGCATACACATTTTCTTCTTTCAGCCCTAATTCGGTGACGATTGGGACAATAAACTCCTTAAAACCACTCGAAACGATAAGAATAGTCTCGGAATAATCGCGGAGGAACGCTTGGTTGCGAGCAAACGAATCTGAAACTTTGGTACGCAAAAAATCAACCAGTGCTTCTACGTGGCTGCGATTTGCTTGAAGAAGCGAAATACGCTGGCGCAAACCTTCCGCAAACGACAATTCGCCGTTCATGGCGGCATCGGTCAAATCACGGATTTGTTGAACTACTTTTTCGCGGTTGGGATTGCCCGCGAGGGCAATGTTGGCCAATTCGTCCAGACCTTCGACTTGCGTAAACGTGCTGTCGAAATCAATGACGTAATAGGTTTGTTCAATCGTGTTGGTGAGCATTCTGCAAAAATTTATTGAAATAGTATCGGCGGGTGCTGAAACATAAATTCGTTTCAGCACACAAATTTACCGTTCCTTTTTGGCATTTTTGTAAACTTGTCAAAAAATGGAAGGTTCTTTTAAAACTTTGCCAATTCTCTGGCAGAAAAAAAGCATGAAAATACTTCACACGGCCGATTGGCATTTGGGCAAACAACTACATAAATACAGTCTTGAAGAAGAGCAGAGCTTGTTTTTGGACTGGTTGGTAGGGGAGATTGAAGAACGAGAAATTGATGTTTTGTTGGTTTCGGGCGATGTTTTTGATACCGCAAACCCTTCTAATCAAGCCCTGACTCAGTATTATGGTTTCCTCAAAAAATTGGTCGGAAAGGGTTGTCATGTGGTAATTACGGGAGGCAACCACGACTCACCAGGGGTTTTGAACGCTCCGCGTGAACTGCTCCGTTTTTTGGACATCAAAGTCATTGGAAATGCGCAAGAAAATATAGAAGACGAATTGTTGCACATCGACACTCCTAAAGGGGACGTGGTGATTGCGGCAGTGCCCTATCTGCGCGATGCCGATTTACGAAAATCGGTTGTGGGCGAAGGGTATGACGACCGTTTGTTGGCGTTGCGCCAAGGGATTCGAGGGCATTACGAACAACTCGCGCATCTCTGTGCCGAACGCTATCCTCAAAAATGTGCTATTGCGATGGGGCATTTGTACGTAAACGGGGCGTCGGTGAGTGAAAGCGAGCGCGACATCCACGTGATTGGGGGCGAAGCGGCTTTTTCGGCGGAGTATTTCCCTGCGGGTTTTGATTATATTGCGTTGGGGCACATTCACAAACCGCAACGCATCACCAATTCGGATTTTATTCGCTACTCGGGCTCGCCGATTCCGTTGAGTTTTAGTGAAAGAGATGACCGAAAATACGTGCTAGAACTAACCCTCAAGGACGATAAAATTGAAGCAGTGGAACCGATTTCGGTGCCTGTTTTTCGAGAATTACGTTGTTTTACGGGCAATTTGGAGGAAGTTGAAGCTGCACTTAATGCGTACGAAGTAGTTACTCCCTTGCCACCTTATGTAGAAATCCACGTGACCGAACCTTATGCTGATCCGCAAAAACAGGTGTATTTCGGCTATTTAATTCGAGAGTTTGAGGCTGCTCTTTTCAAAATAATCAAGCCTCGCCTGTCTTTTACCAATCACACCCAAGGTGCCGATGAACTCTATGTTACAGGTACTTCGATTCAGGATTTAACCCCAAGGGATGTTTTTCAAAAACGCCTTTTAACCGAAAACCTCGACGAGGAAACCCAGCAGCTTTTGGCCGAAGCTTTTGATGAACTGTGGCGGGAAGTGGCCGAGCAAAACTGATTTTATCCATGAAAATTCTTCGACTTCGATTCAAAAATATTAATTCGTTTTACGGTGAACATCCCTGTATTGACTTTACGGCTAATCCGTTAGCGGTTTCTGGTTTGTTTGTTATTTCGGGGCCAACGGGGGCGGGCAAATCGACGCTGCTTGACATTATCACGCTGGCATTGTACAATGCAATCCCGCGTTTTGGAAGTATTTCAAAAAATGAAATTGATAAATTAGGCTCTATTGTCAATCTCAAAGCTGCTGAAGAACCTAGGGCTGAAGCCTATGCAGAGGTAGAATATGAGGTAAAAGGAGGTCAGTACCGTTCGCGTTGGAGTATTTCGCGAAACCGAAATGATAAATGGAACAATTATCAGATGGAAATTGCCGAACTTCCTTCTGGTAATCTGTTGGATATTAAAGGATTGCCGCAGTTTCCAAAAAAGAATGAAGAACTTATCGGACTAACTTACGAGCAATTTGTGAAGTCAATTGTGTTGGCGCAGGGGAGTTTTGCCGAGTTTTTACGCGCCAAAGCCCATGACCGTTCCAAATTGTTGGAAGATATTACGGGACAGCGCATTTATCGGCAACTTGGGGCTGCGTCGTATTTGAAAGATAAACTATTTAAAGAACAACTTGAACTTAAAGAAAAAGAGCTGAAACTGGTTTCGATGCTCACCGAAGAGGAAGTATTACAGCTTCAGCAAACCAAAATTACGACCGAAACGCATCAGGTTCAGGCGGAGAAAGACGTGCAGCTTTGGGACAAAGAAAAGTCGGTATTGGAGCGTTGTTATGACCTTCAACAAAAGTTGGAGAAAGTTGCAAAAGAGGTTCAAGTTCTCGAAAATGAGCAAGAAACTTTTAAACCAAACGCATTGAGACTCCTCCAACACGAACAAATTAGCGAGTGGGCGGGAGAATTGGCGACTTTACAATCTCAGCAAACGCAGTTGAAAGGGCTGGAAGAACGCAGAAAATCGCTTCAAACCCAAATAGAAGAGCAGACAACCATCATCGAAACGACGCATCAACAAATCACTCATTTGGTGCAAAAATCGGTTCCGAAAGAGCGTTTATTGACGGAATTGAACGTTTTTGAAGGGGAAATTCTACAACTCGATACGGAAATTGAAAAACTTAATGCTGAAATCCGCCCTGTTTTTACGGCTATAAAACAAGAGGTTTCTGCAACCAATCACCCTTGGCTTAGGACGCTTTCAGTTGAAAAGTTAGACGAAGCGTATGCCCTTCTTCAGCAGAAAAAACAAGAAATACAGCAAGAGGTTGCGCGCTTTCGGGTAGATTTTGAAGCAGAAAAAGAGCTCGCTCAATTAGCCAATCGGCAAAACGCCTTGATGGAACTAAAGGCAACTTTGACACGACGAAACGAATGGTATGCCCAAGGCCTTGATGCTAAAAAAGCCTTGGAAGAATCGACGGCAAAAGTGAACGAACGACAACCTCAATGGGTAGCACTTCAGCAAAAAATGGCTGAAATGGAGGCTAAATTGAAAGTTCTTCAAGTGCAGAAGGAAAAAGAACAACAAAAATTTAACCTCGAAGACCTTCGTAATGCCCTGCAAAATGGGGAAGAATGCCCTTTATGTGGTTCGACACATCACCCGTACGTCCATGCTTACATGAATGCACTTTCTAAGGTGCAAATGGAGCTAGATTTGCTCGAAAAGGAGAGGAAAGAGGTGGAGGCTTCAATGCAAAAAGTAGGGGCGGAGTTAAACCAAGCGCAGGGGTCAATGACAAAAGTGACCGAAAATTTGGTCAAAATTCGCGAGGAGTACCGAAAAGCCAAAGAGGAAGGTGAAAAAACGTTGACAGTGTTGGGATTGGCATCGGATAGTACCCTGGAGCAATTGGCCCAAGAGCAGAAGCAACTAGGGGACTTGCAAGAACAAATTACTAAGTGGCAGAAAGTCAACGATATGAATGCCGTAATAGGCAAATTATTGGCGCAATATGAAGTGCTTTTTGAGCTTCGGGTACGAAAGTCGGCGAAAGAATTAAAAAAACAACAGCGTTATGCTGGCAAGGATATTCGTACCGAAAGTCAAGCATTACGGAATACGTTGACCAACGCGGAAACAACTTGGCAGATAGCACAGAAACAAAAAATTGAAACTGAAAATGGCATTGCAGTTGAGCGTGAAAAAGTAAAGCATCTGACCAGTATGTTATCAACTGATTTAGCGGCTAAAGGCATTGAAAGTATCGAAAAAGCCAATGAACTTTTACTGCCAATCCTGGAGGTTGAAAAATTGCGAACCAAACGTAAAGTACTAGAAGACCGCGAAAAAGAGCTAGTCATCAATCGGAAAACTTGGGAAGAGCAATTAATGGAAACCGCAAAGCTTCGCCAAGCTGAATTACCGTTGGAGGATGTAGAATTTAAAGTCAAAATAAGCCGTAGTTTACGTGATCAATATTTGAGGGAAGTATCGGATATTGGGTCTAAATTGGCACATCATCAAACCCAACAGACAAAATTTTCAACCCTACAAACGGAGCTTGAACAACTACGCAAGGAACGAAAAAAATGGGATTTGCTCAATAGCTACATCGGCGACCGTGAAGGAAACAAGTTTAGCAATTTTGCCCAAAACTTGACACTTTTCAACTTAATTGGATTGGCTAATCAGCGGTTACGGCACTTATCTGACCGCTATATTTTAGACAAACCGCAAGAGGAAACCGAGAGTCTTTTTGTGATAGATACCTACCAAGGTAATGCCAAGCGGGCAGTCAATACGTTGTCGGGTGGTGAAACTTTCACCCTTAGTTTAGCCCTCGCACTAGCTCTTTCCGATTTGGCATCGCAAAACGTGAGCATCGAAAGTTTGTTTATCGACGAAGGGTTTGGAACGCTCGACCCCGATTCGCTCGATATGGCATTGAGTATGTTGGAACGCTTGCAGTCGGAGAGTGAAAAAACGATTGGAATCATTTCGCACGTGGAAGCATTGAAAGAGCGCATCGGAACGCAAATTCGCCTCTTCAAAAATGGCAATGGGCAAAGTACGATGGAAATTGTGGGGTGATAACCATCAAGCCCCACAGCACTTTTTGTATTTTTTGCCACTGCCACAAGGGCAATCGTCGTTGCGGCTGATGGCAATCGTTTTGCCCGAAAGATAAAACCACTGATTATGTTCTTTCACAAAGAGCGAGTGTTCGTAATGTACCCGACTCTTTTTGCTCTCGTCGATATACAACGCCTGAAAAATAACCTCCCCTTGTGTATCGAGGGGAGAACCTTTGCTGGTTGAAATGATTTTTAACCCTCTCCACTGCGATTCCATGGCCCACTGCTCGATGGAGGCTTTATCAAACTGAGCGCGTTTGCTAGAATGTGTAGTTGCAATCAGGTAATCACTAGCTACGACGCAGTACGCCGAATAGCGTGATTTCATTAACTCTAAGGCGGTTACAGTTTGTCGCTTCCCCGAAATAATGCTGCCACAGCATTCGTCAAACGTAAGAGAGGAGCCACAGAAACAGGTTGAAGTCATTGAGGAGAAATGGGGTTTACTATCGTTAAATGGGTATGATAAATTGGGTTTTGAGAAAGCCTGTGTTTGGATAGGCGTATCCAAACACACAAAAAAGCGACTCAAGGCCGCTTTTTTGTGTTATTATTAGCATAGAAAAGCTAGTCAATCAGTCTAAATAGGCGATTCCAGCGGATTTTGGTTAAGATAGACTTTGGATTTGGGTCAATTGACATCCAAATAAAGACCGCTTTCCCTACAACGTGGTCGGCAGGAACAAAGCCCCAAAAACGTGAGTCCGCCGATTCGTAGCGATTATCCCCCATCATGAAGTAATAATCCTGCTTAAAGGTATAGCTTGTGAGGGCTTTGCCATCAATAGATACCTTCCCTTTATCAAGTATTACTTTCTCGGGATCGTTGTGGTCAAAATATTTAATGACATAGCCGTATTTAGTAACATTTGCCGAATCAAGTTGAATGGTTAAACCTTCTTTAGGCACTTGCATAGGTCCCCAAAAATCAGGATTTTGTTTGGCCGCAGCAGGATATAATCCGATTTCTGGAGCATCCGCAGTATATCTGCCAACGTGAGTGACCGAACGGATGAAGCTGTGTTTTTTCAACCCATCCACAATTTGAGGGGTTGTGCGGATTTGATACACAAAACGGTCAGGCTTGGTTGTGTCACCAGGAAACATACCATAGTCCTGAATGTTTTCGTTTTCAAAGAAACGGTCGTCGAGCAAATCACTTGATTCCAAACGGTACATCAGCTGAGCTTGTGCAGGTGTTTCTCCTTCTTTCCCATTGATATATACCAAGCCATTTTTTACTTCTACCACGTCGCCTGCTACTGCAATACAACGTTTGATAAAATTGGTGCGTAAGTCAACGGGAAAATCCTTGTAACCACCATTACCAACCATTGGGTCTTCAAACGTTTCTTCAGGATCGCCTGGGTAATTGAAGACCACAACATCATTGCGTTTGACCGATGTAAAACCAGGTAGGCGGTACATGGGCAATTGAATCAGCTTTGAAAAAGAAGGAATGCTAGTTCCCCAAATCGTTTGGTGAGTAAGTGGTACTTGCAACGGAGTCCCAGGGGTACGAGCCCCGTAGTGAAGTTTACTTACAAACAAAAAGTCGCCAATGAGAAGGCTTTTCTCCATAGATGACGACGGGATGGTGTACGCTTCTAATAGTAACCAACGAATAAATGTAGCTGCTACAACAGCAAAAACGACCGAGTCGAGCCATTCTCTAAGGGCCGATTTTTTAGGTTTGGGTTGAGACATAAAAACAAATCTTATTAAAAAAGTAATGATTATTCTCCTAGCAATTCATCCATGCCAAACACACCTTCGCGAGGGGCAAGCCACTCAGCGGCTACCACAGCACCTAGCGCAAACCCTTGGCGATTGTGGGCAGTGTGTTTGATTTCGATGCTATCGACTTCGGAGGTATAGCAAATAATATGAGTACCAGGAACTTCTCCTTCGCGCAAAGATAAAATAGGGATTTGATTATCGGTACTTTCTTCGGTGTTTACCCACTCTGTTTTGTTAGTAAGGTGTTGAAGCAACCCTTCGGCCAGAGTAATGGCCGTTCCACTTGGCGCATCCAGTTTGTGGATGTGGTGAATTTCGGTTGTATGCACTGAGTACTGAGGATACGGAGCAATGAGTTTGGCTAATTGTTTATTGAGACGGAAAAACAAATTTACTCCAATACTATAATTGGATGCGTAAAAAAAAGCTGCTTTGTTTTCTTGGCAAAGTTGCTCAATTTCAGGACGATGATGCAGCCAGCCTGTGGTTCCACATACGGTTGGCAAGCCTTTGCTCATGCACCATTTGAGGTTTTCGTATGCCGCTTCGGGGGCGCTAAATTCGATGACAGCGTCGACGTTGTCGCGGCTAAATGTGTCTAATTCTTGGCGATTTGAAATGGCAATTTTTCCGACTACCTGGTGGCCACGGCTAAGGGCAATTTGTTCAATCACTTTTCCCATTTTGCCATAACCTAAAAGAAGAATATTCATAATCTATGTTTTGCAATTCGTAATTTATTTGATGGGAACAACGACTTTTACCCCGTATACTTGGCCCGTAAAAGAGTTGTTATAAGTATCAGGCTCAAACCGAAAAGACAAATCTTCCGACATGTCAAATGTTTTGAGGTGAGCTGAAACGTTGGCTTCTACAGCGGCCAGCGCCCAGACCCCTACTACCAGCAACAAGTTGAGGTCTCGATAGCGGCGATAGAAGTCTTTTCCCTTTGTAATTTGGTCAAGGGTGAGGGTACGGGTTTGGTTTTGGCTTCGCAAAAAAACCTCCGCTTCCGTCCGTAGCTGCTTACCCGTAGTTCCATCGTAGCTGAAGTAATACGGCCATAAAAAATCTTGGTAGCGCACATGGTAATACCGTATAAAAAAAACCACTGCCCCTAAGCCACCATATACGAAAGGCATTTTCCAATATTGGCGATTGTAAGCTTGCCCTAGCCCAGGAAGCATGAGCGAATAATAAGCGGCTTTGCGGGGACTGTGCTTTTGCAACGAGGCGCCTTTCTGATTATTTTTAGCAACAATGTCTTTACCTAATTTCGTTTTTTTGAGTGAATCGAGCCGCGATGAATCAGGTGCCATTTGTGCGACAACTTTCGAAGTACGTTTTTGTAGGGAGTCAGTTGCTGTTTGTTGAGCTACCACTGCCATCCACCCTGCCCCCAACCACAGACCCCAAAAAATCCCTAACTTTTTCAAGACTCAAACTTTAAAACGTCTAAGATACGGTCCAATTCTTCTTGCGAAGTAAATGGTATTTTAATTTCTCCTTTTTGTTTATCGTCGGTTTTGATGGAAACTTTCGACCCAAAAAATGACGAAAGCTTAAATTGCAGTGACCGTAACTCTTGCTTTATCGCGTACGGTTTACGTTCCTTATTGGTTTCGTCAGGAGCTAGCTTTAGGGCTTGAACAGCCTCTTCTACTTTACGCACCGACCAAGCTTCTTCGATGGTTTTGCGGAATATTTTAAGCTGAATTTCGGGATTTTCTATGTTAATAATTGCCCGTGCGTGCCCCATCGTGATTTGATCATCACGTAATGCCGCTTGAATCAACGGTGGTAATTTTAACAAACGAATGTAGTTGTTGACCGTCGTGCGGTTTTTACCTACTCGCTCTCCAAGTTCTTCCTGTTTCAGACCACAATCCGAGATAAGCCGCTGATAACTAAGCGCAATTTCAATAGCGTTAAGGTTTTCGCGTTGGATGTTTTCAATCAATGCCATTTCCAACATTTGTTGGTCATTGGCGGTACGAACGTAAGTTGGGATGTGGGTAAGTCCAGCAAGTTTGGATGCTTGTAAACGCCGTTCTCCCGAAATCAACTGATAGCGATCTTTCCCGATTTGGCGTACCGTAATCGGTTGAATAATTCCTTGAATACGAATCGATTCTGCCAATTCTTTGAGCGCTTCTTCATCGAATCTGGTACGAGGTTGATAGGGATTTGTTTCAATGTGTTCGACCGAAACCTCGTTCATCATGCTCACCCCTTCGTGAGGCAACGGGCTTGAAGTACGATTGACATTGTCGCTGTCTTGGAGTAAAGCCCCCAAACCACGACCAAGTCCTGTCATTCTTTTGGGAGCAGCTTTTCCGACATTTTCCATTTGCTAGAATTGTATGTTTTTGAATAGATTTTTAGAATAAAAATCTATGTGAAATCAAATTGGTGTCAATTAAAGAACCTTACGGCTGTTAGGTTCGTCTTGCTCAAGTAATCCATTTTTATTTAAGACTTCGCGGGCAAGGTTTAGGTAACTAATAGCTCCTTTGCTATCTGAGTCTTGGGCAATGGTAGGGACTCCGTAACTTGGTGATTCGCTCAAACGAATATTCCGCGGAATAATGGTATTGAAAACCATGTGCTTAAAATGGGCAGTTACCTCGTTTACCACTTGGTTAGATAGGCGAACGCGCATGTCATACATTGTCAATAAAATACCCTCAATAGTCAGACTCGTGTTGAGGCGAGTTTGAATAATTTTGATAGTATTTAAAAGTTTACCCAACCCTTCGAGGGCGAAGTACTCGCACTGTACAGGCACAATCACCGAATCGGCAGCGGTAAGGCTGTTTATGGTAATTAGACCAAGTGAAGGCGAGCAGTCAATAATGATGAAGTCGTAGTCTTCTTTGATAGGCCACAAAGCTTCTTTCATTTTTTCTTCTCGACTTTTGAGATTAATCATCTCAATTTCAGCCCCTACGAGGTCTATGTGCGAGGGTAACAGGTACAGGTTCTCAAAGTTGGTTTCCACAATAGTTTGTTGTGGTGTAACTCCCTCAACCATGCACTCATAGATACTGTATTCAATCTCTTTTGGGTTGAAGCCTAAGCCCGAAGTAGAGTTAGCCTGAGGGTCGGCATCAACAATTAGTGTTTTGAAATCTAATACTGCCAAACTCGCAGCCAAGTTGATGGCTGTGGTCGTTTTGCCAACTCCACCTTTTTGGTTGGCTATTGCTATGATTTTTCCCATTGTTATTAGGTTTACCGCCATCAAATATCCGTCTTTATTCCCAATAAGCCAAACTGTTCCACGTAAAAAATATTAAATGTTTCACGAATGCCTTTGGCTTATAAAATTACCAGCCAATACTTAAAGGAGAAGTTGGATACTTTTTGGGTGTGTTTTCATCTTAAAATGCTGAAAAAGGCACTTATCAAATATGAAATAATAAAATTTTGCTATCAATAGCCATTTGATAGTTTGACTATCGTAATAGGCAGGTCAGACGGTAGTCAGACCGTCAACAATCGTGTTGTAAAAGTAGAACTGAACAATTATGACTTTAAGTGAAGTAGATAGGACTGATTTATTCTTAACGACTCATAACCAATGAACTACTTCGCGTTTTTGTCGGTAGCAGCGACGCTCTTTTGGGGGGCATTTTCAGAAAAAACGAACCGAAAACCAGAACGACTGTTTGACGGAAAAAGTTTTCGTGGCTGGGAGGGAGATACTACTAAAACGTGGCGTATCGAAAACGGTGCTCTGGTGGGTGGCTCGCTGCAAACAACAGTGCCCAATAACGATTTTTTATGTACTAAACGAAGTTATTCTGACTTTGTGCTGAAGGTGAAATTTAAACTTGTTGGTACGGAAGGGTTTATTAATTCGGGAGTGCAATTTCGGAGTAAAAGATTGACAAATCCAGCTTATGAAATGGAAGGATACCAAGCTGATTTAGGTAAAAACTATTGGGGAAGTCTTTACGATGAGTCAAGGAGAAATAAAACTTTAGCAGGTGGAGCTTCGGAGGAGGTGGCCAAACTACTAAAATCCAACGATTGGAATAATTACGAAATTAAAGCCGATAAACGCCATATTGTTCTTAAAATAAATGGAGTCACTACTGTGGATTATACCGAAACGGATACAACTATCCCACAGGAAGGTATCATCGGGTTGCAAATTCACGGAGGCGGAAAAGCACAAGTTTATTTTAAAGACTTGTACATTGAAGAATTGTATTGAACGTGTAAATAAGCATGAATTAATGAGTACCAAAGACCTAAACCTAAAACTGGAATGGACAAAAGAACTTTTCTCAAAACATCGTCAATCCTCTTTACGGGGACTATACTTTCCAATATGATGTCATGTAAAAAAGCAGCTCCCCGTACCAACTGGGCAGGTAATTTGACATATAGTACTGATAATTTGCACATTCCCAAAAACGTTGAAGAGCTTCAAGAAGCTATAAAAAAATGTAAAAAGGTAAGAGCTCTGGGTACAAAACACTGTTTTAATGCAATAGCCGACAGCAAAGAAAATCAAATTTCAACAGAAGCGTTTAATCAAATTATTGGGCTTGATAGAGAGAAAAACACAGTTGCGGTAGGGGCAGGGATTAAGTACGGAGAAATGTGTAAATATCTGGATGATAATGGATTTGCTCTTCATAACTTGGCCTCATTACCACACATTTCGGTAGCAGGGGCATGTGCCACTTCCACACATGGTTCTGGAATTAAAAATGGTAGTTTAGCAACGGCGGTCTCGGCGATTGAGTTTGTTAATGGAAAAGGAGAAGTTATTTCTTTAAGTCGTGAAAAAGACGGTGAAGAGTTTGGGGCGGCTGTGGTTAATGTTGGCGCATTGGGGATTGCAACCAAAATTACACTTGACGTTCAGCCAACGTTTAAAATGAAACAGGTAGTTTACCAAAATTTACCCATGTCAGCGTTGGAAAAAAACTTTGAGGCAATTATGTCGGGTGGGTATAGCGTGAGTTTGTTTACAGATTGGCGTAATAAAAACGTTAGTGAAGTTTGGGTCAAAAGTAAGGCTGAAGATATGAAAGAAGTGGCTCCTGAGTTTTTTGGCGCTAAATTGGCCACTAAAAACTTACACCCCATTGAGTCGTTAGATGCTGTCAATTGTACCGACCAAATGGGAGTGGAGGGCCCTTGGTACGAGCGGATGCCCCATTTTAAAATGGGATTTACGCCAAGTAGTGGGAAAGAACTTCAATCAGAGTATTTTATTGCTTTTGAGCACGCTTATGAAGGCTTGATGGCGATTGAGAAACTTAACGAAAAAGTGTCTCCCCATTTGTTTATCACAGAGGTACGAGCCATTGCCGCCGACGATTTGCCGATGAGTCCGTTTTACAAAAAAACGTGCGTAGCGTTTCATTTTACGTGGAAACAAGAAGTAGAGGCTGTGATGGCGCTTTTGCCCGAAATTGAAGAAGCGTTAGCTCCCTTTGCGCCCCGACCTCACTGGGGTAAAATTTTTACGCTCAAACCCGCTGTATTACAATCACGTATTGAAAAACTAGCGGATTTTAAGAAATACATGGAAAAGCACGATCCTGAGGGCAAATTTCGAAATGATTTTGTAGATATGAACCTTTTTGGGAGCTAAAAAAAGAGCGCCAAAACTCAAGTTTTGGCGCTCTTTTTATGGATAGGTTGTTACTAAACAGCAAAACTTTCACCGCATCCGCAAGTACGTGTGGCATTGGGGTTGACAAATTGAAACCCTTTTCCGTTGAGGCCATCAGAGAAATCTAGGATTGTTCCAGCTAAGTAAAGAATACTCTTTTTGTCAACGACAATTCGGATGCCTTTGTCTTGGAATTCCATATCCGTTGGCAATTTTGACGAGTCAAATTCTAAATTATACATCAATCCCGAACAGCCTCCACCCACAACTCCTACACGAATGTGGCTATCTTCAGGCCGTCCTTCTTCACGACGTAATTCAAGGATTTTATCTTTTGCTTTATCGCTTACGGTTACCATGTCTTTATAAAATTCAATGAGGTTGTCTGCAAAATGCTTGTTTTTTCAACCAAAGTCAAGGCGTAAAAGTTCCTATGTTTAGGTGAATACCTATACGTTTCTAGGGTATTCCTGTGGAGTTGGCAAAACAAATCGTAATTTTGGGGGTTAAATCCATTAGGTTTAGTTATTGCTATCGAAGGAGTGAAACTTAATAGGTTTGAAAAAATAGGATTATGAAGCATTTTCATTTAAAAGTAAAAGAAGTTATTGAAGAGACTTCAGACGCAGTCACGATTTCGTTTTGGCACCCACTGAGTGAAATGATAAAGTACCAAGCGGGGCAGTTTTTAACGATATTGTTGACGATTGATAGCGAAAAAGTTCGCCGCTCGTATTCAATGAGCAGTTCGCCTCATACGGATACCGCACCCGCCGTAACGGTGAAAAGAGTACCTGGAGGATTGGTGTCGAATTGGTTGATTGACCATGTCAAGGAAGGTGATTTTTTGGAAGTTCTGGAGCCTATGGGGCATTTTCAAGTATTGCCTGATGCACGAAATGTCCGCACGGTGGTGTTGATTGGAGCAGGAAGCGGGATTACCCCTTTAATGTCTATTGCTAAGTCGGTTTTAAAAGTAGAGACTGAGAGTCGAGTGGTACTTCTATATGGAAACCGAGCCGAAGAAGGCATCATTTTTAAAAAACAATTGGACGAAATGAGCCGTGCTTATGGCAATCGTTTCAACGTATATCATTCGCTTACTCAACCTTCCAATGATTGGAAAGGAGGACTGGGGCGTTTGGATAAATCTATGATAGTAGCAACGTTAGAAGAAATCGGTGGAGTGAAAGAAACGACTACTGAGTATTTTTTGTGTGGCCCAGATGGCTTAATGGAAACTACCAAAGAGGCACTCTTGGCTTGGGGGGTAGCAGAAGAGCGTATCCATCGTGAGAGCTTTGCTACGGCAACTACACATCCTGTACACGAGGCCGACGAAGACGATGATAGTCTCAAAATGCAGGAAATAAAAGTTCGGTACGAAGGAGAAGAATATACTTTTAATGTAGCGCCACATCAAACGATTTTGGAAGCGGCACTTGAACTTGACATCGACTTGCCGTACTCATGTCAGGCGGGTATGTGCACCGCTTGCATGGGAAAATGTACTTCTGGAAAAGTGTTGTTGGACGAAGAAGATGGTTTAACAAAATCGGAGTTGGCACAAGGCTATATTTTGACGTGTGTAGCTCATCCCCTTACCAAAGGAGTAGTAATTGAAATAGAGTAATAGTTTTGGTATTTTTTTTACCCATCTTTTAGAATAAAAATAGCATTAGTATGGAAATACGCCCCTACCAACTCAGTGACCGCACCGTACTGGAGGAGATTTTTATGATGAATACTCCTAAATACTTTGACCCAAAAGAATTGGGAGATTTTCTGGAGTACCTTGATATTTTTGGTGATGATTATGTAGTTGCCGTGGTAGATAGAAAAATTGTAGGAGGGGGAGGTTATTGGGTACGTTCGTTTGACCAGCAAGGAGGATTGTCTTGGGCTTTTGTTCACCCCGATTTTCAGGGTACTGGCGTTGGGAAAGAGCTGGCTTTGTATCGAATTGAGCAAATTCGTCAATCGGGTGTGGCCAAAACCATCATGGTCGAAACTTCGCAACATTCGTTTGGCTTCTACGAAAAACTGGGTTTTAAATTATTGAACCGTCAAATCGACTATTGGGCTAAAGGAATAGACTTGTACTCCGCCGTGTTGGAACTATAAAGCGAAAAACATCAAAAAAGCTCTCAATAACGAGAGCTTTTTTGATAAAAATAAGACTATTCAACTACAAACGTGATACAGCCTGCTGAACAAACGCAGTCAATTCACTCCCAGACAACATGCCCTGAGAAAGTAAAGCAAGGTTGTAGGCGTGGCGAATCAGTTGCTTTTGCTCTTCTTCGTTTGCTGTCAATATTTTCTGAATTACAGGGTGGTTGGCGTTGATGGCTACATTCAACATTTGAGGCATATCACCAAACATCGATTTTTGGCCAGAAGTAGCCGCCATGTCGTTCATACGACGGATAAATTCAGGAATTGTAATTACGACTGGTAACTCATCGGTTGGCATTGGTTCAACGCTGATGGTGAGTTTAGGGCCACCGCTGAGGGTTTGCTCAAACAAATTTTTCGCTTTTTCTTCATCGTCCTGTGACAATACGCTTTCGAGCTTGATTTCTTTCTCAATAAGCTTGTCAAGGGTATCGGCATCCACGCGTTTGATGTTCGTTTTTTCTAATTTATATTCGATGCCGTTGATAAAGTGCGGGTCAATAACACTATCGAAAACAAGTACATCGTAACCACGCTTCCTAGCCGACTGAATGTATGCGTCTTGTTTTTGAACATCGCTTGCATATAACCACACCACCGTTTCGTTTTTATCCGTTTGGTTTTCTTTGACTTGGGTTGTGTATTCTTCAAAAGTGAAATGTTTCCCTTCGGTATTTTTAACCAAGCAGAATTCCGTAGCTTTCTCGCCAAATTTTTCGTCAGAAATGATGCCGTATTTGACAAACAAACCGATGTCGTCGAATTTTTTCTCAAAACCTTCGCGGTCGTTGCGGAAAATCTCAGATAGTTTATCAGCTACTTTACGCGTAATGTATCCGCTAATTTTCTTTACGTTACCATCGGCTTGAAGGTAGCTTCGAGAAACGTTGAGTGGAATATCGGGCGAGTCAATAATTCCGTGAAGAAGCGTCAAGAAATCAGGAACTACGTCTTTGACTTCGTCGGTGATAAATACCTGACGGCTGTACAACTGGATTTTTTCTTTGCGGGCCGAAAAATCATTTTTCAATTTCGGGAAATACAATACCCCCGTTAAATTGAAGGGATAGTCGACGTTGAGGTGAATCCAAAAAAGCGGATCTTCGCTCATTGGATGAAGCTCTTTGTAAAATGCCAAGTAGTCTTCGTCTTTGAGTTCAGAAGGAGCTTTTACCCAAATCGGTGTCGGATTGTTGACGATTTTCTCGTCAAACTCAATCTCAACGGGCAAAAATTTGCCGTATTTTTCAAGAATTTCAGTGAGGCGGTACTTGTTCAAAAACTCTTCTGAATCTTCGGCGATGTGGAGGATAATGTCCGTTCCACGGTCGGTTTTATCAGCAGGTTCGATGCTAAACTCGGTGCTTCCGTCGCAAGTCCAACGAGCACCTTCGGATCCTTCCTTAAATGATTTTGTAATAATTTCTACCTCTTTGGCGACCATAAACGCCGAGTAGAAACCTAGTCCGAAGTTTCCGATGATATTGCCCCGAGTATCTTCTTTTTCCTTATATTTTTCGACAAATTCAGCGGCTCCTGAGAAGGCAATTTGGTTGATGTATTTTTTAATTTCCTCAGCCGTCATCCCGATTCCCCGGTCGCTAATGGTAATCGTTTTGGCTTCCTCGTCGAGTTTTACTGATACTTTCAATTCGCCAAGCTCACCATTAAACTCGCCAAAATCAGCTAGTTTTTTGATTTTTTGGGTAGCATCTACAGCATTTGAAACCAACTCACGCAAGAAAATTTCGTGGTCAGAATAGAGGAATTTTTTGATGATTGGAAAAATATTGTCGGTATGAATCGACAATTGCCCTTTTTCGGCCTGTACGTTTGCTTCCATAACTCTGGTTTACGGTTTTTACAGTTTTTGGTTTTCTGTGGAGATACTCTAAAAAATGTATTCCACCGTATTAGTGTCTGACATAATGGCAAAAAATAAAGCTGCCAGATTTTCAAAACCTGACAGCTTTATTTTTTGGTTGATAGTCCGCTTACTTTTGTACAAACCTCACCCACACTTCACGCATAGCTACTTGTTTGCTGCCTGTAGTATTTTTAGGGTTAACACCTGTGCCTCGTCCCTCGGCGTCTACACGAACGAAGCTAATACCTGATTTAACGAATTGGTCTTTGAGTGCATATACACGTTTCACCGAAAGGACTTTATTGGTCAATGGTGGCTTGGCGTCGTTGGCATAAGCTACTAACTTAATTTGGGCTGTTGGATATTTTTTTAGCAAGTCGGCCAAAGCTTGCACCGATGCATTAGCTGATGCTTTTAATTGGAGGGTATTATCTTCAAAATCTACGTTCTCAAACTTAAACGCTTTTCCTTTTGGGAGTGCTTTATCGGCCAAGTACACTTCCATCGGATTTTCGACTGAAGTTGCCGCTGGAGTCGCTGGGGGGGGAGCCGTGGCGGTATCAATAGTTGCAGGCTTTTTCTCAATAGGCTCTTGAATGGTTCGTGCTTCAGCTAGAGTATCTGCTTCTATTTCTGCGGCAGGAGTTATAGTTGTAGTTTGCTGTTGATTCCAAAAATAAACTGCTCCTGCTCCAAGCAAAGCGACAGTAATAAGACCAACTCCCACCCATTTGAAGTTAGTTCGTTCCAAACCCCTGTCTTCTACACCTACTAAGAAAGGTTGCTTTGAAGAAATCGGTTCTGTTGTTTTAGCAACAGTCATTTGTTGTTCGGCCCGAGGTACTTCAAAACTATGCAGCAGGTATTGAATACCAACGGTTTCGATGATTCGGTCGTTGAGGTCAGGGACAACTGTTAGAAGACTTTCTCGCTGTTCACCAAGAAAAGCGGCAAGCGATTCGGCATTTAATTGCTTATCAGAAACAATTTTTTTCAAAACTGTGATGATGACTGACATTGAAATACCACTCAACGCTGAAGCAAGCGAATTTTTTGTACCTGAGTACTTTGTTACCATACTACAAACAGGACTCTTGAAACCAGGGAGCACAGTATTGAGGATTTTTTCTCCTGACGATTTAAAGCTTTCTAATTCGGCGGAAGTTTTAACAATTTTCGAAAGTTGTTCTGGAGTAAAAGCGATGTTTTGGGCTTGAGCAAAAATCAGTTTCATTCCCGATTCACTGGATGCCCTTTTAATAAGACCTCCTACAATGGAAGCGGAAAAAGCATCGAGCGCTTTTTGGATTTTCTCTGGCTTTTCGTTGTTCTGTACGGCTATTTGATTGACGATACCCTCACTCAAAGTCTCTTTTAGAGATGCAAATAAGTTCATTTTCAATGATTTTTTATGAGTTAGAATCCTAAGAGGAAAAGCGAGTTAATGAAAATGACTACCTCAAACCCCTCAGAGTTTTAACCTATGGTGACTCAATTTTTTCAAATGGGGCGGAAAGTTACTTAATAGTTAAGAGTCCATAGTCACGACTTGTTAGTTTTTTTTAGCAATCTAAGCAATGTCGTTACCTTTGTACAAAAGAAACTTACTTAAATTCCTACGTTTTTGAAGAATTTAGCTGAACCACTCATTTTAGTCACTGGGGCAAACGGCCTTTTGGGGAGTGCCATCGTAAACTATTTATTGGCAAACGGGCACCGTGTTCGTGGCTTACGCCGTAGTGGAAGCGATATGAAGTTGCTACACAAGGTCGAGGCGAAGATAGAATGGGTTGAGGGAGATATCCTCGATGTGTTGGCGCTGGAAAAAGCGTTTGAAGGGGTAATGTACGTAATTCATACGGCAGCTATTGTTTCTTTTATTCCAAAAGACCAAGAACAAATGTACCGAATCAACGTTCAGGGAACAGCCAATGTGGTCAATACAGCACTGGGCTCTGGGGTTCGGAAAATGGCGTTTGTTAGTTCAGTGGCGGCGTTGGGGCGACCCGACCCCCGTATGCTTGATGCGTCGAGACCAACGGTGATTGATGAAGACCAAAAATGGGAAGAATCTTCTCTGAATTCTTATTACGGAAAAAGTAAATACTTAGCAGAGCTAGAAGTTTGGCGGGGCGTTGCGGAAGGGCTTTCGGCCGTGGTAGTGAATCCAAGTATGGTGTTGGGAGAGGGGGATTGGACGCGGAGCAGTACACAACTCTTTAAGTATGTGTTTGACGAAAATAAATTTTACACGGAAGGGTTAATCAATTACGTAGATGTACTAGACGTGGCCGAAGCGACGGTAAAATTGTTATTGTCGGATGTGAAAAACGAGCGATTTGTACTAAGTGCGGGTAGTACTACCTACCGCGAGTTGTTTACCAAAATAGCGGAAGGGTTTGGAAAACGTCAACCTTCGAAGCTGGTATCACCTTTTTTGACAGAAATCATCTGGCGGATAGAGGCACTTCGCTCATGGTTGACGGGGAGTAAGCCACTTATTACTAAAGAAACGGCTAAAACTTCCCGAACAAAACTTATTTATAACGGAGCAAAAATCAGACAAACGCTGGACTTTACGTATAAGCCGCTGGACGAAACGATAGCGCGTGTTTGTAAAACGTTGAAGAAGGACTAAGCAATTGTGCAAAGTTAATTTCTAGTTCACGCAGAGTCGCAAAGACGCTAAGTTTTAAATAATCAATCTTATACCTTGTTTGCATCACTGCAACTTTGCGTGAACATTACGTATTTTGGATGATACTTTAAGGCAGTTCTAGCCCTTTTGATGTGTATTTACGCCATCAACTTCTTGTATTTAATCCGTTTTGGCGTTACATCCGTACCTAATCGTTTGCGGCGGTTTTCTTCGTAATCGGAGAAGTTGCCTTCAAACCAATACACCTGAGAATCACCTTCAAACGCTAAAATGTGCGTACAAAGACGGTCCAAAAACCAACGGTCGTGGGAGATAATCACGGCGCAACCTGCAAAGTTTTCGAGGGCTTCTTCCAAAGCACGGAGCGTGTTTACGTCCAAATCGTTGGTAGGCTCATCGAGTAGCAACACGTTGCCCCCTTCTTTGAGCATCATTGCCAAGTGAACACGGTTACGCTCTCCCCCCGATAAGTTGCCAATCTTCTTTTCTTGGTCGCTTCCTGTAAAGTTAAAACGGCTTACGTAGGCGCGTGCATTGCTTTGCTTGCCACCAAGTAAAACCCAGTCGTTTCCGTCCGAAATTTGTTGATAAACGGTTTTGTTTGGGTCGAGTTGATTATGTTCTTGGTCGGCGTAAGCAATTTGCACTGTTTCTCCGATGGTAATTGATCCACTGTCAGGTTTTGCTTGTTCCGTAATGAGCTTGAAAAGCGTAGACTTACCCGCGCCGTTGGGTCCAATGATACCCACAATACCCGCTGGAGGAAGTGAAAAAGTCAGGTTTTCAAACAAAAGCTTGTCGCCAAACGCTTTAGAAACACCCTCCATTTCGATGACTTTGTTCCCCAAACGAGGCCCTGAAGGAATGAAGAGCTCCAATTTCTCTTCTTTTTGCTTGATGTCTTCGTCCAAGAGTTTTTCGTAAGCACCCAAACGGGCTTTAGACTTCGCCTGACGCGCTTTGGGCGCCATGCGTACCCATTCTAATTCGCGTTGGAGGGTTTTCTGGCGTTTTGATTCTTGTTTTTCTTCTTTGGCCAAGCGGTTTTGTTTTTGCTCTAACCACGAAGAATAATTTCCTTTCCACGGAATGCCTTCTCCGCGGTCAAGTTCCAAAATCCATCCTGCAACGTTGTCCAAGAAATAACGGTCGTGCGTTACCGCAATGACAGTACCTTCGTATTGGCGAAGGTGTTCTTCTAACCAGAGTACCGACTCAGCATCCAAGTGGTTGGTAGGTTCGTCTAAAAGCAGAACGTCAGGTTTTTTCAACAGGAGTCGGCACAAAGCCACGCGGCGTTTTTCGCCCCCTGAAAGATTGGCGATAAGCGCATCCGATGGTGGGCAACGAAGCGCGTCCATGGCCCGTTCGAGTTTGCTATCCAAATCCCAAGCGTCGAGAGCCTCAAGACGTTCCTGAACTTCCCCTTGCCGTTCCAATAATTTATCAAAATCGGCATCTGGGTCGCCGAAAGCTTCATTTATTTGGTCAAATTCTTTCAATAAATCGACCACTTCCTGCGTTCCTTCTTGGACAACCTCAAGTACCGTTTTGGTGGGGTCAAATTGGGGTTCTTGTTCAAGTAAGCCCACCGAATACCCTGGTGAAAAAACAACCTCGCCCGTGTACGCCTTGTCTATGCCTGCAATTATGCGTAAAAGTGTGGATTTTCCTGAGCCATTTAATCCTAAAACGCCTATTTTAGCACCATAGAAGAACGATAGATAAATGTTTTTGATAATTTGTCGGTTAGGAGGAATTACTTTACTTACCCCCGACATCGAGAAAATAATAGTTTCGTTGCTCATTTTTCGTTTAATTTGTGGTGGCAAATATCGTAAATTGCCCACCAAAACCTTCAAAAGCAGATAAATAAAGTAGACCAGTGATGGAAAATGCCACCTTAATGGACGAATACGGCTATGTCTCAGACGGCAAGGTATTCTTAAAAGGGTATTTAGGGAACCCAGACCGCCAAATTGGCGAAGTGAAACGTACCGAACAAGAAGCCATTGATTATTTTAAAAATCGTTTCAATATTGCTTCGAGCAAGGTAGAACAATTAGAAAATGATGTGGAAGAGGCCCAAAATAAAGGGTCTTATCTGACAAAATTAGTGCAGTTGCGGAAAAAACTGCTCAGTTTTGATGGGCTCGGTGATTTTGTCCCGCTCTTAGAACGGCTCGACAAATTGGAAATAGTGCTTGAAGACTTGATTAAAGTCAACCAAGAAAAAAACTTAGAAATCAAGCGTGCTTTGTTGGAGGAAACCCGTGCTGTGCAAGTTGAAAATGAGGACTGGCAAGTGGCTACGGATAAACTACAAGAAATCAAATCGAAATGGATTCGTACAGGGCCTGTTGATAAAGAATATCAAGAGGAAGTGGAAGGAATGTTTCAGATTTTGTTAGATACTTTCTTTCAACAGCGTCGCGATTATTTCTCTGAATTGAATCGAGTCATTGCTGACCGTATTGAGCGTTATACTGAGCTTATCGCGAAGTCAGACTCTCTGATGCGTATGTATGACCTCGATGAGGCAAGCCGTATCTTGCGTCAAGTACGTGCTGAATGGAAAGATGTAGGTGAAATTCCAGTGAAGCGCTCGGCTAAATTGTACAAACAGTTCAAGCGCTCCAACCAACGGATTATGGACAAAATTAACCGTATCCGTGGAATTGTGACGCAGCCGCAAGAACACCCAATGGTGACTAAGCAACGTGAAATGTGCCGTGAAGCGGAACAACTTGCTCGTTCAAGCGATATTATTCAGGCATCTGAACGTGCAAAAACGTTGTTGAATCAATGGAAAGAAATTCGCCTTCCACCCAGAGTGGGAGATAAAAATATTGCTGAGCGTTTTCGTTCAGCTTGCGATAAAATATTTGAGTTAAGCTATTTGGCACGGGTGATTACGCGCAAGTATCCTGCGTTTGAAATTCGGACGGCTCAAGACCAACTCAATATTAAAATTCGTGAGATGGAATGGCTTATCAAACGCGAAAAAGCAGATTTGGATGTGACGATTGCCAACGCCCAAAATATGCCACCAGATCCAGAAGCGGAACGTCAAGTGATGGGGAAAATCAATATTCAACGCCGCAAAATCACGATGAAAGAAAAAATCTTGGAAGAGTTTAAAATAGCATTAACTCGTCTCTAATTTTTTTATCCTATCAAAAAAGCCCGCTAGCATCGCTAGTGGGCTTTTTTGATTATAAATATTGAAATTTCTTACTGTATCGAAGAGAAGAACTGATACGTACCTAACAGAAAATCCTGAATTGCTGTTGTGTGATTTTTACCTTTGAGGGTAATCAATTCCACGTTGGCCGCACCCCGTGCTTTCATGGCGTTGAGGGCGTTTTGCGAGTTGAAATAAAAGACCAAGTCGTCGGCGTCGCCGTGGTATAAGCGAGTGGGCGTTTTGGGTTTCCAATCATACACATCATTATCTTTTACGGCGTTTAAGAAGGCAGTGTCGGTACCGTCTGTAAGCCCTTTGACAAACGCATCCGTGAAAATTGTATTGAAACTTACGTTAATAGTTGCGTTGTCTTTTGACGTTTGAATTTGTCCTGCCCAGGGGTCTTTAAAGTACTGGGTCATTGGACGATTGAGTCCATAGATACGGTCGTAAGTGAGCAGGGTCCACAAATAAAGCTGATTATAACTTGCTACACCCGTTGTTTTGTTAGTGGTGAGGTATTTCATAAATGCAGTTTTGTCATAGGCACCTGCTCCACAACTTGATGCTTTTAAATTAAATTCGGCGCTGGCTTCTTCCTCGATTTTTTTCTGGAGGGCCATGGTGGCATAGCCTCCTGCCGAATAGCCTGTAATGTAAAGGCGTTCGTCCCACTGAATTTTTTCTTGGTTGATAAACTCTTTGGCAGCACGTATCATGTCTAAGCACGAAGAGGCCAAACTAGCGCGGTGTTCGTATGGATGAGGTACTTTGTTGGAAGCACCATAGCCAATATAATCGGGGTAGGTGATAATGTACCCCAACGACGCAAAAAGAGAGCCTGCTAAGTTGGCTTCAGAACTTGTTGCAAAGTAGGAAGGCGCCTCTTGGTCTGTTCGAATGGTGCCGTGTTGGATACTAATCAGTGCCGAAGCTGCCGTTTTGGTGGGGTAAATAAATGCCCCAGAAGCCTGGATTTCGGTGCCGTCCGTGTTTTTAGTTTTGTAAACCAATTTGTACACTTTGATTCCATATTGGAGAAAAGGGGCAATTTGGGCAAAGGAAGGGTCGCCTGCTGCAATTCTTTGCACTAACTGTTCTTTGGTAAATTCTCCTACGAGCGTACTACTTACTAGGTATTGTAGGCTTGGAGTGGGGTCGGTGCTTTTGTTACAACTACTGACGATGAAAATCAGGGTAACCAACCACAAGTAAAATGAGTATCTGAGGTGTTTCATAAAAAAGAAAAAACGCGCTTGTGTTCTTGTTCTAAACGTACAAAAATAAGGAAAGTTGCCCGCCAAAGGCGAAAAGCCTTTACAATTTGTCAATGTTTAGCAAAAACACTTGTTTGTTCTCTTTTCCTGATTCAGGTTTTTTAAGCCCTCGATTGAATGCAATCTTTTTACCATCGTGCGACCACACAAGATTAGAAGGGGAGGGGCTGGTAGGTGGTGTCAAAATACGTATTCGTTTGTCGAACGTTTCACTCCCGATTTTTACCAAAACAATACTTCCATTCCAAACATAACATAGATGCTCACCGTCGGGATGCCACCGAAAATACCCTTCCACATTCGAAGAGTGAAAGGTGACTTGTGCGGGCGTACCCCCAAGCGGCGATAAAGTATAGAGCTGTTGAATACCGTTGGTATCTTTAGCCAAAAATGCCAAAAATTTCCCGTCTCCAGATGAACGAACTATCCCCGTACAACCAGGAAAAGCAGCGTCGGCGGTGTGAGTGAGTCGGCGTTGAGAGGTTCCTTTGGGGGGCATTGGCATTGTGGTATCGGTGCCTTCGAGTGGCCCCCATTCACCTGGTTGAGTAATATCATTGGGAATGTCTACAACGAAAACCTCATCGACGTCATTGCCTTTTTTATCTTTTACTTTACCCAAAAATGCACGGGCAATTTGGCGACTTCCATCGGGTTTTATGTATCCGTTTAGGCCTATCCAACTGTCGCTCGCGGCGTGACTAATTTCGTCCGAACCAACTTTTGGGTTTGGCGTAACCCGAACTACCACTGCACTAAACCATTCCCCCGAAACATTGTTCCCACTTGCATCAGTGCCTACTTTTACGGGGCCAATTTGTTTCGAAACTCCGATGGTCCGAAGGTTGTGTTTTTGCTGGGTTTTATCTTCAAGTGCTTTTAAAATGGCGTCGTTGTAAGTGTAACCAATCCATTGGCCGTTGCCGCTCCATTCGTGGCGGTGGGTGCCTCCGCGAAGTGCGCCTGCCGTAAAAGGAGGTGTTTCATCACGTGCGTCCATAAAAATGGGCTTATTGGGAGCTTCGTCTTTAATAATCACGCCTGTTCGGCGCCATTGCTGATAGGGATTTTCAGCCGTGACATTCATCAAACCATGAATAAAAACAACCGATGGTTCGGTGTGGGCGTAGCTTACAGCCCCGGCGCCTGGCCCCCATGCCGAATTAGTAGGTAAAGCGTATAGCACTTTTTTCTCTCTTGTTTGAATATTCACTTTTTCAATTTTGGCCGAAGCCGCAATGCCCCCTTCATCGGTGCGAGTGTCATATACCAACCATTGGTCGTCGGGAGAGAAATTGTCATTGTTGTCTAAGTCGTGGTGGTACGAAAGGTCGTTGGTCAATTGAGATTCTTTTGCGTATTGTGTAGAGTTACAAGAGGTCATCGTAAGGTTGGTGAGTAGTACTAGCATTGCACCAAGAGGATGCCACTTGGTACAACGGTTAGCAAAAAATGCGTGAAAGGTATTCATACAAAATTGTTGATATAAAAAGCCAAGAGCTAACGGCTAGGAGCGCTAATGATTCCTAAGTAGCGTCCCATCCAGTATGGTAATAGAAAGGAATCGCCAGCACTTAACTCACTTTGCCCGTTTGAAAGTCGGTCGAGCTTAAACAAATTGCGGTTGTGTTTTAATTCGGGGCGTTCGTCGGGGGGAAGCACTTGCGTGATGGTTTGGACGCGAAAATTGGGAGAAACGGGCACGATGTCCTTGCGGTGGCTATTGATAACTTGCCATTCAATCATGTCTAACGGAAATTCTTTTAAGTACCAAATGGTTTCTTTTTGGTCAAATTGCTGGGCTCCCGTCATGGCATAACACAAGTTCCACAACCCATTTTTTTCGGGACGTTCAAACTCCCAATGCTCTTTAATAGTGTGAAAGTATTGTTTTTTTAGCTCAGGGGTAAACGCGTAGGGGTACAAGCACCAGTAAGCCAAAAAGTACATTTCGTCGTCGGAGTGGTTCCATTCTTCGGAGAGTTCGGCAGCAAGTTTACCTTGGTTCTCCTCCACGCGACCAATTTCGGCCATCGGGCGCATCAGGTTTTCCAAATAGCCATGTTTTTGCATAAGCTCGTACGCTTTTTGCCTGTAAATCTCTTTTTTTGTGAAATGATAGGCCGTTTGCAAAAAACCAATGATGTTGGAAGAATAAAGTTTTCTGTCACCGACGGTTTTAGAAAACCCGTTGACATAGACAGGGTTCCATTTGCCCCAAAGTGTGGGTTTTCCGTCAAAATCTATCAAATACCAGTCGTTTTCGATGATATTGGTCATCAAGTCGTCCATCAAATGAATGGCTTTTTGTTTCACTTCACCGTTTAGGTTTTGTGCCAAAAGGGTTAGTGCAAACATCTGTCCCACAGTTTGATCGCTGCTCGTCGTCCCGCGCCAATCCCACACACTATCTTTGGCCTGTACCCAACCATTGGTCATGCCTCCGTCCCACGGGGTTGCTTTGAATTTGTGATGTCCGTGCCGTTCAAAACCACGGGCAAAATACCCCTTCATATTGGTTATGCTAAAAAGTCGTTGCATAGCTTCAAACGACTCAAGGCAGTTTTGGAGGGCTTTAGGGTCACCCGTTACTTTATACCGAAACAATTGACTCACTAGGTACATCGACGTCCAGAGGTTGTCGCTATCGCGTTGACCCATTTCAAAGGTAGATAAATCTCCGTTTTTGAGGGTAGAAACATCGCAGTTGAAACCATAGCGAATGTGGCGTTGGCGCACTTGTTCTTCATAAACCATGGCTTTATCGTGCAGGGTTATGGGGTCAAAATGCAATTCGCCAAGCCCTCGGTCAGTGAGTATATGAACTGTTTTGTTGGGTCCTGACACGATTTGAAGAATACGATTGCTGGGAATCCAACGTTCACCAAAATAATAATTGAAACCTCCTTCGGCGCGGCGCATAAAAGCTCCTTGAGGCGACCCCATCCACAAATTTCCATTGATGTAGGCAATGGCCGTAAGCTTTTGACATGGGAGCTTGTCTTGAAGTGGACTGGCTTTGAATTTGGCGGTAGAAAGCGAAAAATACCCTTGTGCTGTCCCGACAAAAAGCGAGTCTTTTGCAAGTGCAAAACACGTCATGTTTTTGGCCTGAAATATAGAAGTTAATTCCTTCGTGGCTAACGAATATGCCAAAATACGCTGAGGCAATAATAACAAATAACGATTTCGGGGGGCATCGAAAATCAGGTCAAGTAGGGCTTCATCGATTGTTTCTTCGTCCGTGATTGTGTTGTTTTCAATGCGTTTTATCTGTTGATTATCCGCCACCAAAAAAGTAAAATCAGTGGATGAGGCCACTCGTTGTGCCGACGACAATTGGTGGAGTCCATAGACCTTCCCTGCCCAAGCGTTGCTAAATACCGCACGGTTGTCTAAAAAGACCAATTGCCCTTGATGCAGTGTTATATCGGCTATTTTTCGTGAAACTATCGGAATGTACGAGCGGTCGGGACGAAGTTGGCCTGGGTATTGAAACTTACCCCCATAGGGTAAAAATACGCCCGCTGAAGTTAAAATCCGAACACGTCCGTCGTTGTCAGTAAGTACTTTTCTAAGTTGAATTGAACTATCTTGTAAATAGTACTTGACGCTGTAATCCTGTGCATAAGGCCGGTCAATATAGGCATTGGGTCGTAATTTTTGGGAAAATATACTCAAGCCATTACCCAATGTTAAGAGTAAAAAATAGGCAATGAATGAACGCATAGTGACATTGAAAAATAGGTGGGTGTTTATTTAGTACTGCCGCTGATGACGCCTAAGTAACGTCCTGCCCAATAGGGTAGGAGCCAAATGTCGCCTGCACTCATTTCGGCACCGCCTCCACCGTTGATGTCCAGCGTAAACCGAGTATTATTGTGACGTAGAATTCCCAATTCGTCGGGAGGAAGCACTTCTTTGGTAGATTGTTCGATGAAGTTGGCGGGTAAGCGTTCAATATCTTTCCGATGGCTATTTTTAACCGTCCATTCAATCATATCGAGGGGGTATTCTTGCAAATACCAAACGGCTTCTTCCAAATCACAATCCTGAATTCCTGTCATGGCGGTCAAAATATTCCAAAGTCCGTCTTTTTCGGGTCGTTCAAATTGCCAATGGTCTACGATTGCCTTTTTGAAATTGGTTTTGAGGGTGTCATTGAAAGCGTAACGATACAACCCCCAGTAACCCATGTAGTACATTTCGTCGTCGGAGTGATTCCAGTCGCCCGAAAGGTGCTTACTCCAATCACTGGCATTAGTAGGCGCCTGGCCAATGATTTTCATGGGGCGCATCAGGTTTTCGTAGTACCCATGCTTGGTCATCAATTCAAATGCTTTCTTTTTATATTTTTCTTTTTTGGTAAAATGATAGGCCGTTTGAAGCATCGCTACGATGTTGGACGAGTTGAGTTTACGGTCGCCGACGTTGATAGGAAATGAGTTTACGTATGATGGGTTCCATTTTCCCCAAAGTGTAGGCTTCCCGTCCCAGTCGATGAGGTACATGTCGTTGGTAATCACGTGGTTCATGAGTGTGTCAATTAGCGTGATGGCGCGCGATTTTAGATTTTTGTCATCGACTAATTCGGCCATTGCCCCAAAGGCAAAAATATGCCCAATGGCTTCGTCGCTACTCGTGGTCGATTTCCAGTCCCACTCGGGGTCATCGGCCCGGCGCCATGCTTTATCGTCGTACTTATAGCCACGTCGTTCAAACGAACGTGACGGAAACCCAGGAATTTTATTGATGTCGTACAAGCGTTCCATGGCTTCGAGCGATTCGCGGCAGTTTTGTAGCGCTTGTGCGTCTTTGGTCACGGCGTAGCGAAACACCTGCCCACTAAGGTACATCGAAGTCCAAAGGCCATCATTGTCAGAGTCTTCCATGGAACCTGTGGCTAAATCGCCGTTTTTCATGTAGGCCAAAGTAGCGTTGAAACCGTTGCGGATGTGGCGTGTACGAACCTGCTTTTCAAAAAACATTGCCTTTTGTTGCAAAGTCATTTTGGTAAAAACAATCTTTGATAACCCTTTGTCGGTCAGAATCAAGACTGAACCTTCGTCGCCTTTGGCGATGTGAACGACGTTGTCAGATGGAAGCCAGCGTTCGGAAGCGTAGTAATCAACTTTGCCATTATTTTTTTTGACAAAAGCACCTTTAGTTGAACCCAGCCAAAGCTGATTTTCAATGACAGCAACGGCAGTGATTTCGGTCCAAGGTAACTTTTGTTGAAGTGGAGTGACTATTCTACCCATTTGGTCAACTTCGAGGTAGCCATTTGAGGTACCAAGCACCCATCTGTCGTTCCATAAGTCGAAGCTAGTAAGGTTGTTTTGAGAGAATAGCTTTTGAAGTTGTTGTCCCGCAAACGAGTACAAGGCGTTTCTGGTCAATATGTAGAAAACTCCTGATTTTACATTGGCTTTAATGTCAAGAATATCCCCTAGTGTTTCTTCCCAAACCAACCCGTTTTGAGTTAAATATTGGAGTTTTGAACCGTTTGAAATCAGAAAGTCGAAGTTTTTTCCTCCTGCCAACAACCGTGCATCGGGTAGGCTGTGTTTTAAAAAAAGTTTGCCTGCCCAAGCGTCGCTTAAAACGGTTTTGTCATCAAGCAGCACAAATTGTTGTTGGTACAGGGTAAGGTTAGCAATTTTTTTGTCGGCAATAGGGCGATAAGCTCGGTCTTTTATAAGGTTTCCTGGGTATAGAAATTGACCTCCATGTGGTTGATATAATCCTGATTTCGTGCCTATTTTAATGATTCCGTTGCGGTCACAGAATACGTTTGACGGCTCTACTTTATCGTTGAATAGATATTTAATTGCGTACTCTTGTTTAAAAAGGGTGTCTTTATGGAGTGGTTGTTTGGGTTTTTGAGCCCAAAGTAAGAAGGAAGAAAAACAAAGGCAAAGAAAAACTCTCATAATAATACTATATCAATAATTATGTGAATGGATGCTATTAGTACGGCAATTGTAAAATGGAAGGCTATTTGGTAGATGAAAAAGGTAAAAATTGTAGATAACGCTTTTTTGACAGCGTCCATCTTTTTACCAATTATACATAGATAAAAAGATGGACGCTGTCGCTGATTTGCTTATGAAAGGTCACAAGGCGAAAGAAATTGCTCGAATGATTGTGACTATCTATTGTACGGGGGCCACTTTAACGTTTTGGCTAAAAACAATGATGAAATAAAATACTCTATGGCGCTTTCACTACGTCGGTGGGAGTAAACTGCCACTTGTTATCGAAAAAACCCGCCATTTTTACGCCTTTGGTTCCTTCTTTGAGCATAGAAGTACTAAAAATAAAGTAGTCAGGAAAGCCGCTACCTCCCGTAAAATATTGATTTGCTTCAGTGGCCATCATTCCAGCCAGGCCCGTCCCTGTGACGGCTGCCACAGAGGCCAAGGGGCTATCTGGACGAGGATAAATAAAATACCCACCGAGGTCGTTTCCCGATAGGGTTTCGTTTCCTATTTTTATAGTACCCTTTTGCACTTGAATTGGACATTGGCCTAAGACCAAATTCCAAGCGCTGTTGGTAGTGGCATTTCCAAAAATGATGACGCCTCGGTCGGCATAGTCTGCCAATGAAAACTCCCTGTCAGGAATGACATCTACGGCACCATTGCCACGGTAGTACCATGTTTCGGCGTCATAACGAGCTTTGTTATAGGCCCATTCGTTTTCATCTTTATTGCCCAAAGTGCCGTAAACAAAAACCATTCGATGATTGAAAGCCGTTTTGAATGTTCCGTTTCGGTGCGCCCCTTTTTCTTTAATTGACGGTTTTTCGACGGCTTCCCACTGGTCTTTTTTTCTAAAATACAAAGATTGACCATCTAAGCGGAATATTCCTGAAATGTCCTGATTGTCAATTTTAATTTTGAACGATTCATTAGCCGGAAAAGCAGAAGGGTGCACTGTGAGTGTCTGAACGTTGTCGGTAGTAATAGTCAATGCCTTTTCGTTGGGGATACGTCTTGCTTGAATGCGGCTGTATTGCAATGGGAGAATCTGTTGTTCAATTCCAATCCAATGATAATGTGATGAAATAGCAGGGTTGGCAGTAGTAAAATCTAGAACATCGGTATCTTCGGCTTTTTTAGAACGATGCCATTTGAAAAAATCAAAAAGTGGCGCCCAATCCACGCTATGGTCGCCGTACCAATGCGAGCCATTGGGGTATTCATAGTAAGAAAAGTCGTTGTGAAAAGCCCCTAGGGTATTACGCATGGTACGGGCATATTCCACCGAAACGGTGCGGTCGGCATCGCCGTGTAAGATGTAGATACCACTGGCTTTGTAATTTTGGGCCAATGCCATCACATTGCTTGGATTACTAGCTCTCAGTAGTAATTGTTCGACGGGGTTGGCGCTATTTTCTGGAATTTTGCCATCGGCCGATCCGTAGCCCATCAAAGTTGGATAGCCAGCACAAGGGGCAATACCCGCCCATTTTCCTGGGAAGGTAGCGCCCAGATACCATGTTCCGTGCCCACCCATAGAGTGTCCTGTCAAGTAAATTTTTTGGGGATGGGGTTGGAATTTTTTCTCGGCAATGTCCAATACTTCCAGTGCATCTAAGCGTCCCCAGTCTTCCCAATTAAATCCACGCGGACGGCGGTTGGTAGGTGCTACCAGTGTTCCCCAATCTTTCGGTTTATAGGCACGCGCTTGCCCAATGGCCTCCACGCCGGCGCCGTGTACAGAAAGAAATAAAGCTGAAGTATCTTTTTTATCGCTTTTTTGGGGGGCTACGCCAAAATATTGAATGCTTCCATCAATGCTACTAACGAACGTTTGACTGTAATGTTCTTTGTTAGAAACGGCTTGTAAAGTGAGAGATTTAGTATCGATTATGTTTCCATTTTGGAGTAAGTAAATCTCACAAACGACGTCTCCACGCTGAGTTACAGCGCTGGCATCTATTTTAAAACCTACCTTGCGAGAATTGAGGGACGTAATGTTTGGGAGATCAGTAGTGATTTCTTTTCCTTGTACCAATGTTTTGATTTTTAGCCCTATAGCTGATTTTTCAGTGGCATTGAAAAGAACAACTCCTCCCCAAATTGGTTCAGTAGATTCTCCTAAGACTACGTGGGGAAGGGTGATGTCTGGAAGGCTCAGAGAAATGGGTCTTTCTGGAAAAACTAATCGTGCTGAAATGCCTTGAAAACGACCTCCCATACCGACACGCACAATCAATTCGTTAAGCCCTTTTTTTATTTTTACGGGGCTGTACATGTATTCGTAGCGATTGGCGTCTCCACCGCGCGGAATACCGTTGAAATATAGTCCTGCGTGACCTGCTACGTTGAGAAGTGCAACTGTTTCTTTGGGTGATTGGTACGTTAAATACACATAGCCATTAGAGAGGGAAGCATGACGAAAGCGCTTGGTGGTATCGGCTATTATTTTTTGCCATTTAAGTTCTTGGCCTTTATCGTTGGTAAGTAAAATTGTCCCTTCAATGGGTTTAACAAAGGTTTTTTGTATCAATTGATAAGTAAGCTGGTCGGTATAAATGGCTTCGCGACCGTATTGATGACAAGGGCCAACTACTAAGCCTTCAGTAAAAGTATGCGTAGTTTGGGCATAATTAGGGGTAAGAAAAAGAAAATAAAGTGTTGAAATAATAAAGTAAAAACAAGTTTTCATTGTATAATGGGATAGTTTATTTTTTAAATATAAACAAAATAAATTAGGTATATTCATTTTATCTACTTACCTTTGAGAATCAATACTTTAAAGATAATACAATGCAAGAAGGAACAGTAAAATTTTTTAATGACACCAAAGGATTTGGTTTTATCACTCCAGCCAATGGTGGTGCAGACATTTTTGTACACGTATCGGGTCTTACAGAAGACATTCGTGAAAATGACAATGTGTCTTTTGAGGTGGCAAATGGTAAGAAGGGGTTGAATGCAGTTAACGTGAAAGTTATCTAATTTTAACTACATAAATCACAAAAAAATAGGGTCGTCACTTACAAAGTGACGACCCTATTTTTTTGTGGATACCTTACCCCAGCGCAACATCTAATATCATCATAACAACAAAACCGAAGATGAAACCAAGTACCGATAAATCGGTATATTTGTCGCGCTGGGTTTCGGGAATAACTTCTTCCACAACTACGTACATCATAGCTCCTGCTGCAAAAGCCAAGGCAAAAGGAAGTACAGGTTGTAGGTAAATCACGGCAATGGCCCCTAATACGCCAGCGATAGGTTCAACTATAGCAGAAAGTTGTCCAAACCAAAAACTTCTCCATCGGCTAACACCATGACGTCGTAGAGGCATAGCAACGGCAAAACCTTCAGGGAAATTTTGAATTCCAATTCCAATAGCAAGGGTGATGGCGGCAGATAGTAAATGGTCTCCACCACTGATGGTTGCTGCGCCAAACAACACCCCAACGGCCAATCCTTCGGGGATGTTATGCAGAGTGATTGCTAATACTAATAAGGTGCTTTTATGCCACTGTGTTTTCATTCCTTCACTTTCATTTTCACCAAAATTGATGTGAAGGTGAGGGGTAAATTTGTCAAGGAAATAGATGAATAATGAACCTAACACAAAGCCAACGGCAGCGGGCATCCATGGAGCATTGGGAAAGAGTTTCTCAGATTGCTCAATACTTGGAGCCAATAAAGACCAAAAACTAGCGGCCACCATAACTCCACCCGTAAAACCCAACATGGCGTCGAGCACACTTCGGTGCATGGTTTTGAAGAAAAAGACCAATGACGCGCCAAGGGCAGTAACAAACCACGTAAAAGTAGTGGCAATCAATGCAGCATAAACGGGGCCTATTTCACGTAAAAATTGTTCTAACTGTTGCATAAAGGTTGGAGGGCTAACGTAAAATTAATCTCCCTTGGTGGCAGCACCTACCTTGACGGTCCAGTCGTTGTACAGTTTTTTTAATTCTTGTACTTTAGTAAGGTGGGTAGTGGCTAGGTCGTGGAGTTCCGAACGGTCGTTTTCTAAATCGTACAACTCCCATTTTTTGGTGTCTTTTGACCAAACCAGCTTCCATTGTCCTTGCCGAATGGCTCGACAGTCAAAGTGTTCCCACGCCAAATAAGGGTGAGGGGTACGGGTTTTTCCTTGTAAAATAGGGACTAAACTTTTTCCTTCCAAAGGCTTGATGGAATTTTGCTGGTAAGTTGGGGGGTAAGGTGCTTTAGCTAGTTCTAAACAAGTGGGCATAATGTCCATAATATGACCTACTTGCTGGGTCTGAAACGATTTCTTGACGAGTGCAGGATAATGTACAATCATGGGAGTAGCGATGCCCCCTTCGTGTGTAAATTGTTTATACAATCTAAAAGGAGTATTACCCAAGGCGGCCCATTCTTTGCTGTAAGTTGTGTAAGAGCCTTTTTCACCTGCTTTTTTGGTCAACGATTCGGCATAGGCTTTTTCCCCGAGGTCGCGCTGGGCACGGTCGTTGAGTACTTCAGAACAGGCTCCGTTGTCAGATAAAAAAACAATGATGGTATTTTCCCACTGACCCGTGGCTTTGAGTTTATCCATTATTTTTCCAATACCTGCATCCATGCGGCTTACCATAGCGGCATAAGCCGCCATTTTTAAATCCCAGTCATCTTTGTTATTTACAGTGGCCCAATCAGGTAGGTCAGCTTCTTTGGGTGAAAGTTGGTACTTTTTTGGAAACAAGCCTAATTGGTTTTGTTTTTTTAAACGTTCGGCACGGAGGTAATCCCAGCCTTTGAGATAGCTGCCTCGGTAGTGAGCGATGTCTTCTTCAGGAGCATGAAGGGGCCAATGAGGCGCTGTGTAAGCGACGTACAGAAAGAATGGTTGATTTGAACCTTGATTTTGGTCAATATAACCAATGGCTTTGTCCGAAATTGCGTCGGTCAGATAAAACTTTTCGGGAATTTTGTACGGTTCGTTGTCTTCGAGTAAAATACGCCCTGGGAGTAATTCGTAGTAACTGGTAGCACCGCTAATAAGTCCAAAATAGTGGTCAAAACCACGCTGCAAAGGCCAATCGGGACGCTCTTCTCCGACGTGCCATTTCCCTGACATATAGGTTTGATAACCTGTTGATTTTAGTACTTCGGCTATGGTTACGGTTTGTTTACTTAGCCAACCTTGCGTGGGGGTTTCTTTGGTGCGGTTCTTGACTTTGGTCACAACCATCGTACCCATACCTGCTTGGTGTGGGTACATGCCCGTCAACAACGACGCACGGCTTGGACAGCAGCGAGCGGCGTTGTAAAATTGGGTGAACTTTACACCTTTAGAGGCAAGTTTGTCAAGGTTTGGGGTTTTGATTTCGGCCCCATAGCAGCCAATATCACTAAAGCCGAGGTCGTCGGCCATGATGATGACAAAATTGGGGCGGGTAGGTGTTTTTTGACCCCAAGAGACACCAATTACTAGAATCAAAGCCGATAAAATAAGCTTTTTCATATTATTCTACTCCTTTGACTTGCATTTTGAGCGTATAAATCGATTCCGAAGCGGTTACAAAGAGTACATCGCGGTTTTTACCCCCAAAACAAACGTTGCCGACCCAGCCTGATGGAATCGGAATAGTACCTAGTTTTTTTCCAGTAGGGTCATAAACGGTCACGCCACGTCCTGTAATGTATAAATTCCCTTGATTGTCGAGCGTAATTCCATCCGAGCCTTGGGCCACAAATAGTTGACGATTGGTCAGCGTTCCGTCTTTGCTGATGTCGTATTTGTAGGTTTTTTGGTCACGGATATCGGCTACAAAAAGGTGTTTTCCGTCGGGCGTTCCTACAATACCGTTGGGTTGTTTAAGGTTGTCATCCACCAAGACGGGTGTTTTTGCTCCTTTGGCCAAAAAATACACGCTTTGTTTTTCTTGTTCGGGCTTTTTATGTTCCCAATAGTCGCGCGGATAAAAGGGGTCGGTAAAATAAATTCCTCCTTTGGGGGTAATCCAGAGGTCGTTGGGGCCATTGAGTTTTTTACCCTGATAACTCGAAAAAAGAACAGTTACTTCGCCTTTGGGAGAGATTTGCCACATCTCGTTTTTTTCATCGGCACAGGAAATGATGTTGCCTTTTTTGTCAAAAAACAAGCCGTTAGAACGCCCCGTTTTTTCTAGGTAGAGACTCAAATTTCCTTCAGTATCGTATTTCCATATTTTATCATTAGGCTGGTCGGTAAAGAAAATATCCCCTTTTTTGTCAACAGCAGGGCCTTCGGTAAACTTAAATTGCCTGGAAACTTGCTGAAGCGTTGCCCCAGGTGCTATCAGTTGATTGACTTCTTCTTGGCTATGGCTTACCAACGGTAAAAAGGCAAAGGCTAGAATTGCGACGGTATTTTTCATTCGAAATAGTTTATTTGGCCTAATAAGGAGGCCACAGGTGAAAATCTACTATTTTAGCTCAAAAGCGACGGTTTTTACGCGTTTGCTGACGCTACCATCGGCTTGTTTTTCTTCTAAAATCAAGGCTTGTGCGGCAGGAAGTTCAAAAACCTCTTGCATGTTTCTGATGGAGGCCGCAGGGACACCGGCTTGTTCCAATAGAGTTAAAAATTCTTGTGATTTTAGTTGAACGATAACTTTGGCTAACGCTTCGTTCAAGGTCTTACGATTTTTGACCCGAAACGCATTGGTTGGATAAGTTTGTACCAAGCCTTCTTGCTGAAGCACTTGGCAAAGGCTGCGAAATTGTTTTTCGGTACCTACGGCCAGTAAAATTGTTTTCCCGTCTTGACAAACATACGTATCACCATAGGGGGCAATGTTGGGATGTTGGGTGCCCATCCGTTGTGGGATGTGCCCTGCCATGAGCCAATTGGTCGCTTGGTTGACAAGGGACGCCACGGCCGATTCAAACAACGAAGTAGAAACATACGAACCTTGACCCGTTTGAAAACGACGAATAAGAGCCAATAAGATGCCTTCTTTCAACTGGTGCGCCGCCAAAACGTCAATCAAAGCCACTGGCATTTTGACGGGCGGGCCTTTTTCTTCGCCATTCATAAACATAAAACCAGCTTCGGCTTGTAGCACAACGTCGAAGGCAGGGCGCTCGCTGGTATCGTCGAAAGCATTGAGTTGGGCAAAAATGAGATGGGGACGTTGTTTTGATAACGTTTCGTAATCGACTCCCAATTTTTGCGCCACAGCAGTGCGGTAATTGCTAATGACAATGTCGGCGTTTTGAATGAGTTCGTGAGCTGTTTGACGGTCAGAGGAATCTTCTAAATCAAGAAAATATACCTGCTTGTGCCAATTGACACTGGCGTAATAGGCCGAGGTTGCCGAAGTCGGATTCTCGGAGGGTAATTTCCACGAGCGAGTCATATCGCCCCCCGTTTTTTTATTCTCGATTTTGATGACTTCCGCCCCTAGTTCGGCGAAAAACATACCTACCGCAGGCCCTGCCAAAACACTGGCTAACTCTACGATTTTTAGCTGGTTAGTAAAAAATGATGAGGTCATACACAAATAGCTGCCTAAAAACGGCTAATTTTACCGCGGCTAAAATTACTTATCAATGACAAACGAAGGTTACAATCCCGAAGAAATAAAATTACTGCGGGAGGAATGCGAAGAAGAAGGCATGAACTTTGTTCATTGCGACGACGAAGACGAAAGCATGGCAGAAAATGACGAACTGGCTCACATCCAGTTTGTTGGCGATTACAAAGGCCAACAAGTCATTTATGATGCCATTATTTATACGCTACGCCTCCACCATAGTAGCTTGGTGTACGAGAAAGCCGTAGTGCAAGCTCAAAAAGTATTTCCAAAATACTTGCCGTTGGATGAACGTGGCCCTGGTTACAAAATCAAGCCAGAAGAAGAGGAAGAGGCTGAAGAGCTTATCACTGAGTTGATTGAGGCGATCGAGGAGGAAGAAGAAGTGAAAGTAAAAGAGCACTTGGAAATCGACACCGAGTTTGAGTATGGGGTGGGACTAGATGCGTGCCTCAACGTAGAAGCAATAACGGAAGAGGTAATAACTGACTTTGTCAATAATTTCAACAAAGGTACTCTCAAACTAGACCCAACCCTTTATTCGTTCCACAACGACGAAGGTGACGAGGACTAATTTTTGAAAGTGTTTTATCAAAAGCCCTCCCATTTTCAGGTGCGAGGGCTTTTTTGTATGGTATTTTCGGTCATTCACAAGAGGGCGTCGGATATGAGCATCCGATGGCACGCCGACGCATTCCCCCTCGTTTTGGGGAAAGATTATTGAAATAGAAATACTAACTTGCGTGCTCTTTCGTGTCCAATTCTACATCATCCATGAATTATATTTCTACGCTGGTACTTTGCCTGCTATCATTCTGTTGTTTTGCGCAAGACGTTCAACTTTTTAAACCTGATTCGGTACGCAAAGAATTTGAAGCCGTTAAGATTTCTACTCATCTAAAAGTAGATGGCCATTTGAGCGATAAAGAATGGCAATTGACTAAACCTAAAAGTGACTTTATTGAGGTAGATCCACGCCAAGGGGAAAAACCTCGTCACCACACTGAAATACGAGCGTTGTTTAACCAGCAGTATCTGTATGTAGGTGTTTTTAACCGCGATACCCTAGGGAAAAAATCTATCCGTGTGATTGATTTCAAACGTGATTTTAATACTCGTACGTCTGATTTTGTGGGCATGACAATTGACGGATTTAATGACCGACGCAATGCGATGGTCTTCACAACGAATCCCCACGGTGTTCAGCGCGATTTCTTGGCCTTTGATGCCACCTATGTTGATTTAGACTGGGACGGCCTTTGGCGAGTGCGTACTACGCGTTCAGATTCGGGGTGGGTGGCCGAATTTGCCATTCCTTGGAAAACGTTACGATACGCCAAATCCGATGCAGAGACCCAAAGCTGGGGATTCAATGTCAATCGGAGTCGTCGTATGACCAACGAAAATTATGCGTTTTCCCCTTTTCCACGTTCATTTAATGTATTACGTATGGACTATGCGGGTATCATCAAAGGGCTTCAGCCTCCTCCACCTACGGCCAACGTACGCATACAACCGTATTTTTTGACTTCTTACGACCGCTATCGAAACATCGACAGCCGCAAACCCGAAGATGCGGCGGTCAAAGTGGGAGGGGAAATAAAATGGGCAGTTAATTCGAGGGCCGTGTTGGATTTGACGTTCAATACCGATTTTGCCCAAGCCGATGCCGACCGACAGGTTAATAACGTTACGCGTTTTTCGGTGTTGTTTCCCGAGCGTCGTCAATTTTTCTTAGAAAATGCCTCACTGTTTGGGATTGGAATCGGACCAGCTTCTGATATGTCAGGGGGGACGATGCGCATCCAGCCATTTTTTAGCCGTCAAATTGGGCTAGATGGGGCAGGAAATCCTATTCCGATTGATGCAGGAGCCCGTTTTGTAAGTCGTTCGGCCAAAACAAATTACGGGGCCATGTACATTCGCCAACGAGGTATGGCTTCTTCTCCGTTAACCCATTATTTTATAGGCCGTTATTCCGAAAACTTGGGTAAACAAAGTCGTTTGGGGGCATTGGTTACAGTCAAAAATGATTCAGGCAATACCAATATCGTAGGGAATATCGACGGTTTTGTTCGCTTTAACGAGGCTCATTCGCTCAATTGGATGCTCAACGTAAGTCATGATTCTAAGGGGAATGTGACAGGCGCAGCAGGTGCAGCACAGTATTATTATGCTACAAACCAATGGAAAATATGGTGGACACAATCGCTTATTTCGAAGTCGTACAATCCAGCAGTAGGGTTTACCTCACGTTCGGATGTGATAGGGACCACTCCAGGCATTTTCTGGTTTTACCGTGGCAAACACGTTCCCTTCAAGAAAATTATCCGTTCTTTTGAGCCCAGTTTGTTGGTAGAGTTTTACCACCAAGCTAGCACAGGGCGTTTGATTGAACGCACGTACGGATTGAGCCCCTTTTGGATAATGCTTCAATCAGGAGGTTTTATAGGGCACATCATGACACCTACGTACCAGTATCTAACCGAACCGTTTAGCCCGCTGGGGGTTAAGATTAATTCAGGAAGTTATAATTATACGCGTCATGCCATTTATTGGGGTAGCGATGGTTCCAAAAAAGTTAGCTTTAATTGGAACGGCGAATATGGAGCGTATTACAATGGAAAGCTGAATACGACCAATTTTAGCGTGTTGGTGGCTCCGATTCCGCACGTTTCAATCACAGGAAAGTATAATCGAAACACGTTCAAAAATGTAGGAATCAATAATACTTCTAAAAACATTGATTTGTGGGCTATTGAGGGGCGATTTGCGGCCAACCCACGCTTGCAACTGATTGGTTTTTATCAACGAAATACCGATACCCACGCAAATAACTATAATATTCGCTTTTCATGGGAGTATCAGCCTCTGTCGTTTATTTATATAGTTTTCAACAAACGGGAATTTCAATCGACTACTCGCCTAGATACGCGTAGTCAAGAAGACCATCTTATTGCGAAGATAAGCTATTTAAGACAATTGTAGGAGAATATCGAATGGATTGCTCTGCCAACGACACAAATGCCCCCGAAATAGGCTCAAGTGGTTGGGTTACTACAAATGTAAAAATGATTTGCTCAAAAAAAGGAACCAACAAATAATATTGTTTTGAAGAAGATAGAAAAAATGCGCTGCTTGTCGTTTTAAGCAGCGCATTTGAAGGACGTTAAATTTCTATATTGTTATTGGGCCAAGTAGCTGATTTCGGCAATAAATTGTCTGCCGCCAGGCGATAGTTTTTCCTGAGCGCGGGCCGAGAGTTTGATAATAATACGATTGTTTGCACTAATATCAGGCAGTTTACCAATTACTTTTACCCAAGCGCTTTGGCTATTATTCACATTTTTGACCTGAATCAACGACCCAACGGGAGCAGTGCGGTGTAAAGCTAAATATTTACTGTTGTTTTCGGTACCATCCAATACTTCAGCTACTCCTGTTTCCAAAATACGTTTGCCCGTATTGGCAATTTTAGGCTCGGGTAAATTGGAATTGGTAGGGTCTTCGTGGCGAACGGGAGATGGTGGTACTTTTTCGGAGTTCGATTTTTTTGGTTCTACGAGTTTGACTGAATCCAGTTTGTTTTTCTTGAGGTAGCCTTGGTACGTATTTTCTGAAACGATTAGTTCCTGCCCCGAACGAAGTTGGTCAGAGGTAAGGCCATTCCAACGACGGATATCCGCCATCAAGACTCCATACTTTACAGCAATTCCATAAAGCGACTGTCCACCTTCCACTTTATGTAAACCCGTTTTGGGAGCTACAGTGACCGCAGGTGTGGTTTCTTCTTTTTCTGTGTCTTCGATAGGAGTGGCGGTAGGTTTGGTATCAACTTCTTTGCCTTTATCTTCCTCTACTTTGAGAACAGGAGACGTTTTCGATTGAATTTCGTAATCAAGAACGATTTTGTTTTCATCAGGTTTTTTATCTGATTTTTCAGGCTCTTTAATAACTGTTTTGGCTGGAGAACCACCCGACCGAGCAGGCACACGCACGACTTGTCCCACTGAAAGATTGTCTTTCATACCAGGGTTGGCATCCTTTAATGCTTTGATGGTGGTTTGATATTTACGCATCACTGCGTAAAGGGTTTGGCCTGGTTCTACTTTGTGAATGATGTACGTTTTCCCATTTTTGTTCTCGATGCCTGTAGAGTCAAATACAAAAGGAGAAGCCATGGCTTTTACCCCCATCAACAGTACTATTACTACAAGGCAACATCCAACTCGCGTTATCATGGTTTCGGTAATTTTATAACTACTAATTCTTGTAAATTTTTCAAATACACTAAATGGTGCTCACTGTAAAAAGATTCGCCAAAAGCAGTACTAGTCACGTCAGTTTCAAGGGTTTCGTGGTGAAGTACCGTTTTTTTTGTATTTACTACCAAGATGGAGCGGGATAGAGCAGTGGCGTTGGCGTGGTAAAGATACTGAAAAAACAAAATACGTCCATCTATTTCTCCATAATTTATGGCTTTTTGGGCTGTTTTACCAATTATCTTTTGGAGAAACTGAGTGATAACCGAGTAATACTGACTACCTTCAGTATGTTCGGTTGGAAAGTGCCAGAAAGCCGCTGTTTCAGGTAACTGAATAGCAGAAGCGGTTGAAATTGTCCCTTCTCGTAAATTCTTGTTAGAGATACTGACTTGTAAATCGGAGTGTGTTTGTGTGGTTTTAAGCAGATGACCGTCGGTAGCTGAAAAGATATATCCTTCGGATTTCCAAAGTAATACTCCTGTTTGAGCGTCGATGGCTAGTAGCGATTTTGGGGCGGGCTGCTCATTACCTGCGTAAGTATGAAACAATAATATCCCCGAGTAAAACCCAATTAAGCTTGTCCACCAGTTGGTATCGGTCATTGGTTTTTGCCAAAGAATAGAGTCGGTTTCCAGATTTACTACAGCCCACTCAACCTTCGATTTGTTTCGAAGTTCAATTGCTATCAATGACGTGGTACCTTCAACAGGTATAGTGTCGTAAAGAAGCCGCCAAATGGGTAGTGAAAAGGCAAAAGTGTAGGTGGGGAGCATCTGGAAAGTTGATAAAAAATGGTAAAGAGCAAAATGTCAAAGACGAGCTTACACCTTGCAAATTTGCCATTGGCCTCTTGACTTAATACAACTGAGCTTTGTTGGAAAGTAAGGACCAAATGATAGCCAAAATGGCCACAATACCAATGGCAAAAGATAAACTAAGGGCATTTGAAAGCATCCCTATGAGGGCTGGCCCTGCTAAAAAGCCTGCAAGGCTAAACGAATTCATGGTGGCGAGTCCTGCACCCTTGGCCATGCCTGGAACTCGGGCCGCACTTCCGTATAAAATAGGTGCTCCACACGATACGCCTGCTCCAACTAACCCAAAACCTAAAATGGCGGTCAGGGTATAGGGGAAAAATACAGCAATCAGGATTCCTGCTGCGGCAATGATTCCCCCTGTAACTAGCACTTTTCGGCTGCCATATTGAGGTATGAGAGCATCGCCAATAAATCGACCAGAGGCCATAAAAAAAGCATAACAGGCAAAACCCCAACCAATAAAAAAGTCGTTGGCTTCCACTACTTCACGCATATAAACGGCTGTCCAGTCCGACATGGTGCCTTCGGTAATGTTGGTACAAAGCGATATAGCAATCATACCTACCAAAACTCGATTAGGCCAAGCAAACTTGGTCCCACCTTCACTTTTGAGCTTTTCTTCGTGGATACCCATGATGATGGGGCGCGTCAGTACAATGATGGTCAAAATTGTGAACGTAATAATAGAAACGTGTACTGTAGGAGGTACTTTGAAGCCCATCAGGATACTTGCTAATGCCGAACCCACCATACCACCGCCGCTAAACATACCGTGCGAGGTTGACATAATAAAAATTCCATCTTGTTTTTCAATCGCAGTGACGCAGGTGTTCATTGCTACGTTGGTAAAAGCAATCCCAATTCCCAAAAGTCCTAAAGCAGTGGAGGTCATCCAAAGATAGGTCACATTGACAGGTAGTAAATATATCAAGGCCATGCCCGTAAGTCCGGTAAGGGTGGTTGTTCTGATTCCAAATCGGTTGATTACCAGCGTCGAAAGTGGATTGGTGAGGGTAGAGGCCAGTGGTAAACTCAATAGAAGAATACCCAGTTGGGCATCGTCTAACCCATGTTTTTGCTTTACGAAAGGAATCCACGTAACCCAATTACCAAAAAGAAAACCTACCGAAGCAAAGATGAATCCAATAGCCAAGCTACGTTGGTGGGTAAAGTATGTTTTTAAATGCGTCGTCATTCCAAATTAAGAAAGCAATTGTTTAACAAATTGGTAGTTTAACTCGTCATAGTTAGCGATGTAAGCACTACAAGGAGGAAGTTCACTTGGGCCATGCGAAGTAGTTACGCCGACCACTTTCATGCCAGCGGCGAGTCCCGCTTTTACCCCAGAAACCGAGTCTTCAAAAACCACACAACGCTCGGGAGAAACTCCCAAACGTTTGGCACTTTTGAGGTACACTTCAGGATTAGGTTTATGCTGAGTAACGTCACGTTCTGAAAGCATTGACTCCATAATTTGCCCTAACAAGGGAATACGTTCGACCATCATGTCGAGGTTTTCAAAAGGCGCAGAAGTGGCAATTCCCATTTTTACGTTGTTTCGTTTGAGGTCGCTCAAAAAGGGTAAAAGCCCCGAAATTGGCTCGGCTATGGAAGTATATAACTCTCTGAAAAGGGCTTCTTTTTCAAACTGGAGCTGGGTAAGTTCGGCGCCTTCCACATTTTTTTTGAAGAAATAACTCAAAATATAGCTGTTATGCTTACCATACATGTGATTTTGGAGTTCTTCTTCGGTGGGAACAATGGCGTATTGGTCCAAAAATTTACGCCAAGCGATATTGTGAGTGGGGTTGGTATCGGCAATAACGCCGTCCATGTCAAAGATTACTGCAAGGTTTGTCATTTTGTAAAAGGAAGCTTTTTCGAAAAAGCCTCGCTGGATTGTTTTTGAAGCTACAAAAGTAATGCCTCTTTCTTAAATGATGCTACGACTTTATTTACCTTTTCTAGCATTATATTGCTTTTGGGGTAGGCAGAGCCGGGTTGGGTTATGTGTAACTCTCCTCACGCAAAACCTATTTTTCAAAAATAGGTTAAAGCTAAGAGTATTTATACTTAATTTACATTAAAAAACCAAATCCTATCTATTTCAAACATGTTTAAGTATGCAGCAATTAGCTCAGTGGCAGTAACCATGATTTTGGCTAACCAACTGACATTCAAATCCCAGCCTATTTCTGAATATGTGGCTACTCCAACTATTTTAGAAACGGCCGCTAATAACTACAAAAACTTTTGCTCGGGTTGTCACGGCGAAAAAGTAGAAATGTTTGTCGACCGACAATGGAAACACGGCAAGGCGAAAGATGATTTAATCAAAAGTATTACCAACGGTTACCCCGATAATGGGATGCCTGCCTGGGGTAAATCACTCAAAAAAGAGGATATCGACGCCCTGGCTGATTATATATTGGAAGGACTGGACAAAGCAAGCAAGTACAGTTTTGCCAGTAAGCCTAAGTCGAACATCTTTACCTCGGAAGCTATGACCGTAAAACTCGATACCATTGCTAGTGGGTTGAGCAGTGCGTGGGGGATGGTATTTTTGCCCGATGGCGATATGCTCATCACCGACCGCAATGGAAGCATTTATAGGGTTGACAGAAATAAACAAAAGGAACAAGTAACAGGCGGGCCAGAGGTATTAGCTGAAGGGCAAGGGGGGCTCTTGGACGTAGAACTTCACCCGAAGTTCCCCCAAAACCAGCTGATTTATTTCTCGTATTCGGCGTTTAAAATGGTAGATGGCGTCAAACTTTCGACAACTGCTGTTATGCGCGCCCGACTTATGGGAAATATGCTTACCGACCAAAAAGTGATATTTGAAGCACTGCCATACTTAAAAACTCGCCATCATTACGGTTCACGTTTGGAGTTTGATCGCAATGGCTTATTGTTTGTGTCGGTGGGTGATCGTGGGCAACATCAGCCACTTTTTCCGCAAATGGTTGATAATGCTTGTGGAAAAATACACCGAATCAACGACGATGGAAGCATCCCAGCTGACAATCCGTATGCTAAACAAGACAAGGCGATTGCCTCGATTTATTCGTTTGGACATCGCAATCCGCAAGGATTGGCCATGCACCCCATTACGGGTGAAATGTGGGAACACGAACACGGTCCACGCGGAGGCGATGAGCTGAACCTGATTAACAAAAATACCAATTATGGTTGGCCAGTGATTTCGTATGGCATCAATTACGATGGAACCGTACTGACCCCCCTCACGGCCAAAGAAGGAATGACACAGCCTAATTTGTACTGGATTCCATCGATTGGCCCCAGTGGAATGGTGTTTGTAACGGGTGATAAATACCCTGCTTGGAAAGGAGATTTGCTAGTGGGTTCTCTGCGTTTTAAATACCTCAACCGCTGTAAAATGGAAAACGGTAAAGTGGTGAAAGAAGAAATTTTGCTCGAAAACCTCGGACGTCTACGTAACGTCCAAATGGGTCGCGATGGTTATATTTATGTAGGAGTCGAAGACCCAGGGTATGTATTTCGGTTAGTACCTGTCAAAAAATAATGGTGGCTCGGGTTCTATAAAGGTTTTGCCTTTCCGAGGATGCTTTTTTAATGCGTTTAACTGGAGCCATATCTACTTTTCAAAGGGGTGTTGGAGGTTTAGTAAACTTTCCTTGTACTTTTGGGGTTAGTTAAAAAATTGTCATTATAAATGGGTGACCTAACTATTAACAAAGAAAAGATTCTTCAAGCGCTCAGTACTGTACAAGAGCCAGACCTTAAAAAAGACCTTGTGACACTCGGAATGATTCGAGATGTAGAAACAGGGATAGATTCGGTAAGTTTTACGGTGGTACTAACAACCCCCGCTTGCCCGTTGAAAGAACTCATTCGTAAAGATTGTACGGAGGCTATTCACAAGTTTTTTGGCAATCATATTCGGGTTAATGTAAATATGACGGCCGACATTACTACCTCACGTTCGGGGGGGGCTGTGATGCCGCAAGTAAAAAATATCATAGCGATTGCTTCGGGTAAAGGCGGCGTTGGTAAATCGACAGTTACGGCCAATTTGGCGATGGCGTTGTTTCGGTCAGGGGCCAAAGTTGGAATTTTGGATGCTGATATTTATGGCCCATCCATGCCCGTGATGTTTGGCGCTGAAGATATGCAGCCCAGTATTGTCTCGCGTGATGGACGTAATTTAATGATGCCGATTCAACAATGGGGTATCAAACTCATTTCGATGGGCTTTTTGGTTCCTGCTGATAGCGCAACGGTTTGGCGTGGCCCGATGGCCAGCACGGCGCTCCGTCAGTTGATTGGTGATGTAGAGTGGGGCGAATTAGATTATTTGCTGATTGACCTACCTCCCGGAACGAGCGATATTCACTTGACATTGGTACAAGCATTACCAGTTACTGGAGCGGTGATTGTGACAACGCCACAAAAAGTTGCTTTGGCCGATGCTATTAAAGGTTTGGCGATGTTTCGTCAGCCCCAAATCAACGTGCCTATTCTTGGGGTAGTTGAAAACATGGCCTACTTTACCCCTGCTGAACTTCCGAATAACAAGTATTTCTTATTTGGGAAAGATGGAGGAAAAGAACTAGCTTCCAAATTTAATGTTCCTGTCATTGGCCAAATTCCGCTGGTACAAGGAATTCGTGAAGGAGGAGACGAAGGGCGGCCTGCCTTTTTGAGTGAAGATGAAATTACTAAAGTGGCTTTTCAAGAAGCAGCCGAAAACTTGGCGCAGCAGGTGGCTATTCGAAATGCGACTCAAGCCAAGACCAAACAAGTGGAGATTCGGGTATAGAATGCTTGAAACCTTGATTCGCAACTGAAAAATTCACAAATTAGCGTTTTAATCACAGGTTAATACCAATATTCATGGAAGAATTACATTCACGCGTCGAAAATGCCCTCAATAGTATTCGTCCTTACTTGGAAGCGGATGGAGGCAACGTAAAAGTAAAAGAGATTACGGACGATATGACTGTAAAACTGGAGTTAATGGGTGCTTGCAGTTCATGCCCGATGTCTTCGATGACGTTTAAGGCAGGATTGGAAGAGGCTATTTTGAAATCGGTTCCCGAAATCAAAAAAGTGGAAGCCCTCAATCTGACGCCTGCGTTTTAGGCAAAGTATTCGTGTAGATAGTTTGATGGATTGAAAAAAACTCTTTCTAACAAAAAGCGCTTCTGAGTTGTGGACTTAGAAGCGCTTTTTGTTTTGAAAACCTTTATTTCCACCAAGTTTTTGTAGGATAGTGGTGATTAATTTCTATTACTTCACCAATCATGGGAGTGGTAATAGGTTGCTGAAGTTCTTGAGCTTTTTTGGTAACTCGCTCAATGGGGTCGGTCCAAGAGTGTAACGCAAGGGTAAATTTAGCCCAGTGAACAGGAAGGAGGGTCTTCGCTTTTAGTTCAACAGCAGCTTGTGCAACTTCTTCGGGCATCATATGAATGTATTTCCACATTGGGTTGTACTGCCCACATTCTAAAATTGCTAGGTCAAACGGCCCGTATTTTTCGCCAATTTCTTTAAAATGGGTATCGAATCCTGAGTCTCCCCCCAAGTACAAATTGTGATGAGGAGTTTTGAGAATAAAGGATGACCAAAACGTTTGTGCACGCTTAAATCCTCTACCCGAAAAATGGCGTGCGGGCGCAGCGGTGATTTTCAATGAATCGGCAATGGTTATTTGGTCCCACCAATCTAATTCCTTGATTTTTGACGCACTGTATCCCCAGGATTGTAAATGCGAACCCACACCCAATGAAGTAACGACTTGTTTTACTTTGGGTAAAAGGGCTTTGACAGTAGGGTAATCAAGATGATCGTAGTGGTCGTGTGAAATAATGAGGAGGTCGAGCGGTGGAAAATCATCGACGGAGTAGACGTTACTTCCCGCATAGTTGCCCCCAAAAAAAGAAATAGGAGAGGCGTGACCGCTAAAAACAGGGTCAACCAAAATGTTTTTTCCTGCAATACGAATAAAATAAGACGAATGCCCAAACCAAACCACCATTGGAGCGTTGGTATGTAGGTTTTTTAAATCCGTTTTTACCGAAGGAAGGGGATGAGTTGGTTCTTTGTTGTCAACTTTGACAAAATAGGCTTTGAGAATATCCCAATAGGTAGTACCCTCGGCGAGGTCAGGAGTAAGGTTTTGGTTTTGAAACCCTTTTTCTTTGAATTGAGAAGATTGTTGAACTCGTTGTGCGTGTTCACCTTCGGGATTTTTTCCAAATTGTGGCTGTTGCATGTAAAAATAACCTCCTAAAGCGAGGGATGCCAAAATAATAAATGTTGTCATCATGGTTGTTTTAAATTTACGAGACATGTGTCGGTATTAGTTGGGATATTTACTTTTAAGAAAAGCAAGGGTGGTTTCTATAGATTCGGGAGAAGGCGAAAGAGCGAGTTGGTGACTAAAACCATCCAATAACATCATCAACACCTTGACCTCCTGTGCGGGCTCTGCATACCCAAGTGCCCTAAAAGCATCGGTAAGGGCTTGTATTACTTTTAATTGCGCAGGACTGGGGGTATAGGATTGGTTTTTGTACTTTTTTTGCCACTTGAGCGAAAATTGAAGCATCCAAAACTCCCGTTCTTCTTGAAAAAGTTTGACGGGCAATTCGAGCGTTGCGTGGATTTGGTCGATGGGATTAGTCAGCTGTAAAATGCGCTCGGCATTGGTACGGAGCCGTTCTTCGCTCATTGCAACGATGGCGTCCATGAGACCATCTTTATTAGTAAAATGGCGAAAAATCAACCCTTCCGATACACCCGCTTCTTTGGCAATGAGGCTAGTAGGGGTAGTATCAAATCCTTTCTCGGCAAAAAGGCGAAGGGCAGTTACTAAAATAAGTTCTTGTTTTTCGGTCATTGTTTAATAAAAAGTGAGTAATCACTTACAAAACTAGCCGATGCGTAGAATGGTTCAAAAAGGCGCATTTTTTTCTTGGGTGTGTCGAAGATGCGAGGCCGAGGATGTCCCGAATTGGGGTTCGAGACACTCGCTTATGGGCGCCAGTCTTTTAAAATGCCAGCGTGGTCGTTTTGGAGCAATCGCTCAAACAATAGGGCAGTCGCAGAGGCGTCGCCCATGGCGCGGTGGTGATTGACGTGGCGGATTTGGAGGTCTCGACAAATATTTCCCAGACTATACGATTTATAGCCAGGAAAAATCTTGCGAGTCAATTTTACGGTACATAAGGTATCACGTTTGAAATATTCATCAAGACGGTTGAACTCGCGTTGTACAAAGCCATAGTCAAAGGAGGCATTGTGGGCGACAAAGGCGGCATTGAGCGTCATTCGTCGCACTTCGTCGGCGATTTCTTCAAATGTTGGGGCATCTTTGACCATTTCGTTGTTGATACCCGTCAGTTGGGTAATAAAATTAGGAATCCAACATTGGGGATTAATCAAACTTTGGTAAGAATCTATGACTTGGGTGCCATCATGGCGAATTATCGCGATTTCAGTAATACGGCTTGTGGCGTAAGCACCCCCTGTGGTTTCAATATCAATAATGGAAAACATATATCTATAATAAACTAAGCTGCGAAAATACGGGAAAATTGCGGGAAGTGAAGGGTAGTTTTCCCCTTGAATTATCAAAGGCAGACAAGGGATTTTGGCACTGCAATTCACTAACTCTCTGCTAGTCATGAAAGTGGATAAGCTTACATTTACCTAAAAAGGCGTAGCTGGTTTGCGCCTGCCATGTATTGGCGGAAAAATATTTGTACCATTGAGCGAACTTGTTCGATTAGAAGGGCGGCGGAACTATACATTCATCGTCAATTTAGTGCACGTTTCGGTTGGGGTGGATAGGAACATTTGCCAAAAAGATGGATTTACGACTTCTATTGCGCGGAGAAGAGCCAAGCAGCTCGCCCTGCTTATGCGAGCTGCTTGATAGTTTACTCTCAGGTGGTGATTCCTACACTATCGGCCGCAAATTTCCCTAAAATCACAAAACTGGCAAACCGTTAAATAGTCGGTTTTTCGAAAAGGTTCGTTGGGATTTAAAAGCTTATCGACAACGAATGAGCGTAGGTATTTTTCGGATTGTTCAACGTACGACTCGGCGTCTTGGGTATCGTCAAATTTGAGAGGATTATAGATAAAACCGCGTTTGATATTGCGTAGTGAATAAAAACCAGAAGTTACTTCGTAAATATCCAAATGAAACTCTCTTCCCCGTAAACGTAGCCCTTTTTCGCGCAGCATTTGTTTATAAATTAGGTATTGATAAATCCATAACTGCCTGATTTTTTCATGGTTTGAATTGTCACCTGAGTTCATGATGTGTTCAAGATTGTCGGGGGTAACTTTGGGTAGTTGTTCGATTTTACCCGTTTTATAATCGGCAACTCTTATGACGTTGTCAATGAGTTCGACACGGTCAATTTTTCCCGCAATTTTTATTGAAAATGTGTTGTTAGATGATTCAATATCAAGGGTAGCAACCATTTTTTGTTCGGTGGCCAATACAGTAAGGTTTTCTTCGTCTTGGCGTTGTTGTTTGAGAAAATCTAGGACGGTTTGTTGTGCTACCTTGTACAAAAGGCGATTGATGCCTGAATCGGGGTCGTAACCACGAAACAGTTTGGCAAATTCTTCCCGCAAGATGACTTTTATCTCGGTATCGCTTATGGGTGTTCCGTCCATTAAATACTCAATGTCAATCCGTTCTAACACACTATGTATCCACGAACCAAAATCAGCAGCACCCATTCGTTCTTCTACTTCTTCGTCTTCGGATACCCCTGCTACTCGACTAAAATAATACTGAAGAGAGCATTTAAGGTACTGGTTTAGATGGGTTGCGTATAGACCACCGTTAGCGAGTATATTCTTTAAAAACGCTATCGTTTCGGGTGTTTTGGGAACGTTCCAGTCGTGGTTTAAGGCTTGTTTTGGGTCTACTGTTTCCACTAAGGAGGTATCTAACCCTTGAAACATAACTACGTGTTCTGTAAACTGGATATTTTTATTGGCTTTTGGGACAAGCTCGTGCTCTAATTGTAAAATAAATCGACTTTTTTCTCCTCCATTGTACGTATTAGCATCGGTTACGTAGACCAAATGAACGTCGTTGGCGCGCTGTAAAAGCCGATAAAAATGGTACGACATGACAGCATCTTGGTCGCTATACACGGGCAGACCAGCCTCTTTAGCAATGTCTAATGGAATCAATGAATTTTGACGTTTGGTCGTAGGGAAAACGCCTTCGTTCATCGATAAAATAATGATTCTTTCAAAGTCTAAAGCTCTGGTTTCTAGCATTCCTAGGATTTGAAGCGGACTGACAGGCTCGCCACTGAACGGGATGCGAGTTTGTCGGATAAGTTCGTATAAAAATGCCTTGAAAGTACGTAGATTTAGCTTTTCGACGTGTTTTTTACTGAGGGTAGTTTCGAGCTTTTTGAGTAAGGTATAAAACAAGTACAAATATTCCGTTTCAATTGCATTTTGGGTGTCCTTATATACCTCTCTCAGAATATCAATTAGGTCATAAAATACCTTGATGACGGTATTTGGGTTATCGTCCCAGCGGCTAAAAAGGGTTTTGAAAAGTGGATGCTGCTGTCCCCATTCGAGCAATTGAGCGGGGTCTAGGTAGACCAAATTTCGTTGCTGTATTTCACGAATCGTCACTTGAATGATGGTTTCGGTAGAAACGTCACGGTTTTGAAGTGCCAAAAATTCGTACCGTCGTATAAACGGGTGGTTTAGTACTTTCTGTACCGTTCGGTGATTGAATTTGGGAATTTTAATGGCCCGTCCGTCTTTTGCCCTAAACTCCGCAATGGTAAGCTGAAGTTCAAATAGAGAGTCAATAATTGTGAACAACAGGGAGTTACGTAGGGTAAGTCCCATGGTGACGTTCAGGTCGGTGATGGATTCGTCGAGCCCGTTGAGCATTGGTACAAGCAAATTTTCATCGGCTAAAACGATACCAACGGGGCGTTGTTCTGTTCCACCTTGTCCTTCATTACACCATTGCAGGTAAAGTTCGCCCGCTACTTTTGCCTGCATTGAAGCATTCGGGACGGCATAGACGTGGATGTCTTTTTTGGTACTGAGTAACTGATTTTCACTCCATTTCCATTCGCCACCCCAAGCAGCATCGCGGTATTTTCGTAGAAATTTGCCCCCTTCAGCCAGCGGATTATCGCGCATATAATAATGGTCGGTATCCCAGAGTGCTTCGGCTTGTTTGGCATTAATAAGTTTCTTGATTATTGCTTCTTCGGCAGCGGTAAGGGCATTAAAGCCCACAAAATAAAAGCGCGGAGTGGAGAGGGATTCTTTGGTAAGCAATAATTCATCGGCGTTTTTGACCAACTTTCGGTAGGCCATCCCACGGTAGGCTTGGTTTGTAGCTTCAAGGTGTTCGCGGAATAATAAATATACCTTTTTTAAATTGGCAAATAGCTCAAAATAAGCCTTTAATCGCTCTGATTCAGTTGAAATAGTACTTTTAGGCCATTCTACTTTCCAGCGTTCGATGGCTTTAGCTTCGGTAATGTAGCTGAACAAATAATCTTCGTCAATCAGGTATTGGTCAATCTGGTCAAAATCTCTAAGCAGCATACTACCCCATTGCAAGTAACGGTCGAAGGTGATATTTTTATCAACTTTTTTGAATATATCATACAACTCAAAGAGTAATGCCACATTATCGGCAATTTCAACTTTTGAGAACTCCGTCACAAAATCATCGATGGCCATTACACTGGGTGCAAGAAAGGGCTGAGGTGAACATTGAGCCAACGCTCGTTTGAAAAAATAACCAGCCCTTCGAGTAGGTAAAATAATATTGAGTTGCTCAAGTGATTGTATATCAGAGTGTTTGTCGAAGATATACCGAGCCGTTTTTTCTAAAAATGATTCAATCATGGGATGTTAATGTAGTAAATTGGTAATGCCTCAGTGGGAGGTCTTCGTGTTTTACTATACACTAGCTAATTTAAACGGAGTTCCTACTAGTAATGAGATTACTGAAAGTATTTCTCAAAATATTCAAATTCGTCACATTGATACTTAACTTTAGTATACAAAGGTATTGTTCAAGGCTGTTAAAGCCTAGGTGCATATTAAAAATTGGTGTAATATACTCAATTCAAGTAACTTCACATATAGGGCGATTTGTGCTTAATGTAACCAACTTTTAGGTAAAAACATTACAAGGGCAAATATTAATTAATTTGTTGATTATCAGTAATTTAATTTTTTGATTGATGATTTCTAATGGAAAAATCTTAGTATCGACTTACTGTGCTTCATTGGAATTCAAATCGTCAATTAGAATTTTAAATATATAGAATTAGTTGTTATGTTAATTGATGCGTTTATAACTTTTTGGGCTCTTTTGCATTTTTGTGGGAACAAATAATAAGCCTTGTAGGTTTATTAATATGTGTTTCAAAGCACCATTTTAACTAACTAAAACCAAACTTAATCGTATGCGTAAATTTTTACTTGCAAGCATTTGCTTGCTAGTGAGCTTTTGTATGCAGCTTCAAGCACAAGAGCGAACCGTCTCAGGAACGGTAACAAGCAGTGAAGATGGAACAGCCCTTCCAGGGGTGACGGTCGTAGTCAAAGGGACTACCAAAGGTGTAAATACCGACGCTGATGGAAAGTACAAAATCAGTTTAGCAAACGGCGCCCAACTTGTATTTAGTTTCGTAGGGTTTGAAAAAACGACCATTGACGTAGGTTCAAAAACAATCATCAACGTAACATTAACTCCTGAAGCCAATAACCTCAATGAGGTGGTTGTGACTGCTTATGGTGGTTCTTCTGCAAAGAAAAACATCACAGCTGCGGTATCGCAAGTAAGTGGTAAGACTATTGAAGGGTTGCCGATGCAAACGGTAGACCGTGCTCTTCAAGGTCGTGCAGCAGGGGTACAAGTAACAGCTACAAGTGGTCAACCTGGAGGAGGTATTAACGTTCGCGTTCGCGGGGTTGGTTCTATCAATGCTGGGAATGACCCACTTTACATCATTGACGGTGTTCAGGTAGCAAGTGGTGGTTTGTCGGGGGTGTCAAGCTCTAACGTACTTTCGTCATTGAACCCTAACGACATTGAATCAATTCAAGTACTGAAAGATGCAGCGGCGTCGGCTATTTATGGTGCTCAAGGTTCAAACGGGGTAGTGTTGATTACTACCAAACGCGGTAAAGCAGGTAAAACCAAGTTTAAGGTGTCAATTCAAGACGGTTTTACGGATGTCTTAAAAAAACTAGATGTATTGACCGCATCTGAATTTGCAACCCTTAAAATTGAGGGTTTTGAAAACCGCGCTAGAGCAACAAACGCTTCGGTAGAAACATCACGTGCAAATGCTATTACCCAATTTGGCGACCCTGCTACAGTGCAAAATACCGACTGGCAGGACTATGTGTATCAGCGTGGCCGTCTTCGGATGATTGATGCCTCTGCAACAGGGGGGGATGGTAAAACAAACTTCTATTTGGCTACATCCTATAACTTTCAAGAAGGACAAGTAATTAAGTCTGATTTTGGACGTGGAACAGTTCGCTTGAATGTGGATCACCAAGCTAACAAAAAATTGAAGTTTGAAACCTCTATCGGTCTTTCTGCAACTACTCAAAACGGTGCCATCGCCGATGGTGCATTTATCAACAGCCCATTCTTTGCCGCAGCGTTGATTTTACCAAACCAACCAGTTTACAAAGCTGATGGTTCATATAACGCACCTCTTACGGGAGCATTTAGCTACAATCCCGTACAAAGTGTAGAATACGAAACACGTTTGAACACAACCATTCAAACAGTGAGCAATTTTGCATTGAATTACGAAATCATTCCAGGCTTGAAATTTCGCTCGTTCTATGGTCTTGATTATGCCAACAACCGTGACGACGCTTACCGTGACCCAATCGTTCCGCAGTTTGCGTCAACAGGTGGTAGTGCAACCGTTTCTAACCGTTATAGTTTAAACTGGAATACTGCCCAAACGTTAAACTATAACAAAACCATCGGTGAGCACGAAATTGGCGCTTTGGCGGGTGGCGAGTATCGTGAGCAGATTTCGGAAACAGTATCAGCTACGGGTCAAGGATTTCCTAATGGGTTGTTTCGTACATTGGCAGCAGCGGCTCGTCCAATCACAACCACGGGTACCTACACTATATGGCGTATTGCTAGTTTATTTGGTTCATTCAATTATGGTTACAAAGATAAATTGATTGGAACAGCTACGTTGCGTTACGATGGTTCTTCTCGTTTTGGGGCTAACAATCGCTATGGATTGTTTCCTGCGCTTTCGGTAGGGTATCGTTTATCAGAAGAAAGCTTTTTGAAAAAATATTCGTGGCTGTCGGAGTTGAAAATATTTGCTGGTTATGGTAAAGCGGGTAATAATAACATCGATAACTTCGCATCACGTGCTTTATTTGGATTGGGCGGCCAGTACATCGACCTTCCAGGTATCCGTCCTTCGCAGTTAGGAAATGCTAACTTGTCGTGGGAAGTAGCTTCTACTGTCAACGTAGGACTAAACTACTCACTCTTTAACGGACGTGTTTTCGGGGAGATACAAGCATATCGTAAAATAAATGATAAATTGTTGTTGTCTCGTCCATTACCTGATGATAGTGGTTTTGGGTCAATCAACGAAAACCTTGGAAAAGTTGAGAACAAAGGGTTAGAAATCGAATTTAGTCACGTAAACATCAACAAAGGTGGTTTCCGTTGGGAAACAAACTGGAACGTATCTTTCCAACGTAACAAAATTCTTCAATTATTACCAGGGCAAAACAACATTGGTACGGGCCTTTGGGTAGGACAACCCGTTTCTATCAACTGGTACCCAACCTTTGCGGGTGTTAACCCAGCCGATGGTCGTTCGATGTGGTTAGATTCACTTGGAAATATCACCTACACGCTTCAAGCACGTGACTCCAAAATTCAAGGTACTCCGCTACCTAGAGGTTTTGGTGGGGTAACCAACCGTCTTACATACAAAGGAATTTCTTTAGAATTTTTCTTCCAAGGCCAATGGGGCAACCAAGTGTTGAACAACAACGGCTTCTTTATGGAAAGCTCAGCTTCAGCAGGTTGGAACAACATGCAAAGCCAACTTGCTCGCTGGACAACTCCAGGGCAAATCACTCGTGTGCCTCGCCCCTACGAAGGAGGAACAGAGCCTGGTAGTAGCAGCATTCAGTCGTTTTCAACCAAACAACTCGAAAATGCAGGCTATATTCGTTTGAAACAAGTAACTGTTGGGTACGATTTGCCATCAAGTCTTACAAAACGTCTTAAGTTGAATCAAGTACGTTTCTTTGCTCAAGCCATCAATTTGTTGACTTGGACCGCTTACACAGGCTTAGACCCAGAAATCTTATTTACTGAAATCGGACGTTATCCGCAAAGTAAGCAAGTAACGGGTGGTATTCAAATTGAGTTCTAATTTCAAAATCATTGTAAAGACATGTTGACGAAACAACTTAGAAATATATCTTTGGCAGTGTTGGCAATGGTAGCTACTTCATGCACCGATTTGCTAAATACAGAGCCAAAACAGTCGATTAGTACGGAAGTAGCTTTAACTGATATAACAGGGGTGCGAGCCCTTTTGATTTCGGTGTATGACCGTTTGCAGCCTAATACTTATTATGGAGCACGTATGATGATTGCTCCCGACATTATGGCCGACAACGTTCGTTTGACCAACACCAACTCAAACCGTTATTTCAACGAACGTGTTAATGCACCCAGTGCCCATATGCAGCAATATTGGGCAAATTACGCCGCTATTAACGAAGCAAACTTTATTATTAAAGGAATTGCAGGTGCCAATACTACCGATGCAGAGAAAGCCCAAATAAAAGCGGAGGCGCTGTTTTTGCGTGCTTTGTTGTACTTTGATATGGCACGTGTGTTTTGCTATGAGCCTACCAAAGTAGTGGGTGGAGCAAACTTGGGAATGATTTTGCGTACAGAACCTACGGATGACGTGACCAAAGCTGATTTTAAATCACGTTCAACGATTGAAGAAACCTATCAGTTGATTGAAAAGGATTTGAAAGAAGCGATTGCGTTGTTTCCTGCAACTGGCAACCGCCTCCGGGCTAACAAAGCAGCAGCGAATGCTCTTCTTGCTCGTGTTTATTTGTATTGGGAAAAGTATGCAGATGCGATTACATACGCTACTGCGGCACTTGATGCTCCAAACGGTGCAGTACTTGTAAGTGGAGCAAATTATACATCGGCGTTTACAGCTGCTCCCAACCCAGAGTCACTTTTTGAAATTAACTACGTTCAAGCAACGGAAGGTTTAGGCGCTAACGAATCAATGCACTCGTTGACGACCAACTTGACAACGGGTAACTGGGCAGACGTGATACCTACAACCGAATTATTAGGTTTGTTTGAAGCGAATGACGTTCGTCGTACACAAGCCATGTTTTCAGGAGTTAAAGGCGGGGAGTCGGTGGTATTTAGCCGTAAGTTTCCTGGCTCAAGAGGGCCATTCACGGATAATATTCCTGTGATTCGTTTCTCCGAAGTGTTGCTCATTCGTGCTGAAGCTTATGCTGCTACTGGCAAAGATGATTTGGCTTTGGCTGACTTGAATCGCATTCGTACGCGCTCGGGTGCTACTCCAGTAGCAGCTACTGTGAAAGGTGCTGACCTTATTGATGCCATCATGCGTGAACGTCGTTTGGAGTTGTATTTGGAGGGACACCGTTTCTTCGATTTGAAACGTCGTGGACAAACCATTACTAAAGCGGGGCTTTCTGCTGTAGTTCCTTACGATGATTTCCGTATTTTGGCTCCATTGCCAGTTGCTCAAGTTCAACTTAATCCAAATTTGAAGCAAAACCGTGGCTACTAATAGTTACATCAAATGAGTTATTATTTGATGGTCATTATTTGTCAGGTCAGTTATTTAAACATTGAAAAAACATGAAAAATAAAATCATTCAATTTTTAGTAATAGGAGTAATGGCGTTGTCGCTAACGTCATGCTTTGAAAACCCTTCGTGGACGTACGATTTAGCACCTGTAGTTGAATTCAAAAATCCACGTGCTGGTTTTGCTACACAGCCTACCAATAACGTTTCAAACGGAGTTGCACAGCGTACTATTCGTCAGGCAATCAAAAGAGATAGTATCTTGGTGCAGTTAGTAGGTGCACAACGCCCCGACGCTACTACATTTAGCTACATTATTGACGCTGCGAAAAGTACAGCAGTTGAAAACATCAACTACCGTATTTTGGAAACAAAAGGGTCGGTGACAATTCCTGCCAATAGTAGCTCGGCATATATCAAATTTGAGATTTTGGAAGGTATCCCAACTACGGTTGCCGCAACCCAAAACTTTCCATTAGTGTTGACATTGACTGGAAACGACCAAATCAAACCAAGCGAAAACTACAAGACGTTTACGTTGAATATTCGTCGATAATTGTGAGTTTTTGTACACTATACGCAAAAGCGACGCTCTCGAAGCGTCGCTTTTTTGTTTTAGTTAGCCGACACAAAAAACATATTCGTCGATGCTAGCCGCTGAAGCGACCTTTTTTGCCTAACTATGATGTTACCTAGAGTACACCCCTAGTAGGTAGCTATTTATTACTATTCACTAACCAAATGAGCAAGCCCGTAAAAACCGTTGTCACAATTCTTGTCATTTTATTAATTACTGGTTTAGCGTTTTACCCACGCCTGAAAGAATATGCTTCTAAGAAGGAGGAAAAAGGCGCTGACGCAAGCAAAAATGGGTCTCCAGGGGCTAAAGGTGCTGTGCCTAGCAAAGGGGCGGGCGGACCTGCTCCCGTCGAAATTGTAGTGGTAAAGAATCAACGAATTGAAGAAAAAATACTCTCAACAGGCACCATCATCGCCAACGAAGAAGTGGAAATTCGAAGCGAAATTGCGGGACGAGTTACGGCTATTAACTTCCGAGAAGGTGATTACGTCAAAAAGGGAACCGTTTTGATTCGCATTAACGATGCCGATTTGCAGGCGCAGCTTCAAAAATTAGAATACCAAAAAAAGCTAGCTGAAGTCAACGAAGAACGTCAGAAGCGTTTGTTAGAAAAAGAAGCTATCAGTCAACGTGATTATGACATTAGCCTGACTAACCTGAACAGTATGAACGCCGATATCGAGAACCTCAAGGCGCAGATTGCCAAAACAGTGATTAAAGCCCCTTTCGATGGAACGGTTGGGTTGCGTTATATAAGTTCGGGAAGTTACGTAAACAATGCAACGAAAATCGCCACATTGACTAACGTTAATCCCGCCAAGCTTGATTTCTCGGTTCCCGCCAAATATGCTTCAAGTGTTCGTAAAGGAACGGGTATTACGTTTTCGACGGAAGGGGGAGATGAAAAATTTCGTGGCACAGTTTACGCCATTGAACCTAAAATTGACCCAAGTACGCGTACCTTGACCCTACGCGCTACTAGCCCCAACACATCGCGTAAATTGGTTCCTGGAGCATTTGCACGGGTTGAAATCATTCTTAATGCTAAAGCCAACGCTATCATTGTCCCTACCGAAGCGGTCATTCCTGACCTTCGGGGGCATCGGGTTTTTATTGTTAAAAACAACAAAGCCGAAGCGTTAGCAGTTGAAGTGGGTATTCGTAACGATAAAACAATCGAAATTATCAAGGGCTTAGTGCCAGGTGATACTTTGATTACGTCGGGTATATTGCAAGTAAAAGCAGGTGGGGAAGTAGATATAAAGAAGTAAAGCGAAACGACAATGGCATCATTATCAACAACTAGCATTCAACGACCCGTATTGGCAGTGGTGATGTCGCTCATCATCATTATTTTTGGGTTGATTGGTTTTTCGTACCTGGGTGTGCGCGAATATCCGAGCGTGGATCCGCCCGTAATTAACGTTATGACCAACTACACGGGAGCCAATGCTGAAATTATTGAATCCCAAATCACCGAACCGTTGGAGGAATCTATCAACGGGATTTCGGGGATTAAAACCCTTACGTCAGCCAGTCGTGATGGTCGGAGTAATATTACCGTAGAATTTGACTTGGGCGTAGACCTTGAAACGGCCGCCAACGACGTTCGCGACCGTGTGTCTCGCTCGTTGGGGGTACTTCCTCGTGATATTGACCCTCCCATCGTTTCTAAAGCCGATGCTGATTCGAATCCTATCTTCTTCATGAACGTGAAGAGCGACAAGCGTTCGATGTTGGATTTGAACGACATTGTAGAACGCCAAGTGAAAGAGCGTTTGCAGACTATTCCTGGAGTGAGTTCGATTCAAATTTGGGGAGAAAAACGCTACGCTATGCGTTTGTGGATTGACCCACTTAAACTAGCTTCGTACCGCCTTACGGCCATCGACGTACTAAATGCCCTCACTCGCCAAAATATTGAGTTGCCTTCGGGTTCTATTGAAGGAGCTACGACCGAACTGACGGTTCGGACGCTGGGGCGTTTGACAACCGTAGATGAGTTTAATAATCTGATTGTCAAGGAAGAATCAGACCGTGTTGTGAAATTTATGGACGTAGGTCGGGCTGAATTAGCACCCGAAAACGAACGTACGTTGATGCGCCGTGATGGGGTTCCCATGGTGGGGGTAGCCGTTGTGCCTCAACCTGGAGCTAACCAAATTGCGATTGTGGATGAAGTATACAAGCGTATTGACCAAATCCGTAAAGACCTTCCACCAGATATTGTTGCAGCGATTGGTTTCGATTATACCCGTGCAGTTCGTCTTTCGATTTTGGAAGTAGAAGAAACCATTATCACTGCTTTCATTTTGGTGGCCTTGATTATTTTTATCTTCTTGCGCGACTGGCGTAGTACGATTATTCCGTTGACGGCGATTCCTGTTTCACTGGTCGGAACGTTCTTTTTGATGTATATTATGGGCTTTTCCATCAATGTATTGACTCTACTCGGAATTGTACTTTCCATAGGTTTGGTGGTTGACGACGCCATTGTGGTTTTGGAAAACATATATACCAAAATAGAAGAAGGGCTATCGCCAAGAGAAGCCGCTATTGAAGGTTCAAAGGAAATTTATTTTGCCATTATTTCTACTACTGTTACGCTGGCTGCGGTGTTCTTACCCATTATTTTCTTGCAAGGAGTGACGGGGCGCTTGTTCCGCGAGTTTGGGATTGTGGTGGCAGGTTCGGTGATTATTTCAGCCTTTGTGTCACTGACATTGACGCCGATGTTAAGTTCTAAATTGCTTAAATCGAGCCATAAACAACCCTGGTTGTACCGCGTAACAGAGCCGTTTTTTACGTGGCTAAACAATGCCTACGAATCTTCGCTTGCGTCTTTTATGAAAATTCGTTGGATAGCATGGGTATTGATGGCGGGTTTTGTAGGAATCATTTACTTGTTGTTTAAATATGAGGCGATTCCAGCCGAATTGGCACCTATGGAAGATCGTCGTGGTTTTCGGGTTTCGCTAACGATGCAAGAAGGAGCGACCTTTGATTTTACTGATCGCTATTTGCAAATGTTTGCCAAAGTGGTGAGTGATGAAGTTAAGGTGAACGAACGCGAGGCGTTGATTACGATTACGGCGCCAGGGTTTTCTACCAATGCAACGAATACAGGTTTTGTACGGGTGGTATTGAGTGAACCCGTCATGCGTCAGCGTTCTCAAATGGAGATTGCGGAGGCCGTCCAATCAAAAGTGAAGAAACTTTCGGGGGCTAAATCGTTTGTGCTTCAAGACCCAACGATTCAGACAGGTCAGCGGGGGGGGAGTAGTTTTCCTGTGTCGTACGTAGTACAAGCAACAAGCTATGAAAAGCTTCGAGCGGTGATTCCTGAGTTGATGAAACGCGTCAACGAAAGTCCAATGTTTGTGGGTACCGATATAAATTTAAAGTTTACAAAACCTGAAATTCGTCTCGAAATCGACCGTGATAAGGCACAAAACTTAGGAGTTTCTATTCAAGATATTGCTCAAACGTTGCAATTGGGGCTTTCAGGACGCCGTTTTGGGTATTTCTTAATGAACGGTAAACAATACCAAGTCATTGGCCAAATCGACCGCCCTGATCGTAACGATTTGATGGATTTGAAATCGTTGTTTGTAAAAAGTAACCGTGGTGAATTGATTCAACTTGACAACTTTGTGAAGTTAACCGAGCAAAGTTCGCCGCCACAGCTGTTCCGTTTCAATCGCTCCTCGGCGGCTACCATTACGGCAGGTTTGGCTAAGGGTGTCACGTTGGGTAAAGCTTTGGATGAAATGGATCGCATTGCCAAAGGAGTACTTGACGAATCATACACTACGGCTCTCGACGGACAATCGCGCGAATTTAAAGATAGTTCTTCGAGTTTATTGTTTGCTTTTGCGTTGGCTTTAGTATTGATTTATCTCATTTTGGCCGCTCAGTTTGAAAGTTTTGTAGACCCCATCATCATTCTTCTGACGGTACCATTGGCGGTGTGTGGCGCGTTGTTATCGCTTTGGGATTTTAGCCAAACCCTTAATATCTTCAGCCAAATTGGAATCATTACGTTGGTAGGGTTAGTGACCAAAAACGGGATTCTGATTGTAGAATTTGCCAACCAGCGCAAAGAATCAGGAGTGAATAAGCTACAAGCCGTAAAAGAGGCCGCTGTGGCTCGTTTCCGCCCGATTGTGATGACGAGTTTGTGCGCTATTCTAGGTATTTTGCCCATTGCGTTGGCATTGGGGGCAGGTTCTGAAAGCCGTGTTTCGATGGGGATTTCGGTAGTAGGGGGGTTGTTGTTTTCCACCATTCTTACCCTTTACATCATTCCTGCGATTTATTCGTATTTATCAGGTAATTACAAGCCAGTAGAGGTAAAAGCCACAACTCCAACAACCGAGGCCGAACCTACTGCATAAGAGTTTAAGTTTTCCATACCCTTTCTTCACATGAGCCTCTGCTTTAACGAGCAGAGGAGAGGCTTTTTTGAGGCTTTTTTATGGTTTAGTTTCTACGAAAAAGAACTATCTAATGTATTTTTCGCGCTAATAAAAGTAGATTAACGTGAATCGTTTACACATAAAAGTAGTTAATACAGATTGGCTCGAAATGATAGATGGATTTGGAGTGGCCGTGGCGAGGTGTCGACAAATTTGACGAATCCAAACAATTATTGAATGTCCCGCTAGAAGGTCGTATTATTGCAATGGAATCAAAACGACCACTCAGTGAAAAAAATACTCATCATCAATGGCCCCAACTTGAACCTGTTGGGCAAGCGCGAACCCACCATTTACGGAAGTCAAACGTTTGAAGATTACTTCCAAACCCTTCAGGAACTTTTTCCCGAAGTAGACTTACATTATTTTCAGTCGAACCACGAAGGAGCGCTCATTGACAAAATCCATGAAATTGGCTTTTCGTTCGATGGAATTATTCTTAACGCTGGAGCCTATACGCACACTTCGGTAGCTATTGCTGATGCTCTCTCTGCCGTTACAACGCCAGCAGTCGAAGTCCATATTTCCAACGTTCACGCCCGCGAAGCTTTCCGTCACCATAGCTATCTTAGTAGCCGCGTAAAAGGGGTCATTGTAGGATTAGGACTCAAAGGATACGAATTAGCGGTTAGATATTTTATATGATAACCTTCTACCCTGGTCCGTCCAAAATTTATCCTCAAGTCGAACTGTACTTGCAGGATGCCTACCAATCGGGGACTCTGAGCATGAATCACCGCAGTCAAGGCTTCATGGATGTGTTAAAAGAAACACTGCGGTTAATGCACGAAAAATTGGCGATTCCCGCCGATTATTCCATTTACTTGGTGTCGTCGGCTACGGAGGCGTGGGAGATAGTGGCGCAGTCGTTGACACAGCAAGACAGCGCCCATCATTACAATGGCGCTTTCGGGAAGAAGTGGTTCAGCTACGCTACCCACATTGTCCCGCAAACGTCGGGTTCGCTGTTTCCAATTAATCAAACTTTGCCGTTTCATTTGTTTCAACAAGGGGAGGAAAGTGCGGCTTTCAATCGTCAACGCCTCAGTAGTTATGAAGTTCTGTGTTTGACCCACAGCGAAACCTCCAACGGCACGCAAATACGAATGCAAGAATTGGCTGAGATTCGTTCGTTGACGCCTGCTCTGATTGCCATTGATGCTACTTCGTCGATGGGAGGGGTGGCATTTGACTGGGCGGTGGGCGATGTGTGGTTTGCGTCGGTTCAAAAGTGTTTTGGTTTGCCTGCAGGCATGGGTGTGATGATATGTTCGCCTAAAGCCCTTGAAAAAGCACGACAAGTTAATGATATTCTGCGCTACAACAGTTTGTTATTTATACACGAAAACTTTGAAAAATACCAAACACATTATACTCCCAATACGCTTGGCGTATATTTGCTTATGCGGGTGATGGAGCAGATTGAGCCTATATCTACAATTGATCAACGAACGGTTAAGCGTGCTGAAAGTCTGTATCAATTTCTTGAAAATGAGACTGATTGGAAACCTTTGGTGACAACCAACGCGACTCGTTCGGACACGGTAATTGCGGTCAAAGGGGAGCCTCAATCAATAGCTGCGCTAAAAAAAGAGGCAATTTCGGCGGGAATTACCTTGGGTAATGGCTACGGCGAATGGAAAAATAATACCTTCCGAATTGCTAATTTTCCCGCTATCAACGACGAGGAAATTGAGCAATTACAGTCTTTTTTACGAAAACGATAAGGTAGGAATCCAACAACTGATGACTTTTGCTAATAAAAAAGTGAGTCATGGCAGAACGCAAACTAAATTCGACTAATTATCAAAACCAAGTTTTTCTGGAGGAAAAATGTGCGCTCAACGAACTGATTCACCTGCTTAGCAAGCGCTGGTTGACGGAAGTAATGTTCAGTATCGAAGAGGGAAATGTTCGTTTTTCGAGCATTAAAGAAGACCTTAAATACATCAGCGACAATGTGTTGGCTGACCGACTGAAATTGCTCGAAAAATGTAAATTGATTACCCGAATGGAGCACGAAAAAGAAGTGCCTGTGCGGGTAGAATATACCTTGACATCGAAGGGAACAATGCTCAGCGAATGGCTGGATGTGTTGTGCAATTTTGCCGAAAATGAGATGGATTTTTCGAATTAGAGAGTGTTTGCTTAGAAAATTGTGAGTACACAAAAAGCGAAAGTACTATTGATTGGGGGGCAGCAGAAACGTTATTTTGAAGCTTCTAATTCACCTAATCGTTTATATAAGATGTTTAAATCAGTTTTTGCTTCTTTGATGCTGTTGTTGATTGGTTTTACTGCTAATGCAAAACAGGATTTTTATCAAATTAAAGTCTATCACTTAAAAACAGAAGACCAAGAAAGGAAAATAGATGAGTTTCTAAAACAAGCTTATTTGCCGTCACTTCATCGCATTGGGATTGCACACGTGGGTGTTTTTAAGCCTATCCCCAATCCCGAAAAACCTGCCGACGAAAAACTGATTTATGTGTTTATTCCGTTTAAGTCGCAAAATGATTTCCTTAAATTAGAACAAAAGTTGGCGGCTGATAAGGCTTACTTGGCCGATGGGAAAGCGTATTTGGATGCGGTTTATACAGAACCGCCGTACGACCGCATCGAAACCATTTTGTTAACGGCGTTTGAGAAGAATCCTCGCTATAATTTGCCTCAGTTGAAATCGCCAATGAAAGAGCGTGTGTACGAATTACGTAGCTACGAAGGGCATACAGAAAAGATTTCTAAAAATAAGATTAAGATGTTCAACGACGGCGACGAAGTGGGACTTTTTAAACGCTTAAATTTCAACGCGGTCTTTTACGGTGAAGTAGTAGCAGGAAGCCGAATGCCGAACCTAATGTACCTTACTACGTTCGAAAATCGCCCCGACCGCGATGCGCATTGGAAATCGTTTAGTGCGGACGAATACTGGAAAAAACTTTCGGCCATGCCTGAGTATCAAAAGAACGTGTCTAAAAACGACCAACGCCTTTTGTACCCAACTGATTATTCGGATATTTAGTCGATAGCTGTGAGTCGGGTTGTGCGCAACCCGACTCATTTGTTTATAACGCTTTAAAACGTTCAAAACAGGCTTTTTCAAGCCCTTCGCGGTCGTCGGGATGAGCAATGTTGATGAGCGCTTTGGCACGTTGACGAAGGTTTTTGCCAAACAAATAGGCCGAACCATATTCCGTAATTATGTAGTGTGCATGGGCGCGTGTCGTGACCACACCCGCTCCTTGTTTGAGGTAAGGAACAATGCGCGATACCCCTTTTTGAGTCCGTGATGGCAGGGCAATAATGGGTTTTCCACCCTGACTCAACGCCGCTCCCCGCATAAAATCCATTTGTCCACCTACGCCCGAATACTGGTACGTTCCGATGGAATCGGAGCAAATTTGGCCTGTAACATCTACCTCCACGGCGCTGTTGATGGCCACTACTTTGGGATTTTGTTTGATGATGTGTGGGTCGTTGACAAAGTCAATGTCTAAAAACGAAAAGGCAGGATTGTCATTGACGTAATCGTACAATCGTTTGGTACCCAAGGCAAAACCTGTAACGGTTTTGTTGGGATTGATGACCTTGAATTTGTTGTTGATGATGTCTTTGTCGACCAAATCAATCAACCCATCGCTAAACATTTCGGTATGGACACCTAGGTTTTTGTGGTGGTAGAGGCATTGTAAGACCGCATTAGGGATGGAGCCAATGCCCATTTGCAAGGTGCTACCATCGTCAATTAATTCGGCGACGTATTGGCCAATTTTTTGGTCTACTTCCGTCACCGCTCCCCCAAATTTCCCCTCGTGCAAAGCGTCTTCGCAATACACCATGGCATGAAAACGACTGGCGTGAATCATGCCGTCGCCGTGGGTGCGGGGTACGTTGGGGTTGACTTGCGCAACGACGTGGCGGGCGTTGTTGACGGCCGAGCGGGCAATGTCAACGGATACTCCCAGCGAGCAGTAACCGTGCTGGTCGGGTACCGAAACGTGAACAATGGCCACATCGACGGGCAGAATTTTTTGGTTGAATAGCTCAGGAATTTCGCTCAAAAAAACGGGGACATAATCGGCACGGCCTTCGTTGACGGCCTTGCGGATACTTTCCGAAACAAACAATGAATTGATGTGAAAATGTCCTTCAAATTCGGGTTTATCCACGTACACATCGCCATAAATCGTAATTGACACAATTTCTACGTCGTGCAGACGAGGGGCTTCTTGGGCAAGATGACGAAGTAAAAAGGTAGGTGTTTGGGCACTTCCGTGAACAAATACACGGTTGCCAGACTGAATGCAAGAAAGGGCTTCTTGGGGCGAGACATAATTAATTTTAGGGCGCAAGGTGTGAGTGAGTTGGTTGTTGGAACAATGCTAGTTACCTATCGTTGCTAAAAAAATGATGTTGGTCAGAACTACTCTTTCCAAAGCCGTTTTACTACTTTTTATCTACGTAAAGCCCAAGTAGGTCATCATTTTGTACAAAGAATGGGTAATTTTTGTTTGTTTTGGTAATTTAACGTCCCTATTCAAACACTAACTCTTCGTCTTATAACTTTATGAGCCAAATTTTCCGTGCATTGTCACTTTGTTGCGCTGTTGTGGTGAGTTCGTCTACGCTATTTGCCCAAAAACTCGCCCCTCTTACCGTCGAAAAAATTATGCGTGATCCCAAATGGATGGGCGTAGCGCCTACTAATCCTTTTTGGAGCGAAGACGGAAGTAAGGTTTATTTTAGTTGGAACCCCGATAAAGCAACCAGCGACTCTCTGTACGTCTATGACGTTGTTTCAAAACAAACCCGTAAAGTAGCCCCCCAAGAGCGTCGTGCGTTGCCAGGCCAATTTGGCGGAGCGTATAATCGGGCGTTTACCCAAAAATTATATACCCGAAATGGTGATTTATTTTGGTTGGATATTAAAACAAATCAAACGCGCCAATTGACAAATACCGTTGAAAATGAGTCGGGCGTAACTTTTAGCGGGGATGAAACAAAAGCCGTTTTTCGTCGTGGATTAAATCTTTTTGCACTGACCTTGGCTACGGGAGAGTTGACACAGCTGACCAATTTTCAGGCAGGAAACAAACGCCCCGAAGCGGCCGCAGGTGAGCAAGAAAAATGGCTAAAAGCCGACCAATTGGCTTTGTTTGAGATTTTGAAAGAACGCTCAGATAAGAAAAAAGAAGGCGATAAAATTGCCAAAGCCGATTTGCCCAAGCGGCCGAAGGAGATTTATACGGGTGAAGCGCAAGTTGATAACGTTACGCTGGCACCCATGGGGAATTTTATTACTTACCGAACTGTAAAAGCAGCGGCCGGAACGAAGCCGACGATTGTGCCCAACTATGTCACCGAATCAGGTTTTACCGAAGATATTCCTGCGCGTACGAAAGTAGGGGTGGCCCAACCGACATCGCAATTGTTTGTCTATAACATCGCGCGCGATACGGTCTTGGAAGTATCGACCAAAGACCTGACGGGTATTAACGATAAACCCGATTATTGGAAGGACTACAAGCAAGATACTACTAAGGCTAAAAAGCCTGCGGCGCGCAAAGTAAACTTTATGAGCTTGTCGTGGTCAGAAGATGGCAAATATGCCGTGGTGATGGTGCGTGCGCAAGACAATAAAGACCGCTGGATTGCACTACTAGACCCTGCAACGGCTAAATTAAAAACCCTCGACCGTGTTCGCGATGAAGCGTGGGTGGGTGGCCCAGGAAGTTTTTGGTTAAATTGGATTGATAATGAGACGATTGTGTTTCATTCGGAAGCAACGGGTTACTCACATTTGTACAGCGTCAACGTCGCTAACGGTACGCGTAAAACGTTGACGTCGGGGAAATTTGAAGTGCAGCAAGCACAACTCTCGCGCGATAAAAAGTCGATTTACTTTACCTCAAACGAGGTACACCCTGGCGAGCAGCATTTCTATAAAATGTCGGTAGCGGGAGGCGAGCGTACGGCACTGACCAAAATGACGGGAAGCAACGACGCGACGCTTTCGCCCGATGAGTCTAAGCTTTTGATTCGTTATTCGTCGAGTACGCAGCCTTGGGAATTGTATTTGCAAGATAATCAGGCCAATGCGACGCCGACCAAAATCACCAACTCCACTTCGGAAGAGTTTCGTAGTTATGCTTGGCGCGAGCCACAGATTGTGACGGTAAAAGCCGCCGATGGTACCGACGTATATGCACGTTTGTACGTTCCGAAAAAGAAAAACGGTGCGGCGGTGATTTTTGTGCACGGTGCGGGTTATTTACAAAATGCCCACAAATGGTGGAGTCAGTATTTTAGAGAGTATATGTTCCACAACTTGTTGGTAGACATGGGCTACACGGTGCTTGATATGGACTACCGTGCGTCGGCAGGCTATGGCCGCGACGTGCGCACGGGCATTTACCGTTTTATGGGTGGGAAAGACCTTGACGACAACGTGGACGGCGCCAAGTATTTGGTTGAAAAGCACGGTATCAATGCCAAACGCATTGGTATTTATGGTGGCTCGTACGGGGGCTTTATTACGTTGATGGCGATGTTTACCAAACCTGGCGTATTTGCGGCGGGAGCGGCCTTGCGCCCCGTGACAGACTGGGCGGCCTATAATCATGGTTATACGGCCAACATCCTCAACGAACCCCAAACGGACTCCTTGGCGTACCGCCGCAGCTCGCCGATTTACCACGCGGCAGGTTTGCAGGGGCATTTGTTGATTTGCCACGGGATGGTCGATGTAAACGTACATATCCAAGACTCGTACCGCTTGGTACAACGCCTCATTGAGTTGAAAAAAGAGAACTGGGAAATGGCCGCTTATCCGATGGAAGACCACGGTTTTGTAGAAGCCTCAAGCTGGACCGATGAGTACAAGCGTATTTTGAAGTTGTTTCAAGAAAAGCTAAAATAACCCTTTTTACCACTTGATAACTTTTTTGGCAGGTTTATGACTTTTTAGTTGTAAATCTGCCTTTTTTGAAAAAAATTCACTTTTAAAGGTCAAAATTAGTGTTTTCTAGTTTATAGTAATACTAGTTCAGAATAAAGAATGTAATAGATTACATGTTGTTTATGCGCTATGTTTTAGATAATAAGGATGGTAACGCATATCCGAATGAAGCATTTATTAGACATCTACGAGGTGATAAAGCGAAATTGTTTGTATTAAGTTTCCGCGAGACAAATCATTTTAGTCAATTAAAGTTCTTCGATTTCTTCTTTAGATAAGCCCGTTGCTTCGATAATTTGTTCAAGTGGAAATGACATCGACAACATTTTTTTTGCAACTTTCTTGACGCCATCTAATTCTGCGGTTTTTACGACTTCTTTTACTTCAATATAAGTTAACAAGCTTTCTTGATATTCAGCATATTGAGAGGCCGTCATGTTGGCTATTTCGGCAATTCTGAAAGCTTTTTCAAAGATAGGTTCTTTCAAAATAGAGGGTATTTCATCAAAACCTTCTAGCTTTTTTAGGAAGTAAATCCATTTATCAAAATGAGTTTCCAGCTCGTTTTCCTCTTTTGTAAAGAGTGGCATCTGCAAAAACTTGAAATTCAATTTGTCATAGAAGACATCGCCATCCTGATCTTTCAGCTTTACACTTCTGAGAAACTTCTGTTTTTCTTCTTGTTCATCGTACTGAAAATCCAAAATAGCAATCATGTAAATAGGAGTTAGGCGAAAATCCCACTCACCTCTTTTGGCCTGCTCACGGATGGGAAAAGTAGAATAAAAAAGTGAGCGGTCTTTGAAGAAGTTTACTTTAGCTTTTTGCATTTCCACAATGATTTTCTCACCACTTTGGGTTTGGCAATGAATATCAAAAATAGCTTTGCGTTCATGAATTAGTTCGGCAAAACTCTCTACATTGCGAAAGTTCAAATTTGTAATTTGGTGTTTTTGGGGTAGTAGTTGGTTTAGAAAATCAATCAATAAATCTTTGTTGGCATCTTCCCCGAATAATTTTTTAAAGCCAAAATCGGTATAAGGGTTGATATATTTAGACATACTAGGCGGATTTTTTATGCAATTTACACCTTTTTCTGCTCAAACTCTCTGTAAAGCAATCATCTACCAACGGGTTTTGTAATACATAGCCAAAGCAATAGCCTTCGCAAGCCACAATCATCTTCGGCGTTAAAAATTATTCTCCATCTTCCGTTTTGGTGGCTTGGTTGGGCGTTAAAAATGGTCTTGTTTTGGCTTTTAAAGCATTAAAGTACCATTTTTGTTTTATCACCAAACTAATCACATGAGAAAACTCAGTTACCTTCTCGTTGTCATGCTCTTTGTTTCGCTTGGTACTAGAGCGCAGGACGACATTTTAAAAAAACTCGAAGCCATTGCGGTCATCGACCAAAAAGTAATGATGCCTATGCGTGACGGCGTTCGGCTGGCTACCGATATTTATCGGCCCAAAGGCGATAAACCTGTCCCCATTATTTTCTCCCGAACACCTTACAATTTCAACTCTTGGGGGAACGGTGAAATGCGTACGGGAAACTACCAAGCAGCTTACGATGCTGTTCGACGAGGATATGCGTATGTAGTTCAGAATGAGCGCGGTCGGTTCTTTTCGGAAGGTACGTGGGATATTTTAGGTACACCACTGACGGACGGCTACGATGCCTTTGAGTGGATGTCGAAACAGCCATGGAGTAATGGCAAAATCGGGACGTTGGGTTGTTCTTCTACGGCAGAATGGCAGATGGCCGTGGCATCGCTCGACCACCCCGCGCACGCGGCTATGATTTCCCAAGGATACGGAGCAGGCGTAGGTAAAGTAGGAGAATTTTGGGAGCAGGGCAACTGGTATCGTGGGGGAGCGCAACAAATGTTGTTCACGGCTTGGCTATACGGTACTCAAAACGATGTAATTCGCCCCGAATTTCCCAAAAATGCTACCCAAGAGCAACTCGTACGCGTATCGCGCTACTTCGATTTGGCGACTGAAATGCCTCCTGTCGATTGGTCGAAAGCCTTGCGTCACTTGCCCGTTTCGGACATTATCAAAAATGTAAACGGACAACAGGGGGTGTACGAAAAGATGATTCGCCGCAAACCCAATGACCCTGAGTGGTTTAAGGGTGGCCTGTATCACGACAATATGCCATTCAATAAGCCGAGCTACTGGTTTGTGTCGTGGTACGATGTGTCGTCGAGTCCTAATTTGGCGTTGTTTAACCACGTTCGTAAAAATGCCAAAACCAAAGAAATTGCGGATAATCAGTTTTTAGTCATTGCTCCGACGCTCCACTGTGCTTACAAACGCGCAACCGAAAATACCGTAGTGGGCGAACGCAGCGTGGGCGATGCCCGTTTGGACTACGACAGTATGACCTACGGCTGGTTTGACCTTCATTTGAAAGGAGAAGCCAATGGTTTTGCTGAAAAAACGCCCCGCGTTAAGTACTACACCATGGGGTCAAATAAATGGCAATCGTCGGATACGTGGCCGCCTGCCAATGCCGAAATGACGACCTATTATTTGAACAGCGGTGGCCGCGCCAATAGCTTGCATGGAGACGGGAAATTGACAACGCAGCCTTTGACGAAAGACGATAAAATGGATTCATTCACCTACGACCCGGCGTATCCAGTGCCTTCGTACGGGGGAAATGTGTGCTGTACGGGAAATGCCGTTCAGGGTGGTTCGTTTGACCAACACCAAATGGAATCGCGGAATGATATTTTGGTGTACACCACTGAACCGTTCAAAGATGGGGTAGAGGTGACGGGTTCTATTGAAACGACGTTGTACGTGTCTTCAGACGCGAAGGATACCGATTTTACGGTGAAAATCTTGGATGTATATCCTGATGGTAAAGCGTATAATTTGGACGAAACTATCTTGCGGGCGCGTTACCGTGAAGGTTTCGATAAAGAGGTAATGATGGAAAAAGGCAAAGTCTATCAACTTACCCTCAGCCCGATGTCCACTTCCAACTATTTTGCTCCAGGCCATAGCATTCGGATTGAGGTTTCGAGCAGTAATTTTCCTCGTTTTGAACGAAATTTGAACACAGGTGGTAATAACTATGATGAGAAACAAGGCGTAGTGGCGCATAACCAAATTCACCATTCTACGCTTTACCCATCACAAATTCGTTTACCAATCGTAAAAAAATAACAAGGTGGGAAAGTTTTATCCAATTTTTTGTTGCTACTGCTCCAAGTAGTACGGAAGGCCACGTCAATCTTTCGCCAAAGGGAGTAGATAGTTTCAGAATCCTTTCCGATTACCCAAGTGGGCGAGCGTTTGATTCACTTTGATTGGGCTGAGAAAAAAGGAGAAGAAGGACTTCGTGTTTTTAGAACTTGGAAGGGCTGTTCGTTAAAACATCAAAAAGGGAGGCCAAACGGCCTCCCTTTTTTGGTGTGGATAGTGGTGAATAATCCTCGGGGTTTATCTGTCGCCTTTTTGTGTCTCACCTGATTTTGGAGTGAAAACGGAATTTTTCTCGTTACCACCTGCCATCAAGTAGGCCATTAGGTCTTTCAATTCTTCTTCATTCAAGCTATTTATTAAGTTGCCGTACATGATAGAAACGGGAGAGTACTTGTGTGAAGCAACGTTTTTCTTGAGCAACTTCATGGTTTTCTCAGGCTCGTATGGGTTTTGTGCTACGTAATACGCGTTGGCATCTTCGTTGGTCAAACGGCCCACGATAGACTCGCCGTTTTTGAGCGTAAAGTGCGTTGCTGCGTATTGGTCAGAAACACTCTTATTGGGCTCGATGATGGCCTCTAGCATGTCTTTGGTAGAGAAACGAGTTCCCAATTGGGTTAAATCTGGCCCGATACTACCACCTTCTCCGCGCATACTGTGGCAACGGTTACAAGTAATGGCTTCGTACATGTTTTTACCGTTTTCAAAGTTACGGCTTGTCAGTTTGCCCTCTACGGCGGCGGTGGCATTATCAAGTTTCCACTGGCGACCTGGGCCTTTCGGATAAGTTACTTTTGCAATGTCATTTCCATTTTTGCTCAATAACTCAGCACCCGAAAGCTTATCGTAATAGGCTGTCTTGCCTTCTGGAACATTTTTCAAAGCAAGTTTACGTGCACGGTCGATAAAACCAACGTAGCTACGGCCACCTTTGTAGCTAAATGCTTTGTAGAACCATTTGAAATAACGCTCATGCAGCTCAGGCGTCCATCCTTTTTTGGCTAGGCTAAGCATAGTAGCATAGTAGGTCTGCTGGGCAGGAGGCATACTTTTCAACATGTCAGCAATGTCCAAACCGTATTGGGGGTTACGCATAATTAACTCAGCCGATGCCGTAGCAGTTTCACCACCTGCGGTAAGATTCGTAGGTTGTTCTTTGGCTTCTAGCAAGGCCAATATTTTAGGGATTACACCTGGAGCTTCTAAGTAAACCAGAATTTTGCTTAATTGACGGTTGAGGTCAGAGCTGCTAGCATTAGCGGGGAAAAATGGATTTAACGCTGCCGCAATTTTTGAACCTGTGGCAGCATCGGGAGCGCCTGTACGTAAGAACACCAACTCGTAAGCACGCAATAAATCAATTTGCTGAGGTTCTGTCAACGATTTAAAATTGATGCTTATCAAAGAATTGAGCATGGCACCTTTTAAGTCTGTTTTGTTTTGACGAGCAAGCGCGATGATAGCGTTGATAGACGTGATTGGGTCTTTTTCGCTTACAGCTTTGTCTTGCCATTCAGCAACAGGTTGATGCTCAACGGCTAAACGTGCCGCATAACGAATGAACCGATCGGGGTGTTTCAAGTAAGGCCAAGCCGTTGCCACTGCTTTTGCGTTTGGCTCGCCGTGGAATTTTTCCAAGCTACGACGTAGCTCGTTTTCTTTTGTAAGTGCTGTTGGGGCAGGAGATGCAGTATTTTCGGTGCCTGTGTAATAGACACGATATACATCCGATTCAAGACGACGACCACCTGTCATAAAGTACAAGGCACCGTCTGGACCAACCACGCCGTCGGTAAGCGGAAGCGGAATACCCGAAATAAATTCTTCGTGTTCGCCAGTGTAAGTAGAACCTGACGGTTTGAGGTGAATGGCGTGCATAATCCCAAAACTCCAGTCGAAGGCCAACAACGTTTTCTTGTATTTAGCAGGGAATTTGGCATCTCTTAAATAGATGAGGTTAGTCGGAGAGCCTTGACCAATATTCATAACTGGAGGGAGGTTGTCAGGCCAAGTAGCTGACCACTTGCTGTTACCAGTTCTCCAGCCAAATTCAGTGGCGCTAGTAGCGTGGCAAATGCGGGTAGGGCGGTACCAAGGTAGACCAAAATCCCACTCCATATCGGCATCATACACAAACAAATCACCAACTTCGTTGAAGGCCATGTCGAAGGCATTACGGTAGCCTGCACTAATCAACTCCCAATTTTTACCTTCGGGGTCAACGTTGGCAATCCAGCCACCTGGAGCCATACGGTCGTTGGCGTGGCCGCGCGGGTCTTTGATAAGCGGGAAAAGGTTATCTTCTTGCCAAGTCGTAGGCAAACGATACGCGTCCATTTTAGGGACGTCGGTATGATTTCCCGAAATGACATAAAGTGATTGCTTGTCGGGTGATAAGATAATGCTGTGAGGGCCGTGTTCACCGTCTCCAGCAAGCTCTTTCATCAATGTGAGTTTGTCGTACTGATCGTCATTGTCAGTGTCTTGCAAACGATACAAGCCACTTTTACGCGTAAAAATTTTGTTGTTTTTACTGTTGTTAATCATTACGTATAAGCTATTGAAAGCGTACAATAGCCCGTTTGCATATCCCATTCCGAGTGTATCAATGGCAGCGCCTTTCCCGATTTTTAGAGGCTCTACTTTGGGAGTACCTGTACTGCCAATGGGCGGTAATTCAAGACGATAAAGTGTTCCGTATTGGTCAGAAGCAATGAGACGCCCCTTGTTGTCGAAGGTCATCGCAACCCAAGAACCCTGTTTGTTGCCTGAAGGGCTGTATAAATGTTCTGCTTTGAAACCAGGCTGGAGGCGAAGTTTTTCGACTTTAGGGTTATCGCGGCCGTTGACAGCGGGCTCCGTTTTGTTAAGGATAGTAAACGATGCCGCTAGTGTAAACAGGGCAGAAGCCACTAGAAATGCGCGGAGAGAGCGGTGTTTAGTAAACATAGGAGTAGAAATATGGATGCAAATGAAAGTTCAACGTTCTCATGGGTGGAATCGTAATCTTTGACTTTGAAAATAGGCTATGAAACCTTCAATGAACTGAAAAGACTTCGAGCCGACTGCGGCAATCGGCTCGAAGAAAACAATTAAAAATTAGGGCTCAAATCTGCTTCGGCAGCAGGGAGTCCATAGTAAGGGGTGATGTTGGTGAAAGCATCACTTGGAACAAAGCCAGATTCTGGGAAATAATACCGGAACTTATCGGCTTTCACACGGTCGCCATAGGCTTTGATGACCGTTGCGAGGCGGCCTGTACGTACCAAGTCATGTAGGCGCTTTGATTCAAATGCCAATTCAACGCGACGTTCTTGATAGACGGCGTCACGGAGTGCTGATTGCGTAGCGGCAGTGGTATTTGCTAATCCTGCACGGGTACGGACTTGGTTGAGGAAAGGAACTGCTTCTGTCAGTTTATTCTGTTCAATCAACGCTTCTGCCAAGAACAACAGCACTTCTGAATAGCGGTAGATAGGCCAGTTCATACCATGGTTGTTATGGAGAGAGTGAGGCTTCGCATATTTTTTGGCATAAGGGAAAGTTTTGTTGGCATGTAAAGCCCCACTTAATGTAATAAGCCCAATCGTTGCATCTTTACGCTTATCTCCTGTTTCGTAGGCTTCAATCAAATCAGGAGTTGGAATATTATTCCCTTCTCCTGATAAAGGTTGAGGATTGGAAGTACCCGTAATAGTTACCAATTCATTGGCTGCCATTGGGTAGGGAAGCATGCCGTACAAGAAGGTTCCATTGAGTCCCTGTGACCCTTCTAAGTACTGTACTTCGAACACCGATTCTTTGGTGTTTTTATTACCTGTACTTGTCGAAAAAGCATCTGCATAGTTGGGCATTAGGCTGTATTCGCCACTTGTGACAATGGCGCGAAGTTGTGTTTCGGCATCTGTCCACTTTTTCTGAATCATAAAAACATTGGCCAACAACGCACGCGCTGAACCAGAGGTAGCACGACCAGCTTCTTGGGCCGATTTAGCAGGAAGAAGGCTGATGGCTTCGGTAGCGTCTTTGATGATTTGGGCGTACAATTGCTCGCCTGTACCAAGTGCAGCGGCGGCTTCCGAACGGGCACTCACTGGGGTCAACTGGAGTGGGCCACGATTAAAGTAACGGGCTATTTCTAAATAGGCCAATGCTCGTAAAAACAAGGCTTGCCCTTTTACATTCTTTTTGGTCGCATCTGGAATTGTAGCCGCATCAATCAATGACAATACCTGATTCGTTCTGGCAATAATCAGGTAGTTTTGACGATAGGCCGTCAAGACGTTTCCGTTGGTCGTGATGCCATTGGCAGTGGGTACGTTGAAATCTGCTAAGTTGGATTGGTTTTCAGTAGCACCAAACAAAACGTTACGTACATAACGGGCATTATCGGAGTGTTGCTCGGCAAGCAAGTGAGAGTTACCGTTGTGTAGCGCACGTAAGGGTACATAAGCCGCATTGACAGCCTGAATAAAGTCAGATTCGGTCTTGAAAAATGTAGCCGAACTAAGGGCAGTTTCGGGCGTTACGGTAAGAAATTCGTCGGTTTTGCAGCTAAAAGCTCCTAAACTTAGAGCAATAGAAAATATGATTGATTTTTTCATGTTCTTCAATGATTTTGGTTTAACCGTTGGTTTAGAAATTAAAGTTTACACCAATGGTTGATGTACGTGGTACAGGATAGTTGAATAAGTCAACGCCTGGGCTAAGGTTACCACCGTCACCTTGTCCGTTTTGCTGCGCACTTGTTTCTGGGTTAGAACCACCCCAATATTTAGTAAATACCAATGCTTGCTGAATAGA